>Ga0302202_10000865_pt1 | contig 38492 bp, 34 predicted proteins | sample II_Bog_N3_3_FD_194579 | JGI IMG/M metagenome (GOLD analysis project Ga0302202, IMG submission 194579) | Peat permafrost microbial communities from Stordalen Mire near Abisko, Sweden - II_Bog_N3_3 | ecosystem: Environmental > Terrestrial > Soil > Wetlands > Peat | place: Sweden: Abisko...
GTGTTTCGGGCGACGGGACGCAGACCGCCGCGCACCCCGCCGCGAGCGCGGCGGCAGCCTTGCGCGCGAGCATGGCCGAAGGAAAGTTCCACGGCGTGACCAGTCCGACCACGCCGATCGGCTCGTTCTGCACCAGCATCCGCCGCCCGGACAGATGGCTCGGAATGACTTCGCCATAGCCGCGCTGCGCCTCTTCGGCGAACCAGCGGACGAAACCGGCGCCATAGACAATCTCGCCCCGCGCCTCGGCCAGTGGTTTGCCCTGTTCACTGGTCACCAGCGCCGCCAGCGATTCGCTCTCGGCGAGAATCAGGTCGTGCCAGGCCATCAACAGATCGCCCCGCTGACGCGGAAGGAGCGCCCGCCAGCGAGCAAAGGCATCCTGCGCGGCAGCGACGGCAAAGTTGACGTCGTCCGCTCCCAGCGCAGGTACGCGACCGATCACGCAACCGCTCGCCGGATCCACCACCTCGATCGGCGCGACGGCGGTCGGCCCCTGGCTCCATCGACCCGCAACAAATGCCTGCTGGCGCAGCCAACGCGTTGCCAACGAGCCCGGCCCATGCCCTGCCGCACCCCGGCCACTATCGCTCCACATCGACATCCCCTGCATCATCGGCTGACATTTTTTGTGTATACGGTATGCATTGATTGGGCAAGAGGCGTCGGACATCTCAACCGCAAATCGCAAAGGCGAGCGGAGGCAATCCATCGACTTCGGCCAACAACCGTGCGCCCGCCGCAACCGCCGCAACACCGGCCGGCGTGCCGGTAAAAATGAGGTCACCTGCCGCCAGCGGTTGCCAGCGCGACAGTTCCGCGATCAACTCCGCCTCGTTCCAGATCATGTCGCCAAGCCGCGCCGACTGACGCACCCCGCCATCAACCGACAGCGCAATGCCGCGCTCCTCGGACAAAGGCAGAGCGCCCCGGACAAGCGCCCCGACCGGTGCAGCACCATCAAAGCTTTTGGACATGTCCCATGGCCGACGCGCAGCTTTTGCCTCGTCCTGCCGATCTCGCCGGGTGAAATCGATTCCCACCGCATGGCCGAAAATGTGGCCCGCGACATCGACCGGCGCGATATGACTGCCACCTGTGGCGATGGCCACGACCATTTCGACTTCGTGATGCAGATTGGCAGTCATCGGTGGGTAGACGAGGTCAGCCCCGTCCGTGAGCAGCGCGGTCGGCGCCTTTGTGAAGAAGAACGGCAATTCCCGCACCGGATCGGCGCCCATCTCGCGCGCGTGATCGGCATAGTTGCGGCCCACGCAAAAGATTCGTCCGACGGGAAAGCGCGCGTGCTCCCCCTCGATCGGCAAAGTCGGCAGAGGTGGAACAGCAATCGCATGGATCATGGTCGGTGCGGCGGGATTGGTCATGACATTGCTCCTCAAGATGCGGCGGAGCGCGGGCCAGGCGACAATCCCTCTTGCCTCCTACCCCCGCTTTGCGGCATAGTATTATTGTATACCGTACACAACAAGTGGTCTCATTGCCAACCATGCGCGGGGCCGACGAAAACTCATGGGGAGTTCTTGATGACGCATACGCAGATCTGTCGCACTGCCGATGTTCCGGCCAATGGGGTAAAACAGATTGCCCTGCCCGGGTTCGACCAGGAATTCGCGGTCTACAACCTCGACGGCGAATTCTTCGTGACCGATGACATGTGCACCCACGGCATGGTCTCGCTGGCGTCGGGCGACATTCTGGACGGCCAGATCTTTTGCCCGCTGCATGGCGGCGGATTCGATATCCGCACCGGCAAGGCGATCGAACTGCCCTGCCGCATCCGCCTCAAGACTTATCCGGTCGAAGTTCGCGGCGACGTGGTATTTGCCGATCTGGTCTGACCAGACGGTCTGTCAGACAAAGCGGCGCCGGCCAACGCGGGCCGGCGCCATTCCCGTTCGGAAAACCGATCAGAACTTGCAGGATGCACTCAGGCCAAAGCTGCGCGGCTGGGCCGTGTAGTTGCGGATCGAATTGGCATCCGCGCGAATGCCCATAACCGCGTACTTGTTGGTGACATTGTTGACGAACGCACTGACATCGACACCATCGAAGCGCGCGCCAATCCGCAAATTGAGCAGCAGGAAGGGTGCAATGCGCGTGTAGTAGTCGTCTGCAATCCCCGCCGCCAGTTGCGCGGCCGATACCGGACGGAAGATCGAATACGAGGCCGCGCGATAGTTGAAATCGCCCAGGACATAGCCCTTGACCGACGCGCCGAGGTCATGGGTGTATTCGCCGCGACCGTTGATCGTCCAGTGCGGCACCATCGGCAGGCGATCACCCGACGAACCGGGCGTACCCGCAGCCACCACCGCCGCAGGCAGGTCATCGGCCAACCGGGCGTTGACGTAAGTGATGCTGCCCGCGAGCGTAAGGTCCGTCATGGGACGCAACGTCGCGGAGGCTTCGACACCGTCCGTCTTGGTCAGACCGGCGTTGACTTCATAGTTGTACGTGCCTGCCGCCAAGGCGTTGACCTGCTGCCCGCTCCAGTCGATGTGATAGGCCGAAATATCGAACGACAGCTTGCGGTCGAGCAGGAAGAACTTCGCCCCCACTTCGTAATCCCACAGGCTGTCAGGCGCATAAGTCGCCGGGATCGGCGTGCCGGACTGCGCCGCGATCGAGGCCGAATTGTTGATACCGCCGATGCGGAAGCCCGATGCGGCGCGGGCATAGAGGCTGACATCGTGCGTCGCTTCCCACAGCAGGGCAAAATTGTACGTCATCTTGTGCTGGTGGGTGACATAGCGATCACCGACCGAGGGTGTCGTCACCTGGCCGAAGATATAGTCGGGATAGACGTTCTGCTGATTGCTGGCTTGATCGGTGATGCGGGCTTCGAAATAGCGCCCACCGATGGTCAGCGTGACATTGGGCACGATTTTATAATCGCCCTGGGCATAGAGCGCGTATTGGCCAACCTCGAAACGGTCGCCATTGGCATAGACTACCGGGCTGACGGCAAAACCGGGCTTGATCAGGCCGGCGGCAGAACAGGCGAAATAGGTTTCGCAAGCGACCTGCCCGGTCTGCGGATTGGCGAGAATAGCCGCGCCATAATACTGGCGCTGTTCGTTGTCATAATATGCCCCGGCGACAATCTGGAACGGCCCCCTGAACTTTGACGAAAAACGCGCCTCGGCCGTATAGTTGCGAAAGTTGAGATCGGTGTTGTATGCGACTGGCCAGGCGGGCGTATTCGAACACAGACCGTTGGCGCAGGCCTGGCCCGACGTGTCTTCAACATCGAGCATTTTCTTGCGGCCATAGCTGCCGCTCAACACGACGTCGCCAAATCCGAGATCGTAATCGCCGACAGCGGTGTAAAGCTGGTACGTCTCGTGATAATATTCGGAAACCGGATCGTAATTCGTATAGGCTCCGGCACCGGCAGGGGCGCTGATGCCGCCAACCCAGGACGTCGCATATTGCGGACCGTTGACCGCGGCATGCTGATAGACTGCGGCAAAGTCGAGCGTCAGGTCATCGGTCGGCTTGATACGCAGCATCGCACGACCACCGGCAAGATGCTCGTTGTTGACATTGCTGCCGTAATTGCCGCTGACCGGCTGGATCTTGTCGATATAGCCGCCGCCCTGTTCGGTCCAGCCGACGACGCGCAGCGCCACTTTGTCCTTGACCAGCGGCAAGTTGATCGCAGCATCGGCGCCGAAGTAGCCATTGCCGTGCTCGATCGCCGACCCGGTGAGATTGACCGAGCCCGTGACTTTCTCAAGGTCAGGCTTGGCGGTCACCACACGCAGCGTCCCGTCCATCGAACTCGCCCCGAACAGGGTGCCCTGCGGCCCTTTGAGCACTTCGACATGGTCGACGTCGTGCAACCGCAGACTGGGCGTGCCGTCGCCCGGCGCGTTGGCATTGAAACCGCCAAGCAGCGGCGCTTCGTCGAGATAGATCCCGGTGGTCTGGCCGACCGAGGATGAAATGCCGCGAATGATCAGTTGCTGTTGCGTGGCCCCCATGCTCATCACCGTCAGCGACGGGTTGAGCTTGGTCAGATCCTCGATCGAGCTGACGTGGTACTGCTTGAGTGTATCCCCCGAATAGGCGTCGATCGCCTGGGGAACCTTGAGCAGCGTCTGATCACCCCGCCGGGTTGCCGATACCACGATTTCCGGTGCAGCAGACGCTGCGCCACTATCCGTCGCAGCCGAGGCATCGGCAGCATACGCCGTGTCGGACAACGCTGCGACAAGACCAAGGCCCCCGCACGATACCAAAAACACCTTGCGACGCGCCTGCGGCGCGAATTTCACCCTCGTAGCCATAGATTTTCCCCAACTTAGTCGAACCGGACGTGCTGCCCGGACTCGCTCCATCGTTTTGTTCTGCAGCCGCTTCCGCCTTCGGATGTCCGGCTGTTTTTATGTGCACTGTATGCATTTTAGAACGCGGGTTTCCGCCCTTGTTCGCCGTTACAGCCGCATCCCCGGGAATGACGGCAGCCATTGACCCTCCTTTGTCTTTTCCCCGTTCCGCCTTGCGCTGCCAAAAGTATCCGACCTCAGGTTGCGGGCTTCCACGTCGCGAACGCCATCCCGCACCCAGTTCCCGCCGGCGAGCGATAGCAAGGCACGTAATCGATCAGATCGAACGTCATGCCTTCGGCAGCGCCCGCCAGCAGCGACCAGCACCGCAATTCAGAATTGCCTGACTGCAACTTTTCCCGTGGCAGGGCAGCGTGATCCGCTTCGCCACCACTGCGCAGAATCTCGATGAAATCACGGTCGAATTCCTCGTCGACCACAAAATGGCTGAGACCACCGGTGGCGATCACCGCCACGCGCAAATCTTCGGGCCAGCTTTCGATCGCTGCGCGGATAGCGCGGCCGATCTGATAGGCGCGCCCCGGCGTGACCTGGTTGGGCGGATAATAGGTGTTGATCGTCACCGGGATCACCGGCCAGACTTTCTGCGTCATGACCCGGTGATAGATATAGCCGAACGAATGGCTCATCGCGAGGCCTTCACCCATGAACTTCGAATGGGCCGGATCGAAACCGCGCTCCATCAGGTCGCCGATCAGGCGCAAGGCATGGTCCGAAGCTACCGGATAATCGCGCTCTTCCTGCGGATACCACACGTCCGCCTTCAGATCGTCGGCATATTTCCACTTCATCAGCCCGACCGGCCGATAAGGCAGCGTCTGCCCCCAATAGACCGACAGCGCGGGCATGTTGTCGTCCTGGAACACTTCCTTGTGGTCATCGCCGATGATGACGATCATGTCGGGATCGGTTTCGTGAAGCCCGCGGGCGATCGCCGCGATCCCGGCCTCGTTGGCCCGATGGCGCGCATCGAGCAGGCCCGGTTCAAGCTCGGCAAGCAGCGCATCGGTCGAACGATCAAGCAGATCGTCGAACGTGACCGCTTGGCCACGCTGGTCATAGAGCGCATGGAAATGGCGATCATCGGTATCGCCGCGTTTCAGCCAGGCCTTCGGCTCCATCAACAGCGCGGGGCTGTGCGAGCTCGCGATGCCCAGGACAATCTTCGCCATGACAGTTCTTTCTCCAGACTGAATTTCAGGAATGACGGCCATCAAGCTTGCCGACAGGCCAGCCACGGGGCCATCGCCCCGCCATAGGCATCGAACGCCCAGCGCGGATTGAAGCGCCCGGGCCGCCAGGGCGCGAGCACGTCGGCGCGAACACGATCGACCACTTCGCCGGCGATCAGGCGACCGACCAGCGGCGCCATCGTCACCCCGCTCATCATCGTGGCGACATAGAGATTGGCCGGCTGCCGGCAAAAGCCGATAATCGGCTGCTGCCCTTCGGCCGGTATCGGCACATAGCCCAATGTCATGAAGTCAAGCTCCGCCTGTGCCAGCTCCGGCACCATGGCGGCGGCGTTCGCCAGCAGATGCCGCCCATAGGCCGCGCTGGTATCCTTGCCATCGGCCCCCGGCGCATAGTCGAGCCCGGTGACAAAGCGCCCGTCCGGGTTCTGCTTGATCGACCCTTGCGGCCCGTTGAGCACCCGTGCCAACAGACCGGGCCGCATCGGTCGGGTATGCGCGAGCGTCCCCGAAACCAGATCGATCGGCACACGCACTTGGCAGGATTGCGCTAGACGCGTCGTGTCCGCGCCCGCCGCCAGCACAATGAGGTCGGCCGATACCGGCCCCTGGCTCGTTAACACCGCAGCATGACCCGCAGCATCGACCGGCAACGCCTCGATCTCGCCAGTGACGAAGCGCACGCCGTGTTGGCGACACGCATCAAGCAGGACAGCCATGGCCCCCATGACATCAACCGCGCCTTGTTCGGGCAGGAAGTAACCGCCCCCGAACGGCCCGGGCGTGACACCCGGACAGAGCCCGGCAAAATCGGCTTCATCCAGCGCGCGCGCCGCAACGCCCCACGATGCGAGCCGTCGACAGTCCCCGGCTAGCCGTTCCGCCTTTGCCCCCGGCGCAGCCCAGTTGACAGTACCGCCCCATTGCAAAGGCAACCGACCGGCAAGTTCCCGGTCAAGCCTGTGCCAATCCCTGACGGCGAGGCCATAGAGCGCATTGAACGACGGCGGGCCGTCGCCATGCCCGGCGATCAGCATGGCAAAGGCGCCCTGGGTGCACCCCATGCCGGGCTGCCCTTTATCGTAAACCGTGACCGCCGCGCCGCGCCCGGCCAGATGATAGGCGATCGAGACGCCGATAATCCCTGCACCGATCACCGCGATCCTCGGCGCCTTTGCCGGGCTGCCCGCCCAAGCCGCCCCACCGGTCCAGCCGCCCGCGACCGCGAGCGCCGACAACGAGCCGAGCACCCCCCGCCTGGGCATGGGCCATCTCATCGCGAGTGGCGTGCCGCGCGGACCGGCGTTCACGAGGCGATGGTCAGCAAATCCTTTGCCGCCTCCTGGAAATCCTGCCCTTTTGGCAAGACAATGCCGAGCGAACGCACGCGATAGAGTTCGGGCCGGAGCGGCAGGGCCAGTTCGCCGGTCTGCTCCAGATGGTCGACCTGGGCCAGAAGCATCTTGCGAAAGGCGACAATCGCCGCATCGCCCGAAGCCAGCAATTCGCGCGAGCGATCGACGATGGGCCCCATGGTTTCCTGAATCGCCGAATCCTGCAGGCCGATCCCGATGATCCCGGTAGCATTGGAATGCTTTTGCCGCGCGCGGTCGATACCATAATTGTTGGCCCGGTTCTGCAAGGGCCGATAGGATCCGTCCGGCTGCACGGGAACATTGACTTCGGCATCATCGAAGCTGGCCGGATCGCCGAGCGGTTGGTCCGGGTTCCAATACATCGTGAAAGTCCAGGTGTTGTAATCGTCGATCGGCACCCAGGCATGCCCGGCGATCGGGCCATCGGCATCGCGGCGCGCGATCATCGTGTAGAACGGGGCGAGGAACTGGGTGATGCGCCAGTAATACTCGTCTTCCGAGGCGACGCGGCGCGCACCGATGCACATGCCGTAGTCGGTCGGGCGGACGAAAAAGCGCGGCGCAGTATCCCTGGCCAGATAATGCACTTTGGGATCGACGGCCAATTGCCGCTCGCGAAAGGTCTTTCCGGGCTCGGACGGTGCCAGCATCGAATGCAGTATCCCGACATGGCTCGAATCGATTCCACCTTCGACGGCCTGGGCAAAATTATTTTCCTGCAGGCGCTTGCAGATGTAGCGATGCCCTGGCGGAACCATGCCCCATTCGATTTCCGGGGGGCGCGGCGGCTGATGCGCAGGATCGCCCATATAGGCCCAGATCACCCCGCCCCATTCCAGAATCGGATAGGACTTGATCCGCACTTCTTCGCGCATCGGCGAATTGGCGGGCTCGGCCGGCATGTCCATGACTTTGCCGTCGACGTCGAATTTCCAGCCGTGATAGACACAGCGCAGCCCACATTCCTCATTGCGGCCGAAAAACAGGTCGACACGGCGATGCGGGCAATAGCGATCGAGCAGCCCGAGCCGGCCGTCGGTATCGCGAAAGGCAATCAGGTCTTCCCCCAGCAGCCGCACCCGAATCGGGGCGCAATCGGGTTCGGGCAGTTCTTCGGGCAGCAGGAACGGCAACCAGTAGCGCCGCATGAGCTCGCCCATCGGCGTTCCGGGGCCGACCCGGGTCAAACGTTCATTTTCTTCGCTGGTAAACATCGCCGTCCTCATGGGTAAAACCCGCCCCGACAGGTCTCGATACCCCTTGATCATTGCATACCGTATTCTGTTGTCAATGCGAAAACAGCGCCCGATGGCGCTACGTTCGATTTTCAAAAAAGGCCCTTGTAATCGGCGAATTTAGCGTCACAAATTGAAGATGATGCACCGCAGACATCGCCATGGAGGGAATGGCATTGATGTATGCAGTGTACCTAAAAACAAAATCTTTGAGAGAAATCAGCGATGGCCAGCCTTTCCATCCCTGCCGCCGATTCCGAGACCCGGCGCATAGCCTGGGCGATGGTCGCGCTGGCAACGCTCGGTACGATGTGCGGCGCCATATCCGTGCTGCTGATCAACACCGGAATCCTCATGCGCCCCCTCGCCGAAAGCTTCGGCTGGGCCCGCGGCGCGATCACGCTCTCCCTGTCGATCGGCGCGATCACGATGGCACTCGCCAATCCGCTGTGCGGCAGGCTGATCGATCGCCATGGCGTTCGCCCGGTACTGGCTTCGGCCCAACTTCTGTATGGCGTGTCGGTCGCGCTGACCCCGCTGTTCATCAACAAGGCGGGGATCAACGGGCTCTATCTGGGCTTCGCTCTCGCCTCGGGTTTTGGCGCCGGTGCCAGCGCGGTGCCGTTCATGCGGCTGCTCTCGGGCTGGTTTGCCGGACCGATGCTCGGCTCCCGAGGCTTTGCGATGGGCTGTGCCGCCGCCGGCGTGCCGCTCGGCGCGGCAATATCCGGGCCCCTTGCGATTGCCCTGCTCAGCCGCTTCGGCTGGGCGGGTTGTCTTTATGGCCTTTCGGCCTTGCCCCTGCTGGTCGGCCTGCCCGCGACATTGCTGTTCCTGCGCGAACCGCCGACATACGCGCCGACCGGCGGCCAATCGGTCGAAGCCGAAGGCATGACCTTTCACGCCGCGCTGCGCACCAGGGTGTTCTGGATGTTGGTGGCGATGGTCCTGCTGATCGCCAGTTGCACCCAGGGCCTGTCGATCCATATCGCGCCGTTCCTGTCCGACACCGGCCTGTCGGCGCGCGGCCTGGCCAGCGTTACCGCGCTGAGCGGCATGCTGGCGATCATCGCCCGGTTGGCCGCAGGCTGGATGTTCGACCGCTTTTTCGCACCTTATGTTGCATTGGCCAATTTCGCCCTGCCGCTGACCGCTGCCGTGATCATGGCCGCGTGGCCGATCCTGCCCGTCGCACTCGTCGGCAGCGTGCTGCTCGCTTTGGGCCAGGGGGCGGAATCCGATTTCATCGGCTATCTCATCAGCCGCTATTTCGGGCTGCGCCATTCCGGGCGTATCTTTGGCACAGTCTACGGCCTGTTTATGGTCGGCATTGCGATCGGGCCCTTTCTGTTCGGAATGGCGTTCGACCTCCTGGGGGATTACCGCGTCCCGTTCACGATCGCCGGTGTCGGGCTGGCCCTGTTGTGCGTCCTTCTGCTCAATCTGCCGCGCTATCGCGATGAGGCCGCCGCCTGATCAAAACAGTTCGGGATAAGGCGCCCCGGCGCGCACCCTTTCATAGCCAAAGCGCGACAGGTCAATCGAGCGATAGCCGCCGTCCAGCACCAGTTCGGCGATCGCGCGCCCGGCGGCAGGGATATGCTGCGCGCCATGGCCGCTGAAGCCTGCGACGAACATGAAATTGTCGATCTCCGGATGAGGGCCGACAATCGGATTGGCGTCGAGCCGGCTCCATTCCATGTGCCCGACCCAGGCACCGGCAAAGCGGATTGCCTCGAACGCCGGAACGCGTGCGGCCAGCATCGGCCAGATCAGGCTTTCGAACAGATCGTAATCGATCGCGAAATCGTCCCCGGCATCGTCAAGCCCGCCTTCACGCGGCGTTCCGGCCAGAAACGTCGGCCCCTCTGCGCGGAAATTGAGCAGTTGCACCTGATCGACAACGATCGGAACCGGTCCCGGCAAGGGCTGTTCCGCGCGGAACACGAACGTATGGGCGCGCACCGGAATGATCGGAAGATCGACCCCGGCCATCGCCGCCACCCGCCCCGCCGCCGGACCGGCCGCATTGATCGCGCGGCCACAAGCGATCCGCGCAGCGTTGCACCGGATCGCGGCGACCCGTCCATCCGCCCCCAATTCGATTCCCTCGACTTCCCCGGCGACATAGCGTGCACCTAGTGCGATGGCCTTGCGCCGCATCGCCGCGAGCAGGCCCGGCGGGTCGAAAGTGCCTTCACGCGGGCCACCCAGCACGGCAGCCTCGACATCATCGGTCCGCAGCCAGGGGAACCGCCCCGCAAGCGCCGACTGATCAAGCCATTCGGGCGCCGAACCAAGCGAGGCCTGCAAATCAAAGCTGGCGCGCAGCCCCGCCAGATCATCGCCCGAGGCAAGATGGAGATAAGGCGTCTGATGCACCCCCAGATCGACATCGTGCCCCTCGACGCCAAGCGCCTGCGCCGCGCCGGTCAGGAATTCGAAGCCGAACTGCGACATCAGGATATTCTCCGGCGTGGAGAATTGCTGACGAATTCCCCCCGCCGCGAGCGTCGTTGCGGCACGAGCGTAGCCGGGATCGGCCTCGAAGACCGTCACCGCAAGCTCTGGCGGCCCCATCAGTTTGAGCCAGTATGCACAAGCGCTGCCCATCCCGCCGCCGCCGATGATGGCGATGTCGATGCTTGCCGGACATTCGCTTGCCCCGCCCTCTATGGCACCAGTCATCGCACCTGCCATCCCGGCAGTTCCTCCAGAAAGGCGGCAAGCCTGGTATTGAAGGCCGTCGCGCGTTCGAAATAGGCAGAGTGTCCCGCCCCTTCGATCATGTGATAGCGCGAACCCGGCACAAGACCATGGACTGCACACACCAGTTCGGGCGGAAACAGGACATCGTGCTCACCGGCCAGGAACTGCACCGGCACGCCGCCGGCGGCCAGCTCGCGCGGGGACCAGCGGGGCATCGCGCCACGCACGGTCTTGATCGTCACGCTGTTGAAGCTGGCGATCTGGAGATAGAGCAAGGTGAGCGCGGGATCATCCTCGCGCAGAACGGGCCCGAGCACGCGTTCGACTTGCGACAGATCGGCGGTCGCCGCTTCCACCGCGCGCAATTCGGAAGCGATCGGTTCGGGCGGCACGCAACCGGCCAGTGACGATGCAACGACGACCCCGGCGACTCGCTCAGGATGCGCGATGGTAAAGGCCGCAACCGTCCCGCCACCCATCGATTGACCGACCAGCACCGCCCGCGCGATACCCAGCCCGTCGAGCAAGGCCTCCAGATCGGCGATAAACCGCGCGCGACCAAGCTGCTCGATGTCCGTCGAATTGCCAAAGGCACGGTGGTCGAACACCACCACGCGATAATTCCGGGCAAACTCGGGCACCTGACGAAACCAGCTGGCATGGTTGCCGCCGACGCCATGCGCCAGCACCAGTGGCGGGCCTTCGCCATAGGCTTCGTAGTAGAGCCGGCTTTCCCCCACATCAATATACGGCATACACTTCCTCACAGATGGGATCGCCTATCAAAAGTCTCGATAATTCCGTCTTTGCTGCACGCTTCCCGTGACAATCGGCGGATCACCCTTGATAGCACGGCATACAGTATGCATAATGCCCCTGCCGCCGTCAATCACGGCGACCAGGAACCGCGCGCCGCCGCCGCGCACGATGAGGGACGCTATTGCGATGACCGAAGACAGTTTTGTAGAGGAACGGCTGCTCAGGAAAGTGCCGCGCTGGCGCAATTACCTCGAAGCCAAGCTCGGCTTCCGCAATCACTGGTATCCGGTGATGTTCTCGCGCGAAATCGCCGAGGACGAGGTCAAGACGGCCAAGCTGATGGGCGAGGACATTCTGCTCAAGCGCATCGACGGCCAGGTTTTCGCAATCCGCGATCGCTGCATTCATCGTGGTGTGAAATTCTCCGACAAAGTCGAATGCTTCACGCGCACGACCGTCACCTGCTGGTATCACGGCTTCACCTACAAGTGGGATTCGGGCACGCTGTGCGACATCATCGCCAGCCCCAACACGCCCATCATCGGCAAGCGCAAGGTCCGCTCCTATCCGGTTCAGGAAGCCAAAGGGCTGGTCTTCGTGTTCCTTGGCGACGAGGACTATACGCCGCACGACCTGTCGCTCGATGTTCCCCCGACTTTCCTCGACGAGGACATGGAAGTGTGCGGCGCATCCTACCCGGTCCAGTCCAACTGGCGGCTGGGCTGCGAAAACGGCATCGACGACCTGCACATCTATCTGCACCGCCAGTCGCCGCTGATCACCAATACCCAGCGTTCGCTGCCGCTCGGCCACACCAACCGGCCCGACGACTATTTCGAGGTGCACGAAGCCGAAGGCGAGCCCAAGGGTGTCGCCACGCGCACCTTCAAGGACGCCGCACCGATGGCCTACGAAGGGCGGGTCGAAGGCAAAGTCGTCGTCACCGGCACCAAGATGCACCAGACGGCGGAAGAAGCGGCCAAAAAGCGCACGACCGGGCACTATGTCTGCCTGCCGGGGGTGCTGCGCGTCGACAACTTTCCATTCGTCGGCCTGTATCAGTTCGAATGGTATGTCCCGCTGACGGCAGACAGCCACCTCTACATCATCACCATTGCGCGCCGCTGCGCCAGCGAGGAAGAACGCGTCGAATTTCGTCACGATTTCCAGCATCGCTGGAAGCCGAACTCGCTCGAAGGGTTCAACAACGAGGACGTCTTTGCGCGCGAAGCCTTGCAGGGTTTTTACAACCACGACTCAAACTGGCTCGAAGAGACCCTCGTGCGCGAAGACAACGGCATCATCCTGTGGCGCGAAATGTGCCACCGCAACAGTACGGGCGTGCAGAAACCCAGCGACGTGATCTGATCCGTCCATTCAGGTCACCCAGACCGCGCACCGGACCTGCCCGACGCAGGCCCGGTGCGCATTCAGGATCACCGCCAAGGAACGCCTTATGCCGCGCCGCGATCTCCTGCTCATGATCTGGGTCTGTTTCTCGCTCGCCACCAGCGCGATTGTCGCACGGCTGGTCGTGACGAACCTCGCCGTCCCGCCGCTGGTATTCACGGTCACGCGTTCCGCCCTGGTGCTGGCCTTCACGCTGCCCTGGCTGTGGCCCTTGCCGCGTCCGCGCCGCTGGTTTCTGGCCACGGCCACGCTGTTTGGCCTGGGTGGCTTCACGCTGTTTTTCCTCGGGTTGCGCAGCGCCCAGCCGGCCAGTGTCGCGATTGTCAATCAGTTGACCATTCCGTTCACTGCGGCCCTCGCCTTCGTGTTCCTGGGCGAGCGACCACGCGGGCAGCGCCTTGTCGGCACGGTGCTGGCCATTGCCGGGGTCGCGACAGTAATGTGGAGACCGGGGGCTCTGGGCCTGTCACCGGGGCTCGGCTGGATTGCGCTTTCGGCCCTGGCCAGTTCGGCCGCAGTGATCACGATCAAGCGGATTCCCAATCTCGAACCGCTTCGCCTGCAACCCTGGGTCGCGTTGAGCGCGCTGCTGCCTTCGGCGCTGATCGCCCCGCTGGTGGATCAGGCCCCGTGGCACCGCGCCTGGCACGCCGGCTGGCCGCTGGTGGCCGCCTCGGTCTATTCGGCGCTGGTGGTTTCGTTGCTCGCCCAAAGCGTCAACTATCGCCTGCTGCGCCGTCATCCCGCCAACGTCACCGCGCCGCTGATGGTGCTCGCGCCGATCTTCACGATGGCTCTTGGCCCGCTGATCACCGGAGACACGATCTCGATCCGGCTGCTGATCGGCGGCGCCATCGCGCTCGGCGGTGTCGTGCTCGTGGTTCGCGCTCCGTCGGCGACAGCCTTGCCACAAGACAGCCGGACTCTGCCGGATGAAGCGGTCGAGATGTTCGCAACGGAAGCGCATTGAAAAAGGGGCCGCCACCGCAGCCCCTTGTCCAAGGCGCGCCTTCTTTGCCCTGACGGTTATGAACCGACCTTGAGCGGCTCGCTCAGCCCCTTGAGCGCAGCCACCATCGACAGCGCGGTGATCCGCCCCGTGCCCGGCTTTTCTTCGGTCGGAATGTTTTCGATGGCGAGTTCGAAACGTGCCGAATCCGCATCGACGACAATGCGATGGGTATTGCGCTCAAGCCCCGGATCGGCCCAGATCTGCAACCGCGTCGCATCGGGTCCGATCCCGGCAAGCGCCAGCGCCGCCGCAACGTTGACATTGGCCGGAAAACCGCGCGCCCCTTCGCGCGCAGTGCCGTCGAACAACAAGCGCGGTTCGCGCAAGGCCATGACATCGATCCCGCGCGCCACGATCGACGGAGCCCCGACCAGCGAACGCGGCGGCTTGCGCGTGACCATCGTCACCGAATGGATCGTGCCGAGCGCCGCCGCACGAACCGCATCGAGCCCGAGTAGCGCGCCCGTCGCCATGATGATCCGCCCGCCATGCGCGCGCGCCAGATCGACCACGTCCATGTTCTCGATCAGCGCGGCCGCGCTGACCGTCACCACTTGCCGCCCGGCCTTCAGCGCGGGCACCACGATGTCGAGGAACGCCGCCGTCGGCGCGCATTCGACGATGATCTGCGCCCTGTCGGCCAGGTCTTCGGGCGTCAGCACCGGTATATGGACCGCATCCATCGCGGCGAGGCGCGCCTCGGCAACGTCGCGTCGGCCACTGGTCACACCGACCAGTGTCAGCCCTTCGATGCCGGCCAGCAACCGCCGCCCGACTTCCGCACCGATCGTGCCAAACCCAGCGATTCCTACATTCACCCTGTTATCTCCTTGGGACCGGGCCGAAGCCTGAAAATTTCGATCAAGCGACCAACGGCGCCAACGCGCCGGTAGCCAGTATCGTTGCGTCAGACACCGTCCGACCGATCAGGCGGCGCGCCTGGCGCAAGTCGCGCGCGGCATTGATCGCGCTGACACCGACGACGCGATCGTGTTCGACATGAAACACCAGAAAGCTGTCCCCGGCCGGATCGCCGCGCACGACATCGACAGACGCGATCGGTGTCCCCACAACCGTCAGCGACAGATCGAACTGGTCGCTCCAATAGCTGGGCAATGCGTCATAGCGGCTGGGGCCAAGCAGCGCGCGAGCGACATGTTCGGCATGAAGCGCCGCGTGGGCCCAGGTTTCCTGTCGTTCGGACTGCCCGTCGCGGCCGGGGTAGCAGGCCACTTCACCCGCTGCGGCAATCGCCGGATCGCTGGTGCGGCCCTCGGCATCGACCATGATCCCCTGCGCCCCCGCATCGAGACCTGCGGCCACCGCCAGGGCGACATTGGGCACCACTCCGATCCCGACCACCACCAGATCGACGACCAGCCTCGTTCCGTCATCAAGCGTCAAAGCCAGACCATCGCCATCAGCCCGGACGTCGGCAAGCACTCTTCCCAATCGCAATGCCACTCCGGCGGCGCGATGCCGCGCGGCCAGCCGATCGCTGACCGGCACCGAGGCCGAACGGCACATGACGCGCTCGGCCGGATCGATGACCGTCACCTGCCGTCCTTCGGCGAGCGCGGCGGCCACTTCCAGTCCGATCACACCGCCGCCGACGATCACCACGCGCTGCGCCGCCGCCGCGGCCTCGCGCAAAGCCAGCGCATCGCCCATCGTCCGCAAATAGTGGACTCCGGGCCGATCGAGCGGCAGCAGCGGATGAATGCGAACGCTCGATCCGGTCGCCAGCACAAGCCGGTCATAGGCCAGCAGCGCGCCGCCATCGAGCTCGACGCAGCGCGCCTCGCGCCGGATCGCGGCGACTGTCGCGCCGCAACGCAGATCGATCGCCTGCGCGGCGAGTTCGTTCGGATCGGCAAGTGCGATCGTCCGTTCGGCACCCGGTTCGAGCAGGACGGCCTTCGACAGCGGCGGCCGATCATAGGGCAACTCGGGCTCGTCAGACAGCACCACGATACCCCCGGCAAAGCCTTCGTCGCGCAGCGTCGTCGCCACACGCAGCCCGGCGAGCCCCGCCCCGACGATGACCACCTGCCCCGCTGGGTCCAAAGGGGCCGCAGCGGGGGAATTCGCTTCATGAGTCACGGCCTCAATCCCCTTTTCCGGCAGCCGCCGTCTCGGCGAACAGCTCGACCGCGCCCATCCCGGTGATCCACGCGGGCACCGGCTCATAATAGATCGCCTCCCCACGCGCGCCCGGCAGGGCCCCCGCGGCAAACAGCCACGCAATCACTTCCAGACCGCCATTGCCTGCGGCCTCGATAATTGCATCGCTGTCCATCTGCGCGAGGCGCGGCGCTTCGCCCGCGACCAGCGCGGCGATGACGGCACGGTCGAAATCTTCGGCGATGCGGCCTTCGTCGGGCAGGCGCAACCAGTGCGACAGCCCCCCGGTGCCGACAACCGCCACGCGCTCATCAGCCGGGCGTTCGGTCGCGACATAAGCAGCCAGCGCCTCACCCAGCGCAAGACAGCGTGACGGCTGGGGCGGCACCGGCATCGCCGCGTTGATAAACAGCGGCACCGTCGGGATGGCATTATCCGGATCGAGCACCAGCTTCGGAAAGGCCGTGCCATGATCGGGCCGCACTTCCTCGGCCTGGACCAGTTCGAACCCGCGCCGCGAGGCAAACCGCGCAAAGCCTTCGGCAAAGGCACGATGTCCGGCAAATTCGCGTACCGGCACGCCCCCGTCTCCCAGCGTCGTAAAGCGGTCGGATACGCCGATGGCCAGAGTGACCTGCATCGCCAGCGTGAACGTGTTGAGGTGGTCCGCCCCCGCCAGCACGATCAGATCGGGTCGCATCGCATGCAGGCGACGGCGGATCTCCAGCATGTGCGACAAGATGCGCTCTGCCTGTTCCTCGATGCCGGTGGGTGGAAACATGATGTGCGACATGCCAAGCGCGCCAACGATCCGGCCCATGTCAAAGCTCCAGCAAACGGGGGAGATAGGCATCGAGCGGACCAGGTGCCGCCAGCGCCTTTGCATCGGGCGCGGGCGCGGCCAGCCGCAAGTATTTCATCTGAAGATTGGGATGGACGCCCAGTTCGGTCATTGCCGCCAGCGTCCCTTGACGCAACAGCGCGCATTCTGTGCCCGACATGCCATAACCGGCAAATGTCGATGCGGGATCGACGCGAAACGCCGCTGCCGCGCCCGGATCGCGCATGAGATCCTGGATCAGGCGATGAACCCGGTAGGGGGCAACCGCGCGCGTCATGCCCCGAACTGCCCATCGGCCAGAAAAGCGGTCGTCACCGCCACGAATTCACGCGGCGCCTCCATCATCACCCAATGCCCGGCATGGGGCAGGATGAAACCCCAACTGTTGGGGATGAGATCGAGATAGCCGTAAATCCTGGCCAGAACCGCAACCTGATCCTGCTTGCCGCCGACCACGAGCGTCGGCACCGTGATCGAAGCGATCGCTTCGGGCGGATAGGTCATCGGATCGGTCTGCATGTGCCGGTGGATCGCCGCCATGGCCTCGCGCGCGCCCGGCTCGATGGTCAGCGCATGCCGATAGATCACCAGTTCATCGGTGATGGCAAAGTCCGGCCCGGCAAGGAACGAGACCATCCGCCGCATGCCTTCGGGCGTGTAGTCGTAACTGGCCAGCGCCTTCTTCGCGGCCGGATCGGGATTGGCGATGTCGAGCCCGGCCGCGCCCATCAGCACCAGTTTGCGCACCAGATCAGGCCGCAGCAGGGTGACCCCGATGGCGGTCGCCCCGCCCATCGAATTGCCGATGATCGAGATCGGCCGACCTGCGCCGATATGCTCCACGAAGGCAGTCATATGGCGGTTGCGCCCGGTCTGGCCATAGTTGTAGCGTTCGGGATCGGGTCGGGCCGACCGGCCGAACCCCGGCATGTCCACCGCGATCACCCGGAACCGCGCGGCATAGGCAGGCAGGCAATCGCGCCAGTTACCCCATGCATCGGCGCCTGAACCGCCGCCATGGATCAGCAGCAGGACCGGCGCGCCCAATTCGGGCGCGGGGCCAATTTCAAGCCCAGGGCCCATCTCAAGCCCAGGGCCCATCTCAAGCCCAGGGCCCATCTCAAGCCCAGGGCCCATCTCAAGATAGTGGGTCGATACCCCGTCGATGTCTACGAAGTGACTGGTCGGATGCATGAGTGTCTCCCCGGCGCCCGCCTTCGGGCTCCAGGGCACATTGCATACCGTGCACAATCACGTCAATCGCTGAATTTGCTCCGGCGTAGCGTTGTCGCCCCTCATTCCGGCAGCCTGAGCGAAGCCCCCCGAGCATGCTGAATATAGGCGCGCATCACCGCTTCTGCGGCGGCGGCATCGGCCTCGGCGATCGCCTTCGCAAGTTCTGTGCTGTATCGGGATTCGGCGCCGCGATCCTCTTCGTTGGCAAAGATTCCGCGCCGTGCGACGATCGCCTGATCGTCGACCAGCGCACTGCACCGGGCAAGCAGTTCGTTGCCGCACATTTCGCGCAAAAGGCTGCGAAATTCGACATTGGCCTCGGCAAAAGCGTTGAGTTTAGCAGCATCATGCGCGACCTGCATCCGCTCGGCACAGCGCGTCAGATTGCGCCGCTGGTCGGGCCGGGCCTCGATTGCGGCATGCCGCGCGAGAATCGGATCGAGCAAGTCGCGCACTTCATGCCGATCACGCGCCTTTTCCCGTGTATCATAAGGCACTTCATAGCCCCGATCGCTCGACCGCACGAGCAGTCCTTCGCGCGAAAGCTGAAACAGCGCCTCACGCACCGGGGTGCGCGACACTTCATAGCGCCCGGCCAGTTCCGCTTCGACCAGACGTTGCCCCGGCGCGAACAAACCAACATTGAGATCGTCACGGATCAGCTGGTAAACCTGATCGCGCAAGCGTTCCACCGTCACCACCTTGCGGACAGCGCGTGCCATAATACCCCTTCTCTTCCCGTCCCCGCCGAACCCCGCGCGCCTGACTGGTCGGAAAACCAACCGCACACCGGGCCTCAGACTGTTCGCGGCACGCCGTATACGACAATGCAGGGGCAATAAAGCGTCAAATCCGGCCAAAGTGCCACCGCCGCGCGGACAAGGTTTGCACCCCTTGGGAATACGCGAACCGCCATACCGACCGGCACGATCCCGTCATCCCTGGCGAATCACACTTGCCATGCGCCGTTCATTCGTTCAGGTGTTGCACACCGTATACCGTAACCGATCCCGAGGAAACCGCATGCCGCCTGCCGCCGCGTTGTCTGCCCCACGGCCCGATACCGTTCTGCCCAAACCCGCCCTGCCCAAAACGATGCGGATCGTCCGCCTCGATGAAGTGGGGCCGCCTGAAAACCTGAAAATCGTGCAGCAGCCGGTGCCTGCCCCCGGCCCTTGCGACATCCTTATCCGCACGGATCTGGCTGGCCTGATCTATGGCGATACCGAGGCACGCCGCGGAACCTATTTCTCGCAAACCCACCTGCCGTTCTTTCCGGGCCGCGAAGTCGCCGGAACAGTTGTAGCCATCGGCAGCGAGACCAACGACTATGCCGTGGGCGACCGTGTGCTGGCGCTGGTGCTGACGGGGGCCTGCTGCGCCGAATATGTGCTGGCCGCAACCCGCGCGAATACGGACAGCCAGGGCCGGTCCATTCCCGCCGCCGACATCATCAGGCTGCCCGATCATGTCACTTTCGCCGAAGCTCTGCCCTATCTCGTCAACTTTCGGCTGGCCCACCTGCTGTTTCACGGCTGGAGCAAGGTTCCCCGCGGATCACGGGTGCTGGTCCATGGCGCCGCAGGGGGCATGGGTTCGATGGTGACGCAACTTGCCCGCGCGCAGGACTGTCAGGTCATCGCCACGTGCCGCCGCGCCGATGAAGCCGATTTCTGCAAGCGGCTGGGCGCCGATGCGGTCATCATCACCGCCCAGGAAGACTACGCCGAGCGGGTAAACCAGATCACCGACAGCCAGGGCATCGAATTCTCCTTCAATGGCGTGGGCGGCGACACGCTGAACCGCGATGTCGATCTGCTGGTCCCGTTTGGCGAGATTCAGGCCTATGGCTATGTCGGCGGAAAAACCCCGTTCGACACCTTTCGCGTCGGCAAATGCATCACTTTGCGTACCTTTTCTGCCGACGATTTCTTTCCGACAGCGATGTTCGCGGCCGCCACGGCGGCGATGCACGCATGGTTCGAAAGCGGCCCGCTTATCCCGGCCGGCACGATCATGCCGCTCGATGACGTGGTTGCAGCCAACCGCCTGCTCGACGAAGGACGGATCGTGGGCAAACTTGCGCTGCGCCCCTGATTGCCGACCAACCGAACTTCCGGCCCGGCATCGATCCCCCACGCGCACTTTGCAACAAGTCCGGCGTCAGGCCGACATTTCGACCATGATCTTGCCAAACAGGGCTATTCGGATCTTGGGGCACGTTTCTCCGACGGCGGCGATTATCGCGAAAAATGGCCTTGATCCACATTGACGCCATGCCGGCGACATGCGGCAGCGCTACTGTCAACACTCTGAAGGCCTGCACATTCGCGCAGGGCTTACCGCGACGAAATCGAGACCTGGCAGCGCGAGGGCCATCTCGATCGGCTGAGCCTCGCCTTTTCACGCGATCAGGCGCAGAAAATCTATGTCCAGCACCGCATGATCGAACAAGGCGCAGACGTGTGGCGCTGGCTGGCCGAGGGGGCGTTGTTCTATGTCTGCGGCGATGCCCACCACATGGGACGCGATGTCGACAAGGCCTTGCGCGACATCGTCGCCCGGCATGGCGGCATGAAGCCAGACGACGCGGACGACTACGTCGCGCAAATGGCGCAGGAAAAACGCTATCTGCGCGACGTGTACTGAATTCAGGCAGCGCCCCGGTCCCCCATCAGTGCGCGGTCTGGCCGCCGTCGATGACGAACGTCGCGCCGTTGATGAAACTGGCGGCATCGCTGCACAAATGCAGAACGGTCGGCGCGATCTCTGCCGGCTGCGCGGCGCGGCCCGAAATGTTTTGCGCAAAGAACATGTCGGTAAACGCGTTGCTGTCGGCCCAGTGCTGGGTCATCGGCGTGACGACAAAGCCGGGGGCAATGCAATTGGTGCGAATGTTCGCCCGCGCATATTCGACCGCCGCCGCTTTGGTCAGGCCCGCCACGGCGTGCTTCATCGCGCAATAGACGCTCATGTTCGGGTCGGCGATCACGGCACCGACGCTGGCCGTATTGACGATCGCCCCGCCGCCCGATTTCAGAAAGTGCCGGATCTCCGACTGCATAGCCAGAAATACGCCCTTGAAATCGACGGCAATGGCCAGATCGAGTTCGTCGGACGTCACTTCGTGGATCGGCCTTTGCGGCGGCAGGACTCCGGCATTGTTGAACGCACAATCCATCCGGCCAAAGTTTTCCAGACAGGCCGCAACCAGCGCCTCCAATGCGGCACCATCGCGCACGTCGGTATGACGAAATGCCGCGCGCCCGCCGGATGAAGCGATCATCTGCACGGTCTCTTCGGCGCGTGCGTCAATATCGCCGATCATGACTTGCGCGCCCTCGGCGGCAAAAGCCAGCGCCGTTGCCCTACCGATGCCGGTGGCTCCCCCCGTGATCAGCACAGCCTTGCCCTGAAAACGCATAAGCCTCACTCCTGCCACGCGGGCTGTTCGCCCTTGGCCACTCTTGATGAATTTCCGAGCAGGAAATCGCCCAGAATATCGATCGCCTCGGGGAACGCCTTTTGCACTTTGCGCCGCAGTTCGGCGCTGTCTGCGGATGTCGCCACCAGACCGGGCCAGGCCGCAATATACCGCCGACTGAACTCCAGCCCCGACGCGTCATTGGCGAGCCCCGGCCTGGCATGCCCCGCCACGACCGCATCGGGCTTCAGCGCGGCAAGCGTATCCAGCGATTTGCCCCACGCGGCGATGTCGGCCGGCGATTGCTCGCCCATCCACAAGAACATCTGGTTATAGACCAGATCGCCGGCCACGAGCGCCCTGATCGAGGGCACCCAGAGCGCCGTCGCATGGACATGGTCGCCCGCCATCGGCCCCAATACTTTCAGCTCGCGCCCCTCCAGCATGATGGTATCGCCCGTCAACGGCTGCGGCGCCGAAGGATGACGCGGGCCATTGGCACCCAGCAACGGGCCCCAACGCTTTACCTTGAACGGCAGCGAGCGCCAGATGTCGGCAACCACCGTGGGATGCGCGACGATCTTCGCATCCGGAAAGGCGTCGGCAATGACTTCCATCGCGAAGAAGTGATCGGGGTGATCATGCGTGACGAAAACCGTGGTCAGATGCTTGCCGCTGTCGAGCACCATGGCCACCACGCGATGCGCGTCGGCAAGCGTGAAAGGCGGATCGACCAACACCGCGTCATGGTCCCCCTCGATCAGCGTGACGTTGGAATAGAGCGAGCCCGCACTCGTGCGCAGCACCTCCAGCCGGAGCGGTGCCGCGTTGGCAGACGGCTCGGCAGAGACCGGCGCCGCCCCCAGGACACCCGCCGTCAGCACACCTGCCAGCAGCAGGGACGTCAGCCAGCCGCGCATCATGCGATCCCCGACTTGCCGGGGGCAAGGATGTGATTGGGGTCCAGCGCCTGCTTGATGGCCGCATTCACCGCGCGGTTGGTCTCCCCATATTGCGCCGCCACCAGATCCATCGCATGTACGCCCGTCCGATACGAAGCCCAGCCCCGATCGCCAAACCCGGTGACCAGTTCGCGATAGCAGGCATCCGCCCGCTTTTCTTCTTCGGGGTCGGATTTGTCGTAGAGCAGCGCGATGATATGATGCAGTTCGCGCATTCCGATGGCGAAGGCGGCGGTGTAGTCAAAACCGTACTTCGCCAGAATCTGATGGGCGAGATCGATCTGGCCTTGCGTCTCGCTGCCCTTGGCGGGCGCGACCGGCGCAAACCAGGCGAGCCCGCCTCCGCTCCCTTTCCAGCGGGCAAGGCCCACTTCTTCAAGCGAGAGCCCGCCGCGCATGAGCGTCGCATGGTGATGGAACCATGGATTGCCCTGCATCTGATCCTCGGTCATCACCTCGCCGTCGATCGCGGCAAAGGCGGCCCGGACGATCCGTTCGCTCTCGGCCACTTGCGCGCTCGTTCCGTAAAGCGCGATATAAGTGTTCCACATGCCAAGGTCGTGTTGCGCCGCGAATTCGGCAAAGGCCGCTTCGGGAACCGGCCCCGCACCGGCATAGACTTCGCCGCGCCGATGAAACATCGCCAGTTGATAGGCCGCCCCCATCATCAACACCACGTTGGGCACGATATTGGCGATGCGCAAAGGCCGCATGGCGTCGACGATCCGCGCGACATCCTCGACCTTTTTGTGGCGCACCACGAGCGGCTTGTAGACCGGCGGGGCAGGCATCAGCCAAAGGCCCATCTTGGTCACCACGCCAAAGTTCGACTGGGTGAAAATGCCGTCGAGATAGGGCCCGTACCCCCATTTGAACGCCTGCCACGCCGACGGGTTTTTGGTGCTGCCCATGCCGGTCTTCAGGATCTCGCCATCGGCCAGCACCACTTCCATGCCGCACTGGACCATGAAATGATCGCCATAGGGCGTATAACCGACACCCCGGTCGAGCGTATTGCCGACCGGGCCGACGATCGGACCAACCGTCGGCACGTCGATCCACAACGGGATATTGTGTTCATCGAGGTAATCGCGCAGTTGCTGATAGGTGACCCCCGGCTCGACAAGCGCGGTGCACAATTCGACATCGACGGACAGAATCCGGTTCATCCGCTTCAAATCCAGCACCACTTGTCCGGGCGCAGCGGTAGTGGTCGAACCATAGCCCATGTTCTTGCCGGTGCTGACCGGCCAAAGCGGCTGGCGATACTGATTGGCGATCTTCAGGATCGCCTGAACCTGCTCCACACTGTCGGGGCACACCGCGCCCACCGGCGCGTGACGCCCGGATGGATCGGGCGTATAACTCTTGGACCAGGGCTTGAGCGAACCCGCGTTGCCCGCCACCCATTCATCGCCCACCACGCCGCGAAAGGCCTGCAGGGCGGCGGCGAGGTCCGCCTTGCGCACGCCGGGCGCCAGCACCGCGCCCTCGCCCATGGCGACGCCCGAAATGCCCAGCGCCGCCGCCGTTGCCACGCCCGCCCCCAGCAGGCCGCGCCGATCGATCGTTGGTCCGCTCATTCTCCATGCTCCATCGGATTGCCGGGGGCTTTGCTGATCCACACGGCCAGCGCGTCGAGTTCGGCCGGGCTGATCTCGCTGGGGCGGAAAGCGGGCATGCCGTTGCGCCCCTCGCGCACCATGGTCCTGATGGTATCGCCCGCCAGATGGCGCCCCAGAATGATCGGGCCGACGTTGTGCCCATGACAATAGGCGCAGACGCTCGCATAGGTCTTGGTGGGCGAACGCTGCGCCAGGGGTTGGCCCAAGGGCGTGCCCGACGGCACTGCCGACGACACGGCGGCACTCGTCTGCGCCGACGACACGGCGGCACTCGTCTGCGCGAAAAGCGGTGCCGCCAGCACGAGCGCGAAACCCGCCACGCCCAACCTCTTCCATAGTGCCATGACTTTGGCGTCCTCTCTTGAACGATTTCACGCGGCGTTTTCGCCGTCTCGCCTTCCGCACGCGGCATGCCCCTTTGCAGGGGCGCAAACGATCAGGCCCACCCGGCGACAGGCGACCGTTTGCCCCGATGCAACCCGGGCGGCACGTCGATGGAAAAGGAGTTCAGCCGTCGGCAGGCACGGACCATGCCCCGTACCGCATCGCGACAGTCATGCTGTGTGTCGAGGTCGCGTGTTTGCGCGTCGCCCAGGTCGACATGCCTTATCCCTCTCGTATCGCGCCTGGATTTGTCCGGCGCCGCGTCGCGATGGCCTGCCACCGCGCCTTTCTGATGGGTTCAGCGTCCTCCAATCCATGCACCGACGCAACCCTTAGATATTTCACCAGGTGAAATCTGTTGCAGCGGCCGCCTGGCCAATCCGCTCGGCGATCGCCTGCAAGCTGCCAAGACATTGCTCAGCCACATCCGCCACGCTCGCCCGTCGCGAAGGCCAGGTGATGTTGAGCGCCGCGATCGGCCCGCCTCGGCCCTGCACCGCAACCGCGATCGAATGCTTGCCGTCGCGCAGCACGGTCTGCCGATTGCGGTCGGCCCAGGGATGATGCGGGACGCGGGTCGACCAGCCGCGCGCGCGCGTCTCGTCCATGATCGCCTCAAGCAAATGATACCCGTCGGGACCGGCATCGGGCGGTGCGAGGCGAGCCACCAGAGCGGCCCGTTCCGCTTCGCCGCATGCGGCCAGATAGGCGCGACCGGTCGCCGTGTGGAGATAGGACAGCTTCACCCCGACCGGCCCCAGCGAGGCGAAGTCAAAGCGCGACATCGGGCTGTTTGTTTCGATCACCTCCATATGGTCGGCGCGCGGGATGGCGATCACCGATGGCCAAACCAGCCTGTTCGACAATTCGACCATCAGCGGCGAGGCGATTTCGGCAAGCCTGCAGCCGGCATCCGCCGGTCCGCCCTGAATGACCGCAGCCGGCATCCACACGCCATCGGCCAGCCGACGCCAGACCAGCGAACGACTGGCCAGCGTCTGCAACAGCCGCAACAGCGTTGCCTTGGGCAGGCCGAGTTGCTGATGCAAGGCATTCAGGCCCAGCCCGCCCGCAGTCCGCACAGCCAACAGGACATCCAGTCCGCGCTCGAGTGCGCGCACGGATTTGACGCCTGTCGGTTTGTGCGCGTCATCCTCCGCCTGATCGGTCGATCGGCGCGGCCCGGCGCTCTGCCCACCCATGCATCCTCCTGCCGTTGTCGTTGTCGAACGGGGGCCGGACCGGAGCCAGACCCCATGCCGGTTTCACACAGTGAAATTATGCGCACGAATTGGATTAGGCAATCCCGCCCGCGCATGGAAACATTGCAGCGAACGGACAGCCGCCGCCCACGCAGGCATCGGCGCCCGGACAGGATGCGCAGGAAAGGACACAAGCGCCATGAGCGGCACGGCGGCCTCACCCAAAACCGTGATGTTGATTATCACGCAGGACACCAAGGAGCAGGAGGCGCGCTTTCTGCGGCATGCTCTGGAAGAGGCGGGCGTCCATGTCGTTCACCTCGACCCCAGCGTGCGCCGCGATCTTGGCGGAGCGGAAATCGGCCCGGACACGATCGCCGCCGCCGCAGGCACGACGATGGAGGCGATCCGCGCGCTCGGTCACGAAGGCCATATCCATGAAAGGATGATCGCCGGGTCCATCGCTGCCGCCCATGCCTGTGCCGCACAGACACCGATCCACGGCATTCTGGCCGTGGGCGGCTCGATGGGAACGGCGCTGGCCGGTCCGCTGATGCAGAGTTTTCCCTATGGCCTGCCCAAGCTGATCGTTTCGACCATGGCTTCGGGGTTCACCAAGCCCTACATCGGGGTGAAAGACATCGCCATGATGAACGCGGTGACCGACATCGCGGGCATCAACACGATCAGCCGCGACGTCTTTCGCAACGCCGCCTTTGCCGTTGCCGGCATGGCCAAAGGCTATGCGGGGCCAATCGCTTCCGACCGGCCCCTGGTGCTGATGACGACGCTGGGCACCACCGAAAAAGGCACCCGGCGCATTCGCGAAGCGCTGGAAGCGGACGGGTGCGAAGTGATGGTGTTTCATTCCTCGGGCGCAGGCGGCCCGACGCTCGATGCCATCGCCGGTGAACGCGATGTCGCGCTGGTGCTCGATCTTTCCACCACCGAGATCGTCGACAATATCTTCGGCGGTCTTTGCGATGGCGGCACCGCGCGCGGGACCGTGGGCATGGCGCGCGGCATTCCGACAATCTGGGCGCCGGGAAATGCCGATTTCATCATCGGCGGGCCGGTCGAAGTGTCGGAAAAGCAATTCCCCGGCCGCCGCTATCACAAGCACAACCCGCAATTGACAGCCGTGCGCACCAATCTCGACGATCTCAAACGCATCGCCGATCGGCTCGCCGCGATGATGCGCGAGGCAAAGGGGCCGGTCAGCGTGTTCACGCCGTTGCGTGGTTTTTCCAGCCATGACAGCAGCGAGGGCCATCTGCATGACCCCGCGCTGCCCTTGCCGTTTGCCGACTATCTGCGCGCGGTTGTGCCGACCGGTGTCGAATTTCATGCGGTCGATGCGCATTTCAACGACCCGGCCTTTGGCGATGCCGTCATCCGCCGCGCGCGCGCCCTTCTCGATCTCAAAACGACGGTGCCTGCATGAACGAGCCCTTTCTCACGCCGGAGGACATCGCCGACATCGTCGCCATCCTGGACGGCAGCGATTACCGCGAACTCGATGTCGCCACCGCGCGCTTTCGTTTGACGCTGCGGCGCGAGGGCGGCGGCGAAGCCGGGGGGCGATGGTCGCAGGAATGGCAGTGGGCCGCCGCCAACGGGCCCGCCGCCGTCGCCGTCGCAGTGGTCCAGGATACCCCGGCGGGCCTGGTCGCGGTCGCAGCGCCGCTGCCCGGCGCCTTTTACCGGGCGCCCGCCCCCGGCGCCGCGCCCTTTGTCGAGATCGGCGCCCGTGTCGATGGCGATACCGTGGTCGGCATCGTCGAAACGATGAAGCTGATGAACCCCGTTCATGCGGGGCATGCCGGCGAAGTGGTAGCGATCGTCGCCGACAATGGGGCGATGGTCGAAGGCGGCGCAACGCTGATGCACATCCGTCCCCACGCCTGAAGGAGACAGACATGATCCGAAGGCTGTTCATCGCCAATCGCGGCGAAATTGCCCTGCGCATTGCGCGCACCGCCCAAAGGCTGGGCATGACCACCATCGTCGGGGCATCGCAAGCCGATGTCACCAGCCTTCCGGCCCAATTCGCCGACGAGGTGGCGCTGATCGGCCCGGCCCCCTCGGCGCAAAGCTATCTGAATGTCGAGGCGGTCATCGCCGCTGCGGTCGCTGCGCGTGCCGACGCGATCCACCCCGGCTATGGCTTTCTGTCGGAAAATGCCCGCTTTGCCGAAGCAACGATCGAGGCGGGCATGATTTTCGTCGGTCCCGATGTCACCAGCCTGAATGCCATGGGCGACAAGCTCATGGCGCGCTCGGTGGGTCTTGCCGCAGGCCTGCCGGTCGTGCCGGGCGGTGAGGCCGCGACCCCCGAACAGGCCATGGCCCGCGCGCGGGAGACCGGCTTTCCCGTCCTGTTGAAAGCGGTCGCCGGGGGCGGCGGCAAGGGCATGAAGCGAGTCGATCGCGCAGACGACATGCCCGCGATGATCGCCATGGCGATGAGCGAAGCGCAAGCCGCTTTCGGCGATCCGCGCATCTATGTGGAGCGCTTTATTGCCCGTGGTCGCCATGTCGAAGTGCAAGTGCTAGGCGACGGGCACGACGCGCTCCACCTCGGCACGCGCGACTGCTCGATCCAGCGCCGTTTCCAGAAACTGGTCGAGGAAGCCCCCGCGCCGCAGCTTGCCGATGCCACCCGCAACGGGCTCGAACAGGCCGCCGTCGCGCTGACCCGCCATCTCGCCTATCGCGGCGCGGGCACGGTCGAATTCCTCGTCGATGCGCAGACCGGCGATTTCTTTTTCCTCGAAATGAACGCGCGCATCCAGGTCGAACATCCCGTCACCGAAGCGATCACGGGCGTCGATCTCATCGAACAGCAATTGCTGGTCGCGGCAGGCTCTCGCCTCGGGCTGACCCAGGACGCCATCCGCCCGTCTGGCCACGCCATCGAAGTGCGCATCAATGCCGAAGATCCTGCCGCCGATTTCCGCCCTTCGCCAGGGCGGGTTACCCGCGCGCGCTGGCCCGCAGGCCCCGGCATCCGCATCGACAGCCATATCGCCACCGGCTGGGTGATCCCGCCCACTTACGATTCACTGATGGGAAAGCTGATCGTCTGGGCCAGGGACCGCCCTGCTGCGGTCGCCCTGCTGGCATCGGCGCTTGCCACGCTGTCGATCGAGGGCGTGCCCACCACCGCCCCGCTTCACCGCCGCATCGCCGCCGATCCGCGTTTTGTCGCAGGCGGGGTCGATACGCGCTTTCTGGAAGGGCTTGCCTGATGGCCGAGATTTCCCTCGTCGATGTCTCGATGCGCGACGGCAACCAGTCGCTGTGGGGCGCAACCGGGCTCAACACGGCGCAAATGCTGGCGATTGCCGGTGCGACCGACCGGGTCGGCTTTTCGGCGATCGATTTCACCTCCTCCACGCACATGGCTGTCGCTGTGCGCTATTTTCGCAATGATCCGTGGGAACGCATCCGACGCATGCGGGCGGCAATGCCGAACACCCCGCTGCAATTCATCACGACCGGCATGCGTTTCATCGCCTGGCAACAGGCGGACCCCGATTTCATGGCGCTGGTCTATCGCCATCTTCAGGTGGCCGGTATCCGCAAGTTCATCATGCTCGATCCGATGCATGACGCCGAGGCGGTGATCGAGGCGGCGCGACTGGTAAAGCGCGAGGGTGGCGCGCAAGTGATGGGCGCGCTGACGTTCACGCTTTCTGCCGTCCACACCGATCGGTTCTACGCGGATTTCGCGCGCAAGCTCGCCGCCAGCGACGATATCGACTGTTTCTACATCAAGGATCCGGGCGGTCTGTTGAGCCCCGATCGGGTGCGCACGCTGGCCCCGGCGGTCAAGGCCGCGATCGGCGCCAGGCGGCTCGAAATCCATGCCCATTGCACCATCGGCTATGGCCCGCTGACCAGCCTTGCCGCCGCAGATCTGGGCATTGTCGATGCGGTGCACGTGGGAGTGGGTCCACTGGGCGACGGATCATCGCTGCCGGAAGCGGGGCGGATGCTGGCCAATCTCAAGGCCGGTGGCCACAGCGTAAATGTCGATGAAGCGATGCTGGCCAAAGTGTCCGACTATTGGTGGCGTCTTTCGCGCGCCGAAGGTCTGCCCGCAGGCGCGCCGCAGACTTTCGACGCCAGCTTTCTGCGGCACCAGATTGCAGGCGGGGTCATGACCACCACCCGCCGCCAGCTGGAGGAACTGGGTCTGGCGCATCGCTTTGACGAAGTGGTGGCCGAAACGGAGCGCGTGCGCGCGGAACTGGGGCATCCGATCATGGTCACGCCGTTTCCGCAGATGGTGATGAGCCAGGCGCTCTACAACGTCATCGGCGCGCGACGCTATGCGCAAGTCTCTGACGAAGTGCTGCGGTATGTCATGGGCAAGTTCGGTCGGCCGACCAGCCCGCTGGACCCGGCAGTCGAATCCGCCATTCTCGACCGACCGCGCGCCGCCGAAGTGGCTGCAGAGCCGCCGTTCCCGACACTCGCAGAACTGCGCCGCAAATGGGGGGCGCATCTGCCGGAGGAGGAATTTCTGCTGCGTGCGGTGATGCCGCCTGCCCAGGTGGATGCCATGTATGCGGCGGGTTCATCATCAGCCCATTACAATCCCGCTGCGGCGCCTGTGCTGCGCCTGCTGAAGGAATTGGCGGCGCGTCCTGCGGCTCGCGACATCGTGATCGAAACCGCCGACACCCGCCTCGCTCTCCACGGAGGCGCCCATGTTGCCTGACACCCTGCCCGAAGCTGTCGCCGCGAAAATCGCAACCGCGCGCGGCTTCATTTTTGACATGGACGGCACGATCGCGCTGGGCAACGCCGCCAGCGGGGGTCACGAAGCGCTGCCCGGCGCGATCGATCTGCTGGCAACCTTGCGGCGGCGCTCGATCCCGTTTCGCGTATTCACCAACGGCACGGCCAAGGCTCCGGCCATCTATGCCAAGGGCCTGCGCGCCGCCGGTTTCGATATCGCCGACGACGAGATGATGACCCCGTCGACCAGCGCGGCGATCTGGCTGGAACGCCAGGGGCTCACCCGCGTGCGCGTGCTGGGCGATCCCGGCGTCGCCGAACCCTTGCTGGCCCGCGGGCTGGACGTGATCGGGCCATCGCAAAAGGCCGAAGTCGATGCCGTCTATACCTGCTGGTTCCGGGGCTTCACGTTTCCCGATCTGGAGGCGGCCTGCGCGAGTGTGTGGGACGGCGCGCGGCTGACGACGGCCAGCCATGTGCCCTTCTTTGCGACAGCCAACGGGCGCGGCATCGGATCGAGCTTTGCCATCAATCAGATGATTGCCTCGCTGACGGGCAAGCGCGCCAAAGTGCTGGGGAAGCCGTCGCGGGCCGCGTTCGATGTGACGCTGGCGGCGATGGGCCTGCCGCGCAGCGCAGCGGGCGACATCATGGTGGTGGGCGATGACCCGGCGCTGGAAATGGCCATGGCAAGGACAGCCGGCGCCACCGGTATCGGCATGACCACCGGACTGATGCGACCCGAAACAATCTCCAGCCTGCCCGACCGGTTCCAGCCCCATGCGGTGATCGGACGATTGCAGGCGATCACCCGGGCGCTTGCCGATCACGCCACCGTGTGACGCGTCCGGCTCTGATCAAGCCATTGGTTTTGGACCGCGTGGTTGCTGCATCGCGGCCACTTCGGCCCGCACCATCTCCAGCGCCAGCATCGCCACCTGCGCGATTTCGTCTTCGGGCTGCATCGACCGCTGCTGGATAAGGCCGAGCGACATGGCGAGAATCAGATTGGCCAGTTGCACCCTGCGCATCGCGAGATGTTCGCCCGGTGCAAGCGCTTCAAGCGCACGAAGGATCGCGCCAAACACATCTTCGCGCATCGCCGTGAAAATGGCTGCGATCCGTTCGTTGCGCCCCGCCTCGGCGACAATCTCGGCCAGCAGTACCTCTGATGCGTCATCACCGGGCCCGAGGAAATCGGCAAACCAGTACCAGATCGACTCGGTATGGCCGTCTTCAATGTCGCGCTGAAGCGATTCGAACTGGAGAAACTCGGCGCAATCGGTGCGCACGATCCTTGCGATGATTTCCTCCTTGCAGGAAAAGTCGCGATAGAGCTGTCCGACGGCGACCCCTGATTCCCTGGCGATCTGCGCCACCCCCGTGGCGTGAAAGCCGTTTATCAAAAAGAGCCTGCGCGCAGACGCCATAATCCTTTCGCGCCGCGCATTCGCGCGCTCGGCGTGGATTGTGATTTTCTCCGATCCCTGATCCATCATCTCCATCTCTGATTTAACTCTGATTTTTCCGTTGACGATAGCACCCGCTTCGCAGTAGCAGCAAATGTGAGTGAACGCTCTCTCTCATAAATCATTCGGCAGACATACGCATGACATTTTTTCGTCGCACCACGCCGGCTCTGGTCCTCCTCCTTGCCGCCTGCGGCGGCCAAGCCCCGCAAGAAACTGGCGCGGGCGGTGCTGCGCCGGTTTCTTACGTCGTTGTCAAGCAGGATACGATCACGCTGACGACCGAATTGCCGGGCCGGACCTCTCCGTATGAAAGTTCGGATGTGCGCCCCCAGGTCAATGGCCTGATCGTGGCGCGCCTGTTCACCGAAGGCGACATGGTGCATCAGGGGCAGCCGCTCTATCGGATCGATCCCGCTCCCTACGAGGCCTCTGTAGCCAGCGCGCGCGCGGCGCTGGCCAAGGCGCAGGCCGCGATTGCCTCGAACGAGGCGCTGGCGCGGCGCTATGGCGAACTGGTCAAGATCAACGCCATCGCCAGGCAGGATTTCGAGAATGCGCTGACAACCGCCGCGCAGGCCCGCGCCGATGTGGCCGCGCAGCAGGCCGCCCTGCACAGCGCGCAGATCGATCTGGCCCGCACCACCGTGCGCGCGCCGATCAGCGGCAGGATCGGACGCTCGCTCTTTACCACCGGCGCGCTGGTTTCGGCCTCGCAAAGCAGCGCGCTGACCACGATCCAGCGGCTCGCCCCGATCTACGTCGATATTCAGCAATCAAGCGCCGATCTGCTCAAGCTGCGCCAGCAGATCCTGGCCGGCAAGATCGCCCGCGATGGCAATGCCAAAGTGCAGTTGATCCTTGAGGACGGCAGTACTTATGCCCCGCTGGGCGCGTTGCGCTTTGCCGATGTAACCGTGGATCAGACCACCGGATCGCAAGTGATCCGCGCGCTGTTTCCCAATCCCGACGGGCTGTTGATGCCCGGAATGTTCGTGCGCGCGCGGCTCGTCGAAGGCACGCAGCAAAACGCCATGCTGGTGCCGCAACGCGCGGTGGGCCGCGATGAGCGCGGCAATCCCACCGTGATGGTCGTGGGCACAGACAACAAGGTCGAAGTGCGTCCGCTCCAGTCCGGCCGGACATCGGGCAGCGACTGGGTGGTGACCGCCGGGCTGCGCCCGGGTGACAAGGTGATCGTCGAAGGCGGCATGATGCTGCGCCCCGGCATGCCTGTCACGCCCCAGCCGTGGAACCCGAACGCACCGCAAGGCCAGGGCGCTGCCAATCCCTCCTCACAGGCCCCCTCCTCTCAGGTAAAGCAACACTGATGTCGCGCTTTTTCATCGATCGCCCCATCTTTGCGTGGGTTGTCGCGATCATCCTGATGCTGGCCGGTCTGCTGGCTATCCAAACGCTGCCGATTGCCCAGTTTCCGACGATCGCGCCCCCTGCGGTCTCGATCACGGCGACATATCCCGGCGCGGATGCGGAAACGCTGGAAAAGACCACGACCCAGATCATCGAGCAGCAGATGAAGGGGCTTGACCACCTTCGCTACTTCTCGTCCTCCTCCTCGTCTTCGGGTACGGTGACGATCACCCTGACCTTTGAGCAGGGCACCAACCCGGACATTGCGCAAGTCCAGGTGCAGAACAAGTTGCAGGCGTCCACCCCGCTCCTGCCGCAGGAAGTGCAGCAGCAGGGCGTTCAGGTCGCCAAGTCCACGTCCAACTTTCTGTTGGTGATCGGCCTCTATTCGACCAACGGTTCGCATTCGGCGGTCGATCTTGCCGACTATGTCGCCTCGAAATTGCAGGATCCGCTCTCACGCGTGAATGGCGTGGGCGATACGCAGGTATTCGGATCGCAATATGCGATGCGTGTGTGGGTCGATCCCGTCAAGCTGAGCAAATATGCGCTGACGATGGATGATGTGACCACCGCGATCAAGGCGCAGAACGCGCAGGTTTCGGCGGGCCAGATCGGCGCGCTGCCCGCGCCCAAAGAGCAGATGCTCAACGCCACCGTCTCGGTCCAGTCGCGGCTGACCACGCCCGATCAGTTCGCAGCGATCCGGCTGAAGAGCGCCACCGACGGGTCGCAAGTGCGGCTTGGCGATGTGGCGCGCGTGGCCATTGGCGCGGAAAACTACGGCTTTGAATCAAAGTGGAATGGCCAGCCGGCCGCAGGCATGGGGGTCAAGCTGGCGCCGGGCGCCAATGCGCTTACCACGGTCGATGCGGTCAAGGCCCGCATAGCCGAGATTTCCAGGCAATTTCCGAGCGATGTGAAAGTGGTTTACGCTTTCGACTCCACACCTTTCGTCCGGCTCTCGGTCGAACAGGTGGTCCACACGCTGATCGAGGCGGTGGTGCTGGTCTTCCTCGTGATGTTCCTGTTTCTGCAAAACTGGCGCGCCACGCTGATCCCGACCATCGCCGTGCCGGTGGTCTTGCTGGGCACTTTTGCCGTGATGTCGGTGGCGGGCTATTCGATCAATACGCTCACGCTGTTCGGCATGGTGCTGGCGATCGGCCTGCTCGTCGACGACGCCATCGTGGTGGTCGAAAATGTCGAGCGCCTGATCGTCACCGAACATCTCAGCCCGCTCGATGCCGCGCGAAAGTCGATGGACGAGATTTCCAGCGCGCTGATCGGTGTGGCGCTCGTGCTTTCGGCGGTGTTTCTGCCGATGGCCTTCTTTGCCGGATCGACCGGCGTGATCTATCGCCAGTTCTCGATCACCATCGTTTCGGCCATGGTGCTTTCGGTGGTGGTGGCGCTGATCCTGACGCCCGCGCTTTGCGCAACGATCCTGAAGCCCCACGATCCCGACAAGAAACAGGGCAGCGGCCCGCTCGCCCGCTTTTTCGACTGGTTCAACGACAAGTTCGACCGCGGGCAGGTCCGCTATGAACAGGGCGTCCGCCGCACCGCGCGGGACTGGAAGCGTTCGATGCTGGTCTATGCTCTCATCATCGGCGGGCTGGCGGTGCTCTTCGTCCGCCTCCCCTCCGGCTTTCTGCCCGACGAAGATCAGGGCACGGTGATCGCCGTGCTGCAAGGTCCGGCCGGATCAACCGCCGCGCGCACCGAAAAGGGGCTTGAGCTGATCCGCAACACCATGCGTCAGGATGAAGCCCGGAATGTCGAAGGCGTGTTCACCATCAACGGCTTCAGCTTTGCCGGAACCGGACAGAACACCGGCATGGCCTTCATTCCGCTCAAGCCCTGGGCCGAGCGTTCGGGCGCGGTCAATTCGGCGCAAATGATCGCGCGGCGGGCGATGGGTGCCTTCTCGCACTATCGCGATGGGCTGATCTTTGCCATCACCCCGCCTGCGGTGCAGGAACTGGGCAATGCGACCGGCTTTGATCTGCAATTGGTGGATCAGGCCGGGATCGGGCATGAGGCCCTGCTTCAGACGCGCAACATGCTGCTGGGCATGGCGGCGCAAAATCCCAAGCTGGTGGGCGTGCGGCCCAATTCGCTGGAAGATGCGCCCCAGCTCAAGGTCAATGTGGATCAGGACAAGGCGCGCGCGCTGGGTCTGGATCTGGGCACGGTCAACAACAGCATTTCCTCCGCCTGGGGCGGCGCCTATGTCAACGACTTCCTCGATCGGGGCCGCGTGAAGCGTGTCTATGTTCAGGCCGACACTGCCTATCGCATGGCGCCCGAAGACCTTGGCAAGCTCTATGTCCGGGGCAGCAGCGGGAGCATGGCCCCCTTCACCGCCTTTTCCACGCTGTCATGGGCGCAGGCGCCGGTGCAACTGACCCGCTATGACGGCCAGCCCGCGATGGAAGTGCTGGGCGCGCCGGCGCCGGGCGTTTCCACCGGCGACGCGATGGCAGCCATGGAGGCGATCCACGCCAAGCTGCCGCCGGGCACCGCGCTCCAATGGACGGGCCTCTCCTATGAGGAAAGGCTCTCCGGCGGTCAGGCGCCGCTGCTCTATGCGCTTTCGCTGCTCATCGTGTTCCTCTGCCTTGCCGCGCTCTATGAAAGCTGGACGGTGCCGGTTTCGGTCATCATGGTGGTGCCGCTGGGCGTGATCGGCGCGGTACTCGCCGCAACGCTTACCGGGCTGAACAATGACATCTATCTGCAGGTCGGACTTATCACCACGATCGGCGTTTCGGCCAAGAATGCGATCCTGATCGTGGAATTTGCCGAAGAGCGGATGCGCGACGGCATGAGCGCGTTTGATGCGGCGATCGCGGCAGCGCGGCTTCGCCTGCGCCCGATCCTGATGACCAGCCTTGCCTTCATCTTCGGCGTTATGCCGCTGGCGATAGCGCATGGCGCGGGGGCTGGCGGCCAAAACGCGATCGGCCGGGCGGTGGTCGGCGGCATGCTCTCCGCCACCGTTCTGGCGATCTTTCTGGTGCCGATGTTCTTTGTCGTCGTGCGCCGGATGGCCGGTCGCGTGCGGGGCCAAACCCCGCCGGACATCAGCGAGCCGGACCTCAGCAAAAATGACGGCGCCGATATGCGCCGGGGAGCATGATGCCCGTGACCAAGCCTTTCTCAACCCTCATGCTGCTTTGCGCGGGCAGCCTGCTGGCCGGGTGCAATCTCGCGCCGAAATATGTGCGCCCGTCGGCGGCTGTCCCGCCCGCGCTGCCGCAAGGCGGGGTCTATCCGGCGGCCGCGAGCGATGCGGCCGACATCAGCCGGGTCGGCTGGCGCGATTTCTTCATCGACGCGCGGCTGCGCCAGGTGATCGAGATTGGGCTGCAAAACAATCAGGATCTGCGGCTGGCCGTAGCCAATGTGCTGGAAGCCCGCGCGCAGTTTCACACCCAGCGCGCCAGCCTGTTTCCGGGGCTGAGCGCGAGCGGGTCCGGCACGTATACCAACACCGCCTCGATGACGGCGACCACCGGCGCATCGGCGGGCAGTTCTGCCGACATCCAGTATTTTTCGGGCAGCGCGGGCGTGTCTTCCTATGAGATCGATCTCTTCGGGCGGGTGCGCAATCTGACCAAGGCGGCGCAAGAGCAATATTTCGCGAGCGAGGAAGCCCGGCGCGCCGCACGCGTCACGCTGATCGGCGAGATCGCCGCCGACTGGCTGACGCTGGCCTCGGACCGCGACCAGCTCAAGACCTCGCAAGGCGTGCTCAAGGCCTATGAACAGACCTTTGATCTGACCCGTGCCAAATTTGCCATCGGCACCAGTTCGGAACTCGACACGCGCCAGGCGGAAACCAATTATCAGTCCGCCCGCAACGATATTGCCGTGTTGCAAACCCAAATCGCGCAGGACATCAACGCGTTGCAACTGCTGACCGGCGCCACGCTGCCCGCAGACCTGCTGCCCGACGGATTGGGCGATCAGGCCATTACGATCCAGAGCCTGCCCGGCCAGCTGCCATCGCAAGTCCTGCTGCACCGCCCCGATGTGTTGCAGGCCGAGCATCAGCTTATCGCGCAAAACGCCAATATCGGCGCCGCACGGGCAGCCTTCTTTCCGCAGATCTCGCTGACCGCGACGATCGGGACGATCAGCCCGGCGCTGGGCAGCGCCTTTGGCGCGGGCACCGGCACCTATACCGTAGCACCGTCGGCCAGCCTGCCGCTGTTCGACTTCGGCAAAAATCAGGCCAATCTGAATTATGCCCGCGCCGCGCGCGAAGCGGCGGTCGCCACCTATCAGAAAACGATCCAGACCGCCTTTCGCGAGGTGGCCGATGCACTGGCCCAGCGCGGCACGATGGATGAGCAGATGGCCGCGCAAACCGCCCGCGCCAAATCCGCGCGGCAGGCCGCCAATCTGTCGGATGCCCGCTATCGGGCCGGGGTGGATTCGTTCCTTGTGGCACTGGATTCGCAGCGCACCGCCTATGCCGCCGAACAGCAGTTGGTGACCACGCGACTGAGCCGGGCGAGCAATCTGGTGACGCTGTATCGGACGCTGGGTGGCGGACTGGATTGACCCCTTGCCGAAAGACAAAATCGGCATAATCTCTCCCCAATAAAACCAATTTGGGAGTGGTGAGGCCGTGGACGATTCAACCGTAAATGCGGGCGTGAATGCGGGCAGTGCAGGAAATTCTGGTGAGGAAAGCCTCATCATCCTTGAAAGCCTGTTGTGCCTGATGCGTGAGAAAAACCTGCTGACGCGCAGCGACATCGAGCTGCTCTGCGCCAAAGTGGGCCGCCGGGCCGAGGGCGAGAGCAAGAACCCCCTGCCCTGCCGCTCGGAAAGCGCGCAAGTGGCGCATAGTTATCTGCGCCAACTGACCACGTATCTGGGCCAGCGCTATGGCGGCAAGCATTCGCGGCATCTCAGCTAGTGGTCCGATTCTGACATTTGCTACCGCTCTCGGCTAGGTAGTGCGCAAATGTCAGAATCTTTTCGGACCACTAGAAACTTTTGATTCTAGTGGATTTTTCCG
>Ga0302202_10000869_pt1 | contig 38414 bp, 26 predicted proteins | sample II_Bog_N3_3_FD_194579 | JGI IMG/M metagenome (GOLD analysis project Ga0302202, IMG submission 194579) | Peat permafrost microbial communities from Stordalen Mire near Abisko, Sweden - II_Bog_N3_3 | ecosystem: Environmental > Terrestrial > Soil > Wetlands > Peat | place: Sweden: Abisko...
CGGCGGCGGTCTGGACCTGATGGCCCAGGGTTTCGAAAAGGGCCGCAACGGTGCGGCGGACCAGCTGCTCGTCGTCCACCAGGAGGATCCGCAGCATCCGGGCGGGTGACGCCGCCGCGGCCTCGCCGAGGGACATGACGTCCGGAATGCCGACGGCGGGGGGGAACACGAGCGAAACCCGCGTTCCCAGGCCCGGCGTGCTGGTGATGCCCAGGGTGCCGCCGTGGGCCTTCATGGTCCCGTAGACCTGGGAGAGGCCCAGGCCGGTGCCATTCCCCGCCGGCTTGGTGGTGAAGAATGGATCCATGGCCTTCGCGAGGATTTCCGGCGCCATGCCTTCGCCCTGGTCCCGGACGGCCAGTTCCACGAAGCCCTTCCCGAGGCTGCGGGTGGTGAGACTGAGTTTGCCGCCATGCGGCATGGCGTCGCACGCATTGAGGCAAAGGTTCATGAGGGCGTTGGCGATGGCGCTGGCTTCCCCATACACCCTGGGCAGTCCTTCCTCCAGGTCCAGGTCGACGGCCACCTTCTTGAGGGCCGTATGGTCCAGGAGGTCCGCCTCCTGCCTGGCCAGTTGGTTGAGGTCCAACTCGGCCGCCGACTCCAGATCCTTGCGGCTGAAGTCCCTCAGCCCTTTCACCAGGTCCCGGCCGCGGGCCGCCACATTGAGCAGGATCTCGGCTTCCTTGACGAGGACGGGATCGTCGCCGTGCCGCACCTTCAGGGTGGACCCCACGGCCATGATGACGGCCAGCACGTTGTTGATGTCATGGGAAATTCCGCCCGCCAGCCGGCCGATGCTTTCCAGACGCTGGAGATGATTGACCTGGGCTTCCAGGGAGCGGATCTCCAGCTCGGCGCGCTTGCGCCCGGTGATGTCCTGGATGATCCCGGCCATGCGGGACGGCTCGCCTTTCACGGCACCCAGAGGCCCCCCGGCCACACCGATCCAGCGGATTTCGCCATCGGCGCGCCGGATGCGGCATTCCAGATTCCAGTCCGTTGTCGCGGCCAAGGAATCCCGGAAGTGGTCGCTCACCCGGTTCCGATCCTCCGGGATCACATGTTCGATGAAGGTTGCGAATTTCCAGAGGCCTGCGGACGGTCCGTAGCCGAAAATGCGGGCAAGCTCCGGCGTGTGGTGGGCCGTATGTTCCCCTCCCAGATCAAACTCCCATACGCCCGTGTGGCTCTTTTCCATGGCCAGGGTCAACCGCTGCTCGCTCTCGCGCAGCGCGGCCTCCGCCCGCTTACGAGAGCGTTCCATGAACCCCACCGCCAGGAGGGTGAGGGCGACCACCAGGCCCAGGAACCTGCAGAAGGTTCGCGCCATGGCCAGCGGGTCCGCGCCGGCTGATAGGGAGCCGGCCTCCCAGGACATGCCCACCCCGCCGAGCCCCGGGATCACCAGCAGGGCGATGGCCATGAACCCAAGCGCCAACAAGAGCTTGCCCCAAATCAAACGGTGGTTCGACCGCGCTTCATGCATGATGGGCCCCGAAATGCGGGGCGAGCCGGTCATCCGGGACCTGCGTTGGTGCTCCCCCGAGTCCAGGCCGTTCCCTGCCATTGGATTCAGCCCTGATGGAGCCTCTGGGTGGGATGAAGGCCTGGAGGCGTTCATCCTGACTGGCACATTTATCGGAACAGATATCCATCAACAGCATGGGCAGCCTTTCGCAGAAGAGGTTGGACGGCAGCCCTCTCCGAAGAGCGTGCCTGCCGGAACGCAACAGTTACCTTCCCAGGATGTCCAGATCAGGCTCAACGTTTCGGCGCAGGGCTTATGGCGGTTGAATGGCGCTATCGGGCATGGGAATGGCGGGCCCCGTAGGCTGAAGGCGGCCGGTTCCATCCGGAGTCGCTTTCCGGCTGTTCAGGGCTGGAATCCGGCCGTCCGGCATCGGCCAGCACCCGCATGACGGCCGGCGGGACGTTGCGACCTAGGATCGGATTCCAGGAGTGTTGCCCATGAGGTTTGCAGCCAGGCAGTGTGTTGAGGTCCTTGCGGTCGTGGTGTCCCTGGCGGGCGCCTGCGCCGGCCAGGAGGCTATCCCCCCGGCCCCCACCCAGGGGTGGAAATTCACGGCCGGCCTGGGCATCGCCAGCCAGCCCAAATACCCCGGCAGCTCGGAGACGATGCGTACCGGCCTGCCCCTGTTCAGCGCCGATTACGGGCGCTTCTTCATCGGCGGAGCGCCGGGCGCAGGCGCGCCGGCCGGGGTCGGGGCCAACCTGATCCAGGACGGGCCCTGGCGCCTGGGCCTCGGGGTCGGCGCCAATCTCCGGGCGCCGCGCCGGGAAGCCGACGACCCCCATCTGCAGGGCCTCGGCGATGTGCACGGGACCGAGTTCGGCAGCCTGTTCGGGAGCTACAGCCAGCCCTGGTTCTCCGCCCGGGCCAGCGTCGTGACCGATATCGGCGGCCAGCACCAGGGCACCCGCCTCGCCCTGGACCTGGATGGCCGGTTCAGTCCGGTCCAGGATCTCATGCTCTCCGCCGGTCCGGGACTGACCTGGGCCGACAGCCAATACACCCGGACCTTCTTCGGCATCGACGCCGGCCAGAGCGCCCGGTCCGGGCTGCCCAGCCATGCCGCCGGCAGCGGCGTCAACCTGGTCCGGTTCTCCCTGGGCGCGGACTATCGGTTATCCCCCGCCTGGAGCGTCGGGCTGCACCTGACCGCCGCCAGCCTGCGCGGCGACGCTGCGGACAGCCCGATCACCGAACGCAAGGCCCAGAACAGCTACGGCCTGTTCGGGTCCTACCATTTCTGAAAGCGGGTCCGCTATTCCAGCCTCAGGATATCTTTCAGTCTGGGGGTAGCGCCCCGGCTGGCCTCCAGTTCCGCCCCGCCCAGCATGCGCACCATCACCCGGCTGCCCCCCCCCGAGGGACGGATCCCCAGCACCGCCTCGGGCCGGATCAGGAGATGGCGGTGGATGCGCAGCAGGCCGGCGTCCGGGAAAAAAGCCTCCACCTCGCCCAGGGTCTTCCAGCGGGTGCGGAACCGCTCGCCGGCGAAGGCCCAGACCACCTGGTCCTCCACCTCGAAATAGGCGGTCCTGGCCAGATCCAGGAATACCACCCCGGAGCCAGCCTGCACGGCATAGCGGGTGGCGGAGCCGCCATGGCCGCCGGCGGCGTCTTCCCGCTGGCCCAGGGCGCGGCGGATCTTCGCCAGGGCCTTCACCAGCCGGCCGGTGGTGACCGGCTTGAGCAGGAAATCCGTGGCATCCAGTTCGAAGGCGTCCACCGCGTGCTCCGCATAGGCCGTCACGAACACCACCGGCAGTTCCGGCCTGATCGACGCGCGCAGGCTCAAGCCGTCCAGCCCCGGCATCTGGATATCCAGGAACAGGGCGTCCACCGTGGGGGCTGCGGCCAGCCAATCCTCCAGTTCCAGCCCGTTGGCGAAGGAGGCCACCACCGCGCAGCCACACTCTTCCAGCAGGCGGACCAGGCGGCGCTGGTTCATGGGTTCGTCCTCGGCCACGGCGACCTTCAGCACGTCGCTCATGCCGGCCACCGCCAGGGCAGCTCGAGCTGGGCCACCGTCCACGCCCCTTCCGTCTCCAGCCGCAGGACGGGACGGGGCGCAGGCAGCAGCTCCAGGCGTTCCTTCAGGTTGCCCAGTCCGGTCCCGGACTGGTATTCGGCCTTCAGCGGACGCCCGCCATTGGCCACCCGCAGGAGCAGCCCGGTCGGGGTGCGGGTGAGTTCGATCTGCAGCGCGCCCCCTTCCGGTTGGGGTGCGATGCCATGCTTGATGGCATTCTCCACCAGCGGCAGCAGAAGCAGCGGCGGCAGTTCCAGCGGGTCCGCCCAGTCCGGCCACTGCCAGTGCACCTGCAGGCGCGCGCCCAAACGGATGGCCTCGATGCCCAGGTAGCGGCTGACCAGGGACCGCTCGTGGGCCAAGGGCGCCCGCAGGGAGGCGCCGTGCCGCATCAGTTCCCGGTACATTTCCACCAGCCCCACCAGGGCCTCTTCGGCGGCGTCGGGATCCTCGTGCACCAGCTCGGTGAGCCCGCCGAGCACGTTGAACAGGACGTGCGGATTCAATTGGGCCTGCAGTGCCTGGGTCCTGCTGCGGCCGGCCAGCTCGCGCAAACCCCGCTCCGAGGCTTCCGCCCGCTCCTTGCCGGCCAGGAACCAGCCCAGGAGCAGGGCCAGTGGATAATTAAGGAACAACATGCCCCAGCCTGGACGCAGCGGAAAAGCGTTGCCTACCAGGCGCAGATAGACCTGGGGCCCACTCTGGGTATGGCTGCCCGGGGTCAGCCCGATGAAGATGCCCAGCCAGAGCGCGTTCCAGAACAGCGACTGCAGGAAGCCGCGCAGGGGCGGCGCCTGCTTGCGCTCGTCGCCGGTCCAGAGCCACGGCAGGGGGGCCAGGGCCAGCATCCCGATCACCAACAGGAACGGCAGCAGGAATTCAGCGGCCGGAGCAAACATGGACGGTATCCCGGTGAACAGGACGAAGCGGAACAAGGCCCAGAGCATGCCGTAGCCGAGGATCACCCCCCACGTGGCAGGGGACTGGAACTTGGTGCGGGTGGTCGTGGGAAAATCACATAGGCGCATGAAGGGGCTGCTCGCGAAGGGGGATTGGCAGGATGATGGTCGACTATACAGCCTTCCAGCCGCCGCCGAGCACCTTGTAGAGGGTCACCAGGTTGGCGAGCATCTGGGCGTCGGATTTGTTCAGGCTGTTCTGGGCGGAATAGAGGGACTGCTGGGTGGTCAGGACATCGAGAAAGCTGGTGAGGCCGAGGCGGTAGCGTTCGCTGGCCAGGGTCACCGCGTCCTGATCCTGGCGCTGGGCTTCCTCGAGATCCCGGTGCCGTTCCAGTTCCGAATAGTAGTTGGCCAGGGCATTTTCCACATCCTCCAGGGCGCTGTGGAAGGAGGCCTGGAAGCCCGCCAACTGCTCATCGTACACCGCCTGCTTGTTGGCCACCGCGGCCTTGAGCTTGCCACGGTTGAAGATGGGCAGGCTGAGCCCAGGCACGATGGACCAGTAGCGGCTGGCTGCGGAGGCGAAATGGGAGGTCTGGGTGCTTTCCAGCCCGAGCCCCAGCGTGAGATCGAAGGTGGGGTACAGGTCCGCCTTGGCGACCCCGATATCCGCCATGGCCGCCGCCAGCTTGCGCTCGGCCCGGCGCAGATCCGGACGCCGGGCCAGCAGCTCCGAAGGCAGCCCCGCGCTCAGCACGCCGTGGGTGGAAGGCAGCGGCTGGACCGGAGCGAGCTCGTCCTCCAGGGCGGTGGGTTCCAGGCCCAGCAGGATGCCCAGACGATGCATGGACTGCTGGATGGTGGCCTGGAGGGTGGGAATGTCGGCCCGGGTGGAAGCCGCCTCGGCTTTTGCCTGGGCCACATCCAGGTAGCTGGTGAGCCCCAGCCGGTAGCGCTGTTCGGTGATGGCGGCGGTCTCCTGCTGGGTCTCGGCGTTCCGGCGGGCAATGGCCAGCAAAGCCTGGTTCCCCCTCAAGGTGATGTAATTGCTCGCCACATCCCCCAGGAGCGTGAGGGTCACATCGCCCAGGTCCTCCACGCTGGCTTGCAGACGATCCTCGGCGGCCTGTTGGCTCTTGCGCAGGCCACCAAAGAGATCCAGTTCCCAGGAGGCGTCGAACCCGGCTTGATAGAGGGTGCTGGTGCCCGACACCCCGGCACCATTGATCGTGTTGGCGCTGCTGCCCCCCCCCCCGGCACCATTGACTGAATTGACGCTGGTCTCGCTCCGGGAAACTTCCGTGGTCGCATTCACCGAGGGCAGGCGCGCCGCCTTGGCCGTGCCCAGCGTCGCCCTGGCCTGGAGGATGCGCGCCTGGGCCTGCCGGAGATCCAGACTGCCCTGGACGGCACGGGCCATCAGCTCATCCAGGAGCGGATCCCCTAACCCCTTCCACCAGGCCACGCGGTCCAGGGCCGGGGCGGCGGCGGCGGCCGCTCCGCTCCAATGGGCCGGAGCCCGCAACCCGGGTGCCGGATCCTGGGTCTGGACTTTCGCGCATCCGGTCAGGAGCGCGGCCATTGTCAACGCGGCGCTGATCCTGGCCTTCACGACCGACCTCCCGCGGCGGTTCCGGTGGTGGGGGGCTCCGGAGTCTCGATGAACACATCCACCTGCTGGCCCACATAGGCGGGAATCGCGCGGCGGTCGAAGCGATAGATCACCTGCAGCACCCGGGTGTCCACCCGCTCCGAACTGCTGCCAGTGAGGGAGGTCTTGGGGGTGACGTACGGCTCCACGTAGTCGAAGGTCACGGGCGTCTTCAGGTCCCGGTTGCCGCGCAGGAAGACCATGGCCCGGGTATGGGGCTTGAATCGCCAGGCGTCATTCTCGTCGATGTCCACCCGGATATGCAGTTCCTCCTGGCTGCCGAGACGGATGAGCGGGGTGGAAAGGGCGCCGGTGGCGGCATATTCCCCGGGCCGCACATTCACCTGGAGCACCTCGCCAGCCATGGGGGCCCGCACCGTCAGTCGCTCAAGGGAGGACCGGGTGCTGGCGATGTCCGCCTGGGCCGCCTGCACCGCCACCTGGGCGCTGAAGACCTTGGCGTCAGCCAGCGCCAGCGCGTTCTTCCGCTTCTGCACATCGTCCACGCTCACCGCCCTGGCGTCCGGGTTGTTGCGCACCAGGTCGTACTGGCTCCGGGAATCCGCCTGGGAGGCGATGGCCTCCTGCACGGCGGCCTCGGCCTTGGCCAGAGCCGCCTCCCTCTGCAGCAGTTCCGCCCGCAGTTCCCGGTCGTCGATCTGGAACAAAGGCTGGCCGGCCTTGGCCCGGTCGCCCACCTTGACCGCCACCGTCTTGACGATGCCCGCCAGGGACGTGCCGATGCTGATGTTCTGGTTGCTGGCTTCGATGATGCCGGAACCGCCGATGTAGGAGGTGTAGGGCGCCTCGGCCGGCTGCGCCACGGGGATGGAAGCTGGTTTCTTGGTGTTGGAGCGGAAGGCGGCGAGGGTGGCCAGCAACAGACCGAGGACCGCGGCCGCTGGCAGGACTTGGGTGAGCTTCATGGCGTCTCTTTCAGTGAAGGGATTCGATCTGTTCGATATGGCCGTCATCCATGTGGGCGATCCGGTCGGCGAATTCGAAAATACGGGCATCGTGGGTGACGATCACCAGGGAGCGCTTGCCATCCATGGCCATCTTCTTCAGGGACTCCATGACCATGATTCCGGTCCGGTGATCCAGGGCGCTGGTGGGTTCGTCGCAGACCACCAGTTTCGGGTCGTGGACCAGGGCCCTGGCGATGGCCACCCGCTGCTGCTGGCCGCCCGAGATCTGTCCGGGAAAGCTGCCCAGCTTGTTCTCCAATCCCACTTCGACCAGGCACTGGGCCGCCCGGACCAGGGCCTGGTCCATCCCCACTCCGTTGATCAGCAGGGGAATGGCGACGTTCTCGGCCACGGTCAGGGTGGGGATCAGATTGAAGGACTGGAACACGAAGCCGATATTCCGGCCTCGGTAGTTCACCCTCTGGTCGGCGGAGAGGCTGCTGAGGTCCTGGCCGAACAGGCAGCACTGGCCGGCGGTCGGGTCCAGGATCCCGGCCATGATGGAGATGAGCGTCGTCTTGCCGCATCCGGACGGACCGACCAGCATGAGCAGTTCACCGGTTCGAACCTCCAGGTCGATCCCCCGGAGGGCCTCGACCTGGGTATCGCCGGTTCCATAGGTCTTGCGGATGCCCAGGCATTGGATGGCAGGCGTGGGGGTCATGGCTAGCCTTTGAAAACGATGGCGGGTTCGAGTTTCAGGACCTTGCGCAGGCTGATGAACGCCGCGAACAGGATGATCAGGAGGACTGCGGCACTGCAGCCAAGCAGCAACTGCCAGTTGAGCGACATGCCGATGTCGTTGCCGCTGCTGAACAGGGCAAACAAACTGGTCAGTCCGGCCCCAATCCCGAAGCCGATGAACCCGACCGTTCCGGCCTGGAGCAGGATCATCTGCCGCAGCAGTCGATCCGAGGCGCCCATGGCCTTGAACACGGCGAAGAACCGGAGGTTATCCAAGGTGAAGTTGTAGAAGATCTGGCCGGTGACGGCGGCGCCGACGATGAACCCGATCAGCACCACGAATCCGAAATTCACAATGATGCTGCTGTTGTGGATCATGTATTGCAGCGTCTTGGCCTTGAATTCATCGGCCGTCAGAGCGCCCAGGCCGGTCTCCCTGGAGATGCGGCGGGCCAGGAGAGCGGGCGCTTCCTTGCCGTTGGACTTCACCAGGATGTAGGTGAGCAGCTTGCGTTCACTCAAAGCGTAATTCTTGGCCCTGGTATAGGTGGTATACAGGGTCGGCTGGGACTGGAAGGACTGGGTGGTCCGGGCGATGCCCACCACGACGGCTCGATTGTCGTTGATTTCCAGGGTGTCGCCGACCCCGAGCGGGATCGGCTTGCCGCCGGGGATGAGAGCTGGCTTCGCCAGCCGGCCCTTGGCGCCCGCTTCGTCCACGATGACGGAGTCAGGTTGCCGAAGATCGGCCAGCTTGCCCTGAACCATCGTTCCCGGCCCACCGATGAGGGTTGCATCATCCAGGCCCAGGAGGTTGGACTGGACCGATTCACCGCTGGACGTGCGGACCTTTTGCCCGCCCCGGTAGAACGGCACGGCCCAGGCCACCCCCTTGATCCCCCGCACCCGGTACAGCTGGGTGTCCAGCATCGGTTTGGAATCTTCCACCTGCTGGACCAGGGGATCCATGACCCAGATGTCGGGCTGGGAGACATCGATGATGAGGCTGTTGACCGTTTTCAGGATCGAAATCAGGATCCCGGGCTGCTGGATCATCAATACCGAGGCCAAGGCGATTCCGCAAATGATGCCCAGGTACTTCCCCCGTTCACCGAACAGCATTTTCAAGGCGATCTGCAGCACAGCCAACCCCTCCAGGAACCGGAAGGCACTTCAACTGAAGCCCTTCCGGTTCCCACTCAGGTTGGCGCAGGCCAGGGCAGTGGGCCGGCCCGGATTGCAGGTGACCGGATTGGATGGCCAAACGGCAGAACGCGACGGCTGGATGGCATAGGCCCAGCATACCCGGTGGCGGCCGGATCCTTCAGGCGCATCCGCAATGCCGTCTGCGGATCCAGGTGGGACACGCACGGACCGATGCTCCGGCCCAGCGGCGCAGCCCGGCCCTGGATTATGCCCGTTCGGGATGGGCATCCTGCTGTTGGTCGATATCGGCAGCTCCCATGGGGCGCCGCATCTATGCTCGCTGACAGACCGCAATGCCTACCTTGGGTCAGTGAGGGTTGTCCATAGATGTTGAACAGGCGAATTCTCCGTACCTCATGGACCCGTGGGACGGCTCTGTCCGTCTGTCTGGTCATTACCCTGGGCTGCACCCTCCACAAGGCCGACACGGCCTACAAGCATGAGCGCTATGACGAGGCCCTGGTGGAGTACCGCAAGGTCCTGCTCAAGAACCCCGATAACCTCAAGGCGCTGATCGGCATCAGGCGCGCCTCGCCTCTGGCGGCCGAGCAGCACTTGGCCCGGGCCAAGCTGGCCCGGCAGCACGGCCAGGACGATCTGGAGTACCAGGAAGTGGGCACGGCGGTGGTGCTGGATCCGGGCAACGCCGTGGCCGTGGACTGGATGGCCCGGCTGGTGCGGGCCCAGGAACGCAGGCGGGCCCAGGTGGAGGCCGAGGACAGCATCGACGCCGAGCGCATCCAGGCCGGAGCCAGGCCTGCCCTGCCCATCAATCCCCGCTCCCTGGAGGGGATGGACCTTAACTTCAACCGCAAGACCAGCCTCAAGGAGATCTTCCAGCAGCTCAGCAGGAACTCTGGGGTGAACATCATCCTGCACAGTTCGGCGGCCGCCCAGGACGTGCAGATCTCCGTGGACCTGCGCGGGCTCACCTTCCAGCGGGTGCTGGACACCCTGATGCTGCAGAGCGACCTGTTCTACAAGGTCATGGACCCCAACACCATCATGGTGTTCAAGAAGACCCCGCAGAACCAGACGGAGTACGAGAACAAGCTGATCCAGACCTTCTACCTGTCCAACGCCGAGGTGGAGAATGTCCGGCAGATCTTCAACGCCCTCATGCCCCAGCTGAAGGTGTTCACGGACAAGCGCCTCAACGCCATCACGGTCATGGCCAAGCCTACGGACCTGACCATCGCCAAGCGGATCGTCAGCCAGCTGGACAAGGCCAAGGCCGAAGTGATGATCTACCTGGAACTGCTCGAGATGGCCGAAACCACCACGGAGAAGGTCGGCCTCCTGCCCGTGACCTCGGCCTCGGATACCAGCGGCACCTATGCCATCGGCGCCACCATCAGCAGTAACGCGACCAATGGCACCGTCAATACCCTGAGCGGGAGCTTGTCGCTGAGCGGCCAGACCATCGACTACCTGGTGCCCAGCCTCCGCCTCGATATGGCCAAGACCAGCGGAGAGACCAAGCTGATCGCCAATCCCAATATCCGCGTGGTCTCCGGCGAGACCGGGGAAGTGAACATCGGCGACAAGATCAGCACCACCCAGTCCAGCATCGGCACCACTTCCTCCACCAGCTCCAGCAGCACCTCCACCTCCTCCTCGACCGGGTCCGGGACCCTGGCCACCCAGACCAGCTACAGCTACGAGGACGTGGGGGTGAAGATCAAGGTGAAGCCTCGGGTCCATTTCAATGGGGACATCACCATCGACCTGGAATCCGAGGTCAAGACCCAGAAGGGGACCGGTGACGCGGGCCGGCCCGACCTCAGTCAGCGCGTCATCAAGACCTCCGCGCGGCTGCGGGACGGCGAAACCGTCATTTTCGGCGGCCTGCTCAAGGAGGACGACGCCAAGAACTTGCAGGGCATCTGGGGCGTCAGCGACATTCCCGTCATCGGCGACCTGCTGTCCAACCACAACAACACCAAGGCCAAGGTCGACGTGATCCTGTCGCTGCGGGCGGTGATCGTGCGCAAACCGGACCTGCTGGAGGAGGACTTCGAAGCCTTCGACCCTGAACAGGCGCCCAGCCAGGCAAAACCGTTCGCCCCCCAGCCCGCCCAAACCACGCCCAATGTCCCCATGAACGCCCTCCCGTCGGTGCTGCCGCCCTCCCCGGCCGTCCTGGGGCTGCCGCTGCCTGATCCGACTTCCGCCCCGGCGCCAACGCCTCCCGCCATTGTCCCGGATGCGTCTGCCAGCCCCGACCAGGGCCAGGGCAGGGACCCAGCGGTGCCGGCCCAGGCACCCCCCTCCCTGGCCCCGGCCACTCCGGCCGCAGACCCCTCAGCCACGGCAAGCCCAAAGGAGGAGTAGACCGTGTTTGGACTGTTGGGATTCCCGTTGCGCCTGGGCGGCGAGGAACTCCACACCAGGAGCCTGACTACGTATTCGTGCGTGTCCCAGACTTTCGCCCCGTTCGCTCCGGAACAGTTCGCTTCGCGAACTGCCGTAGCGTAAAGCAGGCTAAAGGGCGGGTGTGGCCTGTGCTTCGCCCAACATCGGGGGCCATAAGAAACCTTAGAATTCGGTGTAATGTCCAGGCCAATTTGTACGATTAGTCGGTATGGCCAAACACTTCCGCCCCTGGAACCCCAAGCAGAAATGGCTGCTGCCCCCTGAAACGGCAAGCCGGGAAGCCTGATCGCGGAGATGCGCGAGAAGCTGAAACGAGGCGGCTGGCGTAGTCCATACCGCCTCCGGAAACAAATTGTCGAACCCGTATTCGGTCAGATCAAACAGGCCATGGGTTTCCGCCAGTTCATGCTGAGAGGGTTGGCCAAGGTTCAGGCCGAATGGAGCCTGGTATGCACGGCACACAACCTGCTGAAGCTGATCAGGGCCACCGCCTGAGGAAAAGGGGGGGGGCGAGAGCCATTGCTGGCCCTTTGGAAGCCCCAGGAAGCCTCATGAACCCTCCCGAATCTGCTTTCCGGTAATTGGAACACCGGCGAGGGTCCAAAACCGAAATCCCGTCAGGGCGGTTGCGAAGCACCCGACCGGGACGACTCTGACGAAAGTCTGGGACACGTGCGATTACGTGGTCACGCTACTGGCGGTCACTGCCCCGAGGCGGAGGACAGAAGCGGGTCCGGCTGGACGGCAGCCTGGGCCGGATGCTGGGCCGGATGCTGGGCGGTGAACGGCTCCAGCCGGTCCAGGCCGTAGTCCTCGGTGATCTCCCCCACCAGGTCCCGCACCGGGATCAGTTCGTCCAGGCGCCAGCCGCTGCTGCCGGTGAAGAACAGCCCGGACTCCTTGTCGCCGCCCCGGGAGTCGCCCAGGCAGTCGGCGATGCAGTAGCCGGCCTTGATGGCGCCCTTGCCGTGCTCGCATGGCGCCAGGCAATTGCTGATGCAGCGGATCCTGGGGGCGGTGCCATCGACGATGCGCCGGTGCAGGGCGGTCATGACGCCCCGGGCGGGCATGCCCACCGGCGAGCCGTGCAGGGCGATGGTGGCCTTGCTGGACTGCAGGATCACTTCCTTGAAGTTGGAATGGGCGTCGCACTCGAAGGTGCCGATGAAGCGGGTGCCCATCTGCACGCCGCCGGCGCCGGCGGCCATGAGCCGGTCGATGTCGCCCCGGTCCCAGACGCCCCCGGCGGCGATCACCGGGAAGTCGCCCCACTGGTCGCGCTCCTGGACCACGGACGGCAGCAGGGCGTCCAGGGCGTAGGCGGGATCGGTGCACTGCTCCAGGGAGAAGCCCTGGTGGCCGCCGGATTCCGGGCCCTCCAGCACCACGGCGTCGGGCCGGCGGTGATACTTGCGGTCCCAGGTCTTGCAGATGAGCTTCAGGGCCCGGGCCGAGGACACGATGGGCACCAGCGCCACGTCCCGGTCCCCGACGAACTCGGGCAGGGCCAGGGGCAGGCCGGCCCCGGAGATGATGATCTGGGCCCCGGCCTCGACCGATTCCCGCACCACCCTCTGGTAGTCGTTGATGGCGACCATGACGTTCACCCCCACGGCGCCGTGCCCCTGGGCGGTGGCCAGGGCGTCGTGCAGGATCCGGCGCAGGGCCTCGGTGCTCTGCAGGTTCTCCGGCTGGTCGGGCCGGCCGGACCGGGTCTTGGCCAGACCGGGGTAGCGGTAGCCGGTGCCGATGGCGGACACGATGCCCACGCAGCCGCTGCGGGCCACGCTGCCGGCCAGGTGGTCCCAGGAGACGCCGATGCCCATGCCGCCCTGGATGATGGGATAGGGCACCTGCAGGTTGCGGATGCGCAGGGACGGCAGGGCCGCGGCCGGCTGCTCCACCATGCGCTCGAAAGCCGGGGCGCCCATGGCTTCGGCCAGCCGCTTGCGGAACCCGGACAGGAATTCGGCCGCGCCGTTGCGCAGCAGCGAGGGGGAGCGCAGCTGGAGCCCGGCCGCGCCCCGGGCCAGGAGCTCGCGTCCCTCCTCGGCGCTGCCGGACACCGGCGCGAAGCACGGCAGGCTGGTGGACTTGATCATGCGCATGAGCCGGTCGGCCAGGCCTTCGCCCTCGGCCGCCATGAGCGCGGCGGCGCCGTCCCGCTGGGCGGCGGCGGCCTCCTCCCCGTCCTGCACCACCACCAGCCGGGGCAGGCCCCAGGCGCGCAGCGCCTCCATGCGCTCCGGCAGCACATCGGATTCGTGGATGAGGAAGGATACCAGCTGGTGGGCGGCGGCATCCAGGCGGGCGGAGACTTCCCCGAGCATGCCGCGCAGATCCAGGCCCACCTGGTCCCGGCCGGACTGGCAGGCCTCGGCCAGGCGACGGGTGAGGGACTCCATGTCAGGGAAGGCCGGAACCCGCAGCACGCCGGCCCCGCCGGCCCCGGCGAAGCCGGCGGTCAACTGGTCCGTGGCGAAGGGATGCCAACCTTGGAAGAATACCGGGGCCTGGAGCCGCATGGGCCAGGGCGCGCTTGATCCGGTCATGGACTTGCCTCCCATTCCGTGCGGGTATCCGAACCACCCCGCCGGAGCTTGCCTTGAACGATGGGGGGACCTTGAACCTGACCGCCACCGTCGCCGGCCAAACTGCAACATGCCGGAACGATTCCCAGCAGCCACATCAATATCATGACCGAAAGCCTCCTGTGGAGCTACCGGTTGGGCGCGGATGGCCCGGGACCGGATGAAAGAACCCTGCCCGCCTCCGGCCGTGGGGATGGTTTCTAGGTTAGATTTAAGATTTCGAGCTGGTTTCCGAAAGGTGAAGAGGGAGCTTTTACATGTTTTTCATAATCGGAATGATCGTCGTGTTCGGTTCAGTGCTGGCCGGCTACACCATGGAAGGCGGCAAGATCAAGGTCCTCCTGGAACCGCTCCCGGCCGAAGGCACGGTGCTCCTGGGCGCGGCCATCGGCTCGCTCCTGGCCGGCAACACCATGAACAACATCAAGGCGGTGGCGGCCAACATCGCCAAGCCGCTCAAGGGCAGCCGCTACACCAAGGCGGTGTACATGGAGTCGCTGATGCTCCAGTACGAGGTCTACGTGAACATCAAGAAGGGCGGCCTGCTGGCCCTGGAGCAGGACGTGAACGACCCGCACAGCTCCACGATCTTCAAGAAATACGCCACCATGCTCGGCGACCACCACGCCCTGGACTTCTTCTGCGATTCGCTCAAGCTGCTCATCAACGGCTCCGCCAAGATCGACGAGATCGACCAGGTCATGGACATGGACCTGGATGTGCACCACGCCGAGTCCGCCGCCCCCGGCGCCGCCGTGAACAACATGGCCGACGCCCTCCCGGCCTTCGGCATCGTGGCCTGCGTCATGGGCGTGGTCATCACCATGGGCTTCCTGGACCAGCCGCCCAACATCATCGGCGGCCACGTGGGCTCCGCCCTGGTGGGCACCTTCCTGGGCATCTTCCTGTCCTACGGCGTGTTCGGCCCCCTGGCCAAGAATATCGACCAGGTGAACGCCGCCGACGGCCACTTCTACAACGCCATCCGGGCCGGACTGGTGGCCTTCGGCAACGGCGCGGCGCCGGTCACCGCGGTGGAGTTCGCCCGGCGCAACATTCCCTCCCCTGAGCGCCCCGGCTCCCAGGAACTGGAGGAAGTCGTCCGCCAGATCAAGCCCCGGTAACCGAGTCCCGACCATGGCAGAACCCCAACCCGAAGTCAGAATCAGGATCATCAAGAAGAAGGGCGGCCATGGCGGCGGCCACAGTGGCGGCGCCTGGAAGGTGGCCTACGCCGACCTGGTGACCGCGCTGATGGCCTTCTTCCTGCTGATGTGGCTGCTCAACTCCACCAGCTCCAACACCAAGGCCGGCATTGCCGGGATGTTCCAGGACCCGGACTTCTTCAACACCGAAAAGGGCAAGGCCATCCTCACCGAGTACCAGGCAGAGAAGGCCGGCATCCTGCCCGGCGGCAAGGGCATGAAGCAGGGCTCGGACGGCGGCGACGGCGGCACCAGCAGCCCCGATACCCCGCCGGTGGCCGAGGTGGATCCGGGCGAGGCGGAGCGCCAGAAGATGGAACAGACCGCCGAGACCATCTCCAAGGCCTTCACCGAAGACAAGCTGCTGTCGGCGTTCAAGGACCAGATCAGCTTCGAGTTCACCGACGAGGGGCTGCGCATCCAGATCCAGGACAAGCTGTCCCAGGTGCTGTTCGACTCCGGTTCGGCCCGGCTCAAGCCGTACACCCTGTCCATCCTCAAGGAGATCGGCCAGGAGCTCGGCAAGCTGCCCAACCACCTGCAGATCGGCGGCCACACCGATTCGGTGAAGTATCCGGACCAGTCCTACACCAACTGGGAGCTGAGCGCCGACCGGGCCAACTCCGCCCGGCGGGTGCTGGAGGCCGCCGGGGTCAAGCAGGGCCAGGTGCAGCGGGTCACCGGCTACGCCGACAGCGTGCCCCTGGACAACCACCCGCCCACGGATCCCCAGAACCGGCGCATCTCCATCGTGGTGCTGTCCAGCGCCAGCGAGAAGGCCGAGGTGGAGCAGCAGAAGGTCCGCCCGCCCAAGGCGGCCGGCGCCAAGCCGCCGCCGCCGCCGCCGGCTTGAACCAATAAAGGGGCAATCAGCCGCAGGCCAGACGCAGCACTGCGTCCAGGCCGTGGTTGCGGCCTTCGGTGCGCGGCAGCACCAGGGTCCGGATGCCCAGGGCCGCGGCGCCGCCGTCGTCGAAGGGGTTGTCGCCCACCATGAGGGCCTGGCCCGGACGGGCGCCCAGCGCGTCCAGGGCGTGCTGGAAGATGCCCGGGTTGGGCTTGACCTCGGCCACCTCGTAGGACAGGATCACGGCGTCGAACAGCTCCAGCAGCCCGTTGCGGGCCAGCACCGGGCGCACGTCCCGGGCCACGTTGGAGACCACCGCCAGCTTAAGGCCCTGCTGCCGGAGCCGGGTCAGCACCGGCAGGCTGTCCTCGTAGGCCATCCAGATCCGGGGCATGACGTCGTAGTAGCCCTGGGCCAGCTCCGGATCCAGGTCCGCGATGGGGGCCGCGAGCGCGCCGAACACCTCCCGGTGCACCTGCGGCGACAGATCGCGCGCGCTGGTGGGGTCCACCTCGTGCACGTTGCCCCACAGGTGGTACACCTGATCCACCAGGACCTGGTAGCGGTCCGGGCCCAGGGCTTCGAGCGGGCTGCCCGGCCGCCCCACGTGGGCCCAGGCCGCGGCCAGGGCCGCCCGGGGATCGCCCCCGTCCACCAGGGTCCGATGAAAATCGAACAGGACGGCCGTGATGGGGTCGAACCGTTCGATGCTGTGCAGCCGTGTCATGAATTACCCTTTCCAACCGCGGGGGCAGCCCCGCCCCTCCAGACTGACACGGCAGGGCCAGGCCCTGAAATGGACATGAAAGGGGGGAACTGCCTGCTCGCTACGCTCGCGATGTTCCCCCCTCTCCCCCCCACGTGATGTCCGGGCAAAGCCCGGTCATCACGTCTGGCGGGGATCCTAGCGACTATGATTTAATCAAGGGAGATTGGAAGCGCTTATGAGCCTGGCCACCTGGTGCATCTTCGTCGCCGTCGCCATCGCGGCCATCCTGAGCCCCGGCCCGGCGGTGTTCCTGGCCATCTCCAACAGCGTGAACTTCGGCTGGCGCCGGGTCGGCTACTCCTGCCTGGGCAACGTGCTGGGCCTGCTGGTGATCTCCAGCCTGACCATGGCCGGCCTGGGCGCCCTGCTCAAGACCTCGGCGGCGGCCTTCATGGTGCTGAAGCTGGTGGGCGCCGGCTACCTGATCTTCCTGGGCCAGCGCCAGTGGCGCGCCCGGGCCAGCGTGTTCTCCCAGGCCGAGGGCCAGCCCGCCGGCACCCGCAGCAACCGCCGGCTGTTCCTCCAGGGCCTGCTGGTGGCCCTGACCAACCCCAAGGCCATCCTGTTCTTCACCGCCCTGTTCCCGCAGTTCCTCCGCTCCGATCTGGCCCTGGCCCCCCAGTACACCATCCTCACCGGCACCTTCATCACCTGCTCGTTCACCACCCTCATGGGCTATGGCTTCCTGGCCCATTCCGCCCGGATCTGGTTCGCCGACCAGCGCCGCTCCACCTGGTTCAACCGGGTCTCGGGCAGCGTGTTCCTGATGCTGGGCTTCGGCCTGCTGCGGCTCAAGGCCGGACGGGCCTAATAGCCTGACTACGTAATCGTACGTGTCCCAGACTTTCGCCCCTGGAACCCCAAGCAGAAATGGCTGCTGCCCCCTGAACTCACGGAGTTCATCCCTGAGGGGCATGCCTCTCACTTCGTGCGGGACCTCGTTGAATTGGGACACCGGCGTGGGTTCAAACCCGAGATCCCGTCACGGCGGTTGCGAAGCAACCGACCGGGACGACTCTGACGCAAGTCTGGGACACGTGCGATGACGTGGTCACGCTTCTAGTCCGTCACATCGAAGCTGCCCAGCGCCACCTCGCCGCCGCCCGGCAGGCACAGGGCGCTGAAGCTCTGCCGGCGCTCCCGGTCGGTGCCGGCGTCCAGGAAGACGTCCACCCGCACCGGCACCGGCGCCGCGGCGTCGGGACTCCACCAGCGGCTGTGGGAGGCCCGGTAGTCGCCCCAGGTCACGCTGTAGGTGCCCGGGGCCGGGTCCGCCAGGCTGTAGCTGCCGCTGGCGGCCGAAAGCTTGCCGTCCGGGGCCAGGACGCGCACCGAGGAGTCGCCCTGGACCCGCACCTGCAGGCGCGGCCCGGCCGCGGCCTCGTGCCACCAGGTGCGCACCGCGCCCTGGCCGGTGACCGGGTCCAGCACCTCCAGCCGGTTCTCGCCGGCCTGGGGCTCCAGGTACAGACTGCTGGGCTGGTTGAAATCGACCCGCAGGGCCAGGCCCTGGCCATTGAACCAGCCCAGCAGGCCGCGATAGCAGGCGTCCGAAGCCTCCGCCAGCTCCCGGTCCACCTGGGCCCGGGCCTTGGCGTAGCGGGCCAGGAAAGCGATGGCCTCCGGCCGGGCCAGGGGCCGTTTGGCCGTTTCGGCCTCCTCCCCGTCCCAGTCCAGCAGCTTCACCAGCTTCCAGTTCGCGGCCGGCTCCCCCGGCAGCAGCTCCTTCAGCCGCTTCAGGATGGCCCCCTCGCGCCGGGCCCGCTCCCGCTCCCAGTCGTCCCAGCCGGCCCCGTCGTTCCGGGGCCGGGGATCGCCCGCCAGGTTCAGCCGCGCCTGGGCGTCGAGGCCTTCGGTGGTCCAGCCGCCCAGGGGGCCCAGCAGTTCCAGATCGCCGGCGCCCGGGGGCGGCAGCCAGAAATCCGGTCCATCGGCCGGACCCGCGGCAAGGGCCGGAGCCCCGGCCAGGAGCAGGCCCAGCAGTAGGACCGGCAGGGGCCGGAGCGCAGGCTGCGGTGCGGAGATCCGGTTCATGGTCGGGCTCCTTCCTGGATGGTGACCCCCAGCCCGTCGCAGGTGGTCCACTGGCTTTCGTTGGACATGAGGCTCAGCCGGGCCGGGCGGATCCGGTAGCTGCCGGCCATGCCCGCCCGGAGCAGCAGGCGCACGGTCTGGGTGCTGCCCGGGTACAGCTTCTGCCACAGGAAGGTGACCTTGTCCGGGTGCACCTCGATGCGCGGCTGGTCCCACCAGCTGTCGCTGGCCTCGGCCCGGGTGAAGGGCTTGCCCTCCAGCACGAAGCCTTCCAGCTGGACGGTGGGCTCCAGCCCGGCCGGCAGGGACACCTCCAGCATGGCGTAGTCGGCCTCCCGGCTGCCTTGCACGGTCAGCTCCATCCAGGCCTCGTCGCCCACCTTCAGCGCGCCGGTCCATGGTCGGCGGATCCAGCCCCGGCGGGGATCCCCGGTCTGCTGGGGGGAGCGCAGCGCCCACAGCCCGCGCCGCAGCCCCAGGCGCAGGGCGCCCGAGGCCGCGCCGGCCTGTGGTTCGCCAGCCTGGCTGCTGGCGCTGCCGGGCACCTGGTAGGCGTAGGTCCACACCAGCACGCCGTGCCCGCTGCCGGTGAGGGTCACCGGCCGGGGCGCGGGCAGGGCCAGGTAGCCCGGCCCCGGTTCGCGGCTGCCCCAGCGCCGGGCGGGGGCTTCCTGGCTGAAGTCCCAGTCCGGGCCACCGGCGACACTGGCCCGCAGGGTCCCCCGGCTCCACACCAGGGCCCGCGCCTTGGCCAGGTCCGGCAGCAGGCCCACCACCTGGGCGGTGTCCCAGGTGGAGCGCCAGCCGTAGCCCTGGAACCGGGTGGCCAGGTAGGCCTCGGCCGGGGCGATCAGGGCCGATCCGGGCCGGCCCTGGAGCAGCGCCCGCAGGGCCATGACCGTGGGCATCACCTCCCCGGAGGCGTAGCTCTGCTCGCCGTCCCGGTCCCCTTCCCAGTGGGCCAGGCCGCCACGCAGCACGGCCTGTTGTTCCAGCCGGGTAAGCAGGGCATCGGCCGAGGGGTCCCGGCTGAACACGGCCGCCAACGTGGTCATGGCCAGCACATGGCCGCCCGCCCAGGTGCCCTTCAGGACCTTGCCGGCGCTGCTGGCCACCAGTCCGGCCATGGGCTCGCCGGTCTGGGCCAGGGACTGGAGCAGGAAGGCGGCGTCGCCCCAGGGGTCGGTGGCCTGCCCCGGTTCCACCGGGGCGGTGCGGGCCCGGGAGTCCGCCTGCTGGGCACAGCTGCGGAACAGGGCGAAGCCTGCCTGCACGCCCCGCCGGTACACTTCCGGGTCCACCGGGTAGCCCAGCCGCTTCATGGCCGCGAAGCTCTGGATGGCGTAGCCGGTGGTGTGCGGATTGGCCTCCAGGCCGAAGTCCCTGGGCGCGTACCAGCCCCAGCCGCCGTTGGGCAACTGGTAGCCGTAGACCCGGAACACCCCGTCCCGGATGTTGCGGTCCAGGTCCACCAGCTGGCGCCAGTCCAGGGCCGGCATCTTGCCCTGCTTGATCAGATCGGCCACCAGCAGGTTGGGCATGAAGCTGGACAGGACCTGTTCCACGCACCCGTACGGGTAGCCGATGAGGTAGGGCAGCGAGGGCGCCGCCAGCTGCTCCAGGCTGGGCACCGGCACCACGGTCAGGCTGGCCGCCCCGGCCGCCTTGGGCGGCGGCGGGATGGTCACTGTCTGGGCCGCCCCGGTCAGCTGCAGGTAGCCGCTCACCGCGGCCGGCACCATGGGATCCAGCACGGTGACACTGCGCCGCTCGGCGTCCTTGAGCCCGCCGCCCTCGGTGTGGGCGGTGACGGTCAGCGGCCCGGTGCGCCCGGCGATCAGGGGCAGGCTCAGCCGGTGCTCGCCCTGGTCCTGCAGCTCGAAGCGGGCCTCGCCGGTGCCGGCCGGGGAACCACCCGGGCCCGCGCCCAGGGTCCCGTTGCTCACCTCCAGCCAGACCCGGCCCTGGATGGGCCGGCCGCTCAGATTGCGCACCTGGGCGATGGCCCGGGCCTGCTCGCCCACCGCCAGGGTGCGCGGCAGGGTCAGGCTCACCTGCAGCGGCTTGGCCGAGGGGCGCTGGGCCTGGCCCACGCCGGCCCGGGTGTCGCCGGTGATGGCGGTGGCGGTGGCGCGCCAGGCGGTGAGGTTGTCGGGCAGGACCAGCTCGGTGCTGGCCCGGCCATCGGCGCCGGCGGCCAGGAACGGCGCCCAGTGGGCGGTGTCCTTGAAGTTCTGGCGGATCTTGTCGGCGTCATCGCTCTTGAACTCGCCCCGGCGGGTCTGCCGCAGGCTCCACACCGGCCGCTGGCGGCGCAGCAGGTCCCAGAAGCTCCACTCGGTGGAGCCGGTGCGCTGCACGCTGTGCCGCCTTGTGGGGTTGAAGAACCGGACGATGTCCGGACGCAGTTCGGCGGACAGGGCATAGATGGCCTCGTCCACCACGCCCACGCTCAGATCGGCGGCGGCGGGCCGGCCCCGGTCGTCGCGCACCTGCACGGCCACTCGCATGGTCTGCCCCGGCTGGTACTGCGCCTGGTCAGTGGAGACCTCCACCTTCAGCCGGCGGTCCAGGCGCGGCACCCGGATGGGCACCTCCGCCAGCTGCCGGCGGCCGTCCGCCACGATCTCGAATACCGCCCACACATTGGGCTGCAGCGCCGCGGTCACCGGGATCTCGATGAGGGCGGTGGTGCCGGCCACCGCCCGGGATTCCCGGCGGCCCAGCTGCTCGTTCTCCAGGGTCCAGTGCAGGGTCAGCTTCGGCTGGGGCAGCTGCACCAGGATCCGGGCCACGTCACCGGGCTGGTATTCGGCCTTGTCGGCGGTGGCGCGCAGATCCGGCACCGCCGGCAGCGGGGTGCCTTCGCCGGCGACGGTGACCAGGCACTGGGCGGCCACCGGCCGGCCCTGGCGGTCCCGGGCCTCGGCCAGCACCAGGTACAGTCCCCCTTCGGGGATCACCATGGCGGCCTTGGGCCCCTGGGCGGTGGCCACCGTGGCGCCCGGCCGCAGGGCGGTGGTGCGGGCCCACCAGGCGCCCGACGCCTTTTCCGGCACCACCTGGGCGGCCCGCAGGCTGATGGGGACGCCCGGGACCGGGTGGCCATCCAGGTCCAGGGCCCGGGCGGACACCTGGAACGGCTGTCCGGGCACCGCCACGCTCCGGTCGGTGCCCACCACCAGCACCAGGTCGCCGGCGGCGGCCCGCACCTGGGCCGAGCCGGCGTTGCGCTGGCCGCTGCCATCGGTGAGCTTCACCACGAACCGGTACAGCACCGGCTCGCTGGCCGTGAACGCCGGGCTGGAGGCCGTGCCGTTGGCGTCCAGGGCCAGCTCGCCGCTCTCCACCAGTTCCGGCACTGGGCCGGCACTGTCCGCCTCCCAGTCCCAGCCGGGGTTCCGGGGCGGCACCAGCTTGTAGAGGAACCATTCGGCCTTGGCGTTGCGCACGGCCGCCCCGTAGAAGTAGCGGGCCTGGACCTGGAAGCTCATGGGATCGCCCAGCCCCAGCTTGCTGCTGGGACTGGTCACCGTCACCGCGTAGGCCGGCTTCACGAACTGCTCCACCTTGAACTCGGCCTGGCCGGGCCCGTCCGGGCCCTGGAACACCCAGCGGTACAGCCCCAGCCGGCCGGTTGCGGGCAGCACCATGCGGGCGCCGTAGCTGCCGGTCTCGGCGTTCAGCAGGCTGGCCTTGCCTTCGGCCACCTGGGTGTCCTGGGGGTCCAGCACCACGTACGGCAGCGCCGGGACCCCCTTGGCCACCCCGTTGGCCCCGTCGGTCACGATGCGCAGGATGGCCTTCACGAACACCTCCTGGCCCGGACGGTACAGGGGCCGCTCGGTGTAGGCGTAGATGCGCTGGCGCACCGCGGCCGCGCCCTGGCCTTCGATGGCCAGCAGGGCCAGGCTGGCCCCGGACTGGGCCAGCACCACCCGGCGCACCCCGGGACCGGCGGCGGTCTCCGCCCGGCCGTCGGCGCCGAAGCTGAGCGCCCGGCCCTGGGTCCCTTCGAAGATCCGCCCGCTGACCTCCGCCCGCGCCGCGCCGTCCCGGGCGTTCACCGCCTGCACCCGCAGCCGGGCCCCGTCCTGCTCGCCCAGCAGGGCCAGATCGGTGACCAGCCACGGCACATAGGCCGCGTCGGCACCCCGCAGCACCTCGATCAGGTACACCCCGGCCGGCTGGGCCGGCAGTTCCACATGGCTGAGCCGGGAGGCCTGCTCCGGATTCCCGTCCGGCCCCGGATCGTCGTCGCCATCGCCCTGGCGCTGCAGGACCTCCTCGCTGACCCGAGGCACCACTTCGGCCACCAGGCTGAGCCCCGGCGGGGCCTCCAGGGGCACGGCCTCCCCGTCCCGGGGCGCCTGGGCGCCCAGTCGGGGGGTGCCCAGCCGCTCGCTGCCCCGGGCCAGATCGCGCAGGGACCGGCTGGCGGTGCGGTGGACGGTGACGAAGGCCCGCCGCCCGCCCCACAGGAAGGCTTCCCGGAGGGTGTCCAGGGGATCCCGGCCGACCCTGCCGCCCTCCAGCACGGCCGTGCCCTTGGGCAGGGCCAGCAGCCGGGCCAGGAAGGCCTGGGGATCGTCCACCCGGTGGATGCGCAGCCGCACCCCCACGGGCACCGGCCCGGTGGTCTCCAGGACCGCCGGCTGGCCGGGCAGGGTCGGCCGCGGCACCGCGAAAGCGCCGGTCCAGCCGTCCTCCCGCCAGGGCGCTTCGGCCGCGGGCGGCGCGGAGGACACCAGAGTGCCCAGCAGCAGCAGGGCGGGGACCAGCACGAGGCTACGCATCCAGCTCGACCAGCGCATGTCAGGACCTTTCAGCCGGAGCAGGGGTCCGGGCTCGGCCCGGAACCCTGCTGGGGGTCAAGGGGGAACATCGCGAGCGCAGCGAGCAGGCAGTTCCCCTTTTCATGAGAGGACCTTCCAGCGGTAGACGCCGAGGAAGGCCGGGTTTTCGGGAAGGGGCCGGAACGCCGCGTCCGGATGGTGCATCAGCTCGTCCAGGCGCACCCGGCGCACTTCGCCTTCGGCGCGGGTGGCGCCGCTGCCTTCGGGCCCGGTGTGGTAGAGCAGCACCGGCTGGCCGTCCGGATCGGGCCGCACCAGCGCCATGGCGTGGTCCGGCTGGTCCCGGGCGCCGCCCCGGGCGAAGAACAGCAGATCGCCGGGCCGGGCCCCGTCCAGATCGCGGCCCAGGGGCACGCAGGCCAGCTGGCGCAGGAACAGACCCTTGGCGAAGGGCCGCCAGCCCTCCGGGGTGGGAAAAGCCTGGCGCCAGGGGCCGGCCAGCCGCCAGTCCGGGTCGCCGCCCACCGGGGGCCCCTGGAAGCCCACCCGCGCACGCCAGGCGTCGGTGTGCGGGCCCCAGGCCTCCCGGAAAGCGAACCGCAGCAGCCCGGCGCAATCCCGCTGGGCCGGCTGCCAAGCCGGGCTGGGGGCCCCCAGCTGCTGCTCCAGGATGGCCACGAACCAGCGGCGGAAGGCGTCCAGATCGCCCTGATCCACCAGCTGGGCGGCAGCGGCGGCGCTGGCGGCCGGGTCCGGACCGGCCAGGTCCAGGCTGCGGCGGAAGCCGGGCCAGGCGCGCAGCTCCACCCGCAGCGGGGCCGCCGGGGCCAGGAAGAAGCCGGTCCGGGCCCCGCCCCAGCTGCCCCCGGCGCCGTCCAGGGCGGCCCCCCAGGCCGGACGGCGGAACCCCAGCAGGCTGCGGCTGTCCAGCACCACCCGCTGCACCGGGTTGCCCGGGGCGCGCTCCAGGCGGACCCGGTGGCGCACCGGCGCCAGGGCGGCGCCCAGCAGCGCGAGGAGCGCCAGGGCCGCCAGGGCCGCCGCGGCGATCGGCCGCGCGCCCTTCAGCCGTCCGGCCGCGCGCATCGGGTCCGCGGGCATCGGGTCCACGCTCATTGCGGCCGCGCCTCGAAGCCGGCGGCGGTGAGCTCCAGCGCCAGCGGCTGCCGGCCCAGGGCGCGCAGGGCGCCCAGGAAGGGGCCAAAGCTGGCGGCCAGTTCGGCGGCGGCGTCATCGCCGCTGGGTTGGGCGTCGGCGTCCTCCAGCCACGGGTCGCCCCCGCTGGAATGGGCCCGCAGGTACGCCAGGAGGAGCTGGGACAGGGCCTGGGCGGCGCGCTCGCCGTCCAGTTCCGCCCGCCCGTAGGCGCCCGAAGCGCGGTCGGCCAGGCTGGGCGCCTGGCCCATGATCCCGGCCAGCATGTCCCGCACCGCCTCGTCATCGGTGCCCAGCACCAGGGTGTCCCCGCACAGGGCGTAGGCGGGCCGGAAGGCCTGCTCGGTGAGCACCCGGTGCACGGTCACCCCCGGAGCGTAGTCGGTGTGCTGGAGGCGGCCCAGGAACAGCCGGGGCCACAGCCGCGCCAGCTGCTGGGCGGCGTTGCCCGCCTGGCCGGCGCGGATGGGCAGCGCCAGCCCCAGCTCCGGGGCCAGGCCCGGTTCCAGGAAGCCCCCGAAGGCGTCGATCCGGCGCCGGCGCAGGAGCCGCCCGGCCTTGCCGGCGTCGGTCCGGCGCAGCTGCTGGAAGGCCTGCAGGGCCGCGGCCTGGGCCGGGTCCAGGGCGGGCGGCCGGACCCATCCCCGCCACAGGAAGGCGGCCCCGCGAAGGTCCAGCATCGCCTGCAGGGCCACGGCGTCCGTGGCCAGGGCGGCCTGGTTCTTCCGCCGCAGCGCCAGCGCCGCGGCCTCCCGGGCGTGGTCCCGCCGCTGCTCGGGGGTGGGCTGCAACGGTCCGCTGGGCAGCGGCTCGAGGGTCGGCACCGGGTCCTGGTCCTGGCGCAGCAGGGTCTTCAGAAGCACCTCGGTGGGCCCGGCGCCCAGGGCGGCGGTCAGCACGCCGGTGCGCGGAGCGGCCTTGGCGATGGCGGGGTTGGGCCAGGTGGGCTGATCCAGCCCCAGCGCGCGCCGGCGCAGGGCGATCCGCTCGAAGGTGGCGCCGGCGCCCAGACGCGGCAGCAGCCAAAGCGAGACCTGGGTGGTGGGCCGCACCGCGGCCATGGCCACCCGGGCCCACTCCGGGCGCTCGCCCAGGGTCGGGAACGGGGTGGGGAAGGCCACCGCCCGCAGCGGCGCCTCCCGGTCGCAGATCCAGGTGCCGCCGGGCCCGGCCAGGATGTGCAGCACGCCGCCGGCGCCCCGCACCTGCTCCACCCGGGCCCGGCCGCCCTGGCCGTCCTCCCAGGTCTGGGTGCGGGCCCGGGGCCCGGCCGCCACCGGGTTGAGGCTGAGCAGCTCCAGCACCAGGCTGGTGCGCGCCGGCAGGTCCCCGGGCAGGAACACCAGGGTGCCCGCGGCCGGGCCGAAGCCCCGATCCAGACCATAGTGCAGGACCCAGGCCTCGCGCCCGGCCAGCGGCTCCAGTCCCGGCGGCGGTTGGCGCAGCCAGGGCCCCAGCTGGCGCAGCCAGAAGCCGGCCCGGCTGCCGCTGGCCAGGGCGCCGGGCAGGCCCGCCGCGCCGCCGGCCAGGGCCTGCAGCTGTTCCAGGCCCGGCCGCAGCTGCCGGAGCCGGAGCAGGACACTGGGGATGGGCGCAACCTCCAGGGCCGCGGGCAGGCCGGCCGGGCCCTGGCGGCGCGGAAGCAGGGCCGGGCTGGGGATCCACTGGAAGCTCCAGCCCGCAGCGGGCGTGCCGGCCTGGACGGCCGGGGCATCCAGATGCAGCCCCAGCCCCTGGGTCCAGGGGCGGGTGACCACGTTGGCGGGGTCCAGGTACGCGTACGGATCCTGGCCGGCAACCCGGTAGCCGTGCCGAAACAGCCAGAGCGCCACCTCGTCCCGGGATTCGGGCCGATCCTGGCCCAGGGCCTGGGCGCCCCACTGGGCCATGGGCCGGCCGCCCAGCAGCAGCAGCGCGGCGCGCCGCTCCGCCGGGGAGCCGCCCAGGCGCGCCAGCAGCTCGGTGGTCTGCTGGGCGTAGCCCAGCCCCAGGAAACCGACCGGATCCCCCTGGTGCTGGCCGCGGGCGTCCAGCTTCCAGCAGCGCCAGGCCTTGGCCGTGTCCCAGGCCCAGTTGCGCAGCGCCGGGGCGTCCACCGGGGACGGGGACCCGGCCGCCTGGAGGGCCAGCGACAAGGCCACCATGAGGAATCCCTTCCCAGGCTTCACACGGTCCTCCTTTAGTTGCCATTCATGTTTGGTCGCCCATCATGCTAGCACCGTAAGGCCTCGGTTCCCTGGGCCTCCGGGACGGGCAGAAGCAGCCGCAGGGTCGCGGGCGACCCAACGGCTGCTAACAGTATAGGAAGGACCCGTGGCCGCGCCGCTCAGGGCTCCAGCAACGGCACTGCCAGCCCCACCTTCACCCGGTCCATGACCACCGTGGTCTTGAACCATTTAACATTGCGGTTTTCGTGGAACAGCCGCCGGGCCAGGCCCTCGTAGTCGGCCATGGTGGCGACGGTCAGCACCAGCATGAAGTCGGCGTGGCCGGTCACGTAGTAGCACTGCTGGATCTCCGGGCCGGAAAAGGCCGCCTTCATGGCGTCCAGATCGGCGCCGTGGGTGCGCTCGGCCTGCACCTCCACCAGCAGGGTGATGGCCTGGCCCACGCTGGCCGGGTCCAGCACCGCGGTGTGGGCCTGGATCACCCCCTGCTCCTCCAGGCGGCGGATCCGGCGCTGGGTGGCGGCCGTGGACAGATGCACCTGCTCGCCGATCCGGCGCAGGGGGGTGCGGGTGTCCACCTGCAGCAGGGCCAGGATGGCCCGGTCGAAGGCGTCCAGGACGGCGGGTCGGGACTGGGGCATGGCTCTCCTGGAACGTTTTTGCGTGAACACCCGGAAATTAGCATCCATTTCCCGAGGCTGTCGAAATATATTCTCGTAGGGCGCCCGGTGGCGCCGGCACCACCACCCAGGGGGACACAATGGCCCGTATCGTGAAGACCATCAACGAGCCCGTGCTCAAGCGCACCGCCCGGCGCTGCCGGGAGCGGGGCATCGTCATCCCGACCTTCCAGCAGATGCGCCACCCGGATACGGCCCCGGCGGCGGTGCAGGCCCGGCTCCCGCAGGTGGCCCTGTGGGCGGTGGATCCGGCCAACCTGTTCCGCATCACCTGGAAGAACGATCCGGACAGCGGCCTGTTCGGCGGCCCCAACTATCTGGAGATCCCCTCGGCCATCACCGGCGTGAAGGCCCGGATCATCGGCCTGGTGGGCAAGTACTTTCCCACCGGCGCGCACAAGGTGGGGGCGGCCTTCGCCTGCCTGGTACCGCGCCTGGTGAGCGGCGAGTTCGATCCGGACCACCACAAGGCGGTCTGGCCTTCCACGGGCAACTACTGCCGCGGCGGCGCCTTCGATTCGGCCGTGCTGGGCTGCACCGCCATCGCCATCCTGCCCGAGAACATGAGCCGGGAGCGCTTCACCTGGCTGGCCGAGATCGGCTCGGAAGTGATCGCCACCCCGGGCTGCGAAAGCAACGTCAAGGAGATCTATGACAAGTGCTGGGAGCTCAAGGCCGACCCCCAGTACATGGTGTTCAACCAGTTCGAGGAGTTCGGCAACCCGGTCTGGCACTACAACGTCACCGGCCCGGCCGTGGCGGACGCGTTCCAGGCCCTGGCCGTCCCGGGAGCCCGGCTGGCGGGCTACGTGAGCGCCACCGGCAGCGCCGGCACCATCGCCGCCGGGGACTACCTCAAGACCCTGCATCCGGGCGCCAAGACCATCGCCACCGAGGCCTTCCAGTGCCCCACCCTGCTCATGAACGGCTTTGGCGACCACCGGATCGAAGGCATCGGCGATAAGCATGTGCCCTGGGTCCACAATGTGCGCAACACCGACGCGGTGGCCGCCATCGACGACGAGGACTGCATGCGGGTGTTGCGGCTGTTCAATGAACCGGCCGGGCAGGCCTACCTGGCCAGCCTGGGCGTGGACGCCGCCACGGTGGCCAAGCTCGGCCTGCTGGGCATCAGCGGCATCTGCAACCTGCTGGCCGCCATCAAGGCCGCCAAGTACTGGGAGCTGAACGAGCACGACGTGATCTGCACCATCTTCACCGACAGCGTGGAGATGTATCGCTCCCGCCTGGAAGAGCAGACCGCCCTGCACGGCCCGTTCACCCCGGCCGACGCCGCCCGGGCCCACACCGGCAGCCTGGAACGCCAGGGGGTGGACCACTTCAAGGAGCTCACCTTCCCGGAAAAGAAGGCGATCCACAACCTGAAGTACTACACCTGGGTGGAACAGCAGGGCAAGACCTACGAAGAGATCTGCGCCCAGTGGCAGCCGGAGTACTGGACCGAGCTGTTCACCGAGGAGGCCGATGCCATCGACCGGCTCATCGTGCAGTTCAACGCCGAAGTGGCGCGTTCCTGAAAGGCCGCCCGGGGCCCGGACCCGGCGCGAAGCCAACATGACATTTTCAAGACCCTGCCGGCGCCGACCGACTAGAATGGGGCCCATTCGAACCCTTTGGTCGCGCACTCCGTCCCCGGGCCGCGCGGTGTCACGACAGGTGACCGATGATCTGGAACAAGGCATCCCGCCCGCTCCTGGCCCTCCTCCTGCCGGTGGCGGCCACGCTGCTGCAGACCTGGTGGTGGGCCGCCATCACCCCCTACGTGTGGTTCTTCTTCTTCCCGGCGGCGTTCTTCGCCGCCTGGATCGGCGGGCTGGTCGCCGGGATCCTGGCCACCCTCCTGTCGGTGCTGCTGGTGGCGTGGCGCTTCCTGCCGCCCCAGGTCTGGACCCATGGCCATCGGCATGCCCTGCTGTCCATGGCGCTGTTCCTCGGCATGGGCATCCTGTTCAGCCTCTTCCAGGAGAAGCTCCGGCGCACCGTCCGCCAAGCCGACCAGGCCCTGGCCGCCGAGACCGCCGCCAACCAGCGGCTCGCCAGCGCCAATGACCACCTGGCCCGGCTCTACCAGAAGACCACCGAGCTGGACGAGCTCAAGAGCCACTTCTTCTCCACCATCAGCCACGAGCTGCGCACCCCGCTCACCCTCATCCTGGGCCCCCTGGCCCAGCACCTGGGCGATCCGGGCCTGGCCCCGGAACTGGGCGCCGATCTGCGGCGCATGGACCGCAACGCCCGGCTGCTGCTGAACCTGGTCAACGATCTGCTGGACCTGGCCAAGCTGGACGCCCAGCGCATGGAACTGCGCTACGCCCGGACCGACCTGGGCCGCCTGGTCCGCCTGGAAGCCGCCCGGTTCGAAAGCCTGGCCCAGGACCTGGACCTGGCCTTCGCGGTGGAGGCGTCGGAGCTGCCGGCCCAGGTGGACCCGGACCAGGTCCGGCGCATCCTGGCCAACCTGCTGTCCAACGCCTTCAAGTTCACCCCGGCCCCCGGCCGGATCCGGCTGCAGCTCCAGGCGGACGGCGACCGGGCCGTGCTGGAGGTGCAGGACAGCGGCCCCGGGGTGCCGGAAAGCCTGCGCGAAACCGTGTTCGACCGGTTCCGGCAGGTGGAGGGCGGGCCGGACCGGCACCGGGGCGGCACCGGGCTCGGCCTGGCCATCGTCCGGGAACTGACCGCCCTGCATGGCGGCGCGGTCTCCCTCGATCGGGGGCCCCTGGGCGGGGCGCGGTTCCGGGTGACCCTGCCCCTGGCCGCCCCGGCCGGGACACCGATGCGGGTCGAAGCGGACGGCGCCGGTCCGGACTTGCAGGAGCTGCTGGCCCCACGGACGGCCTTCCGGCCCGCCGATCTGCCCGAAGCCGGGCCCCAGGTCCCGCGCGTGCTGCTGGTGGAGGACAACCCGGACATGGCCGAGTACCTGGGCGGCGCCCTGGCCCGCAGCTACCGGCTCACCGTGGCCGGGGACGGGGCCGAAGGGCTGCGCCTGGCTCTGGCCGCCCCGCCCGACCTGATCCTCAGCGACGTGATGCTGCCGGGGATGACCGGCGACCGGATGGTGGAGGCCCTGCGCCAGCACCCGGAACTGGCGGCGGTGCCGGTCATCCTGCTCACCGCCAAGGCCGACGAGGCCCTGCGGGTGCGCATGCTCCGGCTGGGCGTGGTCGACTACGTGCTCAAGCCGTTCTCCCTGGAGGCGCTGCTGGCCAAGATCGCCACCGTGGCCGCCGGCCGCCAGCGCCAGCGCCAGATCCAGGCGCAGGAGGAGGCCGCCCTGCAGGCCAGCGAGACCCGCTACCGGCGGATGTTCGAGAACACCCCGGCCGGCTTCGCCCACTGCCGGATGCTGTTCGCCGGGAACGACCCGGTGGACTTCATCTACCTGGACGTCAATCCGGCCTTCAACCGACTGACCGGCATGACCGAGGCGATCGGCCGCCGGGTCACGGAACTGATCCCGGGGATCCGCCGGGACAATCCCGAACTGTTCCAGGTCTATGGCCGGGTGGCCCGCGGCGGCGCGCCCGAGCATATGGAGCAGTTCCTGCCGGCCCAGGGCATCTGGTATTCCGTGAATGTGTACCAGGCCGGACCGGACGAGTTCGTCGCCTCCTTCGAGACCATCACCGAGCGCAAGCGGGCCGAAGCCGCCCTGCAGGAAAGCGAGGCGCGGTTCCGCACCCTGTTCCGGGACAACCTGTCGGTGATGCTGGTGCTGGACCCGGCCACCGGCGCCCTGGTGGACGCCAACCCGGCCGCGGCCGCCTTCTACGGCCGGAGCGAGGCCGAGCTGCGCACCCTGCGCATCCAGGACATCAACGTCCTGGCGCCGGAGGCCATGGACCGCGAGATGCGCCGCGCCACCACCGAGCACCGCAGCCAGTTCCTGTTCCAGCACCGGCTGGCGGACGGCCGCCTGCGCGACGTGGAGGTGTTCACCAGCCGGATCCTGCTCCAGGACCGGCCGCTGCTGTTCTCCATCATCCACGACATCACCGAGCGGTTGGCGGCGGAGCGGGCCATCCAGGAAAGCCGGGCCACCCTCCAGGCCGCCATGGCCAGCCTGCAGGACGGGCTGCTCATCACCGACGCCCGAGGTCACTTCATCGAGTACAACGAAGCCTTCGCCAGCTACCACAAGTTCCCGGACAAGGCCGCGTGCGTCACCAGCTTCGACGCCTTCCCCGACCTGGTGGAGGTGTTCCTGGCCGATGGCACCCCGGCGCCGGTGGACCAGTGGGCGGTGCCCCGGGCGCTGCGCGGCGAGGCGGCGGCGGGCCAGGAGTTCCGGCTCAGGCGCCGGGACACCGGCCAGGGCTGGGTGGGCAGCTACAGCTTCGCGCCCATCCGCGACGCCGCCGGCACGGTGTGCGGCGCCGTGGTGGGGGTGCGGGACATCACCGAGGCCCAGCGCCTGGCCGAGGAGAACCAGCGGCTCAACGCCAGCCTGGAACAGCGGGTGCAGGAGCGCACCGCCGAACTCCAGGCGGCCAACGCCGAGCTGGAAAGCTTCGCCTATTCCGTGTCGCACGATCTGCGGGCGCCGCTGCGGGCCATCACCGGCTTCAGCCGGATCCTGGTGGAAGACCTGGGCCCCCGGCTGCGGGACGAGGAGCGCGACTGCCTGGACCAGGTGACGCTGGCCACAGCCCGCATGGCCGACCTCATCGACGGCATCCTGCAGCTCAGCCGGCTCAGCCGCGGCGATCTGCAGCGGCAGTGGGTGGACCTGACCGGCCTGGCCCAGCGCATCCGCGGGGACCTGGAGCAGGCCGAGCCCGGAGTCGGGGCCGCATGGCAGATCCAGGACGGCCTCCGGGCCTGGGGCGATCCCCGGCTGCTGGAGGCCCTGCTGCGCAACCTGCTGGGCAACGCCTGGAAGTACAGCTGCGGCCGGGACCCCATCCGCATCGCCTTCCAGGGCGACCCGGACGGCCGGCGCTTCATGGTCACCGACCATGGGGCCGGCTTCGACATGGCCTACTCGGCCAAGCTGTTCCAGCCCTTCCAGCGGCTGCACCGCCAGGACGAGTTCCCGGGCATGGGCATCGGCCTGGCCACGGCCCTGCGCATCGTCCAGCGCCACGGCGGCACCATCCAGGGCGAAAGCGCCCCGGACCAGGGCGCCCGGTTCACCTTCACCCTGGCCGGGCCGGAGGCGGGGGCCCTGCATCCGGCCGAGGCCCGTCCCGCCTGAGACCTGGATCCGAATGGATCCGTGCGCCAAACGCCGCCCATCCCCTGGTTGGTTGCTGCAGGCAACCGATTCGGGCCTATGCTTGTTGCCATGCGACGATCGGATGTGATGGCCCTGCTCCAAGCGCAAAAAAAGCCCTTGCTTGCCCTTGGGGTGGGCGAGCTGTACCTGTTCGGCAGCGTGGCCCGCGACGAGGCCCGCGATGACAGCGATGTGGATCTCCTGGTGGATTTCAGCGGCCCACCCTCCTTCGATCGATTCATGGATCTCAAGTTCTTTCTGGAAGACTTGCTGGAGGCCCCGGTGGATCTGGTCACCCGACCCGCCGTGAAAGCGGCGCTGCGCTCCCACATCGAACGGGATGCCGTCCGTGTCGCGTGAGGTTGAACTCTACCTGCAGGACATCGCCACCTGTGCGGCCAAGGTCGTGGCCTATACCCATGGCATGGACTTCGACGCCTTCCTGGCGGATGACCGCACCTACGATGCTGTACTCCGGAACCTCGAGCTGATTGGCGAGGCCGCCAAGCACGTGCCGGAGTCCTTTCGAAACCAGCACCCAGCGATCGATTGGCGGCGGATGTCCGGACTCAGGGACATCCTGGCCCACGCCTATTTCGGGGTGGACGATCTCATTCTGTGGGACCTGGTTCGGCAGAAGATTCCCGCCCTCGTGGCAGCCATGGCCGGACTCAAGGAGGATCCGCCGGCGTCGCGCCCGGACTAGAAATCCAGCGCCGCCGCCCTGGCCGCCTGGTCCGCGAAGCGCGCCGCCCAGTCCGGCCCCGATACCCGCTCGGCCAGGACCTCGGCCAGATGCCGGGCCCGGACCAGCGGCCGGTTGCGGCCCAGCCCCTGCAGGCAGGACGGGCAATTGGTGAGCACCTCGGCCCCACGCTGGGACCCGCGCTGGGACTCCCCCCGTGTTTCGGCCAGGGTTTCCGCCAGGGCCTGGCGTTTGCGGTGCAGCATCGCGTCGGTGATGTCCGGCCGGGACAGGGCCAGGGTGCCCGCCTCGGAGCAGCAGTGCGGCACCGCCACCACCGGCCCGAACCCGCCCAGCCGGCCCAGCATCTGCTCCGCCTTGCCGGCCAGGGAATCGTGGCAGGGCGCGTGGTACAGGGTGCAGGGCGCGCCGTCCCCGGCCAGGCGCAACCCCCGCTCCAGGGCGTAGGCGGCCAGGTCTACCAGCCGGCCCCCGAACAGGGCATCCGCGCCCATGGCCGCCAGGGCCTCCAGGCAGGTGCCGCAGGTGACGACGCAGGCGTCAAAGGCCAGGTGCCCGAACATCTCCCGGATCTGGCTGAACAGGATGGAGTCCCGCAGCACCAGCCGGGAGTGCTGGGCGGTCTTGGCGTTGGCGTGGGCCGGGAAGCCGCAGCACAGGAAGGGCGGCGGCAGCACCACCCGGGTGCCGGTGGCCAGCAGCACGTGGATGGCCGCCATGGCCACGTTGCTGTGCAGCCGCTCCGAGCCGCAGCCGGGGAAGTAGAACACCGTGCGCGCCACCGGCCCCTCCGGCTCGAACAGCAGCACCTGGTCCGACGCGCAGTCCGGCAGCAGCTCGGCCAGGTCCCGGGGCGGCACCGGCGGCAGGGCGGAGCGGAGCAGGCGCATGGGGTAGGACCGGGCCGGCCCCTGGCGGGACTGGAACGGCGCCGCCAGCGCCGTGCCCAGGCGCTGGGCGGCCCCGCCCGCCTGCAGCACCACCCGGCGGAACAGCCGGTTGTAGCTTGGGGAGCGGCTGGCCAGGTAGTCCAGGGTCTTCCGGGTGGCCAGGGGGGTCTTCTTGTAGCCCCAGCTGGACAGGATCTCCCGCTCCAGCACCGAGACCGCGCCGCTGTCGATGTCCACCGGGCAGGGCTTGAGGCACTTGTGGCAGATGGTGCAGTGGTCGGCCACCTCCTCCAGCCAGGGCAGCAGCTCGAATCGGGCCGAGCGCTCCCGCTGGGCATCGTACAGCAGCGCCTCCACCAGCGCGCCGACCGCCAGGTTCTTGTTCCGGGGGTGGAAGAACAGGCCCCGGCCCGGGTGGAACACGCAGCAGTCGGGCTTGCACTTGCCGCAGCGCACGCAGTGGGCGATGCGCTGGGCCAGCTGCTCCAGCTGGCCGTGTTCCAGGATCCGCGCCTCCAGCGCCAGCAGGTTGAACGAGGGCGTGAAGATCCGCGCCAGCGCCCCCAGGTCCTGGAGCTTGCCCGGGTTCATCAGCCCCCCGGGATCGACCTGCCGCCGGTAGCCGTTCAGCTCCTCGATCCGGGACGGCTCCAGGTACTTGAGCTTGGTGATGCCGATGCCGTGCTCGCCGGACACCACCCCGCCCAGGGCCACCACCCGGGCCATGACCTCGTCGATGACCTGGTCGGCCCGCCGGAGCATGGCCTGGTCGTTGGACAGCACCGGCACGTTCACGTGCACATTGCCGTCCCCGGCGTGCATGTGGGTGGCCAGGACGATGCGCCGGTCGCGGGTCTCCTGGTAGGCCCGGTCCAGCGCCGCCAGCACCCGGGGGAAGCCCTGGGCCAGGCCCGCCAGGGCCTGGCGGACCCCGTCCAGCAGCGCCAGCGAGCGCACCGCGCGCTCCCCGGCCTGGGTCAGCGCGGTCCGGGCCCGATCGCACTGCTCCCGGGCCGCCAGGACCTTGGAATCCAGCTGCTCGCTTTCGTCCTCGGCCATGGGGGTCTGGAAGCTCCGCTCCGCCAGGTCCAGGAACTGGACCTGCGCCGCCCGTTCCTCCCGCAGATTGACCCTGTCCACGAAGCGGGCGAACTCCGCCAGCGCCTCCAGCGGGATGACGATGTCCTCGTTGAGCTTGAAGGCGTTGGTCCGCCGGGCGATGGCGCCCAGGCGCTTGCGGTCGGCCCAGAAGCGCCGCGCCTGGTGCGCGTCCCGGGCCTGGAAGCACATGGAGTTGGGGAAGTGGTCCAGCACCGCCCGAAGCCGGGCGGTGCCCACCTCGGCCGCTTCTTCCGTGGGGCCGGCCACATCGATGATCACCACCGCCTTGGGCGTATCGGCCCGGGCGGCCTTCACCTGGTAGCCGATGGCCCGCACGTACTCGTCGTCGAAATGCTCCAGGGCCAGCAGGGTGCCCGCCTCGGCCGCCGCCTGGAAGGGGAAGGCCCGGGAGATCTCCAGGATGGCCTGGCTGGCCTCGTCCAGGTTGGGGCCGAAGAACTCCAGGCACAGGGTGCGCCGGGCCGGAAAGGCCGGGTAGAGGATGAACTCGGCGCCGGTGATCACCCCGTCGGTGCCCTCCTTCTGCAGCCCCGGCAGGCCGCCCAGGGCCTTGTTGGTGATGTCCTTCCACAGCCCCTTGCGGCGGATCTCGTCGCCGCGCAGGGTGATCCGCTGCAGCGCCGTCCCGGCCTCGTCCAGCACCTCGAAGGCGACCGTGTCCCCGGGCAGGATCTTGCGCAGCCGGTGGTCGGCCCGGCGCATGGTCCAGCGCTGGCCGCCGGGCATGGCCATGGTCCAGGACACCAGGTTGTCGATGCAGGTGCCCCAGCGCACCGCCAACTTGCCCCCGGCATTCTCGGCGATGTTGCCGCCGACCGTGCTGGCCCAGGCGCTGGTGGGGTCGGTGGCGAACACCAGCCCCTGGCGCTCGGCATAGGCCATGGCCTTCTCCGTGATGACCCCGGCCTCCAGCGCCAGCACCGGGGCGCTGGCCAGGCTGCCGTCCTCCAACTGGAAGGTCTGCTGCCGGATGCCCTGGATCCGGTTCAACTGCTCGGTATTGATGATCACGCAGCCGCGCTCCAGCGGCACCGCCCCGCCCGTGAGCCCGGTGCCGGCCCCCCGGGGGATGGCCTTGAGCCCCATCCGGCCGATGGCCGCCAGCAGCGGCGCCACCTGCTCCGCCGTCTCCGGCATGGCCACCGCCACCGGCAGGGCCAGGCGCCAGTCGGTGGCGTCGGTGGCGTGGGCCACCAGGGCGAACGGGTCGAACAGCACGTTGCGCGCCCCGATCACCGCGCCCAGATCGCGCTTCAGGCGCCGGCGCAGGCCCGGGGCGCTGTCCACCTCGGCCCGGAAGCCGGCCAGCAGCTCCCGGCAGGCGTCCAGGACCCGGAACACCAGCGGATCGCCGCCCGCGTGCGCCTCGACGATCGCCAGTTCCTTGCAGGTATTCTCGAAGAAGCGCTCGCGCCGGCCGGCCGAGTCCAGCAGTTCCTGGAACAGGTAGGGGTTCCGGCGATGGATCTGCAGATCGCCCAGGAACCGCATGAGCAGCCGAGCGGAACGGCCGGTCACCCGCCGGTCCCGGAGCGCCTCCAGGGTCTCCACCAGGTCCGGGCCCAGCAGCATGGCCACCACCTGCCGGTCCCCGGCGGAGGTGTAGTTGAACGGGATCTCCCGCACCGGGGTGGACGCTTCGGCGAGTGTGGCGTGTTCCATAGGCGAGTATAACCTCGCCATGGGCCAGGACCGACCGCAGGGCCGGCCGGAGACATTGACATGTAGACACATTTTGTCAAGAATGGAGCCATGAACGAAGCCAAGAAGGCCAGGGTCATCGAAGCCGCCCAGGCGGTGTTCTTCCGCTATGGCTACCGGCGGGTCACCATGGGCGATCTGGCCCAGGCGGCGGGCGTGTCCCGCCCGGCCCTGTACCTGCTGTTCTGCAACAAGGAGTCCATCTTCCAGGCGACCCTGGTGGCCTTCACCAGCCGAGCCCTGGCCGAGCTGCGCGCCGGCCTGCCGGCCCAGCCCACGCCCCGGGACAAGCTGCGCTTCGCCTTCGAGGTGTGGGCCGTGCAGCCCTTCCGCCTGCTCATGGACTCCCCGGATGCCAAGGAGATCATCGACTGCCGGCTGCCCTTCGCCAAGGCCACCCTGGACCAGAGCTACGCGGCCTTCGAAGCGGAGCTGGCGGCCATCCTGGCGCCACTGGCCGCCCGGGCCCCGGCCCAGGCCCAGGCCCCGGACCCGGCGCAGACCGCCCGCATCCTGACCCGGGCGGTGCACGGTTTCAAGGAATCGGTGACCAGCCAGGAGGAGCTGCGGACCCTCATCGACGGCCTGCTGACCCTGACCCTGGCGGCCCTCCAGGGGGCGTGATCCGCCCGGCGGGGGCCCGGCCGCTCCCGCCCACGGTATGCTGGCCTGGAGGCGCGCACCGGCGGCCGGCTTCCGGCCCCGGCCCGCGCGCCCGGGAGATCGCCATGCTGAACCTCGTCGTCACCATGCACATCAAGCCGGGCCATATGGCCGCCTTCCTGGCTGTATGCGCCGAACTCCGGCCCCAGGTGCTCCAGGAACCCGGCTGCCGGGGCTACGATTACCTGCGCGACGTCGCCGTCACCCTGCACCGGCCCACCCCGGTGGACCCGGACCGGGTCACCCTCCTGGAGCGCTGGGAGTCCCTGGCGGCCCTGCAGGCGCACCTGGAGACCCCGCACATGCAGGCGGCCGGGGCCAAGCTGAAGGATCTGCGGGAAAGTGTGGAACTGCGGGTCACCGAAGCCATCTTCTAGTGTAGGCCGCCAGAAATACTTGTAACAAATCCTCGCCTCGTGGCACCTGATACTGAGGGGCGACATGGCACATGCTGGGCGGGTTGACCTGACAGAGGACCAGACGAAGCGCCTGGAGGAG
>Ga0302202_10000870_pt1 | contig 38407 bp, 31 predicted proteins | sample II_Bog_N3_3_FD_194579 | JGI IMG/M metagenome (GOLD analysis project Ga0302202, IMG submission 194579) | Peat permafrost microbial communities from Stordalen Mire near Abisko, Sweden - II_Bog_N3_3 | ecosystem: Environmental > Terrestrial > Soil > Wetlands > Peat | place: Sweden: Abisko...
GCCGTCGTCAACGGCTCCATGACGTGGGCGTTCGGCGGCGCGGCGTCCTTCTCCTTCACCGTCCCCGTGTACTGGAGTCCGCAGTTCGCGGGCGAGCAGCTGCCGTCCGCGCCGCTGACCGCGCAGACGGACACGGACGGCAGCCAGTACTACTGGGCGACGAGCTACGCGCACGCATTGAGCTGCTTCAACGCGGCGACGGCCGCGGCGCAGACGCAGCTGGTTGCGGCGGTGCAGGCGGGCCCGCGCGCGGGGTGGCCCGTCCCGCTCGCGCCCGTGTTCCAGCGCACGTCCGGCGGGTTCCTGCTGGGCATGGCGGACACGGCGTACTATCAAGGGGGTGCGAACGTGCTCGCGGGGTACGGACTGTGGACCATCGCCGTCGAGCCGAACGCGCGCGAGCTGTTCAAGGGCTTCTACGCCACGTACGCCAACGGGTGGTACACGTTCCAGATGGCGCCGACGGCGGCGGCCGCGACCGCGGGGCCGCCGCCCGACTACATCGAGACCGAGTTCGACTGCGGCGACGAGTGGTCGCCCGTGGGCGCGCTGATCTTCACGTCCTTCCTGCCCGCGACGTTCCAGCTCGTGTCCGCGCCCGCGAATCTGAGCGACACGTCCGTCGTCGGCGTCGGCGGCTCGACGTCCAACACCATCACGTCCATCACGCTGCCGCTGTCGGGGCAGGGCGCCGCGGACTGGCTGGGCAATGTGCTGTACACGCCGACCGCGCAGTACGCGTGGTTCGAGCTGAACGGCGCGCAGTCCATCACGCAGCTCGACTGGAGCGTGTCGTGGCAGAACCGGCGGGACGCGACGGTGCACCAGCTGTACCTGCTGCCCGGGGCGTCTATTACGATCACGTTCGCGTTCCAGCGTCTCCGGTAAATTATCATCGCTCACTCGTCGTCGCGGATCAGCGGCGGCAGGTCGTCGTCGGCGGCGTCGTCGACGACGCCGGGCCCGCCCGGGGGCGGCGGCGCAAATGGCGTGTCCTCGCCGTGCGTCGGCAGGAAGCTGACGATGCGCGTGATGACGTCGCGGTCCAGCGCGCGGCGGCCGCGCGTCGTCGTGTCAACGAGGGTGCGCGTCCCGGTAGCCGTGTCTTGAACGTACGTGGAGTCGGTGAACCCCAGGTGCAGCGTCACGAAGTGCATGTACAGCGCGCGGAGCGCCTTTACTTCCGCGCGCACGGCCTTGAGCGTCGTGTCGATCTCCTGGTCAGAAATGACGGGGGCGGTGTTGCCGTGGAGGAGGACAATGAGGTTGGGGTGGTCGGACCGCAGCGCTTGAATGTATTCGTACGTTCGCGCGTCTACCTGCGGGGTCGTGTACACCAGGGCGAATCGTTGGATGTCGCTGCACGCCGATAAGATTACCGCGTGGCGCACCTGCAGGCCGGCGTCGGCGGTTTTATGGAAGTCACACAGGCACGCGGGTGTGTGGCTACACAGTGCAACGACCAGCCAGCAGTACTGCTTGTTGAGCGTAATCGCGCGCACCTGAAGAGAGCGGACCGCCGTCGGGGGGAAGGCGCACGTACAGTCGAACGGATGGTTGCGCAGCAGGAACCACATGTAGTCGCGCCCTTCGGTCAACGCCGGCACACGCACCTGCAGGTGACGGGCGGCGGCCTCGTAGAACATGTCAGGGTCGACGGGCGTGTGCGTTATGATGATGTGACGGATCTGCGTCTGCCCATCTTCGACTTCCGTCCTACACACCTGCATGTCGGAGACGGCTTTGTTGTGGAGGTTGGTCCACCAGAGTGGCGCGTTGAGGGGATCCGTGCGCAGCGCATTGGTGGCGACGCGCTGGATAAACATGGAGTTGCCTACGAGGAACAGCTCGTGGTTCTACACGCACACCGCCGCGGAAGCGCCGAGTGGGGAACGCGCCTTGAGTTCGTGGCAAATGCCGCACAGCGGCGCAACCCCGATCGGCGACAGCATGGTGCACCACGGGGTGCACCACGTATGGCGGGAGTGCAGTTCGAAGAACGCGCGACGGCGGGCTGCCGCGCTCCCGCTCACTTCGAGGTCGTGGACGCGCTCGAGGAGGTTGAGGGGGAAGTCCTTGGGCCATGTTGCCGGGCGGCCGGCGACGACGGCGGGAGCCGCCATTGTTTGACGTGGCGCGGTGCACGTGCGAGGCGGAGGCGGAGGCGGAGATGGACAGACACGCCCGCGTCCGTCCGCGGCTTGAGATGGAGTCCCCGTTCCACCCCCCGCGCGGCGCTCCCGCTCCGTTCTCGTTCGGCGCGCCCGCGCCCGCGCCCGTGTCCGCCCCTGTGCCTGAGCCCTCGCCTGCGGCTGCGTCGTACATCCGCGCCGAGACTCGCGCCGAGAGCACGCGGCTCTACAGCGCGGTGAAGCGCGCGGACGCGCAAGTGAAGTACCTGTGCGACATCGGCGAGGCCGTCGGGTCGCCTCTGATGGTGCGCGCGGTAAACGAAAGCACGCGGGCCGCCGAGGCTCTGCGCCTGCACGAGTGGTGCGTGTCGCACCCCAAGGACAAGTACGGCAACCCGGTGCCGCACGTTCCCGACGACGCCGCGGAGGCGACGGCGGACGAGGAGGAGAACCGCCTCCTCGCCGCGGTCGCCGGCGCTGCCGACGACGTTGCCGAGCTCGCGCGCGCGGGCAACATGCCCGAGTCGGGGATGGTGCGCGCCGCCAACGCGCAGCTCGACAACGCAAAGCACGACCTGATGCTGTGGCGCACGCGCAAGTTCGTGAAGGAGGCACGCGCGGCGTGCGCGGGTACCGAAGGTGCAAGTGAGAGCGCGCCCGTCGCGGAGCAGAAGGTCGCAGAGGAGAAGCGCACGCCGCCGCGCGGCCGCCCCCTCTTCCTGGAGCCGCGCATCGAGCTCCGCATCAAGGACGCGCGCCTCGCCGCGCTCGAAGCGCGTGCCGCGGCGGCGCGCGCGGAGCACACGCTCGACGCGCTGGTGGAGGCGGCGACGGTGCTGCGCATGTATGAGAAGGCGAAGTAGTGCGGGGCCAGCGGCATGGTGTTCAACGCTTGAAACCTCGGTTACGTCCCTCCCTGTGTCCCTACAGCCACGACGCGCCGCACGCGCACACGAACACGCCGTCGCGTCCGACGGTCCACCCGCCGGCGCACCGCGTGTGCGCGCCGGGGCCGGCCAGTCACCTGGGCGGGCTGCCGCCGCCCCCGTTCGCCGCCGTCGCCGAGCGGCGGCGGGACTGCGGCGGCGGCGGCGGCGGCGGCGCGGGCGGCGCGTGCGCCTCGCCCTGCGAGTACTCCGACGCCGCGGAAGCGGAGGGCGGCGGGCCGCGGGCGCGCTTGACCACCGGCGGCGGCGGCGCGTCGTCGGCGTCCTCGAACGCACGGGCCAGCGCCGCGGCCGCGCCGCCCGCGCCCGACGGGCGCGTTGCGGCGCCGCGCTTCGTCGGCGCGCCGGGGGGCGCGGGCGGCGCCGCTGCCCCCGCCGCGGCAGCGTCCGCGGCGCGGCGGCTGCGCGCCAGCCGCGCCTCCATCAGCGCGTTCTCCGCCGCCTCCTCGTCGTCGTCGTCCTGCGACGGGGCGGACGACGGGGGAGAGCGGGGTGACGGCCGGGCGCACGCGCACGCCCGCACCCAGTCCCACGTCGCGGCGCACGCGCGCGTGTGGTGGTCGCAGAAGAACACGCAGCAGCACGCGCAGTGCGCGGTGACCGAGCACCCCGCGCCCGACTGGCACGGCGGCGGGTCCGCGTCACACACCTGCGGCGCGAAGCCGTCCGCGTCGACGAGCGCGCCGCCGCGGGTGGTGTCGCCGCCGCCGCCGCCGAACGCGGGCAGGCCCTTGATGGACGGCGGCACGACGACGAAGCGCGAGGAGAGCTCGACGGGCGGCGCGCGCGCGACGGGCAGCGCGACCGCCGCGACCGCGGTCGCCGTCACGTTGAACTTGTCGCCCGCGTGGATCTTGAACTTGATGTCGAGGATGAGCGGCGTGTTGGGCGCGAAGAGCGCGGGCCCCACGCGGACGGCGACGCCGTCGCGGGGCCGCGCGACGTCGCGCTGCACCGTCAGCGTCGCGGAGCCGTAGCCGCCCGAGACGCCGGACGCGAGCAGGAGCCACGTCTCCTCGCCGAGCACGCGCGGCGGCTCCGGCTTGTACCCCCCGCGCGCCTGCGCGACGTACTCCACGAAGTCCGCGGACTCGACGACGACGCCCGCGCCGGGCAGCTTCTTCGTGACGACGGACGACGGCACCGTCTTGTCCGACGTGAGCAGCTTCACCTTCAGCTGCGGCGCGTAGAACTCGTCGGAGCCGGGCGTCTTCTCCAGCGCGGGCGTGAAGCAGAACGTCATGTTGGAGCGCGTCTGCTTCCGGTCCTCGGCCGCGAGGCGGTCCGCGTAGTCGCCGGCGCCCGCCTTGCCGCCCTTGCGCGCCTCCGCCGTCGCGTCGCGGATGCAGCGCTCGTGCAGCTTCGGGTTCAGCTTCTCGCGCGCCGCGTGCGCGACGTCGACCATGTACTCCATGACGTCGCCCAGCGCGGCCGCGGCGGCCGGGTCCGTCACGCGCACCGTCATGTCCAGCTTGCCGTCCTTGACGGCGCCCTTGTCGTCGCACCCCGGCAGCGGCGGGAACGCGACGAACAGCGTGGGGCGGTCGGACACGGCGGGCTTGGACAGCGCCGCGGCGCGGAGGTCCGACGTTCCGTCGTCGGCGCGCAGCTCGTCGCCGCAGCACTCGTCGTCGTCGTCGCCGCCGTGGTTGGAGCGCGGGCTCGCGCGGTACAGCGCGGCGGCGCCGCTGCCGTCGTCTTCGTCTTCGACGGACTCGCGCGCGGGGCGCGACAGATTCAGCGGCCCCGCCGCGAGCGCGCGCATGGCCGCGGGCGACAGGTCGCCGAGCGAAAACGAGGGGTGCGCGGGCGCGCCCTCCGCGGCCGCAAACGCGATGAAGCGGCCGGGCGCGCCGGTGTACGCCTTGACCGGCAGCGGGCGCAGGAGCTGCGGCCACGAGCGGACGCCGGTGATGGGCATGGGGAACGCGGACGGGAACCACGACGGCACGTCGCCGTGCGCCCCCGCCGCGGCGGCGGCGGCCGGCGCCGCTGCAGCGGCGGCAGACGCGGAAGCCGCGGCGGCCGCGCGCGCGGGCTCGGCGTCGCGGCCACTCATCGCAGGCGCCGGCGCGCGCTTGGACGTCGGCCACAGCTTGGACATGGCAGGCGCGTGAAACGTGGGAGAGCGCGGCGACGAGACGGGGAGTGCACGAGCGGAGTGTGCGCGACGCGGAGGCGGAGTCGCAGCGGAGGTGCGCCAACGACGGGACTTCAAGTCATAATTTACAACTTCACCATGGGCGCGTCTTGGTCATTCATTGGCTCTCTCGAAGCGGTGCTCGCCGCGCGCGCGGAGGCGGACGCGGAGGCGGTCGCGACGAAGGTGGCGGCTGCAATCGAGGCGCGTGTCGCGGCGGCGGCGGCGGCCGCGGCGCGCCGCGAGGCGGGGCTGCTCGCCATGTCGCTCGCATCCAGCGCGGCGTGGACGCCGCCGCTGGACGTCGTACGCGACGCCATCATCGACAGCCTGCGCGACTACGCGGCGACGCCCGTCACTGCTCCAGCGGCGCCGGCGGCAGGAGCGGCGCCTCCTGCCCCGGCGGCGACGGCGGCAGCAGCGGCGCCGACTCCGGCGGCGAAGCCGGCGGCGACGCCGGCGGCGGCGGAGGCGCCTGCGGGGCACGGCAGCGTGGCTCCGCCGGCCCCGGCGGCGGCGGCGCGTGCGCGTCCTGCCACGCGCCAATGAGCTGCGTGACCCACACGGCGGACTCGAACGTGGGCGTGACGAGCATGCGGCACCGCATGCGCACGTTGCCCACAAAGTACGATGCCGCGGCGATCGACGCCGCGGACGCGGCGGACATGCTGTTGAGCTCGTAGTAGACGGAGAGCTCCGTGGGCGTGAGCGAGATCTCCGTGACGCTCGTCCACGGCACCGTGACCGTGATGCCGTTGGCTTTGAACGTGTACGCGTCCGCGTTCCATGAACTCGTACCGTTGCGGTCGTACGCCATCGCGCGCGTGCTCGTATTTTCGGGGCGGGCGGAGGTCACGCACTCCGCAGCGGATGTGTCCCACGCGCCGCGAGCCATGTGCTGCGCGCGCCATGGAGCGCTACTCGCACATCGAGTCGCTGTTCAAGGATAAGCAGGACGCGGCGGCGGAGCGCGCGCGCGCCGCGGACCAGACGGCGTGGACGCGTTCCGCCGTCGAGTGGGCGGGCGCGGTGCTGGAGAACATCGAGTTCGGCGACGGCTGGACGTACTACGACGGGACGTCGGAGTGGACGCCGATCACGCTCACCGAGTTCGAGTTCCGCCGCGCGCGGTGCTCCATCCGTGGCTTCCGTTCTCCGGCCAAGCGGTCGGCCCTGGAGGCGCACGAGTACGACGCGCGCGTCGCGCTGCGGGCGGCGTGGATCGCGGCGGGCCTGCAGGTGCCGCCCATGCGCTTCTACGAGCAGGTCGGCGACACGCACACGGTGACTGCGTACACGACGGCGGACGGACTGCCGCCGCCGCCGCCGCCTCCCGCGCCCGCTGCACCCGCGCTTCCTGCGCCGGCCTTGGCCGCGGCGACGGCGGACGCCGCGTCCGTCCAATAGCTCAGGGGCCCGAAGCGGCCGGCGGGCGCGGCGGCGAAGCGCGCGGGCGCGACGGTGCGGCACGCGGCCGCGTGCGCGTCGGGGTGCAGCGCGCACGACACGGCGTAGAAGAAGGGGGATGTCTGCGGCGGCCACGCGCGCGCGTCTTTTATAAACGACCCGCCGTAGCCGGACGTCGGGAACGACATCGTACGAATTGTTTCGAGCTTCAACTCACGTCGGAAGTCCGCCTACGTACAGCGACTCCATGTCGCGCGCGCGCGTGAGCGCCGTCGTCAGCCACCGCCGCGACCACGACAGCGGCATCGCGCGCACGTCGTCGACGTCGACGACGAGCGGGAAGGCGACAGACGTGCCCTGCAGCGCGTGCGCCGTCGTGCCGCCGACCGCGAGGAGGTGCGGGTGCGGCCAGACAACGGGCGCGGTCCACGGCTCCTCGTCGTCGGGGAGCCACGCGGGCCCAATGGACAGCTCGCCGCCCGACCCCACGTACGTCACGTACTCGTAATTGATCTGCAGCCACCGCGACGGCGGCCCGCGGCGCTCGCGCTCGCCGTCCTCCGTGTTGACGTCGTCGTCGGCCGCGTCGACGGTCACGCGCACCCGCGCCGTCGCGCGCAGCAGCTGGCCCTGCACCGGCGCCGGCGGCGGGCGCGCCAGCGCGGCGGCGAGCGCGGCCACGCCGCCCAGCGGCACCCAGTGCAGCTCGTCGTCGCCGTCCGCCATCGCGGGCGGCAGCACGGACGACCACCGCTCCGCGGTGCGGCGGCGGAACGTGACGGCGCGCAGGCCCCGCGGCCACCCTCGCGGGTCCGCTGGCAGCCGCGCCAGCCGCCGCAGCACCGCGTCGCGCCGCGGCTGCGTCCACGGCACGCGGACGCCGCCGCCGTGCGGCCCCCACATCAGCGCCATCAGCTCGTCCAGCTTCGCGAGCGACGCCGCGGATGACACGCGGCGGCACACCTGGAGATCCAGGCGCACGGGGCCGCGCGGCGGCGGCGGCGGGTCGGCATCCTCGTCGTCACCGTCGTCGGGTGGCGGCGGCGGCGGCGCCGGCGGCGGCGGCGTCGCGGCGCGCAGCAGCCGGTCGTGGTACGCGTCGTACCGCTCGATCGACGCGTAGTCGTCGTCGCCGTCGGCGTCGCCGTCGACGACGGGCGGCAGCTGTCGCGCGTCGCCCGCAAAATGGACGACGCGGCCGGACGCGACCCACTCGGCCACGAACGCCGCGGCGGCGACGAGCATGCCCGGCTCCAGCAGCCCCACCTCGTCCATGAGCAGCGTGTCGTACGGCGTCAGGTCGAGCGCGCCCGCGCCCGCGGGCCCCGTCGCCGCCTCGCCGTTCGGCGCGAGCCGCAGCGCGCGGTGGTACGTCGCCGCGGGCGTGCCGCCGCGCAGCGTCGCGGCGCACAGCATGTTGTACGGGCACAGCACCAGCAGCGAGCGCCCGCGCTTCGCGGCCCATCGGATGACGTTGAACGTCTTGCCCGACCCCGGGTATCGCGCGGTCAGCAGCGTCGGCCCCGCATCGAGGACGGCGTCGATCGCGGCGTCGGTTTCCGGCGCCTGGATCACGACGGGCACGCGCGGGCGGGCCGCTGCGGTCACCGCGTCAATCGCGGCGGCGCGCGCGGCGGCGCGCGACGTTACGTGCGCCGGCTCCGCGCCCGCCTCCCACCGCTTCGGCGGCGCCGGCGGCGTGCCCGGCGCCACGGAAAAGTGTCCCGCGCGCGCGACGGCCAGGTCGTCCGTTTTGGGGACGTCCGCCTCGCCGCCGCGCGCCACATACACGGCGTCCGTGCGCAGCGCGAGCGGCGTGCGCCCCGCGGCGCGTAACGCCGCCACGCGGCTCGCGAGCACGCCCGCGCACCGCGACAGCACGCGCATGCGGATCGGCGCCCAGCCGTGCGTCAGCGCCACGTCCCGCGTCCGCGTCGTCACCGTGTACACGGGCGGCTCCTCGCGCTCCCACGTGAGCACGTCGCCCCACAGCTGCAGCCCCGGCGGCGGGCGCAGCGGCGTCGGCGGCCCGCGCGTGCACCCGTCCGCGGCGATCCCACCTGCCTCCGCGGCTGCGGACGCGGCCGCGGACGCGGCAGACACCGCCTCCGCCGCCTCGTCCGGCGTGTCGAACACGGTCGTCCGCTCGGATCGCGTGGACGACCGGCCCGCCATGCCGACGGTGTGGTTCGCGATCGCGCGCTTCGCGGCGCGCGCGAGCGGCGACGCGAACACGGCCTTCAGCGCCGCCGCGGCCTTTGCCGTGGAGACGAGGCGCGCGGGCCGGAGCGCGCCCACCCACGCGGACGCGGGCGCGCCCGCCGCGGCCGCCATGCGCGCCTCGCGGGCCGCGAGCACGGAGAACCCGCCGGGGCACAGGACGCCGAGCACGGACAGCGGGTCCACGCCGGGCAGGCGGAGCGCGTAGAAGCCCGGCGTGAACCGGCCGTCCCACGGCGTCGCGTCGTCCCACGCGCCGAACACCCAGCCGTCCTCGTCCAGGACGTCCGCGAGCGCCGCGGAGTACGCGAGGCCGATGTCGTGCGCGACGACGTCGTCCGGCGGGTCCGACACGCCGACGAGCGGCAGCGGCGACAGCACCGCGGCGGCGCGCAGCCCGCGCGAGTACGCGGAGCGCGACGCGCGGACGAACAGCGCGTCGCGTAACGACGCGGCGCCCGCGGCGTACGCGGCGTACGCGCCCCGCGTGTCGAGCCACCCCGGCGGCGACGCCTCGCCACGCGGGACGGGCAGGCGGCAGAAGGAGAGCAGCGCGGACCGGGGCGCCGCCGAGACGGCGGCGGCGCGCCGCATCGCGCGCGACGCGTGCTTCCGGTACATGCCGCGCAGCACGACGCCGCCGTCCGAGTCCACGGACGCGTCGTCCGGTATGTCGTCCTCTTCCTCGCCGTCGTCCGAGTACCCGTCGTCGCGCAGCCGGCGCCGGCGGTCGGGCACGGGCGTCAGCGCGACGCGGAGGTACACCGTGTTCACCTCGCCGTCGCGCATGTCGACGCCCGCGCCGACGCCGCGCGCGCGGAGGAACCACAGCACGTCCGCCACGTTGAAGACGCCGGTGACCGCGACCTCCGCGCGCGCCGTCGACGGGTGCGCGCCCGGCGCGCACACGACGCGGACGGGCACGCTTAACGCCTCCTCGAACGAGTCGACCCACACGGGCGGCGGCGGCGGCGGGTTGGGGTCGTCCGCCGCGCGCGCGATGGCGGCGGGCGCGCGTAACGGCGGCGCCGGTGCGGGCTCTACCGCGCCCAGCAGCGCGTGCAGGCCCTCGCGCGGCGGCGCCGGCACGCGCGTCCGCTTCGCCGTCGTCGCGGCGCGCCACAGGTCGTCGACGTCCGTGTCGCACGGGTACAAGTGGCCGCCCGACACGAGGACGGCGGCGCCGCGCAGCCGCCGCTTTTTGGCGTCGACGGCGGCGAGCAGCGTGTCGTCGGGGCCGAGCACCAATAAAGTGGTGTCCAGCCACTCAAACAGCGTCACAAGCTGCGCGAGCGTCACCAGGAAGTCGGACCCGGGCACGTACGGCGTGCCGTGCCAGAACGCGTGCAGGCCGTCGAACGAGGGGGCGGGCCACGGCACGTATTCGTCGCCGACGCGCTTCACGAACCGGCGCGTCTGCGGCCCGCCCGCCTGCGCCGCCGCGACGGCGGGCCCGTACCGCGCGCACCACCACCGGGGCACGCAGCACCGCGGGCCAACGGCTTCGGCCGGCGGGCTCAGCAGCGTCGCCCGCGGCACCGCGATGTGCCGCGACGGCACGGCGTGCCGCGGCACGTGCGCGTGCACGCCGCCGATGCCCATGCCCGCGGCGCCGCCGCCGCCGCCGCCGGCGACGACGTCCTGCACGTCCGTGACGACGACGTACACGGGGAACGGCGAGTCGACGAGCTTGTTCCAGTAGTCGACGACGTCCGGCAGCTGGATCACGTTGTCGTCCTCGTCGATCTGCGGCTGCCCCCACGTCAGCTGGTCGCACTGGTCGTTGAACTGTGGGACGTCCTCCTGGAACGACGAGCCCGCCCACCCCGCCGCCGTCATGTCCGTGTGGATCTCGCGCAGCGTGTGCCAGTCGAAGCCGCCGGGGCCGATGCCCAGCACGGGCGCGCGCGGGTTGCCGCCCAGGCGCTGCGCCCAGAACTGCACCGTCAGCGTGACGCGCGCGGGGGAGGCGCGGCGGGCGAGGCGGCCCGCGCGCCCGGGCCCGCGCACTGCGCCCAACGGCGCGCCCATGATATAGTTCATGCGGGCGCGGACGCGAGGCGGCCGGACCGCGTCGCGCTGCGGGTGCCGACGCCGGCGCCGGCGGCGCCGCCACCGGCGACGGCGCGGGCGCGCGGGGGCGACGTCGCCGCGACGAGCGCGTCGCCGCGGGCGTCGTCCGGGCCGGACGACGCGGGCGCGGGCGCCGGCGGAAGCGGCGCGGGCGCGGCGGGAGGCGGCGCGCCGAGGGGCGGCGCGGGGCCTCCTCCGTGCGCGTGGCGCGACGGCGGCGTCACCGCCGACCGCACGCACGCCGCGACCGCGTCCCACGCGGACGGCGGGCACGCGGCGAGGAGCGTGAAGATCGCGACGATCAGCCCGAGTACCCCGAGCAGTGTCGTGGGGTCCATGCACGGCGCGCAGCCGCGCGCGTCCTGGGGGAGGACGCTGACGGCGGCGGAGGTTTGGGGGCTCCGCCTCCGCCGCGCAGCGGAGTTTTTTTGGGGCGGCGCATCCGTTACATTCAAACCTACGCGAGCAGGTTTGCGTCAGCGTTCGCCGTCGTAGCGACGGCGACCGCGCCGGCGGGCACGGCGGAGCCGCTCGTCTGAGACGTGAGGGCAAAATACGGCACCGTCGCCACATAGTTCGTGCCTCCTGCCGACGTCACGTGTCGGTTTCCCGACGGCGACGTGGACGCGGGGTACAGCGAGAACGAGTTGTTCTGCAGCCGCGCGATGCTCGTGGACGACGAGCTCGCTGCCGCGCCGCCGGACACCCACACGCCGCAAAAGAGCATCGACGACACGCCCGCCGTCGGCGCCGTCATGCCCGTGCACCCGGTCACGTCTACGTTCGTCAGCTCGTCCGTGTACTCGAAGCCGGACGCCGCGGGATTCGCCATCGCCACGACGAACGGGGCGCCCGTCGACGCGGCGAAGCTCGCGGTCTGCACCGCCTGCGACAGCGCGCACGATCGGATCGCAATGTTAGCGCACGAGTGCGGCGTCGCGGTTCCGTTGTTGATCACCACGCACGCGCCGGCCGCTGAGGCTTGTACGGACATCGAGATCCCGGACCCGCCCGCCGCGGCCGCGAGCGCTTGTCCGCCCGTCGGGCACAGCGTCATGGTGCAGTGGGCGGCCGCTGCGAGCGTGGTTTGATCGGGCGAGTACTGCAGCAGGTTGTACGTCCCGTTGTAGTTTTGGTTGCCGCCCGCGCCTGAGCCGACGATGCCTGCCAGCGTGACCTGCGCGTTCTCGAACGCGGGCACGAGGGGCCCGACGTACGTAACGAAGCCCGTCCCGGCGCTGTACGACAACGCGGCGTCGATGCCTGCTATGGGCGTCTGTTGCCACGCCGCGAGGAGGGCGAACGCGGCCGACATCCCGTTCGCGCCGACGGCCGGAAAGTTGGCTGTCGCGTTCTTCGCGAGCTGTGTGTTGAGGTTGCACCCCTCCACGACGACGTTCTGCGACCCCTGGATGAACACGGGCAGCGCGGCGCCGGTCACGTTGCACGCCGTGAGGTTCGCGCCGGTCACGTTTACGAGCGAGATGCCGACGCCGTCGTTCCAGCTGGTGTGCGCGTCGCACTTGAAGCCGATCACATCGTTGTCCGAGTCGTCGTTGCCGGTGACGCCAGCCATGACGCCCACCTGGTTGTTGTACGTGGCGCAACCCGACATGGAGCACTCCGACGTGTACGGCGTCGCGCCCTGCACGGGGCCGCCGTAGAACTCGAAGCCGGTGTACGTACACCACGACACGCAGTCGACGACGCGGAGGCGCGAGCCGGCGACGCGCAGGCCCGCGGCGCCGAAGAACCGGCACCCTGACACGATCCCCGTCTCTGCGATGCCTGTGCTGGTGTTGATGGAGTTGATGTCGAGCAGCGGGATGGAATACCCGGTCCACGGCGGCGGCACCAGCGCGAACAGGAAGGTGATGTCGCTGACGCGCACGCGCGGGACCTGCGTCGCGCTCACGTTGGCCGCCGTGCCCGTCGCGGCGGGCCAGCCGTTCAACCAGAGGCCGCTCCCGATGCTCGCGGGGTTCACGCCGATGAGGATGCCCGCCGTCTTGATCACGACGCCGTCTGTGAGCGCGATCAGCGCCGCGGTGCCGTACGCGTCGACGTACAGGTTGTACACCGCCGCGGGCGAGATGACGTACGTGCCCTGCGTAAACAGCACGGTGCCGCCGCCACCCTTCAGCGCGGACGTGAACGCCGCGGTGTCGTCCGTGACGCCGTCGCCCGCGGCGCCGTACGTGCGCAGTGTGGGGATGGACGGCGCCGCGGCGACCGAGCCGCGGCGCGGGTACGCGGGCGCGGAGCCGACGATGGACATCTTCCCGCGCGCGTCCGCGTCTTTCAGATCCGCACACGTCTTCAACTGCGCGGCGGAGGCGGAGGTGTCAACCACGGTGCGCCGTGGTTGACAGCTCCGCACGTCCGGCAGCGTCGCGGATGGGCGACCCGAATGAGTTCCCCCGCGGCAACGACGACGCCGCGTTCGCCGACCGCGTCGCCGTGGCCCGGCTGCGCCGCGAACGCGCGGAGGCCGTCGTCGCGCAGCGCGCGCGCGAGCGCGCGGACGCTGCAGCGGCGGCCGCCGCGGCGGCGGCGGCTGCCGCGGCCGCGGCGCCGCCGCCGCCTCCGCTGTTTCATGAGCCGATCGCCAACATGCGGAGGGACTTCATCGAGCGCGCGGGCATCGACCGTCGTGAGACGACGCACCATCTGCTGCGCGGTGACGTCGAGCGCGCGGAGCGCTTCGCGGCCCAACGCGCGCAGCTCGCGCGTCTGTCGCGCGGGATCGAGGGCAATTACCGGTGGCTAGCTGAACACGACGCCGACCCGGCGCGGCGCGCCGGGTTCACGGCCACCGCGAACATGAACCACTTCTACGCGGCGCAGGACGAGCACGCCGTCCGCATCGTCGAGAGCGCGCAACGCCGGGTGGCACTCCTGTTCGCGCGGGCCCGGCAGCAGAAACAGCAGAAAGCGGCGGCGCGCGCCGCGCGGCCCGCTGCTGCTGCTGCTACGGCTCCGAGCGCCGCGGTGGCGGCGGAGCGGGGGGCCGCTGGCCTGGCTGCTTTTGAAGCGTGGGAGGCCCGGTTCCGCCGCGATCAGGCGGCGGCGGACGAGGCGGAGGCGCTGGTGCCGGCGGTGCACGCCGCGAGAGACCGCGTGGGTGCGCACCCGTGGGTCGTGGGACTCTTCGTGCCTCCGCCGCCTCCACCGCTGCAGCAAGACATGGAGGATGATACGGAGGAGGAGGCGCGGCGGCCGGGCGAGGCGTTTGACGCGTGGCGCCGCCGCGTTCGTCGGCGGCCCAACCCGGCGGGCAGCGGACTCGTGTTTGGACGGAGACGACGGTTCAAGTTGACGGCGGCGGCGGCGGCGGCACGCCCTCGGGTTCGCTAGGGTCGTCGGACAGTCCCAGCCGTCGGCGCGCGCGCACGGCGTGCTCCCGGATCCACCCGCGCTCCCATGGGAACAGCCCGTCGGGCGACCGCTGCGCGAGCGTCCACGCGTGGTGCCGCACGCGCACGAGCTCGGAGTGGCGGTCGCCTGGCGCGGTGATGGCCACCCCCGCCTCCGCGGCGCGGCGCTCGTATAGACGCCTGTCTTGGAGCGCGTCCATGCGCGCCTCCATGACCTGCGACTCCGGCGCGGCACGCTGCGCCGGCGTCATGCCATGCAGCGCGGTGCGCAGGCTGTTCTCCAGCGCGCCGTTCACGTCGCCGGCGGGGCCGAGCAGGCCGTGCATCCACGGGTGCCGCTCCTCGTGCTCGCGCGCCGCGGTGAGCGCACGCTGGTGACGCATCCTGGCAACCATGTGCGCCGCGTGCGCTGCGATCTCCGCCTCCGCCCCCGGGTCGCCGCGGTCCCGCAGCAGGAGCGGACGGTCGATGGCGTCGAGCTCGAACGCGAGGTCGCGCTTCAGCCGGACGAGCTCCGCGTGTGCGTAGTGCAGCGCCTCACCCGTCTTCACAAGCTTGATCGCCATTTCCGCAGACTCGCGGAGCGCGGGATCGGGGTTGCGCCGCATGTGGTACAGCCCGTCGACGGGGCGCCCCGCCTCTAACTCCGCCGTGGTGGCGGGGCCCAGCAGACCGCGGAGCACGTCCCGCGTCTCGTGCGCGCGCGTGCGCATGACGGTCGCGTTTGCTTTCACGTTGGCGTGCAGGCGATCGAGCGTGGGGGGGAGTGCGGCGCCGCTGGGCAGGCGCACCAACGGCCCGAGGCCCGGCAGCGGCTCGTGCGGGTCGCTGTCGTGCTCGACGGGCGAGTCGACGTGGCGCACCGTGGGCACGTTTGCGAAGTCCGCGACGACGAGGTGGCCCGCCATGTTGTCTGGGTGGTGCGCCATGGCGCGCGGCGTGTGGCGTGCGGAGCTTGTAGTTCAACTGTTACATACAACGTTACGTCCGCTACCCGAACTTGCCGACGGGCATGATGCGCGCGGACCCCTCCGAGATCAGCGCGAACGGGTACCGCTTCCGGATCGCGACCCACGCGGCATCCGTGGACATGGCCGCCTTGACGGCCTCGCGGTCGCACGCGGGCCCCCCAAAGTTCAGGAGCATCCGCTTCAGGGACTCGACGGCCGCGAGGCCGCGCGGGAAAAACACGATGTAGTTCGCCTCCGACGCGAGCGTCCGCGTCTGCAGATAATTGCTCGCGTTGTGCGTGATGTACACGAGCGACACGGCGCCGTCGCCGTGCGCGTGGGACCGCCCCGTCAGGCACACGTCGTTCACGAGCAGCTGCACCGCGCGCCCCGCCTTCGGCTTCTTGGCGAGGAGATTGTCGACGTCATCGACAATCAGCAGCGACCGCGACAGCGACTTGATGGGCAGCGGCGTCTGCGCGAGCTTCTCGTGCAGCAGCCGCGTCACGCGGACGGGGTCGTCGGGGTGCGACTTCCGCGTCGGCATCGCGCGGTCCGGCTCCTCCTTGAACGACACGTAGTGGATCGCGCGGTCCGGCCACAGCGCGCGGTACCGCTCCGCGAGCCACCGCGCCATGCGCGTCTTGCCGCACCCCGACGTCCCCGTGATGTACCAGATGTCGCGGCCGTCCGCGTCGTGCGTCGGCTCCAACTTGAACTCCTCGCCGACGGGGAGGTCCACGCGGAGCCGTGGCGCGCTCGCGTCGCACGCCGTCAGCGCGGGCGACGGGCCGTCAGGCTTTTCTTGCCAGTCCTCGGGGCCGTGCATGCCCGCGAGCGGCGCGTCGTCGGGCTGCCCGCGCCGACGTTTGGACGGCCGCGCGGGCCCCGCGCCGCCTTCCAGACGTGCGTCGCCGTCCAGCACGCCGCCCGCGAGCGGCGCGCGCGCGTCCTTGCCGCCGATCAGCCACAGGAACCGCTTGTCGCGCTTGCCGCCGTCCACGGAAGCGAGCGGGAAGCACTCGTCGGGCGTGAGGTCGGGCAGCTTCGTCCACGACAGGAACGTCGCCGCAGACCGGCCCGCGACGCCGTCGTCCTTGTCGGGGCCCGCCGTCGCCGCCGCCGCCGTCCCGCCGTGATCGCCGACGCCGCTTCCGCTTAAAGAGACGCCGAACCGCGGTGCCGCCGCGGCGATCGCGCGCACGACGCGCCGCAGCTGCGCCGGCGAGTACTTGGCGGCGTTACGCTTCACGTGAATGTACGCCCACGCCGCGCGCACGTGCGCGCGGGTATCGATGGGATACCGCGGCTTGCCCCGAAACCCCGGGTCCGCGTACGCCACGTCCCCGTAGGGAGCACCCCCTCCGACCTGCGGCGGCGGGTGCGCGAGGTACGCGTGCTGTGCGTCCATGAGCGCGTGGCCGACACGGTCCACCGCGTCATCCGCTTCCGCGACCTGCATCGCGAGCGGGAACAACATGAATTGCGGCGCGTCGTCGTCGATCGCCTGCTGCAACGCCTCTTGCGCCGCCGCCTGCGCGTCGACGACGACGTTTGCGACGGCTGCCGCCTCCGCCCGGCCGCGGTGCTCCGGTCCGTGCCCTCGTGGAGGCACGTTCCGATGCCGCCGCCGGCGTGCGCCGCCACTCAACTCATCGGCGTCTGCGTCGTCCCCGTCGGCGTCAACGGCGGCACCTTCTCCCACGTACACGTAGCCGTCCGGCAGCTCGTTGTCGGACGCGGTGTCGACGCTGCCGCTGCCGCTCGCGTCGCCCGCGCCGAACACGCCGGGCCCCGGCTCCGCCTCGAACCGCCCCCGCTTGCGCGTGGAGCCCGCGGAAAACAGGGGCGCGGGCGCGTGCAGCAGCGCCGCGAGCGCGGGCGGCAGCGTGATGTGGCACGGCAGCTGCACCTGCATTCTGTTATGTGAGACGGCGCCGTGGTGCGGAGACGTGACACATTGCGTATAAAGGTCAGTTGAATGCGGGGCTCCGCATCCGCACGCGTGCTCCCCCTGACACTGTCCCGCACACCATGGACGAGTCGATCGCGGGGTGCGAGCACTGCAACGGGACGGGCGTCACCAGCGACGCGCACACCGGCGGCGGGGTGTGGGACTCCCTCGGCTCCCTCGGCAACGCGTTCGGCAACGCGGCGTCCGGCTTCACGGGCGCGCTGGGGCAGGCGGGCACCGCGTTCGGGCAGAACCTGCTGCAGCAGGGGCAGGCGGCGTACGGCAACGCGCGCGGCGCGGTCAACGGCGCCGTCAACGGCTTCGCGCAGCAGGGGCGCGACGCGTACGGCAACGCACAGGCAGCCGCCAACGGGTACGCACAGCAGGGCCGCGCCGCGCTCGGCAACGCGCAGGCGTACGGCCAGAACCTCGCGCAGCAGGGCGCGCAGTTCGGCCAGAACGCCGCGCAGCAGGGCGCGCAGTACGGCCAGAACTTCGCGCAGCGCGGCGTGAACGCGCTGAACAACGGCGCCGCGGCGATCCAACGGTACGCGCCGCCGCCGCAGTACGGTGGGCCGCCTGGGTACGACAATGGCGCCGCGGGGATCCACCGGGTTGCGCCGCCGCCGCAGTACGGCGGGCCGCCCGGGTACGGGTACGGCGCGCGCGCGGCGGGCCGCGGCCACCGCGCCGCGGGCGCGCCGCCGCCGTCGTCGCTGCTCCTGCGCGCGAAGGGCCACCTCGCGTCAGGCCGCGGCCGCCGCGGGTCCGGCGTCGGCGCGGGCGCCGCGTGGGCGGACAAGCCCGGCCGCGTCAGCGGCGCGGGGTGGGGCGCGCACGCGGCGGCAGCAAAGCCGTGGCTGTCCGCGATCAACGCGACGGCGGCGGGACGCGGCTCAGGACGCGGCATTCCGGCGGGCGTCGCCGCGATTGGCGCGGGGTTCTTGGCGGGCCGCGGGCTCTCCGTCGCGGCGGGCGCGTTAGACGCGGTGCAGGCGGGCCCGGGCGTGCTGTCGGGCGGCGACCTCCGCCTGTCGTGCAACAGCCTACGCGGCCACGGCCTGCGGCTGACCGGCGGCAGCGTCGGCCGCCGCGGCGGTGTCATTCCGTACCCCGCCGTCTCCGACGGCACGCCGATGCGCCTCCTCGAAGACGCGCAGGCGTGGACGATGCGCCCCACGCAGCGCGGCTTCCACGGCGGCATCTCCGAGGAGCAGTCGGCGCATTACATGAACGCGCGCCGGGACGCAGCGGCGCGCGCGGCCGCCCCGCAGCCGCCGCCGCCGCCGCCGCCGCCTGCGGCTCGTCCCGCCGCTACGCGCATCCCGCCGCCTCCGCCGCCGCGGAGCGGGCGTCTGAACCTGCTTCTGCCCGCGCCCGCACGCGCCGTGCCGCCGCAGCCGCCGCCGCGGCCGCCGGCGCCGCCGATGCCGGTGGCGCCCGCACGCGCCGCGCCGCCGCCGCCGCCGCCACCACCGCCACCGCCGCAGCCGCCGGTGCCGCCCGCCGGTCCGGCGGCGCTTCCCGGCGCTCCGCCGGTGAACACGCTTGGGGCACCGCCTGTGGTGGCACCTCCGGCGGCGGCGCCGCCGGCGCGGTCGCCCCCGCCGCCGCCGCCGCCGGTGCCGCCCCTTCGGCCGCCCCTTCGGCCGCCTGCGAGACCTAACGTTGCGGGACCCGCTGGACCCGGGACGGTGGCTCCACCTCCGCCGCCGACCCCGCCGCCTGGCTTGCCACGGACACCCTCCCGCGCGGCCCTCCCGCCCGCACCACCCCTCATGCCTGCTGTCCCGTCGACGACCGGATCCGAGCGGACACGGTCAACGTCGACGTCGTCCGCTCCTGCGCGGGAGAGGGAGAGCGCCGCCAAGCCTCCCCTGGCTCCGCCGCGGACGTCGACTCGAGAAAAGAAGCCGGTGGTGCGCTACGACCCAAGTGCAAAGGGGCGCGGACTCTGGGCCGTCGGCGAGGCGGAGGACGAGGACGACGCGTACGACGACGACTCGTACGCGGGGTCGGGGTCGCTGTGGGGCGGGCGCGGCCCCTTCATCGGCACCGGCTCCGACGTCCCGTCCGACGTGTACGACGCGGCGCCGTACGCGCTGTCCGGCGCGGGCGCGGTGCAGCCCGCGCTCGTGCGCGCGTCGGGCTACGGCGCCAACGAGACGTACCGCACGGACGTGCCGGGCCTAAAGCGCGGCGGTCGCCTGTCCGGCGGTGCGTGGCGCAACGACGGCGACGCGCTCGACGCGACAGGCGACGGCGGCCTCGAGGGCGAGGGCTTCTTCGGCGACATCTGGGACGGCGTCAAGAACATCGGGTCCAAGGTCGTCGGTCTCGCGACGGACCCGAACGTGCTGATCAACGGTGCCATCGGCCTTGCGACGGGGAACCCGATCGGGGCGTTCGGCGCCGTGGCGAACAACCTGCTCGGCCCGGGGCAGCAACAGCAGCAGCAGCAGCAGCAGCCGCAGCAGCAGCAGCAGCAGCAGCAGCAGCAGTACTACCCGCCGCAGCAGTACGCGCCACCGCAGCAGTACGCGCCGCCGCAGCAGTACTACGCGCCGCCGCAGCAGTACGCGCCGTACGGCGCCCCCGAGGGCGCATGGGGGTCGGGCTTGAGCGGTGCCGGCTTGTCGGGCGGGGGGCTGAAGCGCGACCGCGACGACGGCGCGGCCGCGTGGACGGAGGTCGAGGGCGGCGGCGCGGCGGACACAGAGGCAGGCGCGGGCGCGAAGAAGCGGACGCGGGCGAAACGCGGCAAGGCACGCACTTGAAACGCTGTCACGAACGAATGCTTAATTGCTTGCCGGCGGCGCAGCCGCTGCGACGCCCGCAGCGGCCGTCGCCGCCGCCGCCGCTGCCGCCATGCCTGCACCTGGCGGAACAACGAGCATCGTCTGCTCCGCGATGGCGGACGACGCGGCGGCCGCCGCGGCGACGCGCGCGGAGGCGAGCGCCGCCTTAGCGCGTGCGGCCGCAGCGGTCGCAGCCGCGGCTTCTGCCGCGTACTTCTTGGCCTGCCGCCGCTCACGCCGCACCTGCCCGATCTCGTCGCGAGACCGTGACTTGACGGCAGTCGCGAACGCGGGCTTGACGCGCGCCTTGTAGCACGCCTCGCACGCGTCGTCGCCCGGCGCGCCGAGCGGCCACGGCATGAAGCCGATGCCGAAGCACGCGCCGCGGCACAGCGCGCACGTGAAGGGCGCAGGCGCCCAGAGCGACTGGCGCTCCGCGGCGGCGGACGTGGCAGCCGCGGCGTCGCGCGCAGCCGCGGCCGCGCGTGCCTCCGCGGCCGCGACGGACGGCGGCGCGGCGGTCCCGAAGAACGCGCCACGCGCGGCGGCGGCACCCACGCTGAGGCTGGCACCGCCGCGGCCGCCGCGGCCGCCGCCCCGCCCTCTACCACGCCCACGACCGCCGCGTCCCGACATTGTGTGCGCAGAAAAAATACGCGCGCGCAGCGGAGGCGGAGTCTGCTACGTCGTCCGCCCGACGGTGCACACACGACACGCAGGAATCCGAGCTCGCACCTCCCACGTGCACGCGAGGCACGCCCACCCGCCGCAGGCCGTGCACTTCCACCGCGCGAGCGCGGCGCACCCCCGCGTCGCGGCGGCGCACCCCGCGCAGCCGTCGCATCCGCACGGCCGCCGGACGCGCGGGGACACCGTCCGCGGCGCCCACGTCACGCTCTTCTTCGACATGCCGTCGCTGGGCGGCGACCCGGACGTTTGGGCGATCGAAGAGGTCGGGCCGCGCGTGCGCGGCGGGAAGCGCGGCTTTCGCACGTGGCACCGCTTCGGTGTCGGCGCCAGCGGCAAAGCGGAGCTCACGGCGCTCCTGGCGTCGCCCGAGCGCCCGGCCTCTGTCGACCCGTCGGCGGGGTGGTCAGTGCAGCACGTGCACGGCGCGAAGCTGTACGGCGACGGCGTGACGCCGTGGGCGCATTTTTCGGCCGTCGAACGGGCGGTCCGCCGCGCATACCCAGTCAACGCGTGGCTGTCGCCGCCGTTCGTCGTGCACCCGTCGTGTCAAAATTGAGTTCAGTTCAAAATCCGAGCGGCGGCGTACCCGCGCGCTGCTCCTCCGCCGCGCTTGGAGCGCGCCCCGCCTCCGCGTCGCGCAGCCGCGCGAGCGTCCGCGCGACCGTGCCCCGCATGCCCACGCGCGCCCGCGGCACGTCGGCCGGCAGCCGCGTCGGCGCGATGACCTCCACGTCCAGCGTCCGAATATAAAACGCGACCAGGTCCGCCTCTTGTGCGGGCGTGGGGTCGTTGCCGACGCCGCCCAGCGACCCGGACGCCGAGAGCACGAGGTCCGCGCCCGCGAACTCCGGCGAGTCGTCGCACCCAGCTTCGAGCAGGACGCGGAGCGCGCGGCGCGCGAGGCCGCGCTCCGGCCACGCGTTCGTCAGCGACTGCAGGAGCAGCAGCGCCGTCGCGCCGGGCGACTTGTGCACGAAGCCGGCGGCGCCCGGCGGCCGCCACCGGTTGTGCGGGCACCGCAGGATGTGCACCTGCGACGGCCGCGCCGAGTTCGTGAACGCACCGTGCACGCGGCGAACAATCACGGCGCGCGCGTTGCGCGACCGCAGCTGGTACTGCACGCAGTAGTCGCCGACGCCCAGCGCGATGCTGTTACGGGAACCCTCGTTTTCCTCCCAGCCGCCGCCCTCCACTCCGCCGCCGCTGCCGCGGCCCTCGTTCGCGACCTCTCGCATCGCGCCGACCTCGTACGGCTGCAGCACTGCAACGCGCGCGTGCGCGCCCGGCGTCGCAAATGCGCGCGCCGTCGCCGCAGCGAGCGCGTCCGCCGCGGCGAGCGCCGCTTGCGCATGCGCGTGCGTCAGCGGGCCGTCGCCGTGGGCCGCGAACGCCGCGTTCATCGCGGAGTTCGCGGCTTTGTGCGCGGCGCGGGCGGCGAGCCACGCACGCGCCGCCGCGTCCGCCGCCTCCGCCGCGGACCGCGGCGGCGACGGCGCCGGCGGCGGCGGCGGCGGCTCCTCCTCCCCCGACATCATGCCCCCGCGCTCGGGCGGCGCGCCCCCGCCCTTGACGCCCTTGTGGTGCAGCGCCGCGAGCGGGCCCGCCGTCAGGTGCGTCACCACCGCGTCCGGCGACCCCGCACGGCGCAGCGCCGTTACGTACACAGCCAGCGGCGACGCGCGGTGCCACAGCCGCACGACGACGTGGCGCCCGCACGTCGCGACGTCGTCGTCGCGCTCCTGCAGCTTCGCGTTGTTGTACACGACGGGCAGCGGCGACGCCTTGAGCAGGCGCGTCAGCACCGCGTTCGTCTCGTCCAGCGCGTGCCGCTTCGCGGGCGAGATCCACCGCAGCGGCGCGTCGGGCAGCCCACCGTACGAGTCGAAGTACTCGAGGTGCTCCGCGCGCGCCGCGGCGGGGTCCGCGTCGTGGTGCAGGACCGACGTCCAGTGCCCCGACCGCGCGGACTGCGTGAGAAACAGGACGACGATCGCGCCGCCGCGGGGCACGAGCTCCTCGATGTGCGCCGCGCGCGCGAGCTGCGGGTACGTCAGGATCCGGATCCCCGGGACGAGGCCCGAGATGTCGGAGTCGGATAGCGCGATGCCCTCCTGCGCCTTGGTGCCGCGGCCGTGCTTCGCCGCGGCGGTCGTCGCGACCGACCCCCCGACCGCGGCTGCGGGCGGCCCCCGCCCCAGGTACTCGCGGATGTGGCGCTCCACCTCCAGCGGCAGGTGCGTCGGCCGCGGTCGCTCGCGCGGGTGTGGGGGCACCGCGGGCGGAGGCACACGGCTGGCTGCGGCGCGAATCGCGCGCGTTTCGTCGTGACCGCCGGGGGCCCCCGCGAGCGCGCGCTCGCGCCGCTCCACCATGATGCCGTGTAACGTGTTGGCGTGCACGTCCGCGGCGTCCTCCAGCTCGATGAGGCGGTCGACGTCCGCCTCCCAGCCCTCGCGCCACCCGTTGTGCGTCGCGACGTCGCGGGCGTTCGCGATCTCCCGCTTGACGTCCAGCGACAGCGCGTCCGCGGCGTCGTACTCGCGGTCCGCGTCCGCCCGGGTGATGGGCACGATGCCGTGGGCCGGGTTGAACCGCTCATAATAATCGTGCTGCTGCACGTGCGGCGGCGGGATGTGGCGGGCGCGCGCGTGCAGCGCGTTCACGCGGTTCGTGAAGTCGCGGCGCTCCGCAGCCGCCGCCTCCGCGGCAGCAAGGCGCGCACGCTCCGCGTCCTCGTGGGCCTGCGCGGCCGCCCTCCATGCATCGGGCGGCGGCGGCGGCGGGTCGCCCCGCTGCATGCCGCCGCGTACGCCCCGCCCCGCCAGCGGCCCGAACGCGTTCTGCGACGCCTGCATGCCGATGTCGGCGCCCGCGGGCCGCGCCGTCCACGTGTCCGCGTGCGGCAGGAACTCCGCAATCGTGTTCTGCACCGCGACGGGCAGGCTCCGCGACGGCGCGTCGCCACGCGGGCGAAGGTGCGTCGCCATCGGCGCAAACGTCGCCAACAAGCGGTCGCGCAACCGCGCCTCCGCCTCGTGCTCGATCCGCGCAAACTTCGCCTCCTCGTCGTCCCCGTTCACGACGTCCTCCGCCTGCTGCGCTGCCGCACGCTCGATCGCGCGCGCATGCGCCGGGTCCGCGGGGTCCAGGTGGTGCGGGACCTGCCCCCACCGCGCGATCGCGTCCGCGCGCACGTTCCTGAAGAGGTCGCGGCCGAAGCGGTGGCCGTTCATGTGGTTCCGAAACTCGGCGATGGACGCGGCGCGGAGGAGTGACGACGGCGGCGCGCGCGGCCCCGCGGGGCGCTTGCCCGCGCCGACGGCCGGCGGCGCTCCAGACCCCAGCGGCGGCCACAGCGAATCGCGATCCTCGCGCGACGTATCCGGTCGTACTTCGCCCGAGTGGAACATGCGGTGCCGCTGACGGAACGGCGGCGCGAAGCCTGGCGGGACGTCGCCCAGGAACGGCAGCACGTGCGCGCGCACGACGTCGTTCGGGACCGGGCGCGCGGCGACGACGGGGGGCCCGTCAAAGTCTTCGGGCCACGGATCCGGCCGCCGCTCCCGGCGGGCGCGTATGGGTGTGCCGTCAGGATTCCGCGTCACGAACGGGCGCGTCCGCCGCAGCATGCGCGTCTCCAGCTCGTCCGCGACGTGGTCCAAGTACAGCCGCATCTCCGTATCGTCCCTGCGAAACCGCAGGAACCGCCGCAGGTCGCGGTCCACCGGCCCGGCCGGCGCCAGATCCTCAATCAGCCGCTGGTCCCGGAGCATGTCGACCTCGTCGTCTCCCGTCACGGATGGCGGACTGACGCCGGTGGCGCGGAGGGCGTCCGCTGCAGCAGCCGTATCACTCTCGTTGACGACGGCGTCCGCGCGAGCGCTCGCAGCAAACTCTCGGAGCCCCGCATCCGACATCTGCTGGTGGCGCCAGTCCAGGCGCAAGCGATTGCCTTGCGGCCGCCCGCGCCGCGCGCCGCCAGAGACGCCACTGCCCGCCAGCCGCGCCTCCGGCAACGGCGGACCCGGCGGCGGCCGCCGCACGCCGGGCGGCCCCGGCCGCGGCACGCCAATGTACGCGGCGGACGTCCCCGGCGGCACGCCGCCCTCCAGCGCGACGGTGCCGAACGTGGACTGTGAGTACGGCGCGAGCGACGGGCCGCCCGTCGGCGGCGGCTGCCCGAGCGCCGACGATCCCGTCGGTCCTGAGCCGGGCGCGGCCGGCGGCGCGACGTCCGCGGGGTTCAACGGCGCGCGGCGCAGCAGCGCTTCGGGCGGCGGCGCCGCGCCGCCGCACCAGCTGCGTGGCCGCTTCCGCCCGGCGCCAGCACCCGAAAGCATGGCGCGCGCCGTCGCCAGGCGCCGCACGTCGTCGTCGTGCGTGTCCGCATCCATACACGCCCCGTCCGCGTGCGGGCGTGCGGAGCGGACGTATCACTATACGAAGCGGAGACGGGGACAGTTGTTGAGCTTCGACGTCCGCACCCGTCACGTCACCCCGCCTCCCGTCGTCATGGCGCTCGTCCTGAACTCGTTCAAGCCGGGCCCCGTGCCCGTGCCCTCCGTCCGCTTCACGCTGCCGCGGCGGTCCGCCGCGCGCATCCGCGAGGACGAGGCCGACGCGTTCGCGCTCGTGGCGCGCCAAGACCGCACGCGGCTGACGAAGTGGTACAACGCGGACATGCGCAAGTGGATGCGGTCGCCCGCGCCGAACGAAGCGGGGCGCGCCGCGCCCGTCGCGGGCTTCACGTCGCTGTCCGCGCAGCACGGGTGGGCGCCCCCCGTCCGGTGGCGCGGCGGCGCGCCCGGCGACCGCGCGTGCCCCTCGCGCCCGCAACCCGAAGTCGGCTCGCGCCTCGCACGGCGGCCGCTGTACACGACGTCGCTGCGCGGCGGCACGCTGCGCGTCGCGGCCGGGCCGCCGCCGTCGGTGCAGCGTCCACAAGGCGGCCTGCGCCCCGCGTCCTTCGCGCCGCACGGGCACATCATGGACGGCGCCCCCGGCCTACGCTACGTGCCGCCCGAAGTCACGGGCCTGCGCCCGCGCGACCCGCAGCCGGGGGGCGCGGAGGTCGCGACGCCCGAGGGGTGGGCGCTCATGAACGCGTGGACTGAGGACCTGCAGTCGCGGTACGCGCCGCCGCCGGGCGACGGCGACGCGATCGGCGCCGTCACGGAGCCGCCGGGGCAGCCCGCGGGCCAGAACGGGCCGCCGCGCCCCGGCGCCGCGCCCCCCGGCCCGGGCGCGCCGGGCGGCCCGCCGCCGCCGTCGCCAACGGCCGCGGCGTTCGACGCGCTGCGCGGCATCGACGCCGCGCTGTCGTCGGGCGGCGACGCGTCGGCCGCCGTCGGCACGTTCGTCTCCGTGGCGTCGGCGATCGCGCGCTCCCGCGCGCGGTCAGTCACGGAAGCGACGCTGAACGCGCTCACCAAGCAAGCAGGCGAGCTCGCCGCCAAGGTCGGCGGCGTCGGCACGCCCCTTGGCTCCTCGCTCGAGCACGCCGCGGCGCTGCTCCAAGCCTCGGTGGAAACGCGGCGGTCGCGGTCAGGCGACCTGACGCACCACGCGGTGCTGGACGCGGTCACCGCGTCGCGCGCCCCCGGCGCCGTCCGCGGCCCCAACGAGGTACACCAGGCAACGACGGCCATGGCGGCCGCAGCGCCCGTGCCAGGACTGAACGGTCACGGCGCGCCCGCGACAGACGACGAGGTCGAAGGCGGACGCGTCCCGGCGGACCAGCGTGAACACCGTCGTGGGCTCCTTGCTCTGCGCCGGCACGCCAGGGAGCTCGCGGCCCCCCGCGTGGCGCCCGCGCCGCCCGCCATGCCGCCGCCCATCGCCGCCGCGGCACCGCCGCCGGCGCCGCCGCCGCCTCCGCCGCAACCCGCTCCCGGCGGCGGCGGGCCCGGCGCGCCCGGCCCCGCCGTCAGCGCCGCGGTCGAGTCGGGCGAGGAGCCGCCGGACCTCGGCGCCGCGGGGCTCACCGTCAATTACCCGAAGGTGCCCCCGCGCAACCGCCGGTCGCTGTACCCGACGTCCGACCTCGCGGCGCCGTGGGCGTCGGCGCAGGCGGGCACGTCGCAGCTGACGTCGTCCACGCGGACGCCGCTGCCGTCCGCGTCCGCGGGCACGCGGCCCGGCTTGTCAGCGGGCGCCGCGGCGACCGCCGCGCGCGAGGCGTGGAACCTCGCCGAGCAAGCGCGCACGCGCGCCGCGGGCATCCACGACGAGCGCGTGCGCCGGCTGGCGGCGGACCCCGGCCAAGTCCGCGCCGCGTTCGGCGTCCGGCCGCACGCCGCGTCGACCGCGGCGCAGGCGCACTTGGACGCAACGCAGCCCGGGCGGTGGGGCATCGCGATCCCGGGGCCGCCGCTGTCGCGCAAGCGCCTGCGCTCCGGCGTGTCGCCCTCCGGCTCCCGCGGAGTAGGCGCGGCGGGCTGCTGCGGCGCCGGCGAAACGGCGGGCGGCGCGATCGCGACGGGCGCGCGGCAGGGCGCGCTCGCCCGCGGCGGCCGCCCCGACGTTGAGCGACAGTGGGCGGCGGCGCACGTGCCGGTGCGCATCAAGCGCGCGCGCGCGGAGGCCGCGCTCGAGCGCCGGCACCCCGTCGAGTCAGGGCACATCTTCGCGACGCCCGCGCAGCTGCGGGACCAGGGCGCGACGCGCGCGGACCTCGCGTTTTTACACAGGGTGCACGCGCGGACGTGGGCGCGCGGCACGAGCGGGACGCGGCAGCCGAACGGGGGGTCGACCACGGAAGTGCGGTCCGTGCGCTCGACGGCGCGGCTGCCCGTCGTGTCGCCGCTGGTGCGGACGGGGTAGGTAACGGAATCAAGTTGAAGTTGTGTGCGACGCGACACTCTTCACATGGACCCTGACGCTGCGCGGAGGCGGAGCAGCCACGCGGAGTCTCTCAAACGTGCCACGGCCGCCCGCGCGAATGTCATGGCGCGCGCGCCCACGTACGACGCGCTCGTCGAGGCGCTCGCGTCCGCGGCCGCGGCGCCGTTCGTGCAGCTCGCGCCGCCGCACGCGGGCCGCGTCGCCGCCACCGCCGCCGCCGTGTCAGCGTGGCCGTCGTCCGCGCTCAACTACGCGCTGGACGCAGCGGCATCGCACTACCGCGTCCGCGCACGGCTCGCGGCGGGCGACGCGGCGCGCGCACACGCGATTCTCGACGCGCCCGCCGCGGCGCCGTGTGCGCCCCCCGACGACGAGCCGCCGGAGCTGGACGTCGCGCCGCTGCGCGACGTCGACGACGCGAACTCCGTCATCGCCGCGGCGCAGGCGCGTCTGACCGACATTGAGGGCATGCGCGCGCTGCGCGCAGCACTCGAAGAAAGCGTGCCCCCCGGCGCTCCTCCTGCGGTCGCGGCACCCGCGGACGGCGGGGCACTCGCCGCGCTGGGCGGCCTAGGCAGCCTGCACGGCGCGCGCTTCATGGTCGTGGCGCCGTGGGAGACGCCGCTCCAGGACGGACCGCTCCCGCCGCTGCCGCCCCCGTCTCACGCACGGAGTGACGCGCTTCGAGCGGGCGCGACCGCGCTGGCGCGCGCGCGGAGCTGGGACGACGCGGAGACCGCGCTGCTGGCGCTCGCACGCACGACGTTCAACGTGCCTTCAATCCACGCGGGTGTTACGTTACTTCAAGCCGCGTGCGAGGCCGCGTCCGAGGACGAGCGCACGGCGGCGATCGGACCCGCGCGCCTGCTGACGGTCCGCGTGGGGCGGCTCCCGCCGTCGCCGGACGCGCCGTGGTGCGCGGGGTGCGCCGCTGGCGCCGCCACTCCCGTCGAGCCCGCGGCCGCCGCCCCCCTCCCGCCGCCAGCACGCGCCCGTAAACGCGTACGCTTCGCCGCGCCGCCTACCACACATTCGGTGGGTTGATGCCCGCGATCTGCCGGATCGTGAGCCGCATCAGGTTGATCGTGTAGTTCACGGCGGAGAGCGTCTGATCGGCTGCGTTGTTCTGGCCGAGCGTGCACAGGATGCGCAGGAGGTCCGTCGTCGCCGTCGCCTTCGTGACCGTGTTGCCCGCCGTCTGGCACGACGTCAACGTGTTCGTGGAGAACGAGCCGGACACCGGCACCCAGAAGTTCATCGCGTTCGCATTCCGCGCGAGTGTTGTGGTGCCAGGGGCGAGGCCCGTGACGATGACGCCGGGGATCTGCAGCGTGCTCACGACGGCGCGGCCATCCTGTGGCTCCCACGCCGGCGTGTTCGGCGACGTGACGGCCGTGGTGACGAGGGGCGGCATGACGATGGAGGAGCCCCCGAAGCACCAGCCGAGGTTGAACCGAATGAAGTCGCCCGCACCCGACGGGATGTTCGTGTCCTTCGTGACGAAGAAGAGCGCCGACACCTCGTACTCGTTGCCAAAGTTCGCGACGCCGGGCCCGCACACGTATCCCAGCGGCGCGACGGTGTTGGATTGCAGCGGGTTGGACGGCGTCGCCCACGGCGTGTTGCCCGTCTGCTGCCCGGCGACGGTGCTCGTGCCGGACGTACCAGGACAGATCCACCCGCACGCACCCGTCGCCGTGCCCGCGGAACCCGTCATCTTGAACGTGTTCGTGGACGCCCAGAACCCCGCCGTCCCGGCGGTGCCGCTGGTGAGCATCGAAAAGCCCGTGTTCGCGGAGACGGTCGTGCCCGAGTTGGACGGCGTCGCGTAGCCGTTGTTGGACGACGAGTACAGGATCATGGGCAGGATCCCGCCCGACTTGTACGAGATGGGCGAGTTCGTCAGGTTGATGCCGAAGTTCTCGGAGATGAACGCGCCCGACTCCATCGTCGGCAGCGAGTAGCTCGGCAGCTGCGCGACGCCGCCCTGCGCGCCCGCGTTGTAGATGTAGCCCGCGTTGAACTGCGCGAAGTACTGGTTCGGGTTCCCCGACAGCGACCACACGCTCGGCGTGAAGAGCTGCAGCCCCCCGGGCTCCACCTGCGGCGACTCGCCGTTCGTGGAGTTGAACGCCGCGACGAGGACGCGCGGCAGGTTCTCGCTCTGCGCGAAGAAGAACTGGAACGACGACGCGAAGCCGCCGCCGTTCACGTTGCCGTCCGTGACGCCCGACGTCTCGAGCGCCCAGTGCTGCCCGCTGCCGCCGACCTCCGTGTTGTACCCCGTGTAGAACTTCATCATGGACGACATGCACGGCACGTCGAAGTACCCCATGCGGCACCAGCGGACGTCGAGCTTCTCGGGGAGGCCGAACTGCGCCATGGCGGTAGAGGCGCGCGGGTAGCGACGGGCAGACGGGAGAGTGCGGAGCTTTTACAGGGGGCTCCGCGCCTTCAACCAACTGACTCCGCTCCACGCAACCGCACCGCCCTCGCCGCCGCCGCGCCCCTCGCCGTCCACCTCCCCATGGCTACCGTGCAGGCCCCCGCGCCGCAGGCGATCGCCGCGTTCGCGGTGTGGGACACGCGCCTGTCCGCGCCGCGCCCCAGCTACGCCGTGAACATGGGCGCCGGCACGATCTCCGCGGTGCAGAAGAAGGCCACCACCGAGTCATCGCCCGCGCTGATCTGGGAGGCGACGATCCCGTCGCTCGACACGTTCGTCGACCGCCGGCTCATCGTCGCGGCGACGATGTGCTTCCAGTTCCAGGCGCAGTCCACCGTCCTCGTGTCGGGGCAGGGCTTCCCCGTCGTCGCGCTGGGACGCGACCTCTCCGTGCGCGCGTACCCGATCCACACCATGACCGCGAACATCGCGCTGCAGACGAACACGGCGAACGTGTCGTTCACGAGCTCGCAGATCCTGCCGTACGTGCTGCGGACGCAGGACACGCTCGCGGCGCGCCGCGCCGCCGTGGGCGCCGTGAAGATGGACGTCTTCGCGTCCACCACCAAGAAGGGGCAGTCGGCCGCGTCGCCCTTCGCGGCGTACGACGCGACGCCCAACGGCCAGGACCCGGGCAACGCGTCGTACCCGTTCCGGTGGGTGCTCCCCGCGGGCGCGACGCTGCTCAACGGCGCGACGGGGTCGCCCGGCACGCCGCTCGCCGCCATCTCGTCCGTGTGGGTGTCGACCGCGGGCGGCGCGGTGAACTGGCAGGGCAACGCGGGCGCGGGCGGCTGGCCCATCTCCAACGGCGTCGTCGGCGGCACGATGGGCGCGCCCGCGCCCGGCATGGGCGTGTACCAGTGCCAGAACGCGGCGGGCGCGACCGTCAACCACTTCTTTGTCAACGGCGTCGTCGTCACGCAGGCGGACATCGACACGCAGCCCGTGCCGCCCGCGGTCGTCTCGTTCTCCACGCAGTACGTGCTCGCGATCCAGTTCGACTTCGCGGAGACGCTGCTCGTGTCGCCCTTCACGTCGGGCGAGTTCGCCGCGGAGCGCCAGCCCGCGATCACGGGCGTGTCCACGTTCCAGATGAACATGCAGCTGCAGACGCCCGACGCGGCGCGCGTGCTCGTCGCGACGAACCCGCGCATGCTCATCTCCAACATCGCGTGGGGCCCGTCGCTCACGTCGTCGTCCGCGCCCGTCGGCAACACCGCCCTCGAATTCAACTACCTGACCGCGCCGTCGTCGCTGTACGTGCCGGACACGTGCACGACGCCGCTCGTGCAGTGGCAGGCGTTCCCCTTCCCGTCCGCGGGCACGATCCCCGCGGCGGCGCTGACCAACATCGCGACGCTGGCGGGCAACACGCCGACGTACACGGCTGGCGTCGGCACCGTCTCCTCCTCCAGCTTCAACCTGCCGCAGATCCCGGACATGCTCGTCATCGGCGTCCGCCCCTCGAGCTACGCGCAGAACTTCTGGCCCGCGGACTCGTCCACGGGCTACGGCGGCGGCGCCAACACGCAGTCGTGCGTCGGCAACTTCCTGTACGCGATCCAGGGCATCAACGTCACGTTCGCGGGCAACAACGGCCTGCTGTCCAACGTGTCGCAGCGCACGCTGTACGACATCTCGCGCAAGAACGGGCTGGAGGAGATGTCGTACCTGCAATGGTCCGGCCTCGCCGTCGGCGCGGACTCCGGCGACCAGGCGATGCTCCCCACGTCGGCGGGCCCGCTCATCCTGCGCTTCGGCACGGACATCCAGATGCCCGAGACGCTCGCCGCGGGCGTGCAGGGCGCGTTCGCCATCTCGCTGATCGTGACCGTCAAGAACTACACCGCCATCGTCGCGACGCCCGTCCTCGACCTGGTGGCGGTGTACTCCGGGTACATCACGTCCAACAAGGGCGCGTCGTCCACGGCGACGGCGCCGCTCACGCAGAAGAACGTGCTGACGGCGCAGAACGTCGCCAAGGCGTCGAAGAACACGGCGGCCGTCACGTCGTCCGAGCTCGCGCGGCTGACGGGCGGCGCCATGCGCCTGCACGTCGGCACGGGCGACAACTCGTCGCTGCTGTTCAAGGAGCTGCTGGACACGGCGGCGGCGGCGGACGCCGCGGCCAAGCAGGACGACGCGGACAAGGCGGGCGGCGGGCGCAAGCGGGGGCGGTGGGCGAGGGGCGCGACGGCGTCTGGGCGCGGACTGTACCTGACGGGCGGCGCCGCCGCGGCGCGCGCCGCGGCGCGCGACGCCGCAGAGGCGCAGATCGCGGACGAGGAGGCGGCCGCTGCGGAGTACTACGCGGAGACGGGGGACGCGGAGGGCGCGGGGCTGCTGGACGACTATTATGAGGGCGCGGGCGGCGGCGGCGGCGACGGCTACGACGAGGGCAGCTATGCGGGGTACTACTGAAATGGACGCTTGTGTTTTAATTCAATCTGTCGTGGACCCCGCCGGAACATCCCATCCGAGCGTCGCGGTGTTTTCAGGAGGCACGAACTCCGGCACGTCGTACCCGCGGAGGCGCGGATACGTGCCGTCCGCACGCAGCAGCTTGACGCCCTCGAGCTCGAGGTCCTTGCCGGGCGGCCCGACGACGCGCGGGTCGACGACGTGGTTGTAGTACCCGCCCACGCTGGTCGCGGAGGCGGACGCCCACTTGCTCGCGTTGTACAGCGCCTTGAGCGCCTCCACGAGCGCGTCGCCCGACTTGTTCGGCTGCCCCGCCTCCGCCCACACCCGCTGCGCCGTGCGAATAATCTCCGCCGCGTCCTGCAGCGCCTCACGCACGGCCGCGGACTCCCGCGCCACGAACGGCTCCGACGGCTCCGACATATCGAACCTACTCCGTGCGGACGAGGCGGTACCCAAACAGGCGTGACGGGAGGTACGCGAACAGGCCGCCCGCGGACACGATCAGCAGCGTACTCGGGTTGATGCCCCACGCGGCGCCGTACAACATGTGGTGCACCGCGCGCACGAACACGTACGCGCTGACGCCCGCGCCCGCGAGCGAGGACGCCCCCACGAACGCGCGCACCCACACCGGCGACGGCATCGGCTCCTCCACCATTTCGCACGCACGCGTTCACGACGGCGCGGGAAGTGTGCGAGTCTCCGCGTGCGGAGGTCACGCACTCCGCGTCGCTCCATTCGCACGCAGCAGGATGACGGAGGCGCGCATTCTCGCCAAGTTCGTCGTCGGCAACGACGGCGTCTCGTTCAAAGTGGACGGCACGCCCGCCGAGCTGGCGTATACCAAGTCCGCGCTGACGCTGGATCCCGAGACCGGGATCGTGCTCGTGGGCGAGCACCCGCTGAAACCCGACACGCAGCTGCACCTGTGCCTGTGCCCCGTGGACGCGGACGCCGCCAAGTTCATGGACGTGTACGCGCAGCTGTCGCTGCTGTGGTTCACCGCGAACCGCCCGGACGCGGTCGCGGCGGGCATGAAGGAGTTTACGAAGGCAGCGAAATAGCGATTTAACTTCAATTCAATCGCTCGTCAAAATGCGCACGCTCCCCACGTTCATTGCGGCAAGCTCCGCCGCGTGGTCCGCGGCCGTCAGGAAGCGCTCAACCTCCGTGCGCTCGAACGTGCGCGTCCACTCGGGGTCCGTGCGCCGCGGCATCCGCAGAAACGGGGAGCGCAGCGAGTCGATGTGGCACGTGACGGTCTCCGCCGCGACCGCGTCGACGATGTACACCATGCCGATCTTGTTGCCGTCGCTCAGGAGGCGAATGCGGTCGCCGGCCTGCAGGTCCGCCGCCATGTTGCGGCGTGTACCGAGTTGCACACCCGCACGAGCGGAGTGCGCGCGGGGCGGAGGCGGAGCAATCCGGACGACGGCGACGGCGCACACGACGCCATGTGGTCCGGCGACCCCGACTGGTCGTCGTACGACCCGCAGCGCGTGCACGCGTCGAAGCCGGCGTGGCCCGGGTCGCCCGAAAAAAACGGCGCCTACTACGCGACGCGCTGCGCGTACGAGTGCGACGAGGGCGTCGGCCTCTCCAGCAGCGCGTGCACCCGGCGCCCGCTGCCGGAGCGCGACGGCGCCGGCAGCGCGGCGTGCGCCCGGCACTGGATGCTCGGCTCTGAAGACCGTACCCGGTGCTCCACGCCGGACGTAGTCCATGCAGAGCTCGCGCCCGGCGGCGCGCTGCACGCCGTGCGCTCGTACGGCGTCCCCGGCCTGCCCCGCGCCGAATTCTGCACCGTGCTGTGCTGGTCGTGCTACGTAGCCGCGCTCGCCGCCGCCCGCGAGACGGCGGGCATGGCGTTCGTCGCAAACAAGTTCATGTGGGACCGCCGGCTGGCGCTGCGGTCCGCGCCGCTGGACGCGCGCGCGGCGGGCATGCGCGCCGGCGTCCGCGCCGCGTTCATGGCGGAGCACTGGCCGCCGCAGGGGTGGTGGGTCGCCGGCAACATCGACGCCGCGACGGCGCCGCCGGCGGCTGCGCCGCCGGAGAAGCCGGAGCACCCCGTGTACGCGACGCCGTACCCGCCGCCGCCCCAACATCCTGCGACGACACGGCCGCCGCCCGCGTTCCGCTTCCCGTCCATGCCACCGCCGCCGCCCGGCGGAGATTCGCACCGTTACGAGCGGGAGCGGAGTTCCAAGAAGCCCCGACGCACGCCGCCGCCGTCGCCGCCGTCGTCACCGTCCCCGCCGCCACGCAGGCCGCCGCCCGCGCCTGCCCGGCCGCCGCGCGACCGCGAGTGGTGGCAGGTGCTGGGCGTCGCCCGCGGCGCCCCCCGCGCGGCCGTGCGCTCCGCGTACCTGGCGGCCGCGCGCCGCACGCACCCAGACCGCGTGGGCGGCTCCGCGCCCGCGTTTCAGCGCGTAACCGCAGCGTACAACGCGTACCTTGAAACGAGCGTTTAAGAAGGCACTACCACGCGTGCGGGTTTTTATTCCACCGCAGCTTCGCGATCTCGAACCACTTGCTCCGCGTGTCGCGCAGCAGAAACGGGTCCGCGGGCGCCGGGGGCACGCACCACGCCACGACGTCACCCGCCGCCACAGCGTCCGCGATCGCGGGCCGCGCCTCCCACACCACGTCGTTCCCCTCCACGCGCCGCCCCCACCCCACGGTCTTCGGATCGCGCCCCACAACGAGCCACGCGGCGCGCACGGTCGCCGTCGGCTTTCCGTCGAGGCCGAGCTGCACCGCGCGCGTGCTCAGGATCGTGAGCGCCGCCACGACGCGCCACGCGATGAAAAACGCCTCGACGGCGAGCGCCGCCTGCGCGCGCGACGGGCGCTCGGGCAAGCGCCCCAGCACCTCGCACGCCGCGGCGGGGCTCGGCAGCAGTGCGAGCGCGTGCGCCGTCGGGATCACCGCGTTCACGAGCGCCCACGTGACGGTCCCGCCCTCGCTCGCGCGCACGAGGCGGCCGCGCGTGGGGGGCACCTGATGCGTGCGGGCGCGCTCCACCAGCGACGCCGCCGCCGCCTCCCACGGAGCCAGCGGCGCCCGCGGAGCCGAGGGCACCGGCGGCGGTGGCGGCGGCGGCGGCGCGTCCGCGTCGGAGCGCGTGCGTTTCCGCCCCCCCGGCGCGTGGGAGGGTGCGAGTGTGGGGGGACCCCACACGCCGATGCCCGGTGCGTACAGCCCCGCGACCTCGCGCCCGACGGACACGCGTCGCGCACGTGGCGGCCCCTGACTCGCGAACGCCGGGCCCGGCGGCCCGGCGTCCCCGTCGTCGTCCTCCGCCACGTCGTCCGGGCGCACCGCCAACGGGGCGACGAACAACCAGTCGCGCGAGCCGCGGACGGCGCCCGGCGGCGGCGCGCGCGGCGGCGTCGAGCGAATGGACGCCGGCACGTGCGCGCCGTAGCGCAGGCCTGGCGAGGGGACGAGGACGCGCGGCGGGAGCCGCGGAAACGACAGCGGCGGCATGCCGAGCGCGTCCGGCGCGGGCGACGCGGCCGCCGCGGCCGCCGCCGACGCGTCCACCTCCACGGGCTCGTGCGCCGCCAGCATGCCGTCCAGGAACGCGCGCGTGTCCTCCTCGCCGTCGTCGCCGAGCGCGAGGAGGTCGCCCGCCGCCGCCGCCGCCGCGTCGTCGACGTACGCGAGCTCGCCGCTGCCGTCGTCCCACAGCGCGCGCAGGATGTCCGTCGGCAGCGCCGCGAGCGCCGCCGCGCCCAGCGTCCGCGGGATCGTCGCGCTCCCCGCGTCCCCGCGCCCCAGCGACCCCGCGAGCTGCACCGGCGCCTCGAAGCGGCCGCCGTACTTGCCGAGGATCGCCCCGCTGATGGGATCGACGGGGCGCACGCCGCGGCCGCCGCGCTGCCCCGACAGGCGCCACGCGACGGCGTAATCCTCCGCGCGCGCGCGCACGACCGCCTCGAACGTGGCCGCCGGCCGCGGGTACCTCCCCGTCACGGCCGGCGTGTACGCGACCGCGCCCGACCGCGGCTCCAGCTGCACGTCCGGCAACCCCGGCAGCGGCGGCCGCACGTCCACGCGCACGACGTCACCGTGCGGCCACGCCAGCCCGCGCCGCGCCGCGACGCCGCACAGCGCCGTCATCCACGCGCGGCACTCGTACGCCGCAGCCGCCGCGAAGGCGTCGCGGTGCGCGGCGTCCACCGCGCCGCGCCGGAGCGCGCCGCCCGCCAACGACGCGTCCGACGCGGCGCGCAGCAGCGCTGCCGCGCGCGGAGGCGCAGGAAAGCGCGGCAGCCGCGGATCGCTCGCGGCGCTGCCCGAGTCACCGTCGTCGTCGTCCTCCAGCGTCACGCGCTCCATGTCGTCCCACGGCGTGCGCGCCCCGCCGGCGCGAACGCCCGCGCCAATGACCGACTCCTCCGCCGCCGCGAGCGCGACGGCGAGCGCGCGCGCCGCCGTGTCGCGCGGGAGCCCGCGACCCGCCAGCTCCTCGGCGAGCGGCGCGACGACGCGAATCGCCGCCGCGCGCACCGCCGCGCGCTCCGCCACCGTCTCCGCGTCGCGGCGCGGCGGCACGCGCGCGCGCGCGCCGCCGTACCCGCGGCGCGCGGCCGACATTCGCTGAGAACAGGCTGTGCGATGTACGAAAAAGTCCGCGTGCGGAGCTCACGCACTCCGCACCCAAAATCGACCTCCCGATGATGCCGTACACCGCGTCCACGCTCGTGTCGCTGTCGAACGGCGACAGGATCCGCGTGCCGCACGGCTCTGACGCGAAGTACGTCCTCAAGCACACGCCGAGCACGGACTCCGCGACGGTGGAGTTCACGATCGGCGAGCGCACGTGGGTGTTCAAGTACGCGTCGGGCCTCGGCGACGCGTGGAGCCGCGACCTCGCCGCGCTCACCGCCGCGTGCAAGACGCCCGTAAAATGAAGATCACGATGGCAGACGCGGGCACGCAGACGACGCAGAGCGGGCCGCCGTCGCTCGCCGCGCGCTGGTGCGACGTCCTCGCGCTGACGCTGACAAACGTGTGCGCGTGCCTCCTGTGCTGCCTAGCGAATGCGACGGACGACGCTTGAACGATAAAGATGCACGCGGGGACGTTCAATGTAACACCGCGTCACCGATACCACCCTGAGCACACACAGTCCCGCACGCCACACTTGCTACGTCAGCGCGAGTGGTACACGTCGCCGTACGGGTCGCCGCGGATGCGGCGCGCGAGCGCCATGTCCTTCGGCGTGATCGTCACGCGGCGCGCGTGGATCGCGCACATGTTCGTGTCGTCGAAGAGCCCCACGAGGTACGCCTCCGCCGCCTCCTGCAGCGCCATGACCGCGACGGACTGCCAGCGCAGGTCCGTCGTGATGGACTGCGCGATCTCCTTGACCAGGCGCTGGAAGGGCAGCTTGCGCAGGAGCAGCTTGTCCGACTTCTGGTACTTCTTGATCTCGCGCAGCGCGACGGTGCCCGGGCGGAAGCGGTGCGGCTTCTTGACGAGCGTGCCGGGCGCGCCGCGCGACGACGACGCGGCCGCCGCGCGCACGAGCGCGTTCGCCGTCGACGACGCCGCCTTCGCGGCCTCCGCGTACTGCGGGCGCGGCGCCTTGCCCGACACGCGGGCGGGGACCACCTGGCGAGCGACCGTCTTGACGCGCGGCATGGCGGGCGTGGAGCGTGGACGAATGAACGCGCACGCGGAGTCGCCGACCTCCGCGAGCGGAGCCCACGTGCTTCAACCCGCGGTCACCACACACCGCACCCGCGACACGCGCCATGCTCCCGTCCCCCCTCGCCATCGCGACCGCCGCGGTGTGGGCCGCGTCTGCGATGCTCTCCAGCTACCACGCCGTCCGCGCGTGGGCGGCGCCGCACGCACCAACCGCCGTGCCGCCGCCGCCGCCGCCCCCGCCGGTCTCGCCTGCTAACTGGGAGTGCTCGTGCCGTCCCGCGGCCCCATCAGCCGCTGCAGCGCCGACCACTCCCAGCTCGTGAGCAACGCGGGGCCACC
>Ga0302202_10000875_pt1 | contig 38314 bp, 31 predicted proteins | sample II_Bog_N3_3_FD_194579 | JGI IMG/M metagenome (GOLD analysis project Ga0302202, IMG submission 194579) | Peat permafrost microbial communities from Stordalen Mire near Abisko, Sweden - II_Bog_N3_3 | ecosystem: Environmental > Terrestrial > Soil > Wetlands > Peat | place: Sweden: Abisko...
CGAGAAGGTCGGTGGAGATACCGGAGGCCACCTCGAGGCGGACGGCCTGGCCGAAGCGGCGCCGGTGCAGCTCGAGTTCGACGGCGGCCAGCAGGTCCTGGGCGTCGTCCTCGTCCACCGACAGGTCGGCGTTGCGGGTCACCCGGAAGACGTGGTGCTCGGCGATCGACATGGCCGGGAACAGGGTGTCGAGGTGGGCGGCGATCACCTGCTCGACGGGCACGAACCGGTTGCCGTCGGGCAGGGCCACGAACCGGGGAAGCAGGGGGGGCACCTTGACCCGGGCGATCCGCTGCTCGTCGTTGGTCGGATCGACGACGCGCAGCACCAGGTTGAGGCAGAGATTCGAGATGTAGGGGAACGGGTGGCCCTGGTCGACCGCCAACGGCGTCAGGACCGGGAAGATGGATCGCGTGTAGACCTCGTCGAGGTGGTCCCGGTCGGAGTCGGCCAGCGTGTGCCAGTCGTCGATCAGGATGCCGGCGCCGCGCAGGAGCGGTTCGACCCCGTCGGCGAAGATACGGTTCTGGCGGGCCACCAGGGTCGTCACGCGGGCAGCGATGGCGGCCAGCTGCTCACCGGGGCCGAGACCGTCGGGCGAGCGGGTCCGCAGGCCGGCCGCCACCTGGTCCTCGAGCCCGGCCACCCGCACCTGGAAGAACTCGTCGAGGCCCTCGGTGAAGATGGCCAGGAACTTCACCCGCTCGAGGAGCGGCTGCCGCTCGTCGTCGGCCAGGTCGAGGAGCCGGTCGGCGAACTCGAGCCAGGACAGCTCGCGGTTGGCGAACCGTTCCGTGGACTCCGCCAACGGCACCCCTTCGGGCACGGGCGGGCGGGCGTCCGGCCCCAGGCCCAGCTGCTCCCATGCGCTCCCCCGGCGCCGGGCCTCGTCCGCCCCCGCCGGGTCGGGAACGGCCGGCGCACCCCCGTGGGGGACGTCCCGGAGCCGGGCGGCCGGGGCCGCCGCAGGTTCCGTCATGACCACACCCCGCCGGGGCGGTCGGATCGGGGGCGGAGGCGGGTCATCGTCGCCTCATGGTACCTCCGGGCCGGGGCCGGCCCGGAGGGTGCGCCCGCCGGGCGCAGTCGTCGGTCCCCCCGTCCCCGGGGCGCCCCCCGGTAGGGTTGCCCCAGTGCCGGTCCTGACCCTGCGATCCACGACGAGCAAGCGGCCGCGCCGCGGCATCAAGGCCAGGCGCCGCACGGAGCTGGGCCTGATGGTGGCCGCCGCGGCGATCATCGTGGCCGCCTACGTCCTGATGATCGTCGGCAACACCTCGAAGTTCCCGTCGAACCTGACCCCGCTCCTCCTCTGCATCCTCGGCCTCGGCGCCGCCACCCACCTGGCCAACCGGGTCTTCGTGCCGGATGCGAACGCCGTGGTCATGCCGATCGTGTTCCTGCTCAACGGGCTCGGCTACGTGATGATCGCCCGGATCGACCAGGCCCTGTGCCACGTCCCGACCTGCCACCCCCACTACCCGTACTACGCGCCCCTCCAGGCGGCGTGGACGGCCGGCGGGGTGGCCGCCTACGTCGTCACCCTGGCCGTGGTGCGGCGGTCCCGGGACCTCGACCGCTACCGCTACCTGCTGCTGGCGGTGGGGGTCATCCTGCTGCTGCTGCCCCTCGTCCCCGGGATCGGCCGCAACATCCAGGGTGCCCGCCTGTGGATCCAGATCGGGTCGTTCGAGTTCCAGCCCGTCGAGATCGGCAAGATCGTCCTCTGCATCTTCTTCGCCTCCTACTTCGCCGAGAAGCGCGAACTCCTGACCATCCCGACGGCGCGGTTCGGCAACCGCCTCGTCCTCGACCCCCGTCCGATGGTCCCGATCGTCCTGGCCTGGGGGTTCGCCATCCTGGTGATGAGCCTCGAGCACGACATCGGGTTCTCCGCCCTGCTGTTCACCCTCTTCATCGGGCTCCTGTGGGTGACCACCGGCCGCACGGGCTACCTCGTGTTCGGCCTCCTCCTGTTCGGCGTCGGGGCCTACGTGACCGGCAAGTACTTCGCGCAGACCCACATCCGGGTCGAGGACTGGCTCAACCCCTGGCCGCTGGCCAACGGCACCGGGGGCCAGCTGGTGCAGTCGTGGTACGCCCTCGGCAACGGGGGCATCGGCGGCACCGGGTTGGGGCTGGGCCAGGCCGCCTACCTCGTCAGCAACTCGAACACCGACTTCATCTTCGCGGTGATCGGCGAGGAGATGGGCCTGCTGGGGTCGACCATGGTCGTGGTCGCCTTCCTGCTGCTGGCCGGGACCGGCCTCCACATCGCCCAGACGGCGCGGTCCGAGTTCGCCAAGCTGGTCGCCACCGGGCTCACCATCATCATCGGGTTCCAGGCCTTCTTCATCATCGGGGGGATCGTGCGGATCCTGCCCCTCACGGGGATCACCCTGCCGTTCATCTCCTACGGCGGGTCCGCGCTCATCGCCAACTACATCCTGGTGGCCCTGCTGATGCGCATCTCCGACGAGGGGACGGCTGCGGTCGACGCGGCCGAGCAGGCCAAGTACGAGGCCGACCTCGAGCGGCGTCGGAGGCTGCTGACCGGCAACTAACCGGCCGCGCCCGGGGCGGACACGCTCAGACGGTGCCGGGTGGGGGTACGTCGCCGGTGCCCTCGAGCAGGCGGGCGTCGATGAGGATCGGCACCTGCACCGGTTGGTGGAGGGCCAGGATGAGGGCGTCCGTCGGGCGGCACGAGTGCACCGACCGGCCGTTCCGGCCCCGCAGGTCGAGCTCGGCGAAGTGCACCGCCCCCAGGCGGCCCACGATCCGCACGGCCACCAGGTCGATGTCGAACCGCTGCAGCACCTCGCCCATGAGTTCGTGGGTGAGGGGTCGGGGCGTCGGGATCCGGCGCTGGGCGTGGGCGAGGGCGACGGCGTCGGGCATCCCCACCGCGAAGGTGAGCTGCCGGCGGGGGGACTCGAGCTCACGCAGGCAGACCTGGGGGTGCTGGCTCGGGAGGTCGAGGGTCACCGACGACACCACGGCCATCCGGAAGTCGGCGGCACCGTCCGGTGGACCCGGGGCCACCGGTGGGTCGGCCACGCCGTCGGCGGCGGCGGCCGCCTCCTCGGCGACGGCGGACGCCGGGACCACCGGCTCGGGCCCGGTCACCGGGTGCTCCGGTAGTTGACGCTGGTGACGATGCCGATGGCGGCCATGAAGCCGATCATGGAGGAGCCGCCGTAGGACAGGAACGGCAGGGGGATGCCGGCCACGGGCATGATGCCCATGTTCATCCCCACGTTCTCGAACACCGAGAACATCAGGAGGGCGAAGACGCCCGAGCAGAGCAGGCGTCCGAAGGCGTCCTTGGCCATCTGGGCCGTCCGCAGGATGCGCCAGGCCAGGATCCCGTACAGCAGCAGCAGGATGCCGGCTCCGACGAACCCCAGCTGCTCCCCCACCGCCGAGAAGATGAAGTCGGTCTGCTGCTCGGGCACGTAGGCCAGGTTCGTCTGGGCCCCCTTGAACAGGCCCTGGCCGAAGATCCCGCCGTGGGCGATCGCCGTCTTGGCCTCGTTCACGTTGTAGGTGACGTCCTGGCTGGACGAGTTCGGCGAGATGAAGCTGGTCAGGCGCTGGATCTGGTAGTGCTTGACCAGCCCGAGGTTGAGGGCCACGACGACGACCACCACCGCACCGACCACCAGCAGGATGAGGTACCGCCCCGGCATGCCGGCCACGGCCAGCATCACCAGGAGGATGACCGTGCAGACGATGGCCGTGCCGAGGTCGGGCTGCTTGATGATCAGCACGATGGGCAGCGCGGCCATGAGCACCATCCGGACCAGGTCCCGGAACTCGAGTCCCTCGGGTCGGCGGGCGCAGTACGTGGCGATGGCGATGATCAGCACCAGCGTGGCGAATTCCGACGGCTGCAGCTGGAGCGGCGAACCCGGAATGGCGAACCACCGCTGTGAGCCGAGCGCGGAGGAGCCCACCGGGGACAGCACGGCCAGGAGCGCCAGCACGATGCCGACGTAGAGGATGGTGGCGAGCTGCTCCCACCGGCGGTAGTCGAACAGCGACACGGCCACCAGGACGACCAGCGAGATCACGAAGAACAGGACCTGGCGCTTGAGGTAGTAGTGCGGGTCGAGCCCGGCCAGGGCGAGCTTGCCCTTGGTGGCGGAGTAGATCATCACGATCCCGGTCAGGGCCAGGACACCCGTCGTGACCAGCAGGATGGGGTCGATCCTGGCGGTGACGTGACGGGAGCGTGTCGCGAGTGTGTCGGTCGTATAGGTCACCAGGGAGCTCCGGGTCGTAAGGCTACCCGCCCCTCCGGGACCCCTCCGGGCGACCCCGCCCCGCCGTGGGGGCTCAGGTCGGACCGCCGGGCGTGCCCGGGCCCGTCACCGACGCCCACATGGCCTCGACCGGGGCCGGGTGGCCCGTCCACCGTTCGATCTGCAGCGCGGCCTGGTGCACCAGCATCCCCAGGCCGTTGGCCGTGCGCGCCCCCCGGTCCGCCGCCGCGGCCAGCCACGGGGTGAGCGCCGGGTGGTAGACGAGGTCCACCACCAGCTGGCCCGGCCCCAACCGGTCCGGGTCCACCGGCCACGTCGTCGGGCCGTCCGCCACGTCGTCCATGCCCGCCGGGGTGGCGTTCACCACCAGATCGCAACCCGGGGCGTCGTCCACCGTGCCCGTCCGGCCGGCCGGACCGGCCAGGCCGGCCGCCACCTCGCCCCGGGCGGGCGTGCGGTTGACGACCACCACCTCGGCGGCGCCGGCGTCGCCCAGGGCGGCGATCACGGCCCGGGCCGCCCCACCGGCGCCCACCACCAGGCAACGGGTCCCGTCGGGGGCGAATCCATGACTGCGGGCGAGTGCGGCCAGCAGGCCGGCACCGTCCGTGCTGTCACCGTGCCACCCGCCCCCGTCGTCGACCACGCAGTTGACCGCCCCGAGGCGCGCCGCGGTCGGACTGCACGAGTCGACCGACGCGGCGACGTCCTCCTTGTGGGGCATGGTCACCGACAGCCCGACGATGCCCAGGGCCCGGGCCCCGGCCAGCGCGGTGCCGGCCTGTCCCGCCGGCACGGGGAACCCGACCGACACCCAGTCGAGGCCGAGCTCGGCGAAGGCCGCGTTGTGCAGCCGGGGCGACAGCGAGTGCGCCACCGGGAACCCCATGACGCCGACCACGCGCGTCGCCGCCGACAGCTCGCGGCGGACGTCCCGATCCACTCCGCGGTCCCCGGTCTCCACCGCTCAGCCCAGCCCGCGCTGGGTGGCCAGCGCCTCATTGGCCTGCTGGCCGGCGAACGTGTCCGAGAAGGCCTCGGTGCCGTCCTGCTGGACCACGACGAAGTAGAGCCACGTGCCGGCGGGCGGGTGCAGCGCCGCCTCCAGGGCGTCCGGCGACGGGAAGCAGGTCGGTGTCGGCGGCAGCCCCTTGTGCAGGTACGTGTTGTAGGGGCTCTGGGTCCGCAGGTCCGCCGCGGTCACGGTCCCCCCGTCCCGGCCCAGGGCGTACAGCACGGTCGAGTCCATCTGGAGGGGCATGGCGCGGTCCAGCCGGTTGTAGACCACCCGCGCCACGGGGCCCATGTTCTTGGTCAGGACCCCCTCCTTCTCCACGATGGAGGCCACGGTGACGACCTGGTAGGGCGTGTAGCCCAGGGTGGCGGCCCCGGTGGCCAGGCCCACGGATGCGGCCTGGGCGTCGAACCGGTCCACCATGTGCTCGAGCAGCTGCCGGTCGGTCTCGCCGGGCAGGACCGTGTACGTGCCCGTGGCCAGCAGGCCCTCCAGGCTGGTCACGCCGGTCGGCTGCCAGGGCGAACGCACCACGCCACTCGTGGCCACGTGCAGGAAGGTGGAGGCGTCGTGGCCCGGCAGCTGCCCCACGCGCTCGGCCAGCTCGGACACCGTGAACCCGGGGGGCACCACCAGGGGGAACACATTGGGGCCGGTGGCGAGCACGTTCCGCACGGTGTCGAAGGACGAGTGCTGGTCGAACGCGTACGTGCCGGCCTGCACGCCGGGCACGCTGTTGAACTGGCTCCACAGGCGGAAGGCGAACGAGCTCCCGATCACGCCCCGGGCCGCCAGCAGCGACCCCGTCGAGCTGACGCCGGCGCCGGCCGGGACGGTCACCAGGACCTGGGGACCGGGCGGGCCCGAGGGGGACGCCTCGTGCTGGACCCAGACGTAGCCCCCCACGAGGAGCACCAACCCGGCCAGGATGATGACCAGGGCGGCGATCCGCCAGGGGTGCCGGCGGCCGCGTGCCGGGCCCCGGGCGCCGCGTGGCGGTGGGCGGCGCGACGCCGGGCCACCCGCCCTCCCGTCGGGGGCGACGTCGTAGGGGACGGCGTCGTCGGTGCCGGCACCGGCTCCCGGGGCCCCGCTACCGTCGGGCGCCGCCCACACGTCGGCCGCCTCCACCGCGTCGGGCGGTGCCGCGGGCGGCACGGACGGCACGCCCCAGGGGTACTCCTCGGGGTCGACCGGTCCGCTCACCGGGCCCGCCGCGCATCGCACCACGCCGTCAACAGGATCGCCGCCGCCGTCTGGTCGACCACGGCCCGTTGGTCCCGGCCGCGGGTGCCGCCGGCCGTCAGGGCCTGGTGGGCACTGACGGTGGTGAGCCGCTCGTCGAACAGCTCGACGTCGATGCCTCGGTCGGTGAGCAGGTCGGCGAGGGCCGCGGCCTCCGCCTCGGCCGCCCGTGCCGCCGGGCCCCGGGTGCCGTCGAGCGACAACGGATGGCCGACCACCACGACGACCGCCTCCTCCTCCAGCGCCAGCTCCACCAGGGCGCGCCGGTCCCGGGCGGCGTCGCCGGTGCGGGCCACCGTGCCGCGCGGGGTGGCCAGGGTCCCGGCCGAGTCGCTCACGGCGATCCCGATGCGGCGGGCGCCGAGGTCGACCCCGAGGGCCCGTCCCGGACGGGCCGGGCGGTCGTCCGTCACCGGTGGTCAGGCACCTGTGGTCAGCCGGCGGGCCTCGGCCAGCGCCCCGTCGATCCCCGAGGGGTCCTTGCCGCCGGCCACGGCCAGCTCGGGCTTGCCGCCGCCTCTACCGTTCAGCAACGGCGCGATCTGCTTGACGAGGTCCCCGGCGTGGGCCCCGGTGCCGTCCGCGGCGACGGCCAACGAGGCCTTGGTGCCGTCGGGGCTGCCGCCGAGGACGACGACCCGGAGGTCGCCCTGGCTGCGGACCGCCTGGGCCAGGTCGCGCAGCTGGTCCGGCACCAGGCCGTCCCGCCGGGCCACCACCGCCCCGTCGACCGCCGCGGCGACCAACGCGCCGGCCTCGGCCAGGAGCTCCTTCGACCGGGCCTGCTCGAGCGCCTTTTCCGCGACACGCTGGCGCTCGAGCAGGCGGTCGATGGCCTCGCCTACGTGTTCGGGGTCGGTCCGTAGCAGGGCGGCCGCCTCGGCCAGGAGGTCCTCCCGTTCCGTCATGCGCTCGAGCGCGCCGGTGCCCGTGACCGCCTCGATGCGCCGGGTGTTGGAGCCGATGGAGGCCTCCGACACCACCGTGATGGGACCGATCATGCCGAGGGCCCCGACGTGGGTGCCGCCGCACAGCTCGACCGAGTGGGGACCGGCCCGGATCACCCGGACGCGTTCGCCGTACTTGTCCCCGAAGAAGGCCAGGGCGCCCATGGCCTCCGCCTCGGCCTTGGAGGTCTCCACCACCACGACGGGCGCGTCGGTCAGCACGTCGGCGTTGGCCAGGGCGGTGACGGCACGGAGCTCCTCGGGTGTGACGGCGCCGTGGTGGCTGAAGTCGAAGCGCAGCCGGTCGGGGGCCACCAGGGACCCCTGCTGGCGCACCTGGTCGCCGAGGACCGTGCGCAGGGCGGCGTGCAGCAGGTGGGTGCCGGTGTGGTTGCGGCGCAGGGCGTCACGCCGGGGTCCGTCGATGGTGGCCAGGGCGTCCTGTCCGGCGAACAGCTCGCCGGTGACCGTGGCGCGGTGGGACGTCAGACCGGGCAGGGCCGACACGGTATCGTAGACGTAGGCCGTGCCCGTCTCGGTGACGATGGTGCCGATGTCCCCCATCTGGCCGCCGCCCTCGGCGTAGAACGGGGTGCGGTCGAGGAACACCTCCACCTGGCCGACCCGCTCGGGGTCGTTGTCCACCAGGACGGCGACGACCCGGGCCGGCGCGGCGTACCCCTCCGGCGACTGGCCGACGAAGACGGTCCGCCCCTCGGTGTCGAGCACCGACCGGTAGGCCTCGTCGCCCGCCGTGGCCCGTCCGGCGCGGGCCGCCGCCCGCGCCTGGGTCCGCTGGCGGTCCATGGCCTCCTCGAACCCCTCGAGGTCGACGGCCGACCCGGCCTCCGAGGCGATCTCGACCGTGAGCTCGACGGGGAAGCCGTAGGTGTCGTGCAGGCGGAAGGCGACCTCGCCCGGGACGGTCGTGGCCCCCGACGCCAGGACCTCCTCGAGGATGGCCGAGCCGGTGGCCAGGGTGCGCAGGAACCCCTCCTCCTCGCGCCCCACCACGTCGACGATCAGGCGGTGCTGCTCCGCCAGCGATGAGTGCGCGGCACCCAGGACCCCGACGGCGGTGTCCACCAGGCGCTCGGTGCACGGTGTGTCCACGCCGAGCTGGCGGGCCCGGCGCACGGCGCGCCGGATGATGCGGCGCAGCACGTAGCCCCGGCCCTCGTTGGAGGGCAGGACCCCGTCGGCCACCAGCATCGACATGGCCCGGCCGTGGTCGGCCATGATCCGCAGCCCGACGTCGGTCGCCTCGTCGCGACCGTACGTCTGCCCGGTGATCGACTGCGCGACCTCGAGCATGGGCACGTACAGGTCCGTGTCGTAGAGGGAGTCGACCCCCTGGATGACGGGCAGGATCCGTTCGAGCCCGGCACCGGTGTCGATGCTCGGGCGGGGCAGGGCCTCGGTGTCGCCGTCGGCACTCCGGTTGTACTGCATGAAGACGAGGTTCCAGATCTCGACGAACCGCTCGGAGCCGCCGAAGGCGGGCCCGCCGTCGGCGCCGTAGGCCGCGCCCTTGTCGATGAAGATCTCGCTGCTCGGCCCGCAGGGGCCGGTGTCGCCCATCTTCCAGAAGTTGTCGTCGCCGAGCCGCTGGATCCGCTCGGGCCGGACACCCACGGCATCCCGCCAGATGGCCTCGGCCTCGTCGTCGGTCTCGTAGACGGTGACCCACAGGCGGTCGCCGTCGATGCCGAGGACCTCGGTGACGAGCTCCCACGCGTAGGGGATGGCGTCCGCCTTGAAGTAGTCGCCGAAGCTGAAGTTCCCCAGCATCTCGAAGAAGGTGCAGTGGCGGAGGGTGGTGCCGACGATGTCGATGTCGACGGTGCGGAAGCACTTCTGCACCGAGGTGGCCCGGGACCACGGCGGCACCTCGTCGCCCAGGAAGAAGGGCTTGAAGGGCACCATCCCGGCGATGGTGAACAGGACCGTGGGGTCGTGCGGGATGAGGCTCGCCGACGGCACGGCGGTGTGGCCGCGCTCCACGAAGAACCGGGTGAATGCGTCGCGCAGATGATCGGCGTCGGGCGCCGTGCCAGGGGTCACGACCGAAAATCCTAGTTGCCCAGGTGGGAAGGGGATCTCCGGGCGGCCCGCCGGGCCCGCCGGGTCGGTGGGTGGACGGGGTCCCCGGACGCGGGGTCGGGGACGTCCCGGCCCGGCGGGGGGACCGGACCCTCGGCGGCATCGGTACCGTCGGCCGCGGTGCCGAGCTCGGCCCACAGCTCACCTTCGCGGCGACGCTTTTCGAGGCGCGCCGTGGCCACCGCCTCGCGCACCCGTTCACCGGTGCTGGCGGCCGCCAGGCGGGCCGTCCGTCCGACCTCGACGACCAGTGCGTCGGGCTGCATGCGGGCCTGGGCGGCCTCCAGGGTGCGCCGGAGCTTCCGCTCGGCGTACAGCGACGAGGCGGCGCCGGCCACCACCCCTGTCACCAGCCAGACCGTGCGCCGGGGCACGACTACCGGCTCCGGTCCGGGGCCACGGTGGCACCGTTGCGGTGGGTCAGCGACGGATCGTCGGAGCCGGCCAACCGTCGGATGCCCGAGGCGGCGCCGGCCCGCACGGCCAGCACCTTCACGACCGGGTTGGCGAAGGCGCGGTAGGCGAGGCGCGAGGCCGAGTCCACGGTGGCGTGCACCGACTCCGTGGTGTCGAGGACGGCGCCGACCCGCTCCATCTCCGTGGCGGCCTGGCCGACCACCCGGTGGGCGTCGGCCACCAGGGGCACGGTCTGGCGCTTGAGGTCGTCGGCCAGGGCGCCGACGCGGGCCACCTCGCGCCGGAGGGAGGTGATGGCCACCAGCAGGCCCACCACGGCGAGCAGGCAGGCGAGGGAGGCCACCAGGACGGCGATCTGACCGGAGCTCATGATCGACTCAGTGTAGAGGGCGCCACTCCACCACCGGGGGGAGACCCGGTCCGGTCACGTGGCGGCCATGCCCACCACCGGCTCGTTCAGCACCAGGTCGCCGGCGGAGCCGTAGAAGCCGGCGTCGCCGTAGGCGAAGATGCCACCGTCGGAGGCCACCAGCCAGTAGCCGTGACCCGTGAGGTCGACGGCCATGCCGACCACGGGCCGGTTCAGCACCAGGTTCCCGGCCGAGCCGTGGAATCCGGCGTCGCCGTAGGCGAAGATGCCGCCGTCGGTGGCGACCAGCCAGTAGCCGCCGCCGTCGGGGGTGGCGGCCATGCCGACCACGGGCCGGTTGAGCACCAGGCCGCCGGCCGAGCCGTGGAAGGCGGCGTCGCCGTAGGCGAACACCCCGCCGTCGGAGGCGACCAGCCAGTACCCCCGGCCGTCCGGGGTGGCGGCCATGCCCACCACGGGCCGGTGCAGGACGAGGTTCCCGGCCGAGCCGTAGAAGCCGGCGTCGCCGTAGGCGAACACCCCGCCGTCGGAGGCGACCAGCCAGTATCCCTGCCCGTCGGGCGTGGCGGCCATGCCCACCACCGGGTGGGCCAGGCCGATGCCGCCGGCGTCGCCGGCCCACCGGGCGCTGCCGAAGGCCAGGACCGTGCCGTCCGCCCCCACCATCCAGTACCCCGTGTCGCCGGGGGCCATGGCCGTCCCCACTGCGGGGCCGGACGGGAAGCGGCCGCTGCCCGAGCCGAAGAAGCCGGCCGCCCCGTAGGTGAAGGCACCGCCGTCCGATGCGGCCAGCAGGTAGCCCGGGAGTGCGTAGTCGTAGGCCGCCCCGGGCGTCGCCGGGCTGGTGCCGGCCGTGGGCACGGTGACGTGCACCGTGACGGTGCCCCCGGCCGACGGACCGCGCGGCACCACGGCGGTCACGGTGGTCGGGGAGGTGATCTGGAACGTGGTCGCCACCGAGCCGAACGTCACGGTGGTGGCACCGGTGAACCCGCTCCCCTCCAGCGTGACGCGCCCGCCGCCACCGGTCGGACCCTTCGCCGGGGTCAGGGAGGTGACGAGGGGCGACGTGAAGGTGAACCGGGAACCGGGAACCACCGGGCTGGTGCCGGCCGCCGTGCCGCTGGTGGTGACGGTCACACCGACGGTCCCTCCGAACACGACGTCCGGGGTCACCACGGTCACCGAGGTCGGCGTGGAGGCCAGGACGTGGGCGGCGGTGCTGCCGAAGTCGACGACCGGGGTGCCGGTGCCGAAGCCCGACCCGGTGAGGGTCACCGTGGTGCCGCCCACCGCCGGGCCCGACGTGGGACCGAGCGAGGTGACGGTCGGACAGCCGGCGGCCGAGCCCGAGAGGAGGCCGAGGAGGGCTGCGGCACGGGGACTCCCCCAACCCGAGGCGAGGTCGTAGCCGGCCCGTGCCGTGTAGGCCGATCCCCCGAACAGCGCGTTGGTCCCCGTGGTCACGTCGTTGAACGAGGACGCCGCCCCCGGGCCGTACAGGGCGGCACCGAGCTGCCCGGCGGGGCTGGCGCAGCCCTGGTCCGTGACGGCCACCAGCGCCGCCCACAGGGGTGACGCCTGGCTCGTCCCGCCGAAGATCCACCAGGTGCCCGACCAGAAGACGTAGTCGCCGTGGGCCGGGTCGGCCGACGCCGACACGTCGGGGACCGCACGGCACTGCGTGGTGTGGGCGGCACCGCAGGTGTAGCTGGTGTCGGGCGACCGGGCGGCCGCCACCTGCTGGTACGCCGGCGCCACGAAGTCGGTGGAATTGCCGCCGCCGCCACCGGACGGCGGCTCGCTGCCGGGGTCGTCCCACACGGTCTCGGTCGGCGCCCCCGGGGTGGCGGCGGTCAGGGACGTTCCGCCCACACCGGTCACGTTGGGCTGGTCGGCCGGGTCGTCGACGGCCAGCGTCGTGTCCGGACGGGTGTGCGTCCAGCAGTCGCTCGAGCCGGTGTCGCCCGACGCCGCCAGGATCGACTGGCCCTGGGCCGCCGCCTGGGCGAACAGGGTGGTCTCGAGCGACCGGTCAGCCGGGTCCATCAGGGCCTCGCACTCGCCCCAGCTCGTCGAGAGGACCTTGGCCACGTCCTGGTCGACCATGGCCCGGTAGGTGTCGATGGGCCCGGTGCCGTTGTCGTTCGGTCCCGAGTAGACGCGGATCGCCACACCCGGAGCGAGCCCGGCGATGACCTCGATGTCGAGCGTCGCCTCGTCCCCCGGCCCGTCGGTGGCGCCGCCGTCGACGGGGACGGTGGTGACGGGGACGCCCGTGCCGTAGCACTCCTGGTACGCCGCGATGTCCGAGGCCGCGAACGGCTCGAGCTCGAAGACGCCGACCGTCTGGCCGGCGCCCACGCGGCCGGCGGCGTACAACGACGACAGCCCGTACGTCTGGGCCAACGCGGTGGCCGTCCATCCCGCCGGGTAGCCGCTGATGGCGGCGCACGGCTGCGGTCCGACCTGGCCCCCGGGCGACCGCGGCGATCCGCCGGGTGTCGGGGCCAGGGGCGCATCGCCGACGATCTGGGGGGTCGCCGTCGACTGGTCGCCGAGGCCGACCACACCGGTCACCCGGGCGGCCAGAGCCGCCGGGACGAGAGGGTCCCGGGTGGCGATCCGGGCGGTCCGCCCCGAGGCCAGCCGCGCCTGTACCAGCGGGACGGCGAAGGCCGACTCCACCTGGGCGGTCGTACCGGACACGGGGACGACCAGGCCGTCCTCCGAGGTGTCCCCCACCGTCAGCCCGGTGCCGGCCAGCCACTGACGGACGGCGACGAGCGTGTCGGGGGTCGGTCCGAAGGTCGAGGCGAACATCCCGGCGCCCAGGTAGCGGTGGTACCGGGGGCTGGTGGGGGTCGAGACGGCGGCGACGAAGGCGTCGAGGGCGGACGGGTCGCGCGGACGGAGCCCGACGTCGACGGTCAGACGGGCGGACCCGTCGGCGGGGCCGAGCACGGTGGACCCCGCCGGCACGGTCACCACGGTGCCGGCCAGCCGCACCATCGGCACCGGGGCCGCGCCGGCGTCGACCGCCGGCGTCAGCGCCGTCCCGACGGCGAGGAGCGCGGCCCCGGCCACCAGGACGCGCGGGACGGGCCCTGACGGGCGATGCCGGGTCCTGCTCACCCCCGCAGTCTCTCCCAGGCGCGCCCGGTGGTGGACGCGGGCCCCGTCACGCGCCGTCGGACGGCGGGGGCGGCGGGGCCGGGTCGGACGGCGGGGGCGGCGGGGCCGGGAGGGCCTCCTGCGGGTCGGGTGCGCCACCGCCCCGCAGGCGCTGCAGCCGTTCGGCCACCACCGCCTCGTGGCCCCGGTCGCTCGGTTCGTAGTACCGGGTGTCGGCGACGGCCGCCGGCCGGTACTCCTGGTCCACGTAGGCGTCCGGGTGGTCGTGGGGGTAGTCGTAGCCCTGGCCGTGCCCGATGGTGGCCGCGCTGCGGTAGTGGGCGTCGCGCAGGTGGGCGGGCACGTCGCCCCGGGGCGCCTCCCGGACGTCGCGCTGGGCGCGGCCGAGGGCCACGGTCACCCGGTTCGACTTGGGGGCGCAGGCCAGGTGCACGACCGCCTGGGCCAGGTTCAACTGGGCCTCGGGCAGGCCCACGAACTCGACGGCCCGGGCCGCGGCGTCGGCCACCACCAGGGCCAGCGGGTCGGCCTCCCCCACGTCCTCGCTGGCCAGGATCACGAGGCGCCGGGCGATGAACCGGGCGTCCTCCCCCGACTCGAGCATGCGGGCCAGCCAGTAGAGGCCGGCGTCGGGATCCGAGCCGCGGACCGACTTGATGAACGCGCTGACCTGGTCGTAGTGGTCGTCCTCGCCGTAGTGCTGGAGGCGGGTGTGCCGCGCCCGCTCCACGTCCTCCAGGGTGACCGGCCGGTCACCGGCCAACGCCAGGGCCACCTCGAGGGTGGTGAGCACGGCCCGGGCGTCGCCGTCGGCCAGGCCGACCAGGGCGGCCACGGCGTCGGGTTCGGCCGTCGACCCCTCGGCGGCCAGGCCCCGGGCGACCACCTCCGCCAGGTCCTCGTCGGTGAGCGGTTCGAGCCGCCACAGGGTGGATCGGGACAGGAGCGGGGCGTTGACCTCGAAGAACGGGTTCTCCGTCGTGGCCCCGATCAGGACCAGGAGTCCCTCCTCCACCGACGGCAGCAGGGCGTCCTGCTGGGAGCGGTTGAACCGGTGGACCTCGTCGAGGAAGAGGATGGTGCCCCGGCCCTGCTCACCGAGGAGGCGCCGGGCGCCCTCGACCACCTCGCGGACGTCCTTCACCCCGGCGGTGACGGCCGACAGCGGCACGAAGTGTTTGGCGGTGGCCGTGGCCACCACGGTGGCCAGCGTGGTCTTGCCGGTGCCGGGTGGCCCCCACAGGATGGCCGAGGTCAGGCGGTCGGACTCGATGAGCGCCCGCAGCGGTGCCCCGGGGCCGACCAGGTGGCGCTGGCCGACGATGTCGTCGAGCGTCCTCGGCCGCAGCCGGGCGGCCAGCGGGGCCCGCGACGCCAGGCGGTCGGCGGCCGCGCCGGAGAAGAGGTCCTCGGCGGCCACCCTCGCCTCAGTCCAGCGTCGGGATCGGCTGGAGCCCGAGGTCACGCAGCGCGCCGGGCGCCAGGGGCTTGGGGGCGTCGGTCATCGGGTCCCAACCCGACTGCGTCTTCGGGAAGGCGATGACCTCACGGATGTTGTCCTCTCCGGCGAAGATGGCCACCAGGCGGTCGAGCCCGACGGCGAACCCGGCATGGGGTGGGGCGCCGAAGCGGAACGCACCGAGCAGGAAGCCGAAGCGGGACGCCGCCTCCTCGTCGCTGATCCCCAGGGCGGCGAAAATCCGGCTCTGGATGTCGGCCCGGTGCACGCGGACGCTCCCCGAGCCTAGCTCCCAGCCGTTGAGGACGAGGTCGTAGGCCTGACTGCGCACGGAGGCCGGGTCGGACGTGAGCCGGTCGATGTCGTCGGGGTGGGGCATGGTGAACGGGTGGTGGGCGGCGACCGGGTTGCCGTCCTCGTCCACACCGTCGAACAGCGGGAAGTCGACCACCCACAGGTACCGGTACGGGCCCTCGGACACCGGGCGCCCGCCGAGCTCGAGGCGCAGCGCCCCGAGCACGTGGCAGGTCAGGCGGTACTCGTCGGCCACGGTCAGCACCAGGTCACCCACACCGGCGCCGGTGGTGGCCACCAGGCCGGCCTTCTCCTCGTCGGACAGGAACTTGGCCACCGGCGAGTCGACGTCGGTCCCGCCGCCCTCGCCCTCGACCACCTTGAACCACGCCAGGCCCTTGGCGCCGAGCGCCTTGGCCCGGTCGGTGAGCCCGTCGAGCCGCGACCGGGACGACGACGCCCCGCCCTCGAGCACGATGGCCTTCACGCAGGGGGCGGCGAAGGCCCGGAAGCCCGTGGCCGAGAACACGGCCGTCAGGTCGACGAGCTCCATGCCGAAGCGGATGTCGGGCTTGTCGGTGCCGTAGCGGTCGAGGGCCTCGGCCCACGTCATGCGGGGCACCGGACCGGGCCGCTCGCCGGTGACCGCCTCGGCGGCGTCGAGCACGGCCTCGGACACGAATCCGAGGATGTCCTCCTGGTCGACGAAGGATGCCTCGATGTCGAGCTGGGAGAACTCGAACTGGCGGTCGGCGCGCAGGTCCTCGTCGCGCAGGCAGCGGGCGATCTGGTAGTAGCGGTCGACGCCGGCCACCATCAGCAGCTGCTTGGCGAGCTGCGGGCTCTGGGGCAGCACGTAGCAGGCGCCGTGGTGGAGCCGGCTGGGCACGGCGAACTCCCGGGCGCCCTCGGGCGTGGGCGCCCACAGCAGCGGCGTCTCCACCTCGACGAAGCCCTGCCGGTCCATGGCCGCCCGCAGGGCCCCGTTGACCGTGGCCCGGAGCCGCAGGTTGGCCTGCATGGTGGGCCGCCGCAGGTCGACGAACCGGTGCCGGAGGCGGATGACCTCGTCGACGTCGACGCGGTCGTCCACCGGGAACGGCGGCGGCTCGGCGGCGTTCAGCAGCCTGACCGTGCACTCGCCCAGCTCGACCTCGCCGGTCGGCAGCTCCGGGTTGCCGGTCCCCACGGGACGGAGGCGTACCGTGCCCTCCACGGCCACGACGTACTCGGACCGCACGTCGACCGTTCCCGGCACCACGCACTGGATGATTCCCGTGTGGTCGCGGACGTCGAGGAAGGCCAGGTGCTCACCGTGCTCGCGGCGCTTGGCCACCCAGCCGCACACGGTCACCGTCCGGCCGACGTCGACCGCCCGCAGCGTGCCGCACAGGTCGGTGCGCATCGACGTGGCCCCGCTCGACGGCTGGGCTTCGGGGGGAACGGTCACACTGGGTCCTTTCGGGTGGCCCCACCGGAGAGGGCCGTGGTCGTGCTGTCCCCGGTCACGGGGCGTCCGGGAAGGCGCCGGGGCGGGTGGCCGCCCGCACCGCGGCGACCACGTCGGCGACCGGAACGGTCCGCTGGTCGCCGGCGTCGCGCAGGGGCCGGAGTGACACCGTACCCGAGGCCGCCTCGTCCGGGCCCACGACCAGGACCCAGCGGGCCCCGGAGCGGTCCGCCGCCTTGAACTGGGCCTTCATGGACCGGTCGTCGAACGCCCGGTCGGCCGAGAACCCGGCGTCGCGCAGGGCGGCGGTCAGGTCCCGGGCGGCCGTGCCCCCGGTGGTGTCGACCACGAAGGCGTCGAGCGGCGTGGGGTCCACCGGGAACGCGCCCTCGGCGTCACAGGCCAGGAGGATGCGCTCGATGCCCAGGCCGAACCCGATGCCCGGCGTCGGCGGGCCGCCGAGCAGCTCCACCATGCCGTCGTAGCGACCGCCCCCGCCGATGCCGTTCTGGGCCGATCCCAGGGCGTCGGACGAGAACTCGAACGTCGTGCGGGTGTAGTAGTCGAACCCCCGCACCAGGCGGTGGTCCACCGCGTAGCCGACACCCAGGGCGTCGAGCCCGGCCAGCACGCGGGCGAGGTGGGCGCGGCACGGCTCGCACAGGTGATCGGCGAGGGTCGGCGCGTCGGCGGTGGCGGCCAGGCAGGCGTCGCGCTGGCAATCGAGCACCCGCAGCGGATGCGCCGCGGCCCGCTCCTGGTGCTCGGGGCACAGCTCGTCCCGACGGGCCAGCAGGTACCCGCGCAGGAGGTCGAGATAGGCGGGCCGGCAGTCGGCGTCCCCCATCGAGTTGATGCGCAGGCCGTAGGCGGTGAGGCCGAGGGCCCGGTAGAACCGGTCGGCCAGGGCGATGACCTCGACGTCGAGGTCGGCGTCGGCCGTGCCGAGGGCCTCCACCCCCACCTGGTGGTGCTGGCGGTACCGTCCGGCCTGGGGTCGCTCGTAGCGGAAGGCGGGTGTGGCGTACCACGCCTTCCACGGCAGCGGTGGCCGGTGCTGGACCCAGGCCCGCACGATCGGTGCGGTCCCCTCGGGACGCAGCGCCAGCGGGCGGCCGCCCTTGTCCTCGAACTCGTACATCTCCTTGCCGACGACGTCGCTGCCCTCGCCGGTGCCCCGGCGGAACACCTTCACGTCCTCGAAGATCGGCGTGTGGGCCAGGCCGTAGCCGGCGCGTTCGGCGTGCTCGGCGAACAGGGACAGCAGTGCCTCCCAGCGGGTCGACTCGGGCCACAGGACGTCGTGGGTGCCGGTCGGGGCGCGCGCCGCCAGGGTCTTGTCGGACACGGAGGGTCAGTCCTTCTTTCCGGGGAGGATCCGGTAGACGTCGTACACGGCGTCGAGGTGGCGGATCAGGTTGAGGACCGACTCGAGGTGGGCCGGGTCGGCCAGCTCCACGTCGAAGCGCATGCGGCTGATCCGGTCGGCGTCGGTCTGGGTGTTGGCGCTCACGATGTTGAGGTGGTGCTCGGACACCACCTTGGTGACGTCGGCCAGCAGACGGGAGCGGTCGATGGCCACCACTTCGATGGTGGCCACGAACACGCTCGACGACCGGTGGTCCCACTCGACCTCGATGAGACGCTCACGGGAGCGACTGGCCAGTGACGCGGCGTTGGCGCAGTCCGCCCGGTGCACCGACACGCCGCGTCCCCGCGTCACGAAGCCGATGATCTCGTCGCCCGGCACCGGGGTGCAGCATCGGGACAGGCGCACCATCATGTCGTCGAGGCCCTCGACGTAGACGCCCGCCGAGTTGGTCCGTCCCGACCGGGCCGCCTGCGGCTGCTGGCGCGCGGTGACCGGCAGCTGCTCCTCGTAGATGCCGCCCCGCAGGTCCCGCAGGATCCGCTGGGTGACGGCCCGGGCGCTGATGCGGTTGTCGCCGATGGCCGCGTACAGGGCCTCGACGTCCGCGTAGTTCATCGACGCCGCCAGGGTGCCCAGGGTGTTGTCGGACGCCAGCTTCTGGACCGGCAGGCCCTCGCGGCGCAACTCCTTGATCAGTTCGTCCCGCCCGAGCTCGATGGCGTCCTCGCGCCGCTCCCGCGAGAACCACTGCCGGATCTTCGAGCGCGCCCGCGACGAGGCGACCATGTGCAGCCAGTCGCGCGAGGGCCCCGCGGTCTCGGCCTTGGAGGTGAAGATCTCGACGGTGTCGGCCGAGTTGAGCCGGGTGTCGAGGGGCACCAGGCGGCCGTTCACCTTCGCCCCGATGCACTTGTGGCCGACCTCGGTGTGGATGCTGTAGGCGAAGTCGACCGGCGTGGCGTTGGCGGCCAGGGCGATGACCTTGCCCTTGGGCGTGAAGACGTAGACCTCGTCCTCCTCGAGGTCGAGCTTCAACGCCTCGAGGAACTCGATCGGGTCCGTCGTCTCGTTCTGGAAGTCGACGATCCGCTGCATCCACTCGATCTCGGCCGTCGTCGACGACGTCTCCTTGGCCAGGGCGAGGCGTTCGGCCCGCCGGTCGCGCTCGACCATCTCGGCCCGCTGGGCCGGGGTCATGCCGGGGACCTTCTTCTCCGGCTTGGCCTTGCCGTCCTTCGGCCGCTTCGCCTTGGTGCCCGTGCCCCCGGTGTCGGCACGCGGCCCGTGCGATCCGTCGGACCGGGAGCCGCCCTCCTTGTAGCCCCAGTGGGCGGCGATCCCGTACTCGGCCCTGCGGTGCATCTCGTGGGTCCGGACCTGGACCTCGATGGGTTTGCCGTCGAGACCGATCACCGTGGTGTGCAGCGACTGGTAGAGGTTGAACTTCGGCGAGTTGATGTAGTCCTTGAACCGTCCCTGCACCGGTGGCCAGATGGCGTGGATCGAGCCGAGGGCCGCCCAGCAGTCCTTCTCCGACTCGACGATCACCCGGATGCCGACGAGGTCGTAGAGCTCGTCGAACTCCTTGCCGCGGACGACCATCTTCTCGTAGATGCTCCAGAGGTGCTTGGGTCGTCCGGTGACCTCCGCGTTCACCCCGGACGCCACCAGCCGTTCGCGGACGGCGACCAGGACCCGGGCCAGGAACTCGTCGCGCAGCGGGGCCCGACTGGCCACCATCTGCTCGATCTCGGCGTAGCGCTTGGGGTGGAGTGTGGCGAAGGCGAGGTCCTCGAGCTGCCACTTGACGCCCTGGATGCCCAGTCGATGGGCCAGCGGGGCGTAGATGTCGAGCGTCTCCTGGGCCGTGCGGCGCTGCTTCCACTCCGGCATGACCGACAGGGTCCGCATGTTGTGCAACCGGTCGGCCAGCTTGATGATCAGCACCCGCCAGTCGTCGGCCATGGCCACGAGCATCTTGCGGACGGTGGCGGCCTGCTGGGCCTCCTTGGAGTCGAACTGGAGCCGGTCGAGCTTGGTGACACCCTCGACGATCAGGGCCACGGCCGGGCCGAAGTCGCGGTCGATGACCTCGGTGGTGACGCCCGTGTCCTCCACGGCGTCGTGCAGCAGGGCGGCGGCCACGGTCTGGGCGTCGAGTCCCAGGTCGGCGACGATCCCGGCCACGGCGATGGGGTGGGTGACGTAGGGCTCGCCCGAACGGCGCAGCTGGCCGGCGTGGGCCACGGTGGCCGTCTCGGCGGCCCGGACGATGAGCGACGTGTCGTCCCCCGGGTGGCGCCGCAGGAAGGAGGCCAGGACCGGTGCGAGCAGCTCCGCCTCGGCGGCGGGCAGGGCCGAGCCGGCCAGGCTGTCGTCAACTGCTTCGGTGGACCCCTCCGCGGGGACAGGGGTGGCCAGGGCCATGCCTACAGGGTACCTGGACACACCGACGGACCAGCGCTGGGGCGGGGCGGATGCGCAGGCACGGCGACCGGGGGGTGCGCTAGCGCTTCTTGCCCTTGCCCTTGCCCTTGCGGGGGCGTGGGGGTGGCCGGTTCCCGGCCGGTCGCGTCGAGCCCTGGGACGAGCGCGTCGCCTTGCCGGTGGCGCCCGCCGATGTGGCGACCACGTCGGCGGCGACGGTCGCGGCCGCCGCCTTCTTGGCCGTCCCGGCGCCGGGCCGGATGACGCCGGTCGCCGTGCGGGCCTTGGACGAGCCCTTGCCCGAACCGGACGTCCCCATGACCGCCGCCATGGCCGGAGTGAGGGCCGGCCCCCGGTCGCCCCGCGTCTCGAGGCGCTGGCGGATGGTGATGTAGCGGGGCTCCCGTTCCTTCATGAGGGCCAGCAGGGGCGACGCGATGAAGATCGAGGAGTACGCCCCGCTGGTGAGTCCGATGACCAGGGCCAGGCCGAAGCTCTGCAGGGTGGTGGCGCCCAGGATGAGCGAGCCGATGACGAGGACCGACAGGACCGGGATGATGGCGACCAGCGAGGTGTTGATCGACCGGGCCAGGGTCTGGTTCATCGAGAGGTTGACCATCTCGGAGTACGTGATGCGCCCGGACGCGCCGAGGCCCTGGGAATTGTCGCGGATCCGGTCGAAGACGACCACGGTGTCGTACAGCGAATAGCCGAGCACCGTCAGCACGGCCACCACCGTGTCCGGGGTCACGAGGAATTGGAAGATCGAATAGATCCCCACCACGACCAGGATGTCGTGGAGCACGGCGACCATGGCCGCCAGCGCCATCTTGAATTCGAAGCGGATCGAGATGTAGGCGGTCACCAGGATGAAGAAGATGACGAGCGCCTGGATCGCCTTCTTGGTCACGTTCGACCCCCAGGTGGCCCCCACCTGGTTGATGCTCACCGAATTCCGGGGCACGTGGGCCGCGTCGGCCAGCGCGGCCTGCACCTTGTAGAGGTCCGCCTGCTGCTGGTCGGACGACACGTTCTCCAGGTCCGCCGTCACCTGGATCTGCTTCTGGCCGTTCAGCTGGTTGGTGAGCTGGACCACGGTGGGGGACGGCACACCGGCGGCCTTGGCCGCGGTCGTCGCCTGGGCCACGGTCAGCGTCTGGGACGACACCAACCACGAGCGCCCGCCCTTGAAGTCGATGCCCTCGTTGAGCCCGCGGGTCGACAGGGAGATGATCCCGACCAGGATGATGATGGCGGAGACACCGAACCACCAGCGCCGGTTGCCGATGAAGTCGAACGAGGTCTGGCCGCGGTAGATCCGGACGAAGAAGTTGGGCCGCTTCTCCCCCTTGGCCTCGGCCTCCTCGGACTCGGCGGCGTACTCGAGCTCCTCCTCGAACTCCTCGGCCAGCTCCTCGGAGGCGTCCGGCAACGCGGCGTCCTCCCGTGGCTCCTCGTCGCCCGTCGTCGTGTCGTCGCTCATGCCTCCACCCCCGCGCCCACACCCAGGCCCCTGGCCACACCCATGCCCTTGGCCTCCGTGGCGCTGCGGCTACGGCCGAGCAGGATGACGAAGGGCCGGGTGAAGAAGTACGTGACCGCCACGTCCAGGACGGTCGAGATGCCGAGGAACAGGGCGAAACCCTGCACCGGGCCGATCGAGAACTTGTAGAGCACCACGGCGCCGAGCAGCGACACGAAGTCCGCGGCCAGCACGGTCCGGAAGGCGCTCTTGAAGCCGCGGTCCACGCTGGTCCGCACGGTCCGGCCCGATCTCGCCTCGTCCTTGAGCCGTTCGAAATAGACGATGTAGGAGTCCACGGTGATACCGATCGACACGATGATGCCGATGACGCCGGCGAGGTCGATGGTGGTGTTGAAGGCCTGACCCATCCAGGCGATGATCGACCACAGCAGGGCGCCGGTGACGGCCAGCCCGGAGACCACCACCAGGCCCAGGACGCGGTAGTAGAAGATCGTGTAGATCATGACGGCCAACAGGCCGATGAGCCCCGAGATGAGGCCGGCCTGGAGCGACGACTTGCCCAGCGAGGGCGACACCGTCTGGACGGTCTGCTGGTCCAGCTTGACGGGCAGGGCGCCGTAGTTCAGCTCGGTGGCCAGCGCCTTGGCCTGGTCCTCGGTGAAGCTCCCGGAGATCTGCACGGTTCCGCCGAACGAGGTGAACGACGACTGGGTGGGCTGCGTGATCGGCGCCGAGATGACCTGGCCGTCGAGGTCGATGCCGATGATGGCGTGGAACTGCTGCTGGGCCAGCGTGTCCCACTGCGTGGCACCCGTGCCGGTGAGGTTGAGGTTGACCGACCACTGCCCGTTGTTGAGCTGCGCGCTGGCCGACTTGATCTGGGCACCGGTGAGGCCGGCGGGACCGAGGACGTAGCGCTCGGTTCCCGAGCCCGGCAGACCGGGCAGCAGCACCGTGTCGTTCTTCCCGTCGTTGGCCGACGCCGTCGACCGGTACGGGGTGAACTGGGTGTCCGGCTGGATCGTGCTCAGGTTCGACGAGTAGCCCTGGGTGCTCGAGTCCGGCTGGACGTTGATGTTCGCCTTGGTGAGCGCCGTGGTCGACGAGCAGGTCGGAAGGGTGCCGGTGGCCGGGGCCGCGCCCTTCGCCACCGAGTACCCCGGTGCGAAGCAGAGGGCCGGCCGGAAGAAGAGCTGGGCCGTCTTGCCCAGCTGCTGCAGGATCTGCTGCGTGTTCTTCTGACCCGGGATGGCCGCGCCGATGAGGGCGCAGGAGTGGGTCCCGTCGGGGCACTTGGACGAGCCCTGGCTGGCCACGGTGGCGCCACTCGAGCCACTGCCGACGCGTTCGTTCAGGATGGTGATGATCGTGTCGAGCTCCGCCGAGGTGACCGGCGTGTGGGTCTCGTAGACGACCGACAGGCCGCCGGCCAGGTCGAGGCCGAGCTTCGGCGTCCAGCCGGCCGCCAGGGTGGCGCTCAGCGACACCACGGCGATGGCGACGACGGCCAGCAGGCTGATCCAGAGAGGTCGTTTGTCTCGCATCGGCTCAGACGATCGGGGGCCCGTCGGGCCCGGGGTTGTCGGCACCGTCGCCCGCATCGGGGGGCGGTGTGGTCGGGGCGGCCTCGTCGTGCGCCGGCTGCTCGGCGGCCTCGTCTTCGGTCCCGTCGTGCGCCGGCTCCTCGGCGGCCTCGTCGGTCGGCTCGTCCGCGGCGGCGTCACCGGGGCCCACGGCCGGCGGTCCCGACGGGGGCTGCGGCTCGTCGGCGTCGTGCTCCTGGCCGTCGACCACGTCGGTCGGGGGCTCGACCGGCTCGAGCTTCCGCAGGACGTACGGCCGCAGCACGACGAAGGAGGCGCCCACGCTGGTCTCGAGCGTCACCCGGTCGTCGGTGATGTCGAGGATCCGTCCGACGATGCCGCCGGCGGTCACCACCTCGTCACCCACGTCGAAGGCGTTGGTCTGGGCCCGGGCCGCCTTCTGCTTCTTCTGCTGGGGCCGGTAGATGAGGAAGTAGAAGGCGGCGCCGATGACGACGAAGATCAGGATCGAGGACGAGCTGCCGGAGGACTTCGTGGCGCCCACCAGGGGGGCGACCGCGCCGAGGGCGGCACTCATCGTGGGATCGGGAGGCGTTCAGGGGTCGTCACAGCGCACTGACTGTAGCCCAGGCCCGTCCACCGGACGTGACCACCCCCGGTGCCGCGTCCCTCCCGTGCCTAGCGGTCCCAGACCTCCCTCGTGGCGCCCACCAGGTCCGTCAGGGTGCCGGAGGCGATGGCGGCCCGGGCCCGGCCCATCAGTCCGAACACGAAGGCCAGGTTGTGGATGCTGCAGAGCCGCCACGCCGTGGGCTCCCCCATCGACTGGAGGTGCCGCAGGTAGCCACGCGACCAGCGTGCGCAGGTCGAACACGGGCAGTCGGGGTCGATCGGCCCGTCGTCGGCGGCATGGGCGGCGTTGCGGAGGTTGAGACGCCCCGCCGACGTCCACATCGAGCCGTGACGGGCCGCCCGCGTCGGTGCGACGCAGTCGAACTGGTCCACCCCCAGGGCGATCGACTCCAGCATCCCGACCGGGTCCCCCACGCCCATCAGGTAGCGCGGGCGGTCCGTGGGCAGCTCGGGCACGGTCACGGCCAGGGCCTCGAGCAGTTCCGGGCGCGGCTCCCCGACCGACAGGCCGCCGATGCCGTACCCGTCGAACTCGAGGGCCACGGTCCGCCGCGCGCTCTCGACCCGGAGCGACGCGTCGGTGCCGCCCTGCACGATGCCGAAGAGCGCCTGACCCTCGGGCCGGGCCTCGACCCGGTCGTGGTGGGCCCGGGCCCGGGCCGCCCAGTCGGCCGTGCGGTCCACCGCCACGCGCAGCACGTCGGGCGAGGCGGGCAACGAGGCGCACACGTCGAGCACCATCTGGATATCCGCGCCGAGGAGTCCCTGGACCTCGACGGCCGTCTCCGGCGTGAGGCGCGTGGCCGCCCCGTCGTAGACCGAGGCGAAGGTGACCCCGTCGTCGTCGACCTTGGGGCGGAGCGAGTGGACCTGGAACCCGCCGGAGTCCGTGAGGGTGTGGCCGTCCCAGCCGGTGAACCGGTGCAGGCCACCGAGGGCGGCCACCGTCGACGCGCCGGGACGGAGCATCAGGTGGTAGGCGTTGGCCAGCACCACCTCGGCGCCCAGGGCGGCGAGGTCGGCGGCGTCGAGCGCCTTGACCGCGCCCCGGGTGCCGACCGGCATGAACGCGGGCGTGCGGTAGGAGCCGCGGGGCGTAACCACCCGGCCCGTCCGGGCGGCACCGTCGGTCGCCTCCACCTCGACGACGAGCGGGTTCACCGGGGCGCTCCGGCGCCGGCGTCCCAGACCGCCTCGGCCTTCGGCCCGGCGCGCCCGACCACCATGGCGTCGCCGAAGGAGAGGAAGCGGTAGCCGTCGGCCAGGGCTGCGGCGTACAGGGAGCGCCACACCGGCCCGCAGAACGCCTCGACCAGCAGCAGCAGGCTCGAGCGCGGCAGGTGGAAGTTGGTGACCAGCACGTCGACCACCCGGAACCGGTAGGACCCGTGGATGTACAGGTCGGTCCGTCCCGACAGGGCGCCGGTGGCCGCCGCCGTCTCGAGGGCCCGCACCGCGGTGGTCCCCACGGCGATGACCCGTCCGGCGGCGGCACAGGCCGCCACCGTCTCCGCCGGCACCGTGTAGCGCTCGGTGTGGATCACGTGCTCCTCGGCCGTCGCCGCCGTCACGGGCCGGAACGTGTCGAGGCCGATGGCGAGGTCGACGCGGGCCAGCCGGGCGCCCGCCGCCGCGCAGGCGGCCAGCAGGTCCGGGGTGAAGTGCAGGCCCGCCGTGGGGGCGGCCGCCGAACGGTCGGCCAGGCCGCGGTCGGCCGAGTAGACGGTCTGGTAGCGCTCCGGGTCGGCCAGGTCCCGGGCGATGTACGGCGGCAGCGGCATGGTGCCGGCGCGGGCGACGACCGACGGGTCCACCAGGCGCACCCGTCGCGTGCCCGCCCCCTCCGGGTCGGGATCGACCTCCTCCCCCACCACGACCACGGGCGCCGGCCCGCCGACCTCGAACAGCGGGGTGCCGGCGGGCAGGCGTCGGCCCGGGCGCACGAGGGCCTCCCACTCGTCCACACTGCCGTCCGGGTCGCACGGCTCGATCAGCAGGACCTCGGCCCGCCCACCGGTGGCCTTGGCCAGGGACAGCCGGGCCGGCAGGACCCGGGAGTCGTTGACCACGAGCACGTCGCCCGGGCGGAGCAGCCCGGGGAGGTCGGCCACCGTCGCCCGCTCCGGCTGCGGGTCCCCGACGACGCCGGGGCCGACCAGGAGGCGGGCGGCGCTGCGGGGCTCGACGGGCTCCTGGGCGATGGACGAGTCCGGCAGGCCGTAGTCGTAGGCGTCCATCGGGGTGGCGGTCGACACGTACCCATGCTGGCAGACGGGGTGTACCGCCCGGTCCGGGGCGGCCGGCGCCGGGGCGGGCGCCGTCGACGGCCGTCGACTCAGAGGAGAGTGGCCTCGACCGGGGTGACCCCGAGATGGGTCCACGCCCGCGGCCCGGCCATCCGCCCCCGTGCCGTGCGCTGGAGCAGGCCCTGCTGCAGGAGGTAGGGCTCGTAGGCGTCCTCGATGGTGTCCGGCTCCTCGCCGATGCACTGGGCCAGCGTGGTGAGGCCGACCGGGCGTCCGGCGAACCGGGTGCAGAGCACGTCGAGGATGGCCCGGTCCACCTTGTCGAGACCGAGCGCGTCGACGCCGAACACCTCGAGGCCGGCCACGGCCGCCTCGGACGTGATGGCCCCTTCGGCCCGCACCTCCACGAAGTCCCGGACGCGCTTGAGCAGCCGGTTGGCGATGCGGGGCGTGCCCCGGGAGCGCTCGGCGATGCGGCGGGCACCCTCGGGGTCGATGGGCACCCCCAGGATGCCGGCCGACCGGAGCACGATGGCCTCGAGTTCGACGGGGTCGTAGAGGTCGAGCCGGCCGACGAACCCGAACCGGTCGCGCAGCGGGCCGGCCACGAGCCCGGTGCGGGTGGTGGCGCCCACCAGGGTGAACCGGGGCAGGTCGAGACGGATGCTGCGCGCCGTCGGGCCCTTGCCGATCAGGATGTCGAGCTGGAAGTCCTCCATCGCCGGGTAGAGGATCTCCTCCACGGCGCGGTGCATGCGGTGGATCTCGTCGATGAAGAGGACGTCGCCCTCCTGGAGGTCGGTGAGCAGGGCCGCCAGGTCACCGCCCCGGACCAGCACCGGGCCCGACGTCACCCGCAGCCCGACGCCGAGCTCGGTGGCCACGATCCCGGCCAGTGACGTCTTGCCGAGGCCCGGGGGGCCGGCGAACAGGAGGTGGTCGGCGGGCTGCTCGCGCTTGAGCGCCGCCTCGATGACGATGCGCAGGTGCTCGGTCAACTGGCCCTGGCCGACGAACTCGTCGAGGGCCCGGGGCCGGAGCCCGGCCTCGTCGGCCTCCTCGGCCGGGGCCGCCACCGGGTCCAGCGGGCGGGACGGATCGCGCTCGACGCCGGCATCCACCCCGGGCGGCGCCAGCACCTCCTTACGGGCGTCCGGGCTCACCGGTTGCGCACCAGCTCGCGCAGGGCACTGCGGACGAGCTCCTCCACCGGTGCGTCGGCGCCGACGGCCTCGAGTGCCCCGGCGATCTCCTCGGGGGCGTACCCGAGCTCCGCCAGCGCGGCACGGGCCTCGCCCCGGGCCGATCCCCCGCCGGCCGGGGCCACCGACCCCCCGTCGAGCGACGGGAGGTCCAGGCGGGCCTTCAGCTCGAGCAGGAGCCGCTGCGCGGTCTTCTTGCCCACCCCCGGCACCAGACACAACGTGGCCAGGTCGTCCTCGAGCACGGCCGTGGACAGGGCGGCCGGCGACAGGGCCGACAGGATGGCCAGGGCCAACGACGGCCCGACGCCGTGGGCGCCCAGGAGCGCCTCGAAGCACCGGCGCTCGTCGGCGTGGGCGAACCCGTAGAGCACGATGGCGTCCTCGCGGACGTGGGTGTGCACGTGCAGGAACACCTCGGCGCCCACGGGGCCCAGCCCGGCCAGGGTCGACGTCGGCAGCGACGCCCGGTACCCGACGCCACCCACCTCCACGATGACCTCGCCGGTGGTCGGGCGGTCGAGCAGCGTGCCCCGCAGGGAGCCGATCACGGCACCACCCCGTCGGCCGTGGCCCGGGCCACGGCCCGGCGCAGCGAGTGGGTGGTGAGATGACAGGCGGCCAGCGCCAACGCATCGGCCACGTCGGGCGGACGGGGCGGCTCGGCCAGGCCCAGCACCTGGGCGACCATCCGCTGGACCTGGTCCTTGGTGGCCGAGCCGTATCCGACCACGGCCTGCTTCACCTCGTTGGACGTGTACTGGGCGACCTCGCAGCCGGATTCGGCGGCGGCCACCAGGGCCACCCCGGCGGCCTGACCGGTGGCCATGGCGGTCCGGGCGTTGACCTGGAAGAAGACCCGCTCGACCACGACGGCGTCCGGGCGGAATTCGGCGACCAGGGCCCGCAACTCGTCGGACAGCGTCCGCAGGCGCTCGGGCAGCGGCATGCTCGGCGACGACGAGATCACCCCACCGGCGACGGCGGCCAGCCCGCCGTCACGACGCGTCACCACGCCGTAGCCGCAGCGCGACAGGCCGGGGTCGATTCCGAGGACGAACATGCGTTCGCATGCTAACCGCACGGCGGACCGGGCGGGGTGATCCCCCGGGGGCGGACCGGGTCAGCCCGCGTAGGCCGCCATGATCTCGTCGGGGATGTCGAAGTTGGCGTACACGTTCTGCACGTCGTCGTGGTCGTCGAGCGCCTCGATCAACCGGAGGACCCGCTTGGCCTCCGCCTCGGTGGCCACCTCGACGGTCGACGTGGGCAGCATGGTCAGCTCCGCCGCACCCGGCTCGAGGCCCGCCTCCTCGAGCGCGGCGCGCACCGCCATCAGATCGGCGGGGTCGCTGGTGACGACCCACCGCTCGTCCTCGTCCGAGAGGTCCTCGCCGCCCGCCTCCATGGCCACCTCGAGGACCCGCTCCTCGTCCTGGGTCCGCGGCACGGGAACGGCACCCTTGCGCTCGAACTGCCAGCTGACCGCGCCGGGCTCCGCCATCGATCCACCGTTCTTGGAGAACAGGTTGCGGATTTCCGCGCCGGTGCGGTTGCGGTTGTCGGTCAGGCACTCGACGATCACGGCCACGCCGTCCGGCGCATAGCCCTCGTAGGAGATGGCCTCGTAGCGGACGCCCTCGAGCTCGCCCGAGCCGCGCTTGACGGCGCGCTCGATGGTGTCGATCGGGACCGACGCGTCGCGGGCCTTCGTGTACATCGTGCGCAGGCTGGCATTGGCCGTCATGTCGCTGCCACCCTCGCGGGCGGCCACCTCGATCTGGCGGATGAGCTTGGCGAACACCTTGGCCCGGGCGGCGTCCTTGGCCCCCTTCTGGTGCTTGGTGGTCGCCCACTTGGAGTGTCCCGACATGCGTTAGCGCCTCTCCTCTTTGGTCATCTCGACGAACAGCCGCTGCAGCCTACGGTCCGCGGTCAGCTCCGGATGGAAGGCGGCCACCAGGACCGGTCCCTGGCGGCACACCACCGGACGGCCGGGATCGCCGCCGACCCCCGGAAGCGTAGCCAGGACCTCGACACCCGGACCGGCGGACTCGACCACGGGTGCCCGGATGAACACCGCGGGTAGCGGCTCGTCGCCCAGGACCGGGACGTCGACCACGCCCTCGAAGGAGGCGATCTGGCGGCCGTACCCGTTACGGCGGATGGTGAGGTCGATCACCCCGAAGCTCACCTGGTCGTCCCGTCCGTCGAGCACCGTGCGGGCCAGCAGGATCATGCCGGCGCAGGTACCGAAGACGGGCAGGCCGGCTTCGAGCTCCTCGTCGAGCGGACCGGTCAGGCCCGACGACCCGAGCAGCAGCGACAGCGTCGTCGACTCGCCTCCGGGGACCACGAGGCCCGTGAGCCCGGCGAGGTCCTCCGGGCGCCGGACCTCGCGCACGGACTCGCCCAGGTGGCCGAAGGCGGCGGCGTGCTCGCGGACGTCGCCCTGGAGGGCGAGGATGCCGATGGTCACCGGCCCGGGCCCCCGGGGTGGCGGGGGCGGACCGGACTACCAGCCACGGTCGGCCAGGTGCACGCCGAGGGTGCCGATCTCCTGGCCGGCCATGGCGTCGCCGAGGCCGGTGGACACCTTGGCGACCAGGTCGGCGTCGGTGTGGTGGGCGGTGGCCTCGACCACGGCCCGGGCCATGAGGGACGGGTTCGAGCTCTTGAAGATGCCGGAGCCGACGAAGACCGCCTCGGCACCGAGCTGCATGACGAGGGAGGCGTCGGCCGGGGTGGCGATGCCGCCGGCGCAGAAGAGCGGCACGGGCAGGCGGCCCGTGGTGGCGATCTCCTGGAGCAGGCCGATGGGGGCCGCCAGCTCCTTGGCCCACCCGTAGAGCTCGGCCGAGTCCGCCTCGGTCACCTTGCGGATGTCGCCCAGGATCGACCGGAGGTGGCGCACGGCCTCGACGATGTTGCCGGTGCCGGCCTCGCCCTTGGAGCGGATCATGGCCGCCCCCTCCGAGATCCGCCGCAGCGCCTCGCCCAGGTTGGTGGCGCCGCACACGAAGGGCACCTCGAAGTTCCACTTGTCGATGTGGTGGGCCTCGTCGGCGGGGGTGAGGACCTCGCTCTCGTCGATGAAGTCGACCCCGAGGGCGGCCAGCACCTGGGCCTCGGCGAAGTGGCCGATGCGGGCCTTGGCCATGACCGGGACGGTCACGGCGGCCTTGATGCCCTCGATGAGCGCCGGGTCGCTCATGCGGGCCACGCCCCCGTCGCGCCGGATGTCGGCCGGGACCCGCTCGAGGGCCATGACGGCCACCGCGCCGGCGTCCTCGGCCACCTTGGCCTGCTCGGCGTCGACCACGTCCATGATCACGCCGCCGCGCAGCATCTCGGCCAGGCCGCGCTTGACGGTGAAGGTGCCGGTGGGGCGGTCGCCCGGCGGCACGCCGGGGAGCCTCGGAGGGGTGGACATGCACCCCATTCTACCGCCGGCCGTACGCCCCGATCCCGGGAGCGACGGCCGGTACCCGGGGTTCCCCGCACGCCGCGGCCGCCAGGCGGCATGATCGTAGGTGGTGGAACCCCTCCCTCCTCGGGACACGCCCGCGATCGAGCCGACCCCGGCGGCCACCGACGACGGGGCCGTCGGCGCCGTGCCGGACGCCCGGACCGGGCCGGCCGACCACCGGTCCGGGGTGACCGAGACGGTGGGGGTGATGTTCCGCCGCGACACGCTGTACATGGCGGCCTCGTCGCTGCAGCTGCTCTCCGGGGTGCTCGTCACGCCGTTCATGACGCGGGTCCTCGGGGTGCACCAGTACGGCATCTTCGCCGCCGACCTGGCCCTCCTCTACATCCTCTCCTACACCGCCAACCTCGGCCTCAACATCGGCATCCAGCGCCTGTACAGCCAGGAGGACGGCGAGCGCCGGAGTCGCAACCTCCTGGCCGCGTCCCTGGTCCTGGTCTCGTCGGTGACCGCACTGGTGTACGTCACCGGGCCGCGCTGGAGCCCCGTCCTCGGCTTCGGTGACTTCCCGCTGTCGACCCGCCTCGCCGTCGTCTGGGCGGGGCTCTTCGCCATGACGTGGATCTGCCTGGCCGTCCTCCGGTGCCACGAACGGCTGCTCGTGTTCACCGTCGTGTGCCTCCTGCAGGCCATCGTCGGCATCGGCATCGGCACGGTGGTGGCCTTCCTCCACCTGCACCTGGCCACCGACGTCCTGTGGTGCGCCCTCGCGACCCAGGCGGTGGCCGTCCTGTTGTCCCTGTCGACCGTGACCCCCCATGGGCGCGGCCTGTGGGACGTGCGCACCGTCGGTGCGACACTGCGGTTCTCGCTGCCGATCGTCCCCCTGCAGCTCTCCACCTTCGTGCTGTCGGCATCGGACCGGTTCATCGTGCTGCGCGACCTCGGGCCGGGCGCCACCGGCCGGTACCAGGTCGCCTACACGCTCGGTGCCGTCGGGATCAGCCTCCTCACCTTCCTCAACCTCGCCTGGCTCCCCCGCATCTTCTCGATCGCCGACCGGACCACCCGGGCCGCGGTGCTGTCCGCCAGTCGCGACGGCCTCTACCGACTGCTCGTCCCCGTGACCGTCGGCCTCGCCCTCGCCGGGCCGATCCTGCTGCGGATCTGGGCGCCCCGGACCTTCCGGACCGAGCAGCTGCTGCCCGTCATCGTGCTCGTGGTCGCCGCGACGATCCCGGTCTGCACCGCATTCGTGCACTCGCGGGTGCTGCTCTCCGAAGGCCGGTCCGCCGTCGTGGCCGTGGTCACCCTCGTGGCCGCCGGCGTCAACGTGGCGCTGAACCTCGCCCTGGTGCCGCACCTCGGGATCAACGGGTCGGCCCTGGCCACGACGGTCAGCTACACGGTCCTGGCCATGGCCATGGCCGCCCTGAGCCGGCTGCTGCTCCCCCTGGCCCGGCCCCCCGCCCGACTCTGGGGGGCCCTGCTGGCGGCGGAGGCCGTCGTCCTGGCCTCCGGCCGGCTCCCGGTCCACGGACCCTGGCTCGTCGTCCGGGTCGCGGGCGTCGCCGCGGCGGTGGTGACGGCGGTCGCCACACTCCGCGAGCTCCAGTCGACCTGACGGATCACCCCGGGAGGGGCGACCGGTCCGGCGGGTCGGCGGGTGGCGGGAGCGGCCCCACCGGTGCGGCCCGGGAGGACCGGTAGCCGTAGGTCGACCGCACCGGCCAGGTGAGCCCGGACACCAGCAGGTGCCGGGCCGTTCCCATCTGGAGCAGCCACCGGTCGTCCCGCTCGACCGGCGCGCCCTCGACGGCGAACCTCGACGGGTTGCCGGCGATCCCGTGACCGACGGCCAGGCCCGGAGCCGGCCGGTAGGAACGGCCGACCAGGGCCATGCAGGTGCGCAGGGTGCGGTCGACGTCGTCGACGTAGTCCTCGTACCGGACGACCTCGGTGGGGACCCCCCGGCGGACCAGGTGCCGGTACAGGAGGTTGAACACGTCCCACCGCACGCCCACCTCGACCGGTGACTGGGCGGCCATCACCCGATCCCCCGTTCCGGTCGCCGAGTGGGGGCGCCGGACCGGCCGGCTCCACGAGTGCACGACGGCCGACGGGTGACGGACCAGGTGCACCACCCGGAGGTCGATGCCCGCGGTGCCGGCCAGCAGGTAGGCCCACGCCGGATGTTTGGACGAGTCGATGACGAGTGACGAACCCGAGACCTCGGCGATGATCGGGTACAGGTCGGCCAGCACCGACCGGGCCCGGGCGACCAGGGGTCCCCGCCCCGCCAGGATCACCGGCAGCTCCCGCCGGGCGTTGACCCGGGTGAAGAAGGTGACGAGCTCGCGCCCCGCGGAGGTGTCCCACCCCCCGACGAGCCGTCGGCCGACCTCCGACCAGAGCGCGCAGTCCCGGACGCCCTGGCCGCAGCCGCACAATTCGGCATCGGCCACACCCCGTTCGAAGAGGTTCTTCAGCTCACCCACGGCCACGGTGTCCGGCTGCGCCGCGATGAGGCGTTCCAGCACCGTCGATCCGGATCGGCCCTCCCCCCCGATGAAGAGGACACGGGTCGAGGTGGCCATGGACCGCGCGCCGCCGCTCAGGCGGCCGGATAGCCGAGGCGCCGGGACTCGGTCGCGACCAGGGGCAGCACCCCCGACAGCTCCCGCTCGACCTTCCGCCACTTGTCGGCACTCGGCATCGTCCAGGTGTTGACCACCGGCAGCTTCCGGCTGTAGCGGTCGAGGGGGCCCGGATCGAGGTGCGCCCACCCGGCCAGTCGGGCCAGCACCGGGCCCGGGTCGGCGGCCATGTCCTCGTAGCGGACGGTGAGCACCCGGTCGGGATCCGCCGGGAGGTCGCGCCCGCAGTAGTCGTTGTACAGGCGCCACTGGTGGGCGCAGATCTCCATGACCGTGGCCCCCTCCAATTCCTCCCACCCGGGGATGAGCCCGAAGCACCAGTGGGTGCCCGGATAGTCCGCGATCGCGAACCCCGGGGGCAGCTCGAACCGTTGGAAGCGCGCCTCCTCGGTCCAACCCCGGTACATCGAGGCGATCGAACCCCGGGGGTCCCGGACCACGTACACGAACTGGGCGTCGGGGAAGACCCGGAGGAGCATCTGGATCCGGAAGCAGTTGTCCGGGGTCTTCTCCACCATGCGGATGGGCGGGGCCTTCCGGGCGGCGCCCAGCCGGGTGAGTACCCCGCTCAGGCGCGACCGGACGATGAGCGGGACGCGCCGGCCCACGGCCCCGTGCGATGCCTCGACGTTGCCGACCGCCTCGTAGAAGGCGCGTCGGATGGCCGTGGCCGTGTCGTCGTCCACGTCATCGGCGCCGACGACCATCGAGCTTCCCGGCGTCATCTCCGCCGGGAAGTACGTGCCGATGACGGCCTGGCTCTCCCGGTAGAGACTCCAGAGGTCGGGGTGGGTGGACAGGGCCTGGTAGATCATCGTCGTCCCCGAGCGCGGGGCTCCCAGTACGATGAGCGGGCGGGTGATGAGCGGTTCCCGCAGGTGCGTTCCGGGTGTGGTGGGGAGGGAGCTCATGGGGAGGACAGCCTGCCGCTACGGCGCCGCCGGGATGCCGTCCGTCGAGCATACCAGCGGCACCGCGCCCGTCCCGGGGCGAGCGGACCGGTGAACTCCGGGGCCGGGGCACCGGACGGGCACTCCCGTGACCCCGCCGCGGCGACCGACGGGTCGGACGCCGGCCGTCCGGACGCCGACCACCGGGAGCCCCGGTGCGTCGGCATCACCGGCGCGTCGGGGTATCTCGGCAGCCGGATCGGTGAGCGGTTCGAGCGGGCGGGCTGGCGCGTCATCCCGCTGGTGCGCCGACCGGGGTCGGCAGTGGCCCCGGCGCGCCACTACGACCTGACGGAAGCGGTCGACCCTGCGCTGTTCGATTCGATCGACGTACTGGTCCACGCGGCCTACGACCTGACGGCCCGTCGACCCGACGAGGTCTGGCGCACCAACGTCGACGGGAGTCGGCGACTGCTCGACGCGGCGGGGCGCGCCGGGGTCGGGCGGATCATCGTGCTCTCGAGCATGTCGGCGTACGACGGGACGCGGCAGGTGTACGGCCGGGCGAAGCTGGCGATCGAGACGGCCACCCTGGCCGCCGGCGGCTACGTCGTCCGGCCGGGCCTGGTCTGGGGCGACCGGCCCGGCGGGATGGCCGGGACGTTGGACCGGCTCTGCCGCCATCGCGTCGTGCCGCTGGTCGCCGGCCACGCCGGTCAGTTCCTGGTGTGCGACGTCGACCTGTCGGAGGCGGTGGTGGCGCTCGCCACGACCGACCTCGCTCCCCAGGTGATCGGCGTGGCCGGTCCGGAGGCCGTGCGCTTCCGGACCGTGCTCGAGACGTTCGCCCGTCGGCAGGGCGTCCGGTGCCGGTTCCTGCCCGTGCCGTGGCGACCCCTCCACTGGGCGCTGCGGGCGGCCGAGGCGGTGGGAGCGCCGTTGCCGGTCCGCGCCGACTCCCTGCTGGGCCTCGTCCACCCGGCACCCGACGTCCCCGGCCCCGATGCCCTGGCCCGCCTGGGGATCCGTCCCCGACCGTTCTCGGTGGCGGCACCGTGACCGGCTCCGAGCACCCCCTCGCCGGTGCCGACGCGGTGGGCGGCGACGTGTCCGTCGTCATATGCACCTACACCCCGGACCGGTGGGAGCAGCTGTGCGCCGCCGTGGACTCGGTGCTCGGACAGACCCGCCCGCCGTTCGAGCTGCTCGTCTCGGTGGACCACAACCGGGACCTCTACGAACGGTGCGTGCAGCGGTGGGGGGACCGGCCCCCGGCCGGCGGAGTACCGATCCGCGTCGTCGAGAACCGGTACCCGGGCCACCTCGGCGCGGCCCGCACCACGGCGTCGGAACTGGCGACCGGCCGCATCATCGCCTTCCTCGACGACGACGCCGCCGCCGAGCCCGACTGGCTGGAGCACATGGTGCCGCCCTTCGGGGACCCGGCGGTCGTCGCCGTCGGCGGGCGGCCGCTCCCGGTGTTCGCCACGGCGCGACCGCGCTGGTTCCCGGCCGAGTACGACTGGGTCTTCGGTTGCGCCTACGTCGGCCTCCCACCGTCCCCCGCACCCGTCCTGCGCGTGATCGGGGCGGCCATGGCGGCACGCCGGTCGGACCTGGCGGCGATCGGGTACTTCCACTCCGACGACCACGACGACATGGACATGTGCCACCGGTTGCTGCACCACTCGCCCCGAGGGGTGATCCTGTACGAGCCGCGTGCCGTCGTCCGACACCACGTGCCTCCCGACCGGGTCACCTGGAGCTACTTCTGGCGACGCTGCTTCCGCGTCAACCGGGGGAAGGCCGGTGCGTTCCGGCAGATGGGCGCCGCCCGCAACCTGGCCGCCGAGCGTCGGTTCGCCCGTGGCGCCCTCACCGGCGGCCTCCGGCAGAGCGGGCACGACCTGGTCCACGGGGACCCGGCGGGCGTGGCCCGCGCCGCGGTGCTGATCGCCGGGCTCGTCCTGGCCGGCACGGGCTACACCGTCGGCTGGGTCGAGTCGCTCGGGCCGGCGGGTCGAGGCAGCTGACGGGCGGACGGCCGCCGACCTACTTGACCAGCTTGCTGCAGAGCCCCTCGAGGGAGCCCACCGTCTGGAGGCAGGCCACGGCGGCGCTCAACGACGACGAGACCACGGTGACCTGCGTCTGCAGGTGCCGGATCTGCTGCGACTGCGTCGCGACCTTGCGGTCGAGCGAGTCGATGCGGTCGTTCATCGTCACGAAGAGCGTCGCGACGACCACGAGCACCACGACGAGCGCCGCCACCACCGCCACCACGCGCCGTCTGGGGCGCGTGGTGGAATCACCCTCGTACTGCTCGAACGGTGCCGCAGCCGCCGCGTGCTGTACGAGGTCGTTCGCATCGGTCTCTGTCATGTTGCCTCCACCGGGATGGACGGGTCGGGCTGATCGGAGCTGAGCGGACTGCGCGCCCCCACGGAACCTGCCGGCTACCGGCACGCGCGCGCCGGACGATCACGGATCACACCCGGTGGCCCGCCCCCGAACGTTGGCCGTAGTATATCGATCGGGACGGGTCCGGAGTTCTGGTTGCTCACGGATCCGTAGGGGTCGGCTCGTGTTCGGTCACGACGGCAGCTACTCACCGGGGCGAGGCGGTCGGCGATTGAGCACACCATCGACACAGGAGTTGGAAGTCGGGCGACCGTCGCAGCCGACGGAGGTTCCCGTGCGTCCGCGACGTCACACCGGACGGGCGCGACTCGGCGACACGGTGGCTCCCTACGTCCTGACCGTCGCGGGGGTCGCCTCCTGGTGGTGGTCCCTCCGTTCGATCCATCCCTACCGGGCCAGCGCGCTCGGCCTCCTCCCCCAGCTGTCGTTCCTCTGGTGGCTGGGCCTGCTGCTGACCGCCGGCGCCGTCGTGTGGGAGCTGCGACGGGACGTCCCCCGCTGGCCGGGCATGGTGGTCAGCCTGGCGGCGCTCGCCCTCGTCCTGCACGGGACCCTCCCGGCCGTCGAGGCCGTGCCCCGCTTCTCCACCGCCTACAGCGTCGCCGGGTTCAGCGAGTACCTGGGTCGCACCGGTCGGGCCCTGCCGCGCCTCGACGTGAGGATGTCGTGGCCGGCCATGTTCGCGGCCGCCGGGATGGCGGCCCGGGCCATGGGGGTCAGCACCCTGTGGTTCCTCCGCTGGTGCCCGCTCGTGCTCAACCTCGCCTACCTCGTCCCGCTCAAGGCGATCGCCAACACCTGCCTCCGCACGGAGCGCGCCCGGTGGGCCGTCCTCGGCCTGTTCCTGGCCGCCAACTGGATCGACCAGGACTACTTCTCCCCCCAGGGACTGAACCTGTTCCTGTTCCTGGTGGCCGTCGCCGTAGTCATCCGGATCTTCAGCGCCGGCGGGTACCCGCCGCGCCTGATCGCCTGGATCGTCCGCACCCGGCAGTGGGCCGCCGTCCAGCGGGCCGGCCTCCGGATCGGCAAGCTGCCCCACGGGGCGGTGGCGGGCGAGCAGCCCGACCTCGCCACCACGCCACGCCGGCGCGTGGCCATGCTCGTGGTGCTCCTCGTGGTCCTCGGCGCCTCGGCGGTGTCCCACCAGATCACGCCGGCCGCCCTGTGCCTGGTACTCTTCGGACTGGCCGTCACGGGCCGGACCGGCCTGCGCCTGCTCTGGCTCCTCATGGCCTGTCTCGTCTGGGCGTGGCTCTCGTGGGAGGGCCACGCCTACTGGTCGGACCACCTCGCCAAGGTG
>Ga0302202_10000876_pt1 | contig 38307 bp, 25 predicted proteins | sample II_Bog_N3_3_FD_194579 | JGI IMG/M metagenome (GOLD analysis project Ga0302202, IMG submission 194579) | Peat permafrost microbial communities from Stordalen Mire near Abisko, Sweden - II_Bog_N3_3 | ecosystem: Environmental > Terrestrial > Soil > Wetlands > Peat | place: Sweden: Abisko...
CGGGAAGATATCGCATCGAAGTGGAGAAGCTTGGATTCATCGCGGTCATTGAGTCCGGCATCATCCTTCATGTGCAGGACGCTCTGGAAGTGAATTTTGAAATGGAGCTTGGCTCCGCGTCGGAAAGCGTGACGGTGGCAGGCAGCGCACCGCGGCTCGATACGGAGTCTTCAAGCCTGGGCACCGTGGTGGAAAGCCGCGAGGCCAACGAACTGCCCCTCAACGGACGAAACGTCTTCAACCTCATCGCCCTGGCTCCTTCCGTCATTCCGCAAGGCAGCGCCACGGGAACTCCGGTGGGGGTAAATCCGTTTGGGTGGGGCAACTACCAGGTGAGCGGCGCATTCGGCAACCAGAGCGTCGAGTACCTTGACGGGCAACCGCTCAACATCACTTACATCAATGTGCCTATGTTGATTCCCATCCAGGATTCGATTCAAGAGTTTAAAGTCCACACCGGCAACCTGCCCGCGGAGTGGGGCAGGTTCGCGGGTGGCGTTATCAACCTGAGCACCAAGGGCGGCACTCAGTTTCTGCGCGGCGAACTCTACGAGTACCTGCGCAATCGAGTCTTCAACGCCAATGACTTCTTCCTCAAGCAGGCGGGTAAACCGCGGCCCCCCTGGGTGCAAAATCAGTTTGGAGCCGAAGCGGGCGGCCCGCTGAATCTTCACCCCGGCGGCCAGGCCAATCGAACTTTTTGGTTTGCAGATTGGGAGGGATTCAGGCTGCGCACCGGCACTCCCTTCACCGCGACGGTCCCGACCGAAGCGGAGCGCGGAGGGAATTTTGCGGCGCTTGGTATGCCGATCATGGACCCATGCGCCGGCAGCGTGCTCAATGCTCAGGGCGCCTGTCCTTCGAGCACTTCAGCGCCGTCTGCATTTCAAGCTAATCTCATACCGCCAAAGCGCATCAACCTCACATCCAATGCTCTTCTTTATCTTTGGCCGCTTCCCAACGCTCCCGGAACGGTCACACCCTCAGGTACCCTCAACAACTTCAATACCGTCGCCAATACGGGCGGAAATCAGAACCAGGTAGTTGGCCGCATCGACCGGGATATCACCGGAAAGCAGAAGCTCTTTGCCCGCTTCAGTTACTGGAATGTGCTCGATTTGCCCATCGACCCCCTGCACAACGGGCTGTGCGAGGATCGATGCCTGGAAAACTACTCAACCAAGGCTTTGGCCGCAGGATACAACTACAGCATCAGCTCGATGACCATTTTCGACTTCAATGCCGGCGTCAGTTATTTTTCCTATCTTCGATCTCCGACCAATGCGAACTTCGATCTGACTTCGATCCTGTGGCCCGCCGCCTACAATGCGGCGATTCCCTCCATCATGCGCACACCCCCGACACCGTGCGTCGCCGGCTTTGCTGATAACATCATGTGCTCCCAGGGGCAGAGCTACATCAAGGATCGCAATACTCAATACAATCTCTCTCCAAGCCTCACTCTGGTGCGCGGACGACATCTTTACCACATGGGCCTTCAACTGGAAACAAGCTACGATAATGCGGCGCAAACGAATATCGCCAGCGGGGCTTTTGATTTCTGCGGAGTTGGCGAACCTTGCTTTACCGGCGAGCCCATGGCCGATTTCTTATTGGGCTACGCTGACAATTTCAGCAATGTCAACAACCATTATTCCGCTCAGGTGGTCGTTCCCGCATTCACCGCGGGGAAGCAGGTATATCGCGCGCTTTACTTCAACGACACATGGCGTGTAACCAATGCGCTTTCCTTGAATCTTGGGCTTCGCTATGAGCTTCAAGGGCCATGGTCCGAACGCCATAACCGCCTGTCCTATTTCGACCCCGGCGCAAAAAGTTACATCAATCAGTTTCTACCGGCGGGATCTTCGCCTGTGATGGGTGACTCGTTTCTGGTTTCTCCGGGCGAGCGAAATAACCTGCCCCTTGCCAAAGACAATATGTCGCCGCGGCTCGGCATTGCCTACAGGCTGTCATCCACTATGGTAGTGCGCAGTGGTTATGGAATCTTATGGATTCCGGACTATATGTCGTACGCCTTGAATCCCAACAACGACATGGTGAATGCGGCCAGTACAACTTACACGGGAACGGTGGATGGAATCCATCCGTATAACACCATTTCTCTTCCTTTCCCAAATGGGATTTCACCGCCGCCCGGCACTTCGCTCGGAACCGAGGGCACGCAACAATTTCTTACCCAGGTGGTGCAATCGATTATCGAGGTTGACCGCGGCAACCACCCCCACGGATATATCCAGCAATGGAACCTCAGCGTAGAGCAGCAATTGCCTGCGAAGTTCTCATTTGTAGCTGCCTACGTTGGATCAAAGGGAACTCACTTAGCCCAGTATTCGCAGCAGATCAATCAGATTTCCGACAGCTTTTTTTCCGCGGCGGCGGCTCAATTTGCACAAGGGGGACGGCCTGCTGTCGCGCTGCTGAGTCCAACTCCGAATCCATTCTTTGTGAGCGGAACAGCATTGGCTCTCACGGCCCCCACGACGACAATGGGGCAACTCCTCAGGCCTTTTCCCCAGTACACCAGCGTGGAACTCGCGGGGCAGGGATCGTTCAACAGTATTTATCACTCATTCCAGCTCACTGTGCAAAAGCGCTTCCCGGAGGGAGGCTCGCTTCTCGCGGCCTATACAAATTCTAAATTGATCAGCAATACGGATACCCTGACCGCCTGGCTTGAAAACAGCGTAGGACTGATACAGGACAACGACAACCTGCGTGGAGAGCGCTCGTTATCCTCGCAGGATGTTCCCCAGCGTCTGGTGATTAGTTATGCGGTGGACCTTCCATTTGGACAAGACAAGCGTTTTCTGACCAATATTGGCCCCACTCTGAATAAAATCGTCGGAAACTGGGGCGTCGATGGAGTAACTTCATTTCAACGCGGATTTCCGTTAGTGTTCAGCAGTGGCCAGGTAAATGACGTAACTCTCTTCGGAGCAGGCTCGCGCCCGGACCTGCTGCCCTCCTGCCGCAAATCCTCCTCTGCCAGCGGGAACGCCCGTATTCAGGCTTGGTTCAATGAGGCATGTTTTGCCGCGCCGTCCGATTTTACCTTTGGGACGGAACCGCGAGTCGATCCGACCTTGCGCTCCGATGGCGTGGATAATTTTGACGTGGCCGCGTTCAAGAAGATTTTGTTTGGTATGCAGGAGCGGCTCGGCTTCGAGTTTCGTGTGGAGGTTTTCAATCTCTTCAACCGCAAGCAATTTGCACCGCCGAGTACGACTTGTTGCACGACCAATAATGGAAACTTCGGCGTAGTCACCAGCACCGACCCTGGAACCAATCCGCGACTTATACAGTTCGCTTCGAAATTGTTTTTCTAATAGCCGCCATTCTCCGCTACTTTTCGCCTAACTGATACGGTATCCCGAACCGCCCAATCTGAATCAATGCCTTGCCGGAAGGAGGCCAGATGTGCAAACTTTCCACCCGGCTTGATCCCGCAATGCGATGCGCCTCCGTGGTGCCCACCGGCGTGCCTGAGGCGGCTTCGTATAAGCGTACGATCAGCGCGTCGCCCGTCCTCACCCAACCCAGCACATACTTCCCCGGTTTCAGTGCGACGCCGCCAATGCTGACCGGCGCTTGCAGAATCAGGTAGTGCGAATACTTGTCCGCTGCCGAGTATCCAGCGGTGATCAGCACCACTCCGGCGATGAACTGGCCTCTGCCATTCACGATGCCGGAGGCAGTGCGCATCTCGGTCTCTATATGTTCCGTTACCACCTGCGCCCGCGCGGGCAGCAACGACGCAAGCTCCGCGTCTGTCGCCTGCCGCCATGCCGTTCTCTGGGCCTGCGCAAGAGGGGATAATAACAGCAGAATGAGTCCTATAAAAATCAGCTTCCTGGCCTGATTTCGTCTCATGGCTTTGTCTTTCTAAGGGATTCGAGCGGAACTATGCCGCGCTGAATAGCCGCCGTCGTAGCCTGCGTCCGGTCCGTCACACCCAGCTTGCTCAGCAAGCTGTTCACGTGCGTCTTCACCGTGGCTTCTGAGATCTCCAGCTCGGCCGCAACATCCTTGTTGCTCTTGCCATGAACAATCTGTTCCAACACATCGAACTCCCGCGGCGTCAACTCCTGAGTACCCATGCGCTCCGCCAGTTTTTCGGCGATCGCCGGCGGAATGTAAGACCTGCCGGCATGAACTGCGCGAATGGTCGTTATCAACTCCTCGCTGGTCATGCCCTTCAGCAGGTAAGCGCGCGCGCCGGCCTGCAGGGCGCGATAGATGTCCTCGTCGCCGTCGTAAGTGGTCAGCACGATGAAGCGCGCCTGCGGCGTTTCCGTGCGGATGCGCTCGATAACCTCTACGCCGCTAAGCCGCGGCAGCCGCAGATCGATCAACGTTATAGCTGGCTGGTGCTTGCGAAACTGCGCGATGGCCTCCACGCCATCCGCGGCTTCGCCCACCACCTCAAGGCCATCCACCACGTTGAGCAGCGCGACCAGTCCCTGGCGCACCACGTGGTGGTCCTCGACAATCAACACCCTAATCGATTCTTTGGTCACGTTTGCTTCCTCACAGTCTCTATTGTCTCTCTCGACGCCGCGGGTGCCCCAGGTCTCGATTCTGAGACCTGGGAAAGAAGCAGCCGCACCGTCGTTCCCGCGCCCGGCTCACTCGTCACTTCAAATTTTCCGCCAATGGACGCCGCGCGCTCTCTCATTCCCGTCAGCCCGAACCGCCCCGGCTGTGGCTCATGCTGGGCGGCAAAGCCACTCCCGTCATCGCGCACCTCCAGCGCCACTGTGTCCCGCCCGTACTCCAACTGGACAAGAAGCTGTTTGGCGGCGGCGTGCTTCTTCACATTATGAATTGCTTCCTGGGCCACGCGCAGGAATTCACGCTCCGTGCCTGGAGGCATCGGCCTATATGCGCCGAAGATGCTGAATCTTGCTTCCAGTCCATGACCGTCTTCGGCCTCCGTCATCCGGCGGAGGCGAACCGGCAGCGTGGTCTCGGCCGAGTCCTGCGAGCGCAGCGCCCAGATGGACTGGCGCGCATCAGCCAGCCCCTCGCGCACAAAATCGCGAGTCAAGTCCAAATGCTTCGACGCCTCCTCCGGCTTTTTCAACCGCAGCAGCTCCGCCAACACCTCCAACTGCACGCTGATGCCCACGTAGCCCTGAGCCAGCGTATCGTGAATCTCGCGCGCAATGCGATTGCGCTCGCCCAGCACGGCGCGAAACTCGCCCTCGGCCTGCCGCAGCCTGAGCCGCAACAGCAGCACGATCACTCCCGCCGCCACCAATAGCAGCAAGACCAAAAACCACGCAGTCTGATAGTAGCGTGGCCGCAGTTCGAAGGTGAGCGCCGCGCCCGCAGTGTCCCAAAGCCCATCGTTATTGGCGGCCTGCACGCGAAAGGTATAGTGCCCCGGAGGAATGTTGGTGTAATACGCGGAGCGGCGCGCGCCGGCATCGGTCCAGTCGCGGTCGAAGCCCTCCAGCATATAGCGGTAGCGCACCTTCTGCGGCGCGGTAAAACTCAGTCCCGCATAATCGAACTGAAAATGAACATGACCCGCCGGAATACGCAAAGGAGATTGCGCTGTCTGCAATGTCTGCGGAAGATCGTCGACTGCAAAGCGCTCCAATGCTACCGGCGGTGGAACACTGTTCACCGGGAAATGCGCCGGATCAACTTCCACAATCCCCTTGGAAGTGGCAAACCACAATCGGCCGTCGGCCGAGCGCCACGCCGACGGATGACTGTTGGTCGCTGTTTCCTGGCTACGCAGACCATCCGCCGCGCCAAACTCAATCCAGTGCGAGCAGCCTGTCCCCTGCATCGCATTGCCCGCGCCCGCGCAGTCGCAGCGCGCTATCCCATTTCCGGTGGCAAACCACAGATGCCCGACGCCATCGTCCAGAATGGCGTGGATACTCGTTTGGTCCAAGCCATCATGCTTTTCCGGCGAGAATCTCCGGCCGTCCCAAACATTCCACCCGTGGTCTTGCGTCCCAATCAGCAGCGTTCCATCTCCGCGCGAAAGCAGCGCAGTGATCACGTTGCTTGAAAGCCCGTTGGCAGTCGTATAGTTCGTAATTGCGCCGCCGTTCAACCGCGACAGCCCCGCGAAAGTGGCCACCCACAGATTCCCCGCCCGGTCGCGAACCAATGCTCCCACCAGGTCGCTGCCCAGTCCATTGGCATGAGAAAAAGTCTCCATATGCGCGCCACCGGGCACACCGTTCCTCATAGCCCAGTGCGTCAGCCCGCGCCGTGTCCCAATCCATAGCGACCCATCCGTGTCCACCAGCAGAGAGCGGATGAAGTCGTCAGGCAACCCGTCAGCGGAAGTGAAGGAATCAATCCTGCCCGCGCGAATGCGATTCAATCCATCCGGCGTCCCTACCCAAAGGTCGCCGTTTGGCGCGGCCGCCAAGGAGAGAATCACATCGCTCAAAAGGCCGTTGCCGACCGAGTAGCTGCGAAGCTCTGACCCGCCACTCAATGCAGCGAAAGAGTCTGGGTGCCCCACCCTCGCCACGTTCTTGTCTTTGTGGCTAGGGTGGGTTTCCACTATTCCATTGTTCTGGGGACGTATCGCATTCAGTCCAGCCCCATTGGTTCCCACCCAAAGCGTGCCCGCTTTGTCCTCGACAACAGTCGTAGTTGCGTCCGAAGAAAGCCCCTCTCGTGCGCCGAAGGTGCGGAAGCGCTGATCCCGCAGAATATGCAGCCCGCCGGTCTCAGTGCCGACCCAGATGTTTCCTTCGTGGTCTTCCATCAGCGTCAGCACAGACGCCGAGGCCAGCGGGTCCGTCACCGGCAGCCGTTCGAGTTTCCCTGCTGTCCATCGCACTAGCCCGCCGTTCGTACCGATCCACAGACTGCCCCTGCGATCCACAAATATATTTTGTATCCGACTGCCGGGAAGCTCCTTTCCGACGATCAACTTCCTTGCCGGACCCCCTCCAAATTCAATCAATGAAATGCTACTCTCGCTCCCGAGAGCCACGCCCTGACGACCGAAGGGTTCCATAAACTGCAGAAATCCCCGGGGAATATCAGGTCCCCACGCAACAAGAGCACCTCCCGAGAGAATCGGATCCGAAAGGACGCCGCCGCCAGCTAGGTTTACTGAGCCGCCGAGGCCGTGTCCCACGAGATAAGGGCCCAAATTGCTTTCGATACCTTGATCCACCCCGTGTCCCTTTGCAAAAACGGCAATTCCCTCAGTAGCCCCAACCCAAAGGTCATCCTCTGCACCCGCCACAATAGAGGTGATTGTGCCTTTCGGCATTCCCTTCACTGCCGGTACAAACTGTTCACCGACCAGATGTGCCAACCCCTGATCTGTCCAAGCCCACACTACGCCGTGCGACGCCTCGGCCACCGAATGTACAGCCCCTCCCGGCAGCCCATCCTTAATGGTGAATGCAGTGACGCTGCCGTCCTTCCACCGCGCCAGCCCCTCGCTGGTTCCAATCCACAGCGCCCCGTCTTTTGTCTCCAGCAAACAACGCACATCGTTTCCGGGCAGCGCCGGCGTTGAATTGCGGTCAAAGGTCTGAAACCCGTTGCCGTCAAAGCGGACCAACCCCACCTCGGTCCCCAACCATATAAAGCCATCCGTGGTCTGGAGCAGCGCCTGCACTGTGTTCTGCGGCAGGCCGTTCTCCATCACCCACGTTTGGCGGCCGTAGTTGGCCAGCGGAGTGGAAGGCTCCAACCCGTACGCGACGAGTCCGCATCCGAGCAGCATTGCGATTGCCAGCAGGCCCCGCAGCGCATCGGCGCGCCGAGTTCCGGCAATCCGCGCCGCGTTCGGGACAGTCTTTCGCGTTGCATTCATCGGGCTAGCGTAATCTCGGGCCACGAAAGTGCGAGCCGGCTTTCTCAAATAGGGTTCATCCTGCGCAAAAAACCGCGCACCTCCACAGTAATTGGACAGGCTCCGGAATGCACAGAAACATGAGCAGATTTTTGCGCGAAAATCCGGTGCGGCCCGCGCCCCAGCCTCGAACCATTGATGGATTCAACGCTCATTCAATAGGCCCAAGACACATCGTGGATTAGCTCATAACCTGAGATTACCTCTGAAAAGGTCAAGCTGTTTGACTTTCGGGTGGTTGCCACTTTGCTGGCGGTCACCCGATTTCTCTTTATGGGCCGCAGTGCAGCCTTAGCCAGGAGCAGCCACGGAAACCTCGCATAAGAGCATCCTCCACCTTTTGGATGAGTCCAGCTCACAGCCGAATCGTATATGGTGATGACGTTACACGTGTGGAGGCCCCCGTGTTCCTGTCGATTCCCCGGCATTCCCCGGCTTCTCCGTCCCCGAATTCCGAAGCTTTAGTTTCATGGAATCACGGAGTTCAGCTCGCTGCCAGGCCGGCGTCCATCTTCCGGCTTGCCGCAGTCGTGTTCTGCGCCGTGACGGTCGCAGGCTCCGGCCGTTGCGCCGCGCAGTCCACCACGCCGGACTCCCATGCTGCCGATACGCAGTCCGACAAGCCGCGTGAAGGCGGCCAGGCTCCCGCCGTTGGAGGAGTCAACACCGGAGGTGCTCACCCGGCTGTGCTCGACAGCGAACGCCGTCCCATCACCGCCGGCGGCTTCGTCAAGCAGGGCCCCGTCCTTTTCCAGGACATCGCACGCCAGGCCGGCTTGACGACCTGGAAGCACATCATGGGCACGCCGGAAAAGAAATTCATTATCGAGGCCAACGGCTCAGGCGTTGGCCTGATCGACTATGACAACAGCGGCTGGCTCTCAATCTATCTTGTGAACGGTTCCACTTATGACGCCGAAAGCGGCAAGGCCGCGCCCCCCAAAGCCGCGCTCTTTCGCAACAATCATGATGGCACCTTTACCAATGTGGCCGAGCAAGCCGGCGTGACTAATGGTCGATGGGGCGTAGGCGTCGCCATAGCAGACTATGACAACGATGGCTGGCCGGATATTTACATAACTAACTTCGGCAAGAATCGCCTCTATCACAATAATCACGATGGCACCTTTACCGATGTGGCCGAAAACGCCGGCGTCGCTCTTGGTAACTGGTCAACTGGAGCCACGTGGGGAGACTATGACGGCGATGGCCGCCTGGACCTTTTTGTTCCCGGCTACGTTCACTATGACCTGGCCAATCCGCCTGCCTCCGGCGAAAAGGGTGTTGCTTACAGCTTTTGCCAGTTTCGCGGCGAAAATGTAATGTGCGGGCCGCGCGGGCTCAAGGGCGAACCGGATCATCTCTTCCACAACAACGGCGATGGCACATTTACGGATGTAAGTGTAAAGGCGGGCGTCGCCGATACAAATGGCTACTATGGGCTTGCTTCGGTCTTTGTAAGTCTCAATGGCAATGGCAAACCCGACTTGCTCGTAGGCGATGACTCAACTCCGAATTACCTCTATCTCAACAAAGGCGATGGCACATTTGAAGATGTCAGTTACGCCTCAGGTTACGCTCTCAACGAGAGCGGGCGCGAAACTGCCACCATGGGCATCGCTGTGGGCGACTATCAGAACAACGGTCAGGTTGATCTTTACGACACCACTTTCTCCGACGATTACAAACCGCTCTATCGCAACGATGGCGACGCCAATTTCACGGACATCAGCTATCAGTTGGGGATTGCCGAGCCTACCGTCCCTTTTCTCGGTTGGGGCACGGCATTCCTCGACTTCGACAACGATGGCTGGAAGGATCTGATTCTCGCTAATGGCCACGTCTACCCAATTGTGGATAAGGAGCCTTGGGGAACGAGTTATGCCGAGCGCCCTTTGCTATTTCATAGCATCGGCGGCAAACAGTTCGAGCTAACGCCCGCCGTCGAGGGAACAGCGCTCGCCCAGACCTATGTTGGCCGTGGCCTGGCAGTTGGCGATCTCTTCAACGACGGCAAGCTCGACGTGGTCATCAATAATCTCGATGGCGTCCCGGCACTGCTCCGCAACGTTTCGCCTGACAAGCATCATTGGATCGAGTTCAAGCTTATTGGCGGTTCGAAAAGCCCGCGTGACGCTGTCGGCGCCACTGTTTTTGTCACCGCCAATAATATGCGCCAGCGAGGTGATGTTATCTCTGGTGGCAGCTATGCATCTACTAGTGATCCGCGCCTGCACTTTGGCCTTGGCGATGCCACTACCATTGACGAAATTGAAGTGCATTGGACGAGCAGCGCTAAAGAACGTTTTGCGGTCACGCAGATTGATCGCATCGTAACCCTGACGGAGGGGCAAGGAATGAAACCTTAGAGCGCATCGTCCATGGTTCCGTCTCCATCTCCCTCCAATTCTTCTGGAGCGTCTTACCCCTTCCAACGCCGGAGGTCAAGCCCGATGAAGTTCCAGAGCATTGCAATCCGACCCGCGCTGTTTGCCCGTCGCGCGCTGCGCATAGTCGGCCTTCTCATGCTTGTGGCGGCCGCCTGTTGCGGCTGGATGGCGTGGCGGGCGGAAAGTGCCTATGCGACCAACGATGACCCGGAGGCAGCCGAGCGATCGGCTTACTCGAAAGCCGTCAAAGAGCACTACAATTCTCGCTTTGGAGTGGACCAGCCGTTTCTCCCTTCTAATGCTGTCACGGACACGGGCGAGTTCATCAATCCCAAGAGCTTCCCCACTGCACAATATTGCGGCCATTGCCATCAGGAAGCGCACGCAGAGTGGCGCCAGAGCGTACACGCGAATTCTTTCCGCGCTCCCTGGTACGTCAAGAACGTCAATGTGCTTCTTAATGGAAAAGGAAACGAGTATGCGCGCCACTGCGAAGGGTGCCACAATCCCATCGCGCTCACTTCCGGCGCAATGACCCAGCACTCACCGATCAATCGCAGCTTCGACGCGGACGGCGTCACTTGCTCCGTGTGTCATTCCATTCAAAAAGTCGATACGCGCGGTACCGGCAGTTACGTGCTCGCTCAACCGGCAGTTATGGTGGATGAAAACGGAAAGCCTGTTTACGGCGAAGTTTCCGACAAGGAGATATTAGCTCACCTCGACCGGCACTCCAAAGCAGTTATGAAGGATTTCTACCATACCAGCGAATTCTGTTCCGCCTGCCACAAGGCCGCATTGCCCAGGATACTGAATGACTATAAGTGGCAGCGTGCCATATTTTTATACGATGAGTGGCAGCTTTCTTCCTTCGCCAAACAGTCGCCGCTTCCCTTCTATGTCAAAGATCAGGTTTCCACTTGCCAGACATGCCACATGAAGCGGGAAGAAATTCAATTGCCGGACTATGGCTCCAAAGACGGCAAACTCGCCTCGCATCGCTGGCTCGGGGCCAATACTGTCCTATCAAAGTATTACGGCTACGACGCGCAGATGGAGAAGACTATTGCTTTTCTGCGTAACGGAGTCTTGAACGTGGATGTTTTCGGAATCGAACGCAACGGAGGCAAGATCATTGCGCCGCTGGGGAGTGAGCCGTTCGAGATCACACCCGGCGACGAACTCACCGTTTCGATTGTGATTCAGAATAAAGGTATCGCCCACAGCCTTGTGCCCGAACAGCGCGACTTTTACGAGAGCTGGGTGGAATTCGAGGCCAAGGACGCGTCGGGCCGCACACTGATGCATTCCGGCGCACTGCGAGCTGGAGGCTCACTCGATCCCCGCGCGCATAGCTTCACAAATCGATTGGTCAATGCGCAGGGCGGCTTGAACGATCTGCATCAGGTCTGGAATACAAGGGTCGTTGCCTATAACAACACTATCCAATCCGGCCGCTCACAGATTGTTCGTTATCAGTTCATGTTGCCCGCGGGCGCCGCCGGGCCAATTAGCCTAACCGCAAAGGTGAACTATCGCCGCTTCAATCAGCACTTCATCGATTTCGGCTTGGATAAGCACTACGAAATGCCGGTGGTTGAGATCGCCGCGCGTACCCGCACTATTGCCGTTGGTTCCAATTCGGTAGCTCCGCCCGACCCGCAGGATAACAGGGATTGGATGCGCTGGAATAACTACGGCATCGGCCTGCTGGATGCGCAGCAGTATGCCGAGAGCGCGCGCGCCTTCAAGCGTGTTACCGAGATGCGCCCGGACTATGCCGACGCATACACCAACGTGGCCATCGCCGACTCTCAATGGGAACGTTTTGACGACGCGCGCGCCAGCCTGGAAAAGGCCTTACAACTTGCGCCCCACAACGCCCGCGCGCTCTATTACCTCGCGCTGGTCGAGCGCATTCAAGGACATCTCGACGCCGCCGTCAACGATCTCCGCGAGGTGACGGCGCAATTCCCCCGCTCGCGCGACGCTCATCGCGAGCTCGGCTTCTCTCTCTATCAGCAGCATAAGTACAATGAAGCGCGCACTGAGTACGAGACGTTGCAATCGATTGATCCCGACGACCTTGCGGCGCACTATATCCTCTCTATCGTTTATCACCGGCTGGGCATGAAGGCCGAGGCCACGCGCGAGGCCAGCTCCTTCGCCGACCAGAAGGACGATCCGACTGCCAGCACCTACGCGTTGGAATTCCTGCGGAAGCATCCGGAGATTACTTCAGAGAGTGTGCCGTGGCACATACACAGCGATTTGACGGCCGAGCCCATTGTGGCCGGAGGGACCACTCAATGAGGTTGTGGTTGACTGTCCCTGGCTTGGCTCTGATTTGTTCCCTCGTGTGCTTTGCGTCCACACGCGGTCAGCGCGAGCACGGCGCTTCACTTTTCGCCACCAGCGGATGTATGCATTGTCACGCCATCCACCACGCCGGCGGCAGCAAAGCGCCCGACCTCTCCGGCGTGGGCAGAAGGTTGAACGAAATCCAGATGCGCCAGCAGATCGTCAGCGGCAGTATGCGCATGCCGCCTTTTGGAGATGAGTTGCAATCTTCAGAACTCGCCGATCTGCTCGCCTATCTGCGCTCCTGCCGGGACAAAAAGGAATAGTGCGTTATTCCTGGAAGGCGCTTCATTGCGGCACAGTTCGGCTATCAGAGACTCTCATTGTCGCCTGCTCCCGAATCGCCTCAGCGCGGCTCGCCGGTCGGGAGAAAGGCAGCTCCGGAAATCAGGTTTCCCGAAGCCAGCTTATTTCTCAGCCGCTCTGGATTGGCGCCGCTGAGACATTCAGCGGCCACCAGCATTCGCAGTGCAGTGGCCGGTGTCGTTTCCGGCTGGAGCCGGAATATCCACGGAATATTGATTGAGGTCAGTGTTTTATCGCTGCTCAGCGCAATCACGGGCACAAAACTCTTGAGCGCCAGTTGCTCGGCCAGATGAGCTGCGTCGCGGTCCAAAGCAACGATGGCGAGTGCGTGTTCGTCCATCAGCGCATGAACCAGTTGAGTTGAGGCCGCGCCCCAGTTCTGATCGCTCGCCACAGGCAGCAGCTTCCACGCCCGCCCTTTTGCTGCACCGAATGCCAACTCCGCCTGCACCTCAGGCGACTCGACAACTTCGGCCGCCTTCGGTCCGAACAGAACGATGTTTACCGGCCCTGCCGGCACATCGGGCCGGTGCGGTCCAGCATAGTCCACGCCATCCTCACCCACGCGCGCATAGGGCGTATGCGGCGTCGGCGGTGCGACAGACACCGGCGCCTCTGCGGGTGGCTGCGCCGCAGGTGTCTTTTCCATCGTCGCGACCTTATAGGCGATGGCCCCGTTATGCACCGTGCCCAGGTATAAGGGGGCCGTATTCTTCTGGTTGGGATCGAAGACCATGTGCCCGGTCACGCCGTCGTATTCTTCTGTATCGGCCAGCGCATCGTGAATCCGCGCGCGATTCAACCCCGCCTTGCAGATTGAGTCGAGCAGCAGACTCATCGTGTCATAGGCCATTGAGGCGAACTGCTCCGGCTTCTCCTTGAAACGCGCCTCAAAGCGCTTGTTAAAGTCGATCCAGCGCGGATCAGTGCGCGTGGGGTCGTAAGGATACACGGCCTCAAATCCCTCAGCGGCATCGCCAGCCTGGGCCACCAGTGTGTCGCCCAGCGTGCGAAACTCGCCAAAGACGCGCTGCTTCATTCCCTCGGCTCGCATCTGCTTCAGGATCGTCGCCGCCTCCGGTTCGTCTGCAACCAGCAGGACGGCGTCCGGACGCGAACTGCGGATCACTCTAAGTTGCCTGGCATAATCCGTGTCGCCCGGCTGAAAGATCTGCTCCATCACGACCGGATGGCCCAGCCGCCGCGAGGCATCCAGGAACTTGCCAAGGCCAAAACGACCGTATCGGCTGCTCGACCTGAGAACCGCCACGCGTTTCAATCCTAGCTCGGTATAGATGTGGCGAGCCAGCGTCAGATACTGTTGCCGGTCATCCTGCATCGTGCCGAAGTACCACGGAATGGCCGTTTCCGGAACGGTCGGATCGGTATTGGCCGAACTCACAACCGGAAGCTCCGCGCGCAGAGCCACGCGCAGGGCGATGTGCGTTGACTCGGAGTTGATCGAGCCGAAGATGGCCCACACCTGTTCGTCGTAGGCCATCTTCACGGCTTCATCGGAGGCCGAACCCCAGATCGCCGGTTCAGTTGGCCGGACTTCGCCATAGACCGCCGTAGCCTGCCAGTTGTTGTAGTCATTGTGGAGCATCAGTTTGAAGGGCTTGCCGCCGTAGCCGCCGCGCGCATTCGCCTCTTCCACAGCCAACTGCGCGCCATGCAACATGCGCAGTCCAAGAACCGATTCCGAATTGTGCTCGATCGGCCCAAAGAAGCCGATGCGCACTTCGGTGAGATCCTTTGGCTCGGGAATATCCCGCGCCGCGCCGACATAAATATTCGGGCGTGTGTAGTTGAGGTCATAGGGCGCCGCAAACTTGGCATAGGGTTTCATGTCGGCCGGCTCGCCCGCATAGGGCGTCACTTCGCGATCACGCGGCGGTCCCGGCGGATGAGCTCCGCACTCGCACACCTTCGCGCCGCTGACCGTATCCTTGCCCATGTTCTGTCCCGTGAGATTCGGGGCGGCGAACGCGGCCAACATGCCCACCGCAACCAACAACGATCCCTTGCGCATGACAACTACTCCTTGTTGCAGCAAGCCTTGTCCGTACGGAACATGGCTATAGCTTCGATCTCGACCAGCAGTTCGGGACGGCAAAGATGCGCCTGGATGCCGGTGGACGCGGGCAGCGGATCGAGTCCCTGCTCTTTGAAGAACGCAGTGCGTCCGGCATTGAAAACGTCGTAGTCGCGATCGATGTCCCGCAGGTAGCAACTGGTGCGCACAATGTCGTGCCAGGTGCATCCTTCCGCCTCAAGAAGGCCGGTGATGTTGTCGAAGGTGCGCCGCAATTGTGCGGGAAAGTCGCCGATGTGTACGCTGACGCCGTGCTCGTCGATGGAGGCAGTGCCCGAGATCAACAGAATGGCCACGCCTCCGATATCGATTCTCATGCCGCGCGAAAACGAGCTCGGCTTGGCATAGGCGTAAGCCTCGTTGAGCACACCGTGATTGGTTATGGCGCGCTTTTCGATAGGCGCGTGTGCGATGGCTTCCAGAATGTCTGAAAATGCATTCATGATGATGTCTCCTGATGTTCTCTGATCATTGTTGTCGAATTCCGTGACTTAAACCCTTGGCGGTCGCAATCCAGATATCGTCGCCTTGAAAATCGATGTAGAGAATGTAGTTATGCGCCGGCGCTGTGGTAACCGTCACCGGAGTTACATTCCCCGCTGCGTCCCGCACCGTCATCTCCGGCTTGCCGTCTCTCATCGAGGGGCGATAAACGGCCCAATTGACGCCGTCATAGTATGCCAACCCCTTGTCGGTGCCAAACCAAGCTCGCTTGCCGTCCACGCCCTTTACAACATTGGTGAAGTTAGAAGGAAGCCCGCTGTCTTTTGTGAGGAAGTTATGCCAGTAGCGCCCATCGTAGTGGCTATCGCCAAAATATGTGGCCGCCCATAACACTTTGTCCTTTTCCATATAGCTGACCGAGGTGACGATCTCGTGGATCAATCCCTGATCCTTGAAGAGCACCATCTCCGTCTCTCCGTCTGGATCGTCGTACTTGTCCCACTTCCCGGTCTTCTGGTCGTACTCAAGAACTCCACTGCCCCAAATGCCGTAGTAGACCTTTGTCGGTGTGGCAGAGACCGAATAGGACCATATCTCGAACATCGGCGTGTTGCGCTCGTTATAGAGCGACCACTCGTTGGTGTGCAGGTTCAGGCGGCAGGCGCCGGCGGCTGTGGCGATCCACACGTTCTCGCCTTCGACTGAAACGCCATAGACAACATTGTTGCTCAGCCCCGAATTCAACTGCGTGAAACTGTCGATGTGGCCACCGGAGATGCGGCTCAATCCGCCCATCGTCCCAGCCCACACGTCGCCAGTGCGCTTATCCAGAGCCAGCGAGATTACCGCGCGATGCGCAAGACCATCCGTGGTGTTATAGGTCTTCCATGAATGATTCTCGTAAACCGCGAGGCCGTTGTCCGTGCCCGCCCAGATGCGGTTTCCATCCACCAACACCGCATACACGTGATCGTTGGGCAGGCCGTTGGCTGTCGTGAAGTTTTCAAAGCGAAAAAGCGGCATTCTCGGCGCTGCTGGCGCCAGCGGTGCGGCAAATGCCATTGGCGCGATAATAGCCATTGTTCCGGCGGCCAGTAGCATTGCGAGCTTATTGAGCCTGTTCATCGCGTCTTCTCCTATCGAGACCTGAGATATTCGACCAGGTCGTTCAGCTCATCCTTGGTCAAATCGTTGGTCCGCCCATGTTTATCGTCGGGGTTATAGACTGTCCATATCTCCTCAAGCGAGCGCGCCGACCCATCATGCAGATAAGGCGCGGTGAGCGCTATGTTGGTCAACATCGGCGCTTTCAGCAGGCCTGTGTTGTCGTTGGGCTTGCGCGTCCCCACATCGAAGATTTTCTGGTTGGTGCCCTTCGGGCCGCTGTGGCAATAGGAGCAGCGGTTGTATTCGGCAATAGGCTTCTTGAACTTGTCCACCGCACGCTCGAAAATCGCTTTGCCGCGCTCCTGCGCCGGCGACAGCTCACCGTCTGCCAGCCGCCAGCGGTTGGGGCGCGGAGGCAGGCTGCGAATGTAGACTGCGAGGTCCGTAAGCGTCTGGTCGTCATAATTCTCCGCGCGCCAAAAGTATTTTTCCGTGCGCGGGCCGCACTCAGTCGGTATATTCGGATTCGTTCCGGTCCACTTATAAGGCTCGGTATCCTTGATATCCTCAAGCAACTTGTTGTCCACAGTGTTGCGGCCAAAACCATCCGGCTCCAGGTTCCATGTCATGCCGTCGAAGGTGGAATCAATGTGGCAACTGGCGCAGCCAATCTGCCCCTGGAACGAATAACGCGATGTATAGAAAGTCTGCTCGCCGTGGCGCAATGTCGAAATTTCTTTCGGCCCGTTCAGCTTGATAGTTGCAGCCACGCGATTCGAGCGCGTGTCAATCACGCTGATCGTATCTTCCAGCCGGTTGGCGATGAATAGCTTGCGTCCGTCGCGGCTCAGCGTCAGCCCGCGCGGATCATGACCTACAGGTATGTGCGCCACAACATAGTTCGCGCTGGCAGAAAGATCCTGCGCGAATGACGTTGGCTCCGCATGAGGCCGCGCGTGAATAAAGCGCAGCAGGCGCGCCACGTCAATCACCGTCACCATCTCCGAGCCGCCACAAGTTACGTAGATGCGTGACTTATCCGGCGCAATGGCCACGCCAAAGGGCCGCGACGCATAGCGTTCCAGTTCGTCCAGCGGCACTTCGACCGGCTTGCCCACATCCGCGCCAAACAACTCGAGCGAATAAGTGAAGGCGCCGCCGTGTTCCAGATGAGCCAGCGTCACGAGATTCTTGGGGTGATACTCGGCCACCACACCCAAGCGGCCATCAGCAGACAGCGCCAGGTGAAAGACGCCGGCAATCCCGTGCAACGGCATACGATCGACCACTACCGCACGCGCCGCATCGATCACGGTAATCTCCGACTCCGGAGCCGTGCGATTGTCCCGCTCTGTCCGCACCCGCGAAGGATTCGGATAGACATGCGTCGCATAGATTCGGCTTCCATCTGGAGAGAGCGTCAAATAGCTCGCGCCGCGCCCGGCAAGCAGCCGCTTTTCTTCCACGCCCGTCTGCGCATCCAAAACGGCCACATCGTTCGAGATTCGATTGGCCACAAACAAATGCTTGCCCGCGCGGTCCTCGACTGCGCCGGACGGCTCTGCGCCTACCGGCCAAGTTGCGGTCACGGCAAGCGTCCGCGCGTCGATCACCGACAACGTGTCATCCCACGAGTTAGTCACAAACAGCCGCGCTCCGTCATGCGATAGCGAAAGCCCGCGTGGCACGCGGCCCACCGCGATGTTCTTGATGACCGCAAAACTCGCCGCATCCAGCACGCGCACCTGTTCGCTATCCTGACAAAGTATGTAGAGACGCGATCCATCGGGCGACAGCAAAATCTCGAGCGGCGAAGCATAATCCTGCATCCCGCTTTCGTCCGCGCGCACTGGATGATTGATAGCGGGCCAGAATAAAAGCGTCAGCAACGCCACAGCCAGGGCCGCGAGCCCAGTGCCCACTGCGGTCTGAAGACGTTGGCTCACTTCAGCTTCCTTTCGCCTGGCTCTTGCACCGTGAGCACCTTATCCACGCTGAGTTTCTCCAGCGTCTGCTCAGTCCCGCTCGGCCAGTGAACAATCAGCTTGTCGATAGTAGTGGCTGCGCCCAGTCCGAAGTGCAGACGTTCATCGTTCTGCGAAAGATAGCCCGAGCCGGTTACGCGTTCCGCCGTCTGCCGTTTGCCCGCTGCATAAACCTCAACGCGCGCGCCAATCCCGTCGCGATTGCTCTTTGTGCCCACCAGATTGATCTCGATCCAGTGGCCGGCATTCGTCGAAACATTGTGCAGCAGCGTTCCCTTCGCGCCCAGGTTCACCACGAACGCATCCACTTTGCCGTCGTTTTCGTAATCCCCAAAACAGGCACCGCGTGCCGTTGTGCGCTCACTCAACACTGCTCCGGCCTCGCGCGAAACGTCGGCGAATTTCCCCTCGCCCAATCCGCGAAACAGCGTGTGCTCCTGCGGGATCAGATGAATCAGTCCGCCGTGAAAAATGAGAATGTCGAGCTGCCCGGCGTTGTCGAAATCGTAAACGCCCGTGCCCCAACTGACGTATTGCGCGTTAGCCTGCGAAACCCCATTGGACGCGCCGATGTCTTCAAAGCTCATCTTCCCCGTGTTATGCAGTAGCCGGTTGTAGTGTCCGTCGGTCACCCACAGATCCAGCACGCCGCGACCTTCCAGATCGGCGAATACCGGCCCCATCGACGAAGTCGATTCGCCATTCTGCCCGAAGGCAGTACCCGTATCGTTCCCGATTTCCTCAAAGGTTCCGTCGTGCTTGTTGTGGAAGAGGAAGTTCTCCGTGCGGTCGTTGGCGACGTAAATGTCATCCCATCCGTCGTTGTCGAAATCCGCCGCCGTCACGCCCATGGTGCGGCCCACATAAGCGCCGATGCCCGACTTGTCGGTCACATCCGTAAAGGTTCCATCGCAGTTATTGTGATAGAGCTGATTGGTTTCGCCCTCGTAATCCAGCGGTCCCGGATAGTTGGTCGGCGCGTAGAAGGCGCGATACTTGGGGTCAAACTTTACATAGCGGCCCACAAACAGATCGACACATCCATCCTTGTTGTAGTCCAGCCAGGTGGAGCTGATCGCCCAGCCGTCCACCTTGATGCCGGCCTTCTCGGTCACATCGGTAAAGTGGCCATTGCCGTCGTTGTGATAGAGAATCGTCTTTCCGTAGCCGGTCACCAGCAGATCGATATAGCCGTCGTTGTCATAGTCGGCCGCCGTCACCGCCATTCCGTACATATCAGGATCGAGTCCGGCTTGCTCCGTAACATCGGTAAAGTGGCCGTTGCCGTCGTTACGATAAAGGTGATTATGCGGCGGCGTTGCCGGTTTCTCTTTCAGCGGATAGGGATGCATCGAGTCATCCAGCGGCCGTCCGTTCACTATGTAAAGAGACTCCCGCCCGGAGTTGTTGTAGTCGAACCAGATGCAGCCCGCGCCCGTACCCTCCAGCAGCGATCCCAGTTGCCGCGACCCAAAGCTGTGGACAAAGTTGATGCCCGCCTTATCGCTGGCGTCTTCAAAGCGAATCACCGGCGCAGGCGCGGCAGAGGTCGCATGCGCGGCAGGCGCTGTCTGCGTCGCGGATGCAGCCGGCGCTGGAGGTGGGGTTTGTGCCGCCGCCACGGTAACCACGCTGAATAAAAGAAGAAAGCGAATCAACATTCTATTTGTCCCCCGGCGTTTTCTCGGGTGTTGCTTCCGTCCGTGCCGCACCCGTCAAATCAACCGCCGTCGTCGTACGCAGCAATACATCAGGCACGCGATTCTCCGAGGAGCGCTCCGGTCCCGTGTGACAGCCCACGCAGATGCGCTGCTCGCCTCGCCGTATCCAGAACCATCCGTGTTCCCGGCGTAGCACAGCACCTTTTTCATCGAGCAACGCAAACCGAATCGGCTGGTCCGCCGGAACTTTGACGAGAAAAGATCCATCCGCCTCCACCGCCGCCGTGCCCGTGACCATCGTCTTGCCGCCCGTAGTCATCGTCTCCAGCCGCACCGAAGCGGGGGCCTTCTTCAAATCCCCTTCTCGCGACAGGCGCGCGTCGAGCGCGAGCATATTTGCGTAATCCCACGGATGCAAACCTGAGGGATGCCGCCTTGGCGCGGTGCGTGGCGCCAGCAGAACTGGCTCGACAATATCCTTCCCGGTCGCGGCAAAGACTGTTTCGAGCGCCGCCGCGCCTGTCTTCCACAACTCGAGCGCAAACCGCGCGCCTGGGCCTGCCCGCGCACTTACCAGCCAATTGCCCTGAGCCGTCTCTGCCATCGCACCCGCGTACTCCGCGCGCGGCGCATCAATTTTCACTTCGTGGGCCAGCGGCGAAGTGAACCGCGCCAGCGAATCTCCGTGCGTGAACACCACGTCGCCCGAGGCCAATTGCGTCCCGCCCCAGCGCGCCCGCCCGTGATCGCAGCGGTACGACTCAACGCCCGAGCCATCGGCGTAAACCAGATACAGTTCAGGAGTCGATCCAGATCCGAGGGGAAAGCCAGCTTCAAACAGAATGCGTCCGTCCGCCAGCACAGCGGCCGGAAACGCGCTTCCCTGCACATAAGTCAGCGGAAGCACACCGGGGCCTGCTGTCGGATTCTGCGGCGTATGCGCCGGCGCATGGCCGTCTTCCGCGGACTCCAGTTGAAATCCCCACGGCACACGCTGCGCCCAGACCATCCGTCCACCCGGCAGATAGAGCGGGCGCTCCGCATCAGTCGCGGTTGCAACCACCTTGCGCACCGCGCGATTCTCAAGCGTCAATTCCCATATCTGCCATGGATCGGCGGCTGCCTGCTTGCCCGCAAACAGCACGCTTTTGCCATCGAAAGAAACATCGGCATCGGCCGTGGCCGCGAATCCCGCAACCAGGGGCTCTGCCTTGCCGTCGCGCACCACCAGCAGTTGAGCGCCCTGAGGAAACCGCTCTCGACCGCGCAGTTCCGCCAGCGGCTCGTAAACCGGCGCCGCAGTCACAATAACGGGAACGGTTGGAATCTGCGCCGGACCAAAAGCAAACCCGCAAATCAAAATCAGCAATGCAATCGAGCCCAGGATTGCCGGGACTCTCGCCGGGAATCTCATCCAACGGCCTCCATGACCCGCGCGCCCGCCGCCTCGCTCAACCGATTTTCGTGCTCATGCTGCGCAATTTCCTGCCGCCGTAGCGCCAGATACGGATCAAGCGAAGCCATCATCTCGCTGAAACCGTCAAAGCTCAGCGACTGCTCGCCGTCGCTCCACGCCTTGTCCGGGTCGGGATGCACCTCCACGATCAGGCCATCGGCCTCGGCGGCTACGGCAATGCGCGCCAGCGCAGGCACCAGTTCGCGATGCCCCGCCGCATGGCTGGGATCGGCAATCACCGGAAGATGCGATATCTGCTTGAGCAGCGCAATGGCCGCAACGTCGAAGGTATTGCGGGTTGCCGTCTCAAAGGTGCGAATGCCGCGCTCGCAGAGGATGACATTCGGATTGCCATTGTCGAGCAACATCTGCGCCGAGCGCAGCATATCTGCCACCGTGGCCATCATCCCGCGCTTCAGTAGCACCGGACGACCGGAGCGCGCCGCCGTCTCGAGCAGCGAGTAGTTCTCCATGTTGCGCGAGCCGATCTGCAGAATGTCGGCGTACTCGGCCACCATGGGAACGTCATCTTCCGACATGACCTCAGTGACGATAGCCAGGCCAGTCTCCTGCCGCGCGCGAGCCAACAGCTTCAGCCCTTCCAGGCCAAGTCCTTGAAATGCGTAAGGAGAACTGCGCGGCTTGAAGGCGCCTCCACGCAAAATGTGCGCGCCGCCGTGGCGAACGTGGTTGGCGGTGGCCATCACCTGTGCCTCGGTCTCCACCGCGCACGGCCCCGCCATCACAATGAACTCGCCGCCGCCAATCTGCAGGTCCAGCACCGGCACACTGGTGCGCTGGCGCTGCGCGCTCTTCAGGACATCCGGCGTTTCGGCAAACCGTTCGTGCCAGCTTTCGCGCACCTTTCGCGCTCCTATCCGGGGAAGCCTAAGGCTACCGCTATTGTGCGACCTGCGCCTCCACCTAAAGGTGGAGATACGGCTCAATATTCAGGAATAAGGAGTTAGGAGTCAGCGGCGTGCGGTCGGGGTGGCCCCGGTCTCGATTTTGAGACCGGGGATCGATTCAGCCGCTCACACACGCGCCATCGGCGGCGGCTTATACCCGAATGCCGCATCCACAACCGCCGCAATTCCCAGCGCCGTCTCATCCTCAAATGGCCGCGCAACAAGCTGCACGCCAATCGGCAACCCCTCCGGCGAGCTGCCCACCGGAACCACCGCTGCCGGCGCCGCCAGCGCGTTGAACCACTGCGTGTGACGCACCGCGTCAAGATACTCGACAGTCTGCCCCTCGATGATCCACTCCCTCTCGCCGTGGCGAAACGCCGGCGTGCTCGCCACCGGGCACAGCAGCACCGGATGCCGGCTCATCTCCTCAAGCGTCTTTGCCCGCAACACATCCAGCTCGGCCCACGCATCCAGAAGCTCGGTGGCCGTCAGCGGAGGCGCAGACTCAGCAATCGAAAGAAACTCGCTGAAGATGGGGCTCAACTGGCGCTCCCGGCCGCGAATCTCCGGCGCATAAAACATGGCTCCGCATTGCACAAAAAACTTCCACCACAACTTGCGCAGTTGCTCCAGCGTGCGCGGCCGGAACGGCTCCACGCGGAAACCCGCCTCACGCAGCGCTGTCGCCGCTGCGTTCACTGCGGCGCGCGTCTCAGGAGTCACTGGAACGAGCCCGTCGTCTTCAAAAACTCCAATGGTATTCGTCCGCAGTTCGTCGAGGCTCGATGGGCGCAGCGCGACCGGCGGGCTTGCCGGGTCGCAAGGATCTTGCCCACTCAGCGTGCGAAACATCAGCGTCACGTCGGCAATGGTGCGCGCCAGTGGCCCAATCGCCCCAAGAATCTGAAACGGCCCCACGCACGGCGGCAGATGGCCGCGGCCAGGAATGCGCCCCGGCGTAGGCTTGAGCGAACAGATGCCGGTGAAATGCGCGGGCACGCGCACCGAGCCGCCACTGTCGCTGCCCAGCCCCGCCGCCGAAAGCCCTGCGGCGATGCCAGCCGACTCGCCTCCGCTCGACCCGCCCGGCGTGCGCTCTACGTCCCACGGATTCAGCGTACGCCCGGGCAAGAGGTTCGCCGTCTCGTAAGCCATCAGAAACTCCGGGCAATTGGTCGTGCCCAGAATCAGCGCTCCCGCCGCGCGCAGCCGCGCCACCACCACTGCATCTTCGTTGGGGATTTCGCCTTTGTGCAACAGGCTCCCAATCTCGCACTTGAATCCTCGCGTGGCGATCGATGACTTCACGGTCACTGGCAATCCGAACAACGGCCTGCGGGACCGCGTTCCACGCCACTCATCGTGTTTCCGCGCCCGCTCGCGCACGCGCTCCGCATCGAAATCCGCAAATACATTCAACCGCGGATTCAGCCGCTCAATCTGCGCGATGTGCGCCTCAGCCAACTCAACGACGGAAATCTCGCCGGAGCGCAGCAGCTCCAGTTGCCGTGAGGCGGACTCAATCGTTATGCCGTTCATGGCTCCAGCTTTCCGAATCCCGTTCCGCGATGGGGTTATAGCGTGGATTGAATTGTTTCTTCTCTTCTTCGGCACGCTTCTGCTTCTTCTTTGTGTTGGCATGGAAGGTGGACCAGACTGTATGGAGCAGAAAGTACAGGGAACCAATCGCTCCAGACGAGATGCCCAACTTCCGCGCAATCTCCTTTTGGAAATGACCATCCAGCCAGATGTTTGCCCGCATCAGCCAATCGCGTGCCAGCCAAAGAATGACCAGAATGCACACGACGCTGAAAACCAGTCGAAGATGGCTCTTTCCGCGAGATGCGCCGATCTCCCGCGGGCTTTCAGCCAGTTCTTGAATCTCGGATTCCTCCATCGGTATCATGGCCTCGTATCCTCGGCCGGCGTAGACGGCGCCACTCGATAATCAAACCGGTACGACCTCACCGGCTCGCCTGAATCCCACCGGTCATTCCAATTCAACTGATAGTCAATCGCATTCGCATCGTCGGGAAACTTCTCGTTCCCAGAATACGGATACTTGCTCATAGCGTGGAACGGCATTTGCGCCACTGTGAACGGCGACGCATCCCACCAGTCCATATCTTTCACAAATCCGTTGGCGTAGAAAAAGTAATCGCGCTTCCAGTGTGCCGGCAACGCGGGCAACTTCGCCGCGTCGAACTCCGCGGCAATCTCTTCGCCGCTGCCGAAGATGGCATAGCGATCATCAATGCCGTTGACCAGCGCCGTCACGTCGCCCATGCGCGTGTAGCTTCCCCGTTGCCGCTGAAATGGCCCGGTCAAACTCACGCGGTCATAGTCGTAATCGAGATCGCCTGGACTTGCGCCCTCCGTCTGTTTCGGGTAGCCGCGGAAATGCAGCGTGGCCAAAGCAAGCGGAACCTCCGCTGTGCGCGCTTCCGCCTCCGCATGATTGTCAATGCGCACCTGGTCCCAATAAATCTCCAGATTCGTCATCAGCCGAATGCGCCGCGCGCCCGCGGGTAGCTTGCCCGTCAAATCCAGCACAATGGTGCGCTCCAGTCCCGCCGGGAAACCCACATCATTCGCAATTCGCTTCCACTCGCCATTGGGCAACTCAGCCTCCACGTAAGGCGAGATTGGCTTCACGCCCGCCTGCCACGCGGCATAGAGCGAGGTCGCGCTGAAGTAGTTCACATAGCCTGTCATCAGCAATCGAAGCGGGGACCTAATGTCCATCGAACCCAAGTCAAGTATCAGGCTGTGGAGATTGGCAAATCCGTCGTAAGGCAGCGCAGTAAATCCGCTGGCAAATTTGTGATCGCGCATGCTCACCTGTTCGAGCACATCGCGCCCGTCGCCATCCCACGCGCCTACCGGCAACCGCGCGCCCGCCGAGGCCACCACGCGGCCCGAAGCGAACGGCGGATCGTCCAGGAATCGCTCGTCGGGATTTACCTCGACATTTTCCGGATGATCGACCGCAACCAGCCGCAACTGGTCGATATAGTTGACCTCTTCCATCGGCTCCATGAAGCGCACGCTTAGCTTGCCGTTCACCGGCGCCAGCGCACCGCCGTCAATCTTTATCCACTCGCCGGGGTTGGGCGTATTGCGCCGCGTGGGCGTAAACCAGTGGCCCACCACCGCCGCTCCAATCACATCCGTCACCAGCTTGTACTTATGCCCATCCCAAGCAAACAGCACCGGGCACGAACTGCCGCGCCTGTCGGCCTCTTTCATCGCAATCACCGGCGTGTGCGGCAAATCAATCTCGTCCTGCAGAACGCCCGTCGGCCACAGAATGCGCAGCAGATCAATCCCTTCCGCATTGCCCAACCCCACCAGGATCTGCGGCGGCGCCTGCGTCTGGTAACCCACCGCGCCGGCCAGCTCCCACTTCTGCCAGAGCCCGTTTGCGAATACTTCCACCTTCGCGCCAATCGCAGTCTTGTTGTCGGCAAATCCTGTCAGATCGAGACGCACAAAATGATTCTTGTTCGCGCCCACATTCCTCAGCAGCACCGGCGGCGCATTCAACTGGGTCACTATCAAATCCGCCGCGCCGTCCCCCGCCACATCTGCGGCAATCAGCCCGCGCGGCGAGTGGAGTACCACACTGTCCAGGCCCAGCGCATGGCTCACATCCTCAAAGCTACCGTCTCCGCGATTGCGAAAGACCTTCACCCGCGGCCCCGCCTTGGTCTCGACAATTGCCGCCAGATCAATCCAGCCATCGTTGTCTATGTCGATGGGCGTAACGCCCCATCCACGCAGCGCGCCGTGCAGTGGGAGTTCCACTTTTTCAAACCGCCGGCCAACGTTTTCCAGTCCGGCAACATTGCGCCACAACGTCAATCCCGGCGCGCCCTCATGAGTCACGGCAATATCCATCCAGCCGTCTTTGTTGTAGTCCAACACGACAATGCCGTCGGTCGCCGGCAGCGAACGTCCTGACGCAATGACCTCCTGGCTCTCTGAATACAACGCCTGCGTCGGATATTTCCCCTCCCTCGGATTCACGTAGATCAGCGGCTGAACTCCAGTCACCGCAATATCGACCGCACGGTCATTGTTGAAATCCGTGAGGATTGCGGCCTCTGTCGGCCCGTCCCCCCCTAAACCCGTCGTTTCAGTCTTCTCACTGAAAGTGCCGTTCCCGTTGTTCCGCCACAGCACATTGCCCGGTCTCCCTCCGCAAAGACTCTTGTCCCTGGGACCAGGCGCACAATCGGGACTCAGACTGGACCCGGTCAGCAGCAAATCCAGATTGCCGTCGTGGTCGTAGTCCACAACAGTAATCCCCGAAGGCCGGTTGCGTGCCGCAAGCCCCGACTCAGCTGTTACATCCTTGAACTTGCCCTTCCCCAGATTGCGAAATAGCAGCACCGCATCGTCCAGAGCAACCGCCAGATCATTCAACCCATCGCCGTCGAAGTCGCCCACCGCGCAAGCCACCGCGCGGCCCTTGGCCTTTAGCCCCGAAGCCTCGGCGTTCCACTCTTCAAAGCTGCCGTCGCCCTTGTTGTGCAACACACGAATGGCTTGAGCGCCCTCCTGCATCAGCACCAGGTCCATCCGGCCATCTCCGGCCGCGTCCATCATGCATGCCCCACCTGTAGTCGCAAAAGGCGCGGGGGCCCCAGTTCCGGCGGGGTGGCCCAGGTCTCGATTCTGAGACCTGGGAGACTGGGAAATCATCGCTTGCGCCACCAGCCTCACCGGAATCATTTCCCTCCGGCCCGTTTCCAGCTCGACAATCGGCGTAACGGTTGAATAGTGGCCTTGCTCGCCATAAGACAGCCCTATCGGCGACGAAATCTTGGTGTTGGCCAGATGCTGGAATCGCTGGAAATGCACCTTTGCCTCCGGCGTGTGGCCCGAGCGCTGCAAGGCCCGCGCCAGGGCAAATTCAGCAGAAGCGTGCAACGGATTCACTTCGAGCGCATGCTCCAGCGTCGCGATGGCCTTGTCGAACTGCTTCATCTCCTGGTAGCAAACGCCCTCAAAATAAATGGAGTCCACGTCCCTGGGATCGAGCTTCACGGCGCTTTGAAAGCTGGCCAGTGCAGGCTCCAGTTCGTTGCCCGCGTGCTCGGCCAGGCCCAGGTTGTACCACGCCTGCGCGCTGTCTGGGTTGAGTGCAATCCCTTGCTCCAGCGCCTTCTTCGCCTCGTCAATCCTTTGCAGCGTGAGCAGCGCTATGCCCTCATTCACCGCCGCCTGCGCCAACTTCGGGTCCTTTTTGAACGCCGCGGCAAAACTATCCGCGGCGCGCTCGGTAAACTGCTGGCCCATCTGCGCCACACCGCGATTGTTGAGCCGCACTGCCTCGGCGTCAAAGCGCGCCTGCGCCCCGGCCGCGGCCACACCAAAGAAAACAAGTGCCGTTCCCAAAACTATTCGCGTCCAATTCTTTCTCAACTTCTTCTCCAGTGCGGCAGGGATTGGGCACCTTCCCATGAATCCGCGGAACTATCCAGTGTATTCGAGCGGCCGGTGGGCTTGTAGCCGCGCCCGGCATCGGCGGCGACCGTTGTGGTCAATCCTTCTCCGGTGAGCGGTTGATGTGATACAAAGGCGGGAACGGAGATCACGATGAATTTCATGCAGCAAGTGAGCACGACCCGGCATGAGTATCGTTTGAAAACGTGGCAAAGAGTGCTTTTCCTTATCCTTGGCCTACCTTTCATCGTCGGCGGTGGCTTCGCCATCTTCATTACCGCAGCCAATTCAGGTAGAGCCGTTGAAGTCTTCATGCCCATCTTTTTCATCGGCATCGGACTCTATCTGGCTGCCTATGTTCTGCGCTCCCGTGTGGTCATTGACGGCACGCGCATCGAGGTGCGCGACGCCTTCCGCGATCGCGCCGCAGAACTGAGCGAGATCGAAGGCTTCCGCACCATCAGTTCGCGCAACGGCAAATACACGCAGCTTTGCCTGAAGGAGGGTCGCGGGAAAATCACATTATCCCAGTCCTTCGACACCGACGACGACTACCGCGCCTGGTTCCAGCAACTCACTGACCTGGATGCGCGCGACCGCGACGTACTGCTCTCCGAAATCTCTCAGGATGCGGAGCTCGGCTCGACTCCCGAAGAACGTCTGAACGCCCTGAAGCAGGCCAAGGCCATCAACATTGCCGTCATCGCCGCTGCCGTTGCGGCTGCTGTCGGACTGGACTTCGGCACCTCCAACTTTCATCTGCTCTCGGCCGTGATTCTTGCGCTCGTGCCAGTAGCAGTGCTGCTGTTGATGCAGCGCTCGCCTCTGCTCTACGCAGTCTTCAAGAAGAAGGCTGACCCGCGTGCTGAATTGAGTATTGCGCTGGTAATAGCCGGATTTGGACTGGCCCTTGGAATCCGCAATCTCCACTTCGTCTCGATGCAACCCATCTTACTGATGGCCCTGCCAGTCGCGCTTGTTTACATCGCCTCTTTCTTCAACTCCGCCCGCAAAAGCTCATCCTCGCTTGGTTCCGTCTACGGGTTGCTCATCTTCGCGGGTCTCTACAGCTACCCTTTGGTTGTCCTGGCTGACACGCTGCTGGATACCGCAAGCCCGACCTCCTACACTGTGCCAGTCACCGGCAAGCACACGGTCAGCGGAAAGTCCACCACCTATTACCTCGATCTCGCGCCCTGGGGTCCGCTCCAGAAGCCAAACAAGATCAGCGTCTCCTCCAGCTCTTATCGCGATGCCGTGCCGGGCGACCAGATATGTCTCGACCTTCACCCGGGCAGATTACATGCACTTTGGTATCAGCGCGTCGACTGTTCCGTCGCGCCTGTTTCGGACGCGGCACAATAAGCGCGGCGACGCAATTTATACTTCTGATGTGACTCCGTCCCTCCAAGACCTCGAATGGCGCGGTTATCTGCCGCGTCCACACCTGCCCTCGCCGCCGCTTGAAGGCCAGTGCCAACCCCAGGTCTGCGTATGAGTGAGACCGTCAGCAAGCGGCGCATCGGCGTGGTCACCACCTCGCGCGCCGACTACAGTCACCTTTACTGGCCTCTGCGCGAATTGGCCGCCGATCCCGCAGTCGATCTGGGCGTCTTTGCGCTCGGCGCGCATCTCTCGCCGGATTTTGGATCAACCGTCAACGAGATCGAGCGCGACGGCTTTCCGATCAACGCGCGCATCGAGTGCCTGCTCAGTTCCGACACCGACACTGGCATGGCCAAGACCATCGGCATGGCGATTCTCGGTCTCGCCGACGCTCTCACCGCCTGGCGTCCTGATCTGCTGCTGCTCATCGCCGACCGCTATGAGATGCTCGCGCCGGCATCCGTCGCTCTCGCTCTTCGCATTCCCATCGCCCACATCGAAGGCGGCGAAATCTCGCAGGGCGCCATCGACGACCACGTTCGCAACGCTCTCACCAAGCTGGCCCACATCCATTTCACCTCGACTGAAACCGCGCGCCGCCGCGTGATCGCCATGGGCGAGGAGCCGTGGCGCGTGCATCATGCGGGCGCGCCCTCTCTCGACCACCTGCGCCGTTCCGCGCTGCTCGACCGCGCCGCTCTTGAATCTCGCCTATCGCTCACCCTCACGCCGTCCACGCTCCTTGCGGCGTGGCACCCGGTCACCATCCTCCAGGACACCAACGCCGAAGCCGATGCCTTTTTTTCGGCGCTCGCTGACGCGCCCGGCCAGCTTATCTTTGTCTATCCCAACTCCGATGCCGGAGGCCACGCACTCATCGAACGCACCCGCGCCCTGGCAGCCACGCGCCCGCACACACATATCTTCGTCAATCTCGATGCTGTGACCTATTGGAGCCTGCTCGGCAACGTCGCCGTCATGGTCGGCAACTCGTCGTCCGGCATCATGGAAGCAGCATCGTTTGCACTGCCCGTGGTCAATGTCGGCATTCGCCAGCAGGGCCGCGAACGCGCACGCAACATCATCGACGCACCCGCCGAAACCTCCGCAATCCGCGCCGCCATCCACCGCGCTCTCAGTCCGGAGTTCCGTGAAACCCTGCGCGGCACGACAAACCCCTATGGCGACGGCACTGCTGCTGCCACCATTCTCCGCGTGCTCGCGACCGTCCCGCTCGACGGCCTGCTCATCAAGCAGCCAACGCCGTTGCCCGGCGAAGCCCTTTCGGAAGAAGCGTCCGGAGAAATCCAGCCGCTCGAGGGTACGCATCTTCAGCCCGTACATTGACTCGGCAGAATCAAAACGGGCTTCATGAAAGCTCTGATTAAGTCGAAGTTTTGAAAGGCAACGACTGGTAGGTCAGGGCTTTGCAGGCTGCGGAAAAACTCTATCGAATGCGATGCTTTGAAAGGGCACGACTTTAGTCGTGCCGTAAATGCAACAAAAAAATGGCGGGCTTTAGCCCCTGAGGAAAGGCTTCTTGTCGTTGCACGAGAATAGTTAACCAAAAAATCGCGCCTTAAAGAACCGTTTAATTGACCCTACTTCCCTTCCAGCCTGACCAAAAACTCCTCCAGTTCGGCAGGCAGCGGCGCCTCAAGCACCAGCAGTTTATCCGTCTTCGGGTGGATAAACTCCAACCGTGCCGAGTGCAGAAAGTTTCGTCCCAGCTTGAGCCGCTCCGGCTCCGACTTGCGCCGCGCCGCCTTCGAAGTCGCGGCCTGCGAAGCCACCTGATCGGTCAACTGCCCCGAGCCGCCATAGAGCGTGTCGCCCACCACCGGATGCCCAATCGACGCCATGTGCACACGAATCTGATGCGTCCGGCCCGTCTCAATGCGCACGTTCACCAGCGTGAACTTGCCAAAGCGATTCGCAAACCGCTTGACCACCTCATAGTGCGAAACGGCCGTGCGCGCGTCGCCCAAAGGTTTCGCGGTCATGCGCGTGCGCCGCATCGGGTCGCGCCCCAGGCTGGCGTTGATGGTGCCCTTGGCCCGCTCCACTGCGCCCTGCACCAGCGCAATATAACTTTTCTTGATCTTGCGGCTGGCGAACAGCTCGGCCAGCGCCGCATGTGTGCGATCGTTCTTCGCCACTACAATCAGGCCGCTCGTATCCTTGTCCAGCCGGTGCACGATCCCCGGTCGCAGGTCGCCCCCGGTCGCCGAGAGCTTCTTGAACCGGAAGAGCAGCGCATTCACCAGCGTGCCTCGGCTGCGCGCGTCCTCATTCTGCCCCGACCCGGCATGAACCATCATCCCCGCCGGTTTGTTCACCACCGCCAGGTCCGCGTCCTCATAAATCACGTCCAGCGGAATCTCTTCCGCCGTGGCCTTCAGCGGCGCCGGATGCGGCTCGCCGGTAATATCGATTCGCTCGCTCCCGCGTAGCTTCAGCGAGGCCTTCTCGCGCAGCCCGTTCACTAGCACATCGCCCTGGTCGATCAGCAATTGCACACGCGAGCGGCTCACGCCCTCGCCTTCCGCCGTCAACGCCTGGGCAAGAAACTGATCGAGCCGCTGCCCCTTTGCCTCCGCCGTCACTTCGATGGTGCGCAGTTCAGCCATTTGCAGTCTCGCCTTTCGTCCTCAACTCACAAACTCCGGGTGCCCCATCCATGCGGCGTCTTTGTTTTTGCCGCATGGGCGGGACAGGCACAATCTCCGGGTGCCCCACCCTTTCCCGCTCTTTGCGAAAGGGTGGGAAACCTCAACTCTCAACCAATCCTGTCCGTTCCAACAACACCAACCCTCCAACCACCACCAGCGCCGCCGCCGCCAACTGCGGTCCATCCAACGCGCCGCCCAGCATCGCGCCACGCCCCTCGGAATCCCGCCAGAACTCAGTGACAAAGATAACCACGCCCGCGCCCAACAGCAACAACCCGGCCACATCGCCCGCCTGACGCCGATACGGCAGCCAAACCAGCAAAAAAATCGCGAGCGTGAGAAATCCCAGCGCCGCATAACCTTGCACCGGATGCAGTGCAACGCCCATCGGAGCACCGCTCCACTGCCCCGTCAGCGGGTCCGTGTAAGTGACGGCCCAGCGCACGGCAGTTTCAGTCCCGTAACCTGACCCGCCCAACAGCGCGCTCAACTGCTCGAAGGCCAGTCCCAAAGCCACGGGCGCGGCCAGCGCATCAGCCGTGGCCCACAATGGCAGCCGCTGCCGCCGTCCATAGAAAGCTCCAACCACCACCGCGACCAGCGCGCCAAAACAGGCCAGCAGCGGATGATGCACCATGGCCAGCGTCAGCATCCACGCCGGGTGAAGGCGCAGGTCGCTCCAGTTAAGCGCCACCAGCAGCAATCGCGAAGTCACAAGCGCTGCAAAGAGCATCACCACGCACAGCTTCCACACCCGCTGCGCATCAAGCCCCACCAAGCGCGCCGTGCGCTCGGCCAGGAACAACGCCAGCAGCACGCCCGTGGCCGCCGAGGCGCCATACGCCGGAATAACAAAAGAGCCGATATGGAAGAGAACCGGGTGCACCTGAGTCAGAATATCCCCTCAGGCCGCGAGGAAGGTAGAATCCGACCCACTGGGCCGTGGTAGATGCGCTGGTGAACCCTTCCTAAGAAGGTGGAGCTCTCCGCGGTTCGTTAGGCATTCCGGACTGGCGGACACTGCACACAGAACCGATTGTCGAGTTGAGCCCCTGTTCATTGAATGTTGGTTCAACCAGCGTTGATCGCCCACCTGCTTTGCAGGCCGGTTTCTATTGCGGATACTATGGGTCGGCGAGGAAAATTGCAAGTCTTGTGCAAGGTAGCTGAGGTGTGCTACGTTCTTCACCCTCCGCTTTCGGGCATCACTTTCCCAAAAACAGCAAGCAGCAACTCCGGCATGGCGCCTCCGCGCAAGCGAATGTATTGAAGGGTATAGGCCTTAGCCTCTGAGGGAGCATCGGCTTCGCCATGTGGGCCTGCGCTGAGATCCCCTATTCCGAACCACTGGCCGTCTTTTCTTTCGGAACTGGTCCGTTCGCCGCAGCTTTGCGGTTGGCCGCCTCCATCGCTCCCGCAAGCAGCTTCTTCAGCTTCCCCTCCATATCCGCATCGCCCACGTGCTGGTCCTCCAGCACGCCATCGGCATCGATAGTGAACGTGGCCGGAATCGCCGTCACATCGAATAACTTCGAGATTCTGCCGTCGAACCCGCCGTCGCGATACTGCATCCACGTCATCCCATTCTTCCCGACAAAGTCCTTCCACTTTGCTTCGTCTGAATCGAGACTGATGCTGAGCACCGCAAGCGGCTGCCCATCGAACTTCCTCGCTATCTGTCGAATGTGCGGCAGCGCCTCGCGGCACGGCGCGCACCACGTTGCCCAGAAATCAATCAACACCACTTTGCCCGAGAGGCTTTCCAGTGTAAGCGACCGCCCATCGAGCGTTGTCAGGCGAAAGTTAGGAGCCATCTTCGCGCGGGCTAACTCCGGGCGCTCGACAAATCTCTGCGCCCGCGCATAATCCAGGTCATCCCGGCTGGCGACTTTTAAGAAATCCTGAAAGCGGCTTCTGGCGGCGTCATCGCGCTTGAGATAGGCCAGCGCCGTTGCGTCGGAATATAGGTAGTTCGCGTTCCGGGGCCGCAACTGGAGCGCCTCATTGAACGCAGTCTCGGCCAAAGCTATCGGTCCGTCGTGCTTATCGTGTATACCCTCGGCCAGATACGTCCGACCCAGAAGAAACTGCGCCGTAGCTTTGTCTACTGGACTGGTGACTTGGGCAAGCATCAATTCGGCCTGCGTTCGCGCCGCCTTGAAATCCCCTAACTCGACCGCGGCTTTCCATGCTTGATATTCGCAAGGGATACAGTGCTCGCCATCTTGTTTATCAGCCTTGCGAAAACCATCCAGCGCAAAAACCCAGTGTTGTTCTTGCATAAACTTGCTGGCTTCGTCAAAAGTCTTTTTGGCTTTCGGATCGGCTGGACCATTGGCCGGCGCTGCGGGCTTGCTCTGCGCTAGGGCGGCGGGAGTCTGGGCCGTCGAGTTGAAGGTCAAGCAGAATACAACTGAACAAATAGTCAACACAAATACAAACTGGCGCATCGAGCCTCCAGATTCACACCCACTTTATCGTTATCTAGAAAGGGCGGAAAATCAGGACCCCGTCTTCCGCTCTTCCTCCAACACTTCATCCAGCAGCCCGCGCAGGCTGATCACGCGCGCATGACCCAGCCGCGCATCGCCGCCGCCGGCCTGCTCGGCGCGCGACAGCTCATCGGCAAGATTCAGCGCCGCCAGCACGGCTACGCGCAATGAGTCCACGGTCCGGCCCTGTGCGGCCACGGCGCGCATCCGTGCATCCACCATCTCGGCCAGGCCGCGAATGTGCTCCGTGTCCTGGCCGGAGAGGTGATAAACCTGATCGTAAATCTCGACGGTTACGTATCCGGCCGGGTTGCCGTATTGCTCTTGAGCCATGCCTGGCCTCACAGTTCCAGCGCGTCCAGTTGCGCCAGCAGCAGTTCCACGCGCTGCCGCACATTGTCGCGTTCGTCGTGCAGCGCTTTCACTTCCTTTTCCAGCTTCTCGGCTAACGGCGCCTGCCCGCGCAGTTTCTCTTCCGCCGCGCTGGCGCGTTCCTCGGCCGCTGCGCGCTCCTGCCGCTCCCGCTTCACCAGGTTCACCGTGCGCACAATCCGTTCCTCGAGCGCGGAAAACTCATCCACGCTCAACCGAAGCGCGCTTTCTTCTCCGGTCGCTTCCGCAACCCGCTCCGGCGCCGGCTCTTCCGCCTGCACCTCATCCACCGCTTCCGACTTCCAGAAAAACTCCGCCATTGAAAAGCCTCCGCACATTCGATTTAACGCTGCAAGTATAACCCGGTCCTGTCTTATTCCTGACCGGCTTCCCGCCTAACTCCTGAGCCGCGCCCCAACTTTGCCAACAGCTTCCACCACCCGCGCCTGGAAGCTCTGCAACTCCTCTTCGCGCAGCGTCCGGTCCGCAGCCTGAAATGTCACACCCAGCAGAAGCGAGTATTCGCCCGCACCCAGCTTCCGGTCGCGGAAAACCTCGCGCGCCCGCCAATCCACCAGCTCGGGAATCTGCAATCCAGCCACGGCACGGTCAATCTTCTCCCACGCGACGCTCTCGCCCAGCACCAAAGAAAAATCTCGCCGCACAGGTTGGAAGCGCGAAATCTCTCTCGCAGCCGGCTGCCGCAAAGGCAGCTTGTACAGCCGGTCGAGATAAAGCTCGCCCACCAGCACCCGCTCCTTCACCTTGCGCGCCGCGGCCTCTCTCGGGTGCAACTCGCCAAACCAGCCCACCGTCACGCCCTCCACCACCACCCGCGCCGCGCGATACGGATGCAGCCACTCCGGCGTCAATCCAGCCTCGGCAGGAAAGCGATCAAAATCCACGGCTCGCGATTGGAACCGCTCCACCACTTGCTCCACAGCGCCCTTTACATCGTGGAATTCAATCGCTCGCGTCGCCTGCAACGCCCCTTGCTCCGGCAAGCTGCCCACCGCGCCAAATGCCAGCGACGGCCGCTCCTCAACTTTTTCCGTGCTGCCGCTGAAAACCGTGCCCACTTCAAACAACCGCACATCGCTCACATCGCGGTTGAGATTGCCGGCAATCATCGCCAGCATCCCCGGCACCAGCGACGGCCTCAGCACGCCCGCCTCCTCGCTCAGCGGATTGCCCAGCGGAACCACGAGTCCCGGCTGTGGCGCAGTCAACGCAGCCTCGGCAGCCGAGCAGAACGTGCTCGCAATCGCCTCATGGAATCCCGCCCCCAGCAGTGTCCGTCTTACCGCAGTCTCTTTTTCCGCCCACGGCAGCGCGCGCACTCCTTCGCCAAACTCCGGCAGCGTATTCTGAAAGCGGTTGTACCCGTAAACCCGCGCCACCTCTTCAATCAGGTCAATCTCGCGCTCCACATCCAGGCGCCAACTCGGCAGCGTCACCAGCCAGCCCACATCGGCCACACTCCGGGTGGCCCACATCTCCGGGCGCTCTTTGCCCGGAGATGTGGGGGACACACTCTCCAGCCCACACCCAAGTGCGCCCAGCACTCCCTCGACCGTCGCCGCGGTAATTCCCTCCTCATCCACCGTAGCGCCCAGAATCCGCCTGACTTCACTCAGCGACAGTTCCACCGGCTTCCGTTTAGCCGTCCGCTCCTCGATGGCCGCTACCCGCACGTCCACCAGTTCGCCTTCCAGCCAGCCGCCATTCGCCAGTAAGATCGCGCTCACCAGCGCCGACGCCACCGACGCGGTATTGAAGTCCGCTCCGCGCTCGAAGCGGTGGCTCGCGTCGGTATGCAGCCCGTGCCGCCGCGCCGTTCGCCGCACCGCTATGGGGTCAAACCACGCCGCCTCCACCAGCACGTTCTTCGTCGCTGGCGTAATCATCGAATCCCAGCCGCCCATCACACCGGCCAGCCCCAGCGCCTTTGCGTGATCGGCTACCACCAGGTCCTCGGCATCCAGCACGCGCTCCACGCCATCCAGCGTCTTCAGACGCTCGCCCTTTTTCGCGCGCCGCACAACAATGCCGCCTTCAATCTTGTCCAAATCAAAAACGTGCGTCGGCTGGCCCATCGCAATCCACGCAAAATTCGTCGCATCCACGGCATTCGAAATCTGCTTCTGCTCCAGCAGATGAAAGTAAGTGGCAACCTCCGCGCCCGCAAACCAGTCCCGCGACGCGCCCATCGTCACATCCCGCAGCACCCGCGCCGTAAACCGTCCGCACGCGTCCTCAGCTTCAATCCTCACTGGATAAGCCGCCGCACCCTCGCGCGCCTTCGGCAAAGCAAAATCCAGTTCCGGCAGCGTCAGCCCATAAATCGCCGCCGCCTCGCGCGCCACGCCATAGTGGTTCATTGCGTCCACGCGATTGGTCGTAATGTCCATCTCGAAGAGCGAGCCATTACCGTTGCCAAGATCGTAAATTCCCTCGACCGCAACCCCGCGCAAGGTGAGGTCCTCGGCAAGCTGCGCATCGTCCACCGGGACTCCCGGCACATAAGCCCTAAGCCATTTGGTGAGAATTTTCATCGGATATCTGTCTTCTCTGTGATTGTACTTTCTTGGATGTTTGCTGTTGACGGCTCGTCCATCGGAACCGAGTTATCCGTATTAAACAGAATCATAGCCTTCTTGCGAACCGCGGGAGCGAGCGAATAGCCAATCGCGATCATCCAAATCACTATTAGCTGCACGTGAACCATGCAGCTAAGTCCATATCCATCACGCCAGAACACATTACTTTCGCTCGCATTCGAACAATTCGTTGAAAAGAAGCCGTTAAAGAATTCAGAAAGCTGATATGGCGAAGTGGTCTGCAAGACGCTCGAGTACTGGCTGCCATTCTCAAACCATTGAAACGTCCAACGCAAAAATGCTATTACAATTACCGGGCTCAGAAACACGAATACCCAAGGCTTAAGCAGGTCCGGATTTATGCGCTTCAAGCCTCGCTCAAACTTCCGGTTGAATATTCCAGCCGCTGCAATCCATATCCGCAAAGGCACAAGTCCTGCTATCAGTCCGACCATCAACGCACGCACAAAAAGATGCTCGTGGAGCATCTTCCAGAGTTCGGGCGAGCCGATCTTCGCCATTAGGGTCGACAAGCCATTGGCAATCCCGCCGACTACCCAAATGGAAGTGCCGTAGAAAAACATACACAGAAAAAACCGGGGAAACCAGCGAGGCATATCCGCTCCCTTACACAAACGTCAATTAAACAAACTGCCCCAAAAACCTCATATCCCCCGCATAAAATGACCCAATCTCGCTTACCCCATACTTCATCATCGCAATCCGCTCCACGCCCATCCCGAAC
>Ga0302202_10000884_pt1 | contig 38155 bp, 24 predicted proteins | sample II_Bog_N3_3_FD_194579 | JGI IMG/M metagenome (GOLD analysis project Ga0302202, IMG submission 194579) | Peat permafrost microbial communities from Stordalen Mire near Abisko, Sweden - II_Bog_N3_3 | ecosystem: Environmental > Terrestrial > Soil > Wetlands > Peat | place: Sweden: Abisko...
TTGGATCCGTGTCGTGCGGCACCTGGTAGATAAACCAGTCCTTATGGAAGTCGCTCTTGCCCACCGTGTAGTTCACATCGTTCGGAAACAGCTTGGCATAGTCCACATACTCGCCCCAGTGCCAATGATCGTTGCCGCGCAGAAACTCCGCCGCCGACCGGTTGGGCACTCCAATCTGCCACAGTTGCCGGCCGTACCTCACCGGCTTCCACTCCAGCTTGCCCAGGTCGACCGTGCCGCCAGGGCCAATCGTCACGTCCGCCTTGGCGTACTCGCCCAGCACTCCATCCGCAATCGCGTGCAGTTCATACTTCCCTGCGCGAACATTCGGAATGCTGAACTTGCCATCCGCCGCGCCCCGTGTCCAGAACTCGTAGTGCTTGGCATCGTTCTGCCACGTCAGGTGCGAGGGACCACGCCCGCCGCCAGGTGCCGCAGGCTGGGCGGCCGGGTCCGCTCCCGGCGGGGTCGCAGCCGGCATATCGTCCGCATACGCCAGCCCCACCATCAGGTTCTGCAGCTTCAACCCTGGCGCCTGCATGTCGCGCAGCACCATCTGTCCGGTCACCGTGGCGCGCTCGTCCTTCTTCGGATAATCCACCCCGTTCACCCACGAGTACGGCCACTTGGCCGCCTCCGCCTTGGCCTGCCGGTTCGCGTCGGCAAACATCGCGTCCGGTGTCGGCCCCGTCGGCACATAGATCAGGATCGGCCCCACCACCTTGGTCCAGTCCTCGTTGGCGCCAATCGGCAGCTCGCTGCCGCCGTAGTGGCTCCCGCGCCAGTAGTCCAGCAGCGTGGGGTCGCCGCCGTCGCCATCGTCCAGGTGCCCAGTCAGCTCAAAGTGGAACGGCCCACTCGACAGGTACTCCATCGACGGGTTGATGAAGTAAATCCCCACATGCTGCTTGGTGCTCGACCAGCCAAACGCCGGCGTGTCGAACTGGTCGGCGCAATAGTCATACTTATGCTCGGCGATGCCTGCCTTCACGCCCGTCGTCAGCCGCCTCGCCTCTTTCATGTTCAGGTCCGTTCCCAGGTCCCAGTCATGCCCGTTCGGCATCGCCATGTTGCGCTGTCCGTCGATGGAGAGCCAGTCGAACACGCTGCCATTCAGCTTCATCCCATAGCGGCTCTCGCCAATCTGGGTCGCGCCATACGTCGGCTCATGCGTATAGATCGCGTAGGTGTAGATGCCCTTCACGCCGCGCTCCATGGTATAGCGGATCTCCATGTCCACCAGCAATCCCGGCCCGCGCCCGCCGCCACCCGCCGGCCCCGTTCCGCCCGGTCCTGTTCCGCCCGGTCTCGTCCCGCCCGGTCTCGTCCCGCCCGGTCTCGTCCCGCCCGTATAGGTCCCACGGTTCGCCCGCACGCCCGGCGGCAGCTTCACGCCCGTGCCCGTCACCGCCGGTGCTCCGGCCGTCTCACCGTCTGGCGTGTCGGTTCCCTGTCCCCTCGCCTGCGGCGCTACCCCGGCAAACTCGTTCCCCGGTCTCGGTCCTCCGCCGGAGTTCAGCCCCTTACCGTCCGACCATCCCTTGATCGATACCTCCGCCCGCTCGCCGCCATTCTTGCCCGGATCGATTGTCACCGCCGCCACCAGCCGCGCCGCGCCCGCCGGATTCTGCTCCCAATACCCGGCATGGTGGCCGGAGAGATATCCCTGCGTCTCCACTCCATTCACCTTCAGCGACACCATGTCGCCGGAGATCTTGTTGATCGTCGCCGTCGCATATCCGTTCGACAGGATAAAGTTCTTGCCATCGTCCTGGACCGTCACCGGTCCTGCAACCGCCTGGGTCTCGGGCACATTCCCCGGCTCCTGGGTCGATGCGGTGGGCACGCACAACGCCAGCCCTGCCAGAAGAAAAAGCGTTACGGAGAAAGCGAACAAGGCGGGACGGAGCGGCATACGATGCATTCGGATTCCTTTGGCACATCCGCACCAGAAGACTCAGGCCTGCAACCCAGCCAGGGTCATTCCGCGGAAGAGGGTGCGTTCCAAGAGACGAAGTCCGGCCGCCCGAAGACGCGCCCCGTGAGTTCCATCTGAGAATATTTCACCTGTGAAGCCACCGCCCATCTACCCATCGATTGACCCGACCGCAGGATGAGACAAGAATGACAAGATGCTGCCCCTCGTGTTCGCCGCGATCGCATTCTTCTTCCTGCTGGTCGGAGCAGTGGTATTTCTTATTTGCGTCTTGCTGCCGCCTACGCGTCGATACGCGTTGAGTGCAGCATTATGGTGCGCAGTCTGGGGTCCCTGCTCGATTGCATGGATGACTTTTGCGGGATTCGCACTGATCATCGATGCATTCGTAACCAGAAGTGGGAATGCAGATTCCCTCCGCGCTCCAAGACTGATAGCGGCCTTCGGGTGGGCGTACCTGACGTTCGGAGGATTAGCCACGGCCGCGGTGGCTACTGCCGTCTCTTGGCTCCATCAAGTAGTCACGCAAAGGATGACCTTTGCTCTCTTTCGGCTCTACGCAACCGCCGTTACGGCAGGGATAGGCAGCGTCTTCGGTTGGGTGCTCGGCTGGTTTTTGCTGGCGCAGGAGAAGCCGCATCACGGCGATGCTTGGCTGTGGGCACTCGGAATGCTCACTCTTGTGTGTGGCTTTGGGTCCGCCGCCTACAAGGGCGCTCGCGGACTACGCGGAGAAGCTCCGACAACATTCACCTGGATTTCCCCAGAAGAGTTCGCCGGGCCATAGGCACCGGGGATCGGAGAACCCATGCCGCAATCCTCGACCGCCATGCGACACGGCAAAGCCTGCGTCATCGGCTCCGGTCCCAACGGACTCGCTGCCGCCATCGTCCTCGCCCAGGCCGGCATGCAGGTCCAGGTCTTCGAGGCCGAGCCCACCCTCGGCGGCGCCACTCGGACCCTCCCGCTCACCCTCCCCGGCTTCCACCACGACTTCGGCTCCGCCGTCCACCCCCTCGCCGCCGGCTCGCCCTTCTTCAACTCGCTCCCCCTCGCCGACTACGGCCTCCAGTGGATCCATCCCCCCGCCCCGCTCGCCCACCCCTTCGACGACGGCACTGCCATCACCCTGGAGCGCGACCTCGCCGCCGCAGAAGCCGTTCTCGGCAGCTTCGGCGGCCCGGACAATCCCGACGGCCGCGCCTGGCGCGCCCTGATGCAGCCCCTCGCCGCCCGCTGGGCGGACCTCGCCCCCGAACTCCTGCGCCCTGTCCTGGCGTGGCCCCAGCACCCGTTCCTGCTCGCCCGCTTCGGGCTTAACGCGCTCCCGACAGCCACCTTCATCGCCCGCCGCCGCTTCCGCACCGAACCCGTCCGCGCCCTCTTCGCCGGCCTCGCCGCGCACTCCTTCATGGCGCTCGACCAGCCCCTCAGCGCCGCCTTCGGCCTTGTACTCGGAGCCGCCGCCCACGCCCCCGGCTGGCCCATTCCCCGCGGAGGAGCGCAGTCCCTCGCCAACGCCCTCGCCGCCTACCTCGCCAATCTCGGCGGCAGCATCACCACCGGCACCCGCATCCACAGCCTCGCCGACCTTCCCGCCTGCGACCTCATCCTCGCCGACATCACCCCCCGCCAACTCCTCGCGCTTGCCCCAGGACCGCCGCCGCCCAGCCTCCTCACGCCCACCTATCGCCGCCAGCTAGCAGACTTCCGCTACGGCCCCGCCGCCTTCAAGGTCGACTACGCCCTCTCCCGTCCCATCCCCTGGAGCGCCTCCACCTGCCTCCGAGCAGGAACCGTCCACCTCGGTGGCAGCCTGGCGGAGATCGCCGCCTCCGAAGCCGCCATGGCCTCCGGCCGCCACGCCGAACGCCCCTTCGTCCTCGTTACCCAGCCCACTCTCTTCGACCCCAGCCGCGCTCCCGAGGGCAAGCACATCGCCTGGGCCTACTGCCACGTCCCCAACAGTGCTCCGGAATCCGACTCCGCATCCACGCTCGATCGCCTCGAATCCCAGATCGAACGCTTCGCCACCGGCTTCAGCACTTGCATCCTCGCCCGCCACATCTCCTCGCCCGCCACGCTGGAAGCCATGGACGCCAACCTCGTCGGCGGCGACATCGGCGGCGGAGCGGTCAACCTGCGCCAGCTCCTCTTCCGCCCCACCCGCCGCCAGTACCGCACCTCCGCACCCAACCTCTACCTCTGCTCGTCCTCCACCCCACCCGGCGGCGGCGTCCACGGCATGTGCGGATTCCACGCCGCCACCACCGCCCTCCGCAACCACCCGCAATAAAAAAGAGGCCGCCGCAATCCCCCGCGACGGCCCCTGCTCTTGCTCTTCAACGAACAACTAACAACCAGCAACTGACAACTTCCCTCACATCCCGCTCTGGCCTTCGCTTGCCGGATGCACCACCCGGTAGCTGTTGTTTCCCTTCGACCACACCAGCAGCAGGATGTCCCTGCCCGCCGGACTGGTGTGCATCACGCTTGCAAACTGCTCGGCAGATGCCACTGGCTTCCGGTTCACCTCCACCACCACATCGCCCGGCTGCAAGCCCGCATCTTCCGCCGGGCTGCCCGGCCGCACGTTCGCAATCACCGCGCCGTGTATCTCCGCCGGAGCGTTCAACTGCTGCCGCGTGTCCTGGTTCAGGTCGTCTACCGCCAGCCCCAACTTGCCCGTGCTGGCCGCCCCGGAGCCGGACTCATTCTCCGCAACCTCCGTCCCCGGCTTCTGGTACTCGCCCACCTTCACGTTCAGGGTCACCGGCTGGCCGTCGCGGATGATTCCCAGCGCCACGCTCTGCCCTGGCGGCACTTCGCTCACATTCATCTGCAGCGCGCTACTGTCCAGCACCTTGTGGCCGTTCAGCTCGTCGATCACATCGCCGCTCTTCACTCCCGCCCGCGCCGCCGGCGAATCCGGTGTCACCTGCGACACCAGCGCCCCGGACGCATCCTTCAGCTTGAAGAATCCGGCATTCTCCGGAGTCACGTCTTCAATGCCCACGCCCAGGTAGCCGTGGTGGACGCTGCCATGCGCAATCAACTGCTCTGCCACCGACTTCGCTTCCAGCGACGGAATCGCAAACCCCGCGCCCGCAAACGATCCACTGTCCGAGATGATGAACGTGTTGATCCCAACCAGCTCGCCATGCGCATTCACCAGCGCGCCGCCGGAGTTGCCCGGATTGATTGCCGCATCCGTCTGGATGAACCCGCCCGGCTTGCGCTGGTCGTCGCGGAACGGATTGGCGCGGTTCACGCCGCTCACAATGCCGCGAGTCACCGAGTCCTCAAACTGGCCAAACGGGCTGCCGAATGCCAGCACCGTCTGTCCCGGCTTCAGCGTGGACGAGTCGCCCCACTGCAAATACGGCAGGTCGTGGCCCTCGATCTTGATCACCGCCAGGTCGGTCAGCTTGTCCGTGCCAATCACCTTCGCATCCAGAATCCGGCGGTCCTGCAGCGTCACCTTCACGTTCACCGCGCCATCCACCACATGGTTGTTGGTCACGATATATCCGTCCGGAGAGATGAGGATGCCGCTCCCAATGCCATGCTCCAGCGGCTGGTCCTGCTGCGACCGCCGTCCCTGGCCGGGCTGGCCAAACGGCCCGTTCGGTCCAAAGAACTGCGAGAAGCCCGGAGGCAGTTGCTGCTCGCCGCCCTGCTGCGACGCCTGCTCCTCCGATCCCTTCGAGGTCACCCGCACATTCACCACCGCAGGCATCACGTGGGAGGTCACTGCCTCCATCGCGCGGTCCAGCGAGGTCAGCGCAGCAACACTGTTATCGTCCACCGGCGGGGTCACGCTCGCCGCCCGCACCGAGCTCTCGTGGAACATCAGGCTTACTGCCAACGCCGAGGTCAGCACCACGCCAGCCGAAAAGCTCAGCCGCTCCTTCGCCGTCGCCTTGACCACATCAACTAATGGATTAGTTACTTCAGACATACCAACACCTCGTGTGTGAGTTGAATTGCAAACTTACAGTTGAAATACCAGCCAGCCGCCCCGCACAGGCACAGCGGCATACGGATGAACCTGCTCCACCGGCTGCCCATCGTCTGCATCCAGCCGTAAATCCTGGGCTCCGGCAAACTCCCGCGTGCGCACCGTCGTCAGCACCACGCGCGCGCCATCCTCCCGCTCCCATGCCGTCACCTCCACCATCTCGACACGGGGATCTGGAGCCATCTCTGCACGGGGAACCTGTTCCAGCACCAGGCCGGGCGACCCGCCACTTGCCTTGATCCTGTCGAAGGGCCTGGATTCCCAAACCTTGGTTTGTGCTGCGACTCTCGAATGCGCCGTCACAACCCTGGGTACCCACTGCATCGCGGCGCCATCGCCATTTGCGGGCTCCCGCCACACCACCTCGCGAGCCGCAACTCCCTGCCTACTGTTCCCTACTCCCTGTTCCCCGTTCCCTGCCGCCAGTTCCCTGTTCCCTGCTGCCTGCTCCCTGCTTCTCGCCTCAAACCCAACCAGCTGCGGGCACCGCTCCATCCCCGCCGCCGCGACCAGCAACGCCAGCATCGCACCGCCCAGCACCAGCTTGGCGTGGACAGGCCGCATACTCTCACTGCGCCTCAGAATCCTGCCGACGCGCTGCCCCAGCTCCGACTCGCGCCCAACCAGGCCGATCGCCAGTGCCAGCCCCCGCCGTCCCAACCGCTGCTCCGCCAATCCCACCAGGCACGCCGCATACGCCTTCGCCGCTCCGGCCTTCCCTTCGCTGGCCCGCAGCACCCGCTCGTCGCACGCCAGTTCGCGTTCAAAGCACAGCCGCCGCTCCACCCACGCCAGTGCCGGGTTCAGCGGAAACACCACCAGCGCAATCTTCTGCACCAGATTCATCCAGTCGTCCGCGCGCCCCAGGTGGCCGCACTCATGCAGCACCACCTGCTCCAACTCCTCCGGCGTCAGTCTCTCCAGCAGCCATCCCGGAATCAGAATCCGCGGCGCAAGGAACCCAATCACCGTAGGCCGGTCCACCTCATCCGAAACACACAACTGCGCCCGCCGCCCGCTCGCTCTCGAACTGTCGCCGCCTGTTTTCAGGCTGTCATTCTGAGCGGAGCGAAGAATCCCCGCATTTGCCTCTTGCTGCAGCGCCCCAACCTCCACCGGCGTCGCGCGCTTCCATAACGCCCGCACCCGCACCGCCGCCACCGCCAATTGCACCGCCCGCGCCAGCGAAGCCACGGCCCACACCGCCGCAATCGCCACGCTCCAGCGCGAGTCGATCGTCAACCACGCGCCCCGTCCTCCAACACCCGCCGCGTGTGGCATCGCCGACACGAACGGCAGCGCCGCCACCACCCCAAACACGCCAAACCAGATCGCAAACCGCACCGCCGCCGGTGTCTTCGGCAGCAGCCGCAACCCAAGCCCCACGACGCACGCCAGCAGAATTCCCTGCCACACCGCAGCCACCAAAGCGCCGCTCGCCAGACCGGTCATCGCGCACCCTCCGGCTCAACCGTGGGTGCCCCATTCACGGCAGCCTCATCGCCGTGAATGGGGTCGACTTCAGCCGCCCGCGCAATCGCCTCTTTCAGCCGCCCCAACTCTTCCGCATCAATCTCGTCGTCGCCCAGCAGCGACAGCAGCAGCCGCTCCCGCGAGTTCCCAAAGAACCGCTGCATCATATTGCGAATCTCCGACCGGCTCGCCTCCATCTCCTGCACGCATGGGCTGTACAGGAAGGCCCTGCCCTCCTGCCGATGCCGCACATACCCCTTCTGCTCCAGTATCCGCACCGTCGTCAGGATCGACGTGTACGCCAGCGTCTCCCCTTCCGGCATCGCCGCCACCAGGTCGCTCACGGCGGACTCGCCGCGCTCCCACAGCATCTTCATCAGCCTCAGCTCGGCCTCAGTCAACGTATTGGACTTCCTCGGCGGCATTCGCGGTCCTACCTCCATAGGGTCAGGGGATTTGCCCTGGCTCGTCTGTCCCTGTGACGCACCAACTAATCGATTAGTTAGCAGCCCCTGTGGAAATCTTCTCGACGCCGCCGATCATTCGCCGTCGCTACCTTGAGCGCCGCAATCCACCACCCGCACATCCCCCGTATTCACCACCGCCGGCAGCGACCACACCCAGCCGCTCTCTTCCGTCCAAACCCCATCCCAGCGCGTGGCCACCAGGTACCCAATGCCCAGCGCCTCACACTCGCCGCGCGCCTGGTCCGCCGTCAGTGGACGCTCGGCCGCAAACAGCCGCTTCACCCCGCCGGTAATGCCCGCGCAGGCGGCCGGGCTTCCGCCAAACGACGCATCGCAATCCGGGAACGACGTCGCCATCTGTCGCCCCGCCTCAATCATCTGCGCAAACCGGAACATATCGCTGGGCTCCGCGGTGTTGAACTGAATCACCGCATCCTTCGGGATGCTCAGGTCCATGGCCTGGAAGCCTGTTCGCCACGCCATCGCCCGCGTCGCCAGCCCGGCTTCATCCGGCCGGGCCAGCCGCTCTTCCATCGGCAGGTACAGCCGCAAGCCAACCGCCTGGTACGCCGAACCCGCCACGCCAATCCACAGCATTGCCAGCGCCACCGCCCGCAACACCCCGCGCGGTGGACCAAACGTTCCCTCGCACCAGAGCACCGCCAGCAGCAGCAGAAAGAACTGGGGAATCAGGATGGACCGGATGCCAAAGTCGTTGTTCGAGATCACCGTGGACCGCAGCACGCTGGACACCATCAGCCCCGCGCACACCAGCACCAGCGCGGTCCTCGTCGCTTCGTCCAACTCCCTCCGGCGCCACGCCCGCAGCGCAACCACCAGAACCAATCCATAAACTCCAAGCTCGACAAAGTACCCTGGTAACAGCAATATAAGACCAGCAACTGCATCTTCTACACGAGGGCGTGCCTGGGACAGTGCCGCAAACCACGGAACCCCCAGCAGGCACTCCGGGTCGATCATGTGCCGCACGCCAAACCGCAGCAGATGTGATGCGTCCCCGGTAACCGATCCGGCCACAGGCGCATTCGTCCCCCCGCCGGCCGACGACGCCCGCAGCTCCGCCAGGTACGGCATCAGCGTCAGCACCGCCACCAGACCCGCGCCCAGCAGCACCGGCACGCGCGCCCGCGATTCCCGCTCCCACCCCAGCGCCCAGGCCAGCCAGGCCAGCAGCACCAAGGCAAACGCCACCGCCACCCACGTCGACAGGCCGAACGCGCTGGCAAACGACAGCCCCGCAATCGCTCCGCCGACCCCGCGCTGCCTGCCGCTCCGTCCTTTGGCCATCCATACCAGCAGAAATCCGAACAGGCAGCACACCAGCCCCGCAATGTGGTGCGGCACCCACAGCAGCGAGTCCAGCCACGATGCCACCTGGTCCGGCGACCACCACTCCATGTCGGCATCCGTCGGCACCCGGAACAGAAACTTCGCGATGGCAGGCAGAAGGTCCAATCCCGTCACCGTCAGCAACCCCAGCGCCAGCGCCAGCCTGGGCCAGCGCCGACCGGCAGCGTCCCGATCCAGCGCCGAGCCCGCGCCCAGAAAATGCCGGCAGTACAGCGCCATCACCGCCGCCAGCCCAAAGCCCGACCACGCAACGCTGGCAATCATCGCCTGCCGCGCGGTCACCGCCCCGATCCGTGCCGCCGCTGCGGTCACGACATACCAGAAGTAGTAATACCGCATGGGCGCCGCGTGTCCCGGCCAGTAGAGCGGATTCGCCGGCGGAACCCCGGTCCGCATCACCGCGTCCACAAACGCCGTACGCAACGCATGGTCGTAGATGGTCACACTCAGCAGCAGGTGGCTGCCCATGCCGATATCCACCAGTTCCAGCACCGCGAGGACGGCCCACACCGCCGCCAGCAACGCGCCAATCCAGCCCCATCGGCTTACCGCTCCGCGCTCTCGCCTGCGAAACTGCACTGCGGAGATGCCGAGCATTGCCACCATGCAAACGCCGCACAGCCAGCACACCGCGGACAACGACGCCGCCTTGGCCAACTCCACCGCGACGATCGTCACCACGCCGAACGACAGCGCAATCGCCCAGGCAAGCTGCTCCCCCAGCGGACGCGACCGGAATCCCAGCAGGTCCAGTACCCAGGCAAGGCAGTATCCCGGCGCCAGCAGCACAGGCGCAAACGCCGCCACGCCGCGCAGGCAGCCAGCCACATCCCACACGGTCAAGGAGTTCACGATCAAAGCCCGGTCGAACCTCGCACAGCAATTAGACCATCCCGGCAACCCGCCCGCAGCCAACTTATAATCCACTGTGTGACCGCCGAATCCGCATCGCTCCGCCTGCCCGCCGGCCAGACCCTGCTCTTCGACGCCGATGACACCCTGTGGGAGAACAACATCTACTTTGAGCGCGCCATCGCCGCGTTCATCAGTTACCTGGACCACCGCGTTCATTCGCCGGCAGAGGTCCGCGAGCATCTGAATGCCTGCGAGCGGGCCACCATCGCCGCTCACGGGTACGGGCTCAAGAGCTTCCGCAAGTCCCTCATCGCCTGCTTCGAGCAACTCACCAGCCAGCCAGTCACGCCGGACCAGCACGACCGCATCGTCAGCTTCACGCAGTGCATCGCAGACGAGCAGATGGAACTGCTGCCGGGCGTCGCACAGACGCTGCCAGTCCTGGCCGGACGCCACCGCTGCATCCTGGTCACTAAGGGCGATCCCGTCGAGCAGCGCGACAAGCTCCACCGCTCCGGTCTGGAGCCGCACTTCAGCGCCATCGAGGTGCTAGCGGAAAAATCCAAAGCGGCCTACGAGGCCCTGATCGCCCACCACGCCTGCGACGTGCCGACGACCTGGATGATCGGGAACAGCCCCAAGTCGGATATCAACCCGGCGCTCGCTGCGGGACTGCATGCAGTCTTCCTCGCGCACGGCTCCACATGGGTGCTGGAGGACGAGGTCATCGACGCGGCGCCCCCCGGCCAGCGCCTCCTGCAACTCGCAGCATTCCCCGATCTGGCGGCCCACTTCTAGTATCCGCCTGCAATAAGTGGCATTCTTCCTGATGCTTGTCCTGCATTCTTCTTACTGCTTATCATCATTCTTCTTGCTGCTTGTCATCATTCTTCTTGCTGCTTGTCATCATTCTTCTTACTGCTTGTCATCATTCTTCTTACTGCTTGTCATTCTGAGCGCAGCGAAGAATCCCCGCATTTCGCTCCTGCCCACGGTGCTTCCGCGCTGAAGGCGCGAACTCCACTAGCCTGGGCAACGCCCCAGGTCTGGACCGCCCGAAGCGCCGCGGGCTGAAAGGCCCGCGCTATGACCATCCCCTGTCAACCCAGCACCGCGACCCGACACCTACTCCCCCGTGTAATACCCGTCACGCGTCTGCAAGTAGGTATCCTTCGGGTTCAGCTTGGCCACCGAAAGATCGATCTTGTGGTATCCATCCGAAGCGGTCTTGTCATCCGGCGTAAAGGCCAATCGGTACTGCGCGCGCAGTTCTTCCCCGATCTCCTTGTAGATATCGGCCACGCTCTCCTTCTTGCTCACCTCAAACAGCCGTCCGCCGGTCTCGTCGGCCATGCGCTGCAGGGTCTTCTTGCCGTCCGGGCTGGGGATGCTCTCCGGCCGTCCGCCGCCGCGTCCACCACCGCCAGGGTAGCCGCCCCCGCCTCCCGGATAGCCTCCACCGCCGCCTGGGTAGCCTCCGCCGCCGCCGCGCGAGTCTCCGCGATGGAAACCGCGGTCCGAGTTCGGTTCGCTGCCCTTGAAGTAGATGGCATACACAATCGTGTCGGCCCGCTGCGCTGCCTCCATCGCCGACGACAGCGTCTCCTTGCTCCCGCTATCCACGCCGTCGGAGAGGATGATCACCGCCTTGCGGCCTTTGATCTTGCTCATCAACTCGTCGGATGAGAGGAACAAGGCGTCGTACAGCGCCGTGCCTCCCCCGTGCGCTCTTCCGCCGCGATCTCCGGACCGTCCATCGGACCCGGAATCGGAGTCAGTAGCGGTCCCGGCCGAGCCACCGCTCGCGGCCTGCACGTCGATCTGCTTCAGCGCGGCCTGCAGCTTCGGCTTCGAGCTAGTCACATCCTGCAGCAGATCGATCTGCCGGGCAAACTGGATGACGAATGCCTTGTCGCGGTCGGCCGGCCCGTTCAGCATATCTTCCAGGAACGCCGTACTCGCCACCCGCTCGTCGTCCAGCACGTCGCGCTGGCTCATGCTGGCATCCACCAGCAAGCCCAGCGTCAACGGCAGATCGGTGTCCACATTGAAGTAGCGTATGGCCTGGGGATGGCCATCCACCTTCAGCACGAAATCGTCCTTGGTCAGGTTCTGGAGCAGCGCGCCCTTTTTGTCGCGCACCACAACAGGAAGATTCACCAGCCGCGCATCGACACTGAGAGTGGCAGCAGCAGCGGCTGTCGATGCGGCGGGAGCAGGCGGTTGCGCCGCCAGCCTGCCCGCACCATTCCCCGTCGCAGCCATGGCGGCAATCAGCACAGCAAGAATTCTTCGTTGCATACTCATCACTTAGACAATAGACGGAAACCGGAACCAACCGTTGCACCCGTCCGGCGAAATATCGCGCACTCGCAACCCGGTCCCAGGGGTATGCTGGCAAGGTCATGAATCGCCGCCTATTTCTTCCGCTCGGCCTGCTCCTCCCTCTCTCCATTGTCAGCGCCCAGACATCCGGCAGCGCCCAGACCACCCCTCCGGCAACCAGGGGCACTGTGAACGATCCTCCCCCAGCCGGCTTTACGAAGGTGCTGGTGCTGTGGCCGGAAGGCGCGCCGATGGCCAGGGGAAACTCTTCCAGCGATGTGCCTAAGCTCTTCTACTACCCCGCCACCAGCCCCGGAGTCGGTTCGGCGGTCATCGTCCTTCCCGGCGGCGGCTACGCCCACGAGATGATGGAGAAGGAGGGCGGAGCAGAAGCCAGATGGCTCGCCGCCCATGGCATACCAGCATTCGTCCTGCAGTACCGCTTGTCCCCGGCGTATCACTACCCTGTTCCCATGCTGGACGGCGCCCGTGCTGTCCGCTATGTCCGCAGCCACGCGGCGGAGTTCGGAGTCGACCAGAACAAGATCGGCGTCTGGGGCTTCTCTGCCGGCGGCCACCTGGCCGCGTATCTGGCCACCACACCGGAGGAGCACGACCGCAAGGCCGCCGATCCGGTCGAACGCGTCAGCGCCCACCCCAACTTCGCCGCCTTCTCCTACGCGCGGTTCACCATGGATGCATCCATCCCGCGCTCCACAAACATGGAAGGCCTGCTCGGCAACAACCCCACGCTGGAGATGCTGGATACCATCTCCCCTGCCCGTCATGTGACCAAAGAGACATCTCCCAGCTTCATCTACTCCACCACCGGCGACGACACCGTCAACTCGCTCAACGCCACGGCCTACTACGATGCGCTCAAGCGTATGGGCGTACCCGTGGAGTTGCACATCTTCGAGCTGGGGCCGCACGGCACCGGCATGGGCCAGGGCCTCAAGGGCCTCTCCGAGCTGGAGGTATGGCCGCTTCTGCTGGCGCACTGGATGCAGTTGCACGGCTGGATGAGCGCAGCCACGGCCCGATAAGGCAGCCGGCGTTCTCTGCCGATACATCCAGGTAGACCGATATGGCATGGAAGTTGTAGCGGCCTACCCATGCCGGTGAGTTTCATTCCCAGCATCGGATGCTAGCCTGATGGAGCGCTCGAAGTGGAACTGTTCCAATCACTTGGGCGACCGTAGTTTGGCTGCGGTACAGGTCGCCGCCAAGTGGCAGAAGGCAGGCAGTTTTGATTGAAGATTGGCTCAGAAGCTCTCGGCGCATCCGCATGATTCAACTCCTGGCTGGACTCGCCGCCTTGTTTATCCTGGTGGCGCGGCTGGGGGAGGGGCGCCAGGCGCACTCCTCGCAAACCGCGAACATCTTCATCTGGGCCACCACATTTCTTGCCACCATCCTGCTGGTCTGGCGAGAGAAGAATCAGGCCACCCTGCATCGCAAGGCAAACCTCGAGCACTCCCGCTTCATCGCTGCGGCAGAGACCAGCCCGGACGCTTTCTTCATCCTCGACGCGGTGCGCGACTCCGACGGCACAATTGTGGACTTCCGCTATATCTACTTGAACGCGCACGCCGAGGAACTACTCAAGATGCCGCGCCAGGAGCTTGTCAAGCAGGACATGTGCGCCCTCTTCCCCGATCACCGCACCAACGGCCTCTTCGAGAAGTACGCCAAAGTCGTCGCCAGCGGTGAACCGCTGTCCGAGGAGTACTCCATCCCCCAGAACGACGGCACCGAGCTGTGGGTCCGCCAGCGCGTCAACAAGCTCGCCGACGGTGTCGCCATCCGCACCAGCGACGCCACCGAGATCAAGGCCAGCGAAGAGCGCTACCGCAGCCTCTGCAACTTCAGCAACTCGGTCTTTGAGAATGCGCCCTACAGCATCATTGAGACAGACCCTGGCGGCATCATCCAGGCCATGAACGCCGCCGCCGAACGATTGACCGGGTATGCTCACGTTGAGATGATCGGCAAGGCATCCATCCTTACCCTACACGACCCCACCGAGTTGAGCCGCAAACCCGAAGAGACAGCCGACGGCGAAGAGCGCGGCATCGACGGCTTCGAACTGCTCACAGCCAAAGCCACCCAGGGAGAGGTCGACGAGCGCGAGTGGACCTATGTCCGCAACGACGGCTCCACTCTGCCCGTGCACGTCGCCGTTACGGCAGTGCGCAACGGGGCCGGCGAGCTCAGCGGATACGTCGCCATCGCGTCGGACATTACCGAACGCAAGCAGTTGATGACCTACCTGAACCACATGGCAAGCCACGACCAGTTAACCGGCCTGCCCGGACGCACCCTGCTGCGCGAGCGCATTGCAGAGGCAATGGAGAAGGCCATGCTGCACGGGCGCAAAGTCGCCGTGTTCGTCATCGACCTGGACCACTTCAAGCGCATGAACGATTCCCTCGGACACCGCGCCGGCGACGAAGTGCTGGTCGGAATGGCCGAGCGCATGAAGCTCTCCCTGCGCCGCTCGGACACGCTCGGCCGCCTGGGCGGAGACGAGTTCGTTGTGGTCATGCCGCACATTGCCACCCTCGCCGACGTGGAGCGATGCGCCCGCCGGCTGGTCGACCGCGTCTCCAGCACCGCGCTGGTCGGAAGCCTGGAAGTGAACCTCACCGCCAGCGTGGGCGTGTGCGTCTATCCGGATTTTGCCGAGGACGTGGACAGCCTGCTGGAACGCGCCGATGTGGCCACCTATGCCGCCAAAGAGAACGGCCGCAACCAGTACCAGGTCTTCGCAGACGCCATGCTCAAGCGCTCGCAGGACCGCCTCTCCATGGATATGGCGCTGCGCCATGCACTGGCCCGCGAGGAGTTGTTCCTGCACTACCAGCCTCTGGTCTCGCTCTCCACCGGCCGCGTCATCGGCATGGAGTCGCTCCTGCGCTGGCACCACCCCAAGCTCGGCGTCATCTCGCCGGCCACATTTATCCCGCTGGCAGAGGAGACCGGCCTGATCGTCCCCATCGGCGAATGGGCCTTGCGGCAATCCTGCAAGCAGGCCAAGGCGATCTGCGACGACCTGGGCATGGAACTTTCCGTATCGGTCAACCTCTCGCCGCGTCAGTTCGAGCAGAGCAACCTGCTGCAGGTCATCGGCGAAGCGCTGGAAGAGAGCGGGCTGCCGCCAAATAACCTGCAGTTGGAGCTGACCGAGAACACCCTGATGATCAACTCGGCGTCCAACCTGGAGAAACTACAGCAAATTCGCCAGCTCGGCGCGCGCGTCGCGATCGACGACTTCGGCACCGGATTCTGCAGCTTTTCCTACCTGCTCCAGTATCCCGTCGACCGGCTCAAGATCGACCAGAGCTTCGTGATGAAGGCCGTGACCGAACCGAATGCAGCCACGGTCGTGCGCACCATCGTGGCCATGTCGCACCATCTCGGAATCAAGGTCATCGCGGAAGGCGTCGAAACGCCGGAACACCTCAAGTTCCTCGCATCGCGAAAGTGCGATGAGGCCCAGGGCTACTACTTCTCGCGTCCCATCGCGGCGGCTGGATTCGGTGCGGCGGTCGGCTCCATCCACCGGATGTTCGACGAACGCAGACTGCTCGAGGAGCTGCGCCATGCATCCACCGCAAAGGTGCCGGATACGTTCGAGAACGACCAGACGATGGAGCAGGAAGGCTCACCCTTCGAGCCGTACCAGACCAAGCAAGTCATCATGTAGCCCACCCAGCCCAGCTCATCCAGATGCGCCAACTGGCGAATCATCTCCGCATTTGCCTTGCATCGATGCAACGATCAGTCCCGCCCTCGAACCCTGAACCTCCACCCCGCCTTCAATACACATCCCGCTGATACCGCTTCTGCTTCTTCATCGCCGCCAGATACTCCGCGGCCTGCTCCAGCGTCCCCTGCGACCCCAGCGCAATCGCATCCAGCAGCGCCTGCTCCACCGACTTCGCCATCCGCGTCGCATCGCCGCACACGTAGAAGTACGCACCGCGTTCCAGCCACGCATATAGCTCGGCCGCGTTCTCCTGCATACGGTCCTGCACATAGATCTTCTCCGCCTGGTCGCGCGAGAACGCCGTATCCAGCCGCGTCAGCGTCCCATCCTTCACCATCGCGGTCAGTTGCTCCTCGTATAGGAAGTCCGACACCCGGCGCTGGTCTCCGAAGAAGAGCCAGTTGTCTCCCGGCGCGCCGGTCGCCTGGCGCTCTTCCAGAAACGCGCGGAACGGCGCAATCCCGGTCCCCGGCCCAACCATAATCACGGGAGCATGTGCATCCTCCGGCAGGCGAAAGTTCTGGTTGTCGTGCAGAAACACAGGCACCGCCTCGCCCACATGCGCCCGCTCGCCCAGGCCTCCGCTGGCCACGCCCAGCCGTTCGCGCCCATGGCTGTCGTACCGCACCACGCGCACGCTGGTCTCTGCCAGGTCCGGATGCAGCCGCTGGCTGGACGCGATGGAATACAGCCGCGGCACCAGCCGTTGCAGCACCTGGAACAGCTCCTGCGGCGCCTGCACCGCTCCAGGGAAATCCGTCAGCAGGTCCACCAGCTCGCGCCCCCAGCAATACTCCTCGGCCAGCGCCTTGTTCTCCGGCCCGCACATTGCCTTCAACGCTTCCGCGCCCTTGCCGCCCACGTTTGTCGCTCCCGGCAGCTTGGCATACTGCCCAATCGCTCCGCGCTGCAGTTTGCCGATGGAGAGCCGTGATCGCAGCGCCTCCTCAAAGCTGATCTCCACCTTATAGTGGTCCAGCACGCGCTCTTCGCCGGTAAAACCGAGCGACGTCAGCACCTCCGCCACCGCCTGCGCCCGGTTTTCCGGCAACACGCCAATCGAGTCGCCCGGCGTGTAATGCATGCTCGGGTCCAGCGAGAACGCCAGGTGCCGCGTCTCTTTCTCGCTCAACGTGCCCGTCAGCAGATAGTTCGCAACCACGGTCGAAAAATAGGGATTGTTTCGCGTGTACTTCTGTTCCGCCGGACTCTCTCCGGCGCCAACCGCCGGTCCTGCAACCTCGCTCATCCGATGATTGTAAAGCCTCGCGCAGTCTTCCCGTTCCTCGGCACAAACTTCTTCGCGACCATCGGGAGCGCCACCGCGAAGCCCAATACGCGTCACGAAGTGACCGCCCCACGCGCAGTGGGCCCGTCCGGCAGGGCCCGGCATTTAGAATAATCTTGTGCTGACCACCCCCGCCAAGCTCTCTGACATCCGCGCCAAAATCGAAGCCCGCCAGCGCATCACCTCCGAGGACGCCCTCATCCTCTGGCGCGAAGCCTCCGACGCCGACCTCCGCGCGCTCGCCTCCCAGGTTCGCGCCCGTTATCACGACCCCGCATCCTGCACCTACATGCTGATGCGCATCATTAACTACACCAACGTCTGCGTCGCCCAGTGCGACTACTGCGCCTTCTACAAACTCCCGGGCCAGCCCGGCGGGTACGTACTCACCCACGAACAGGTCTTCGCCAAGATCGACGAACTCCTAGCCCTGGGCGGCGACCTCGTCGGCTTCAACGGCGGCTTCAACCCGCACCTCCCGCTCGACTACTACTGCGACCTCTTCGCCGCCATCCGCGCCCGCTACGGCGACCGCATGGAGTTCTACGCCCTTACCATCGCCGAGTTCATGTACCTCGCCGACCACGCCGGCCTGCCCTACCACGCCGCCGCCGAGCGCTTCCTGGCCGCCGGCGTCCGCTGGATCACCGGCGGAGGCTCGGAAATCCTCACCGAAGACTTCCGCCGCCGCCACAGCAAATTCAAGTACACCGTCGCCCAATACTTCCAGGCCCAGCGCGCCCTCGTCGACGCCGGCCTGCGCACCTCCGCCACCATGGTCATCGGCTTCGACGAGACCACCGAAGAGCGCATCGAGCATCTCGAACGCACCCGCGCCTTCCAGGACCAACTCATCGCGGCGGGCCACTCCACTGCGCTCAGCAGCTTCCTCTGCTGGACCTTCAAGCCCTACTTTACCCAGCTCGGCGGCATCGAAATCACGACCGCAGAGTACCTCCGCCACCTCGCCCTCAGCCGCATTTACCTGGACAACATCCCCCGCATCCGCACCTCCGTCCTCACCCAGAACGAGCGCGCCCTCTCCGGCCTCCTCTACGGTGCCGACGACTTCGACCTGCCCATCGAAGACGAAGTCACCCAGCTCGCCGGAGCCACCATCAGCCTCAACTTCGACCATCTCCTCACCGCCGCCCGCACCCTGGGCTTCAACCCCACCTACCGCCACGTGGCTATCGGCTGGAACCAACCCGCCTAGGTGTGAAGTCTCAAAAGGTTGTCCATCCGGTCTGACTGCGCGACGCCCACGGCCACGCTCGGTTGCGCCGATGCGGCCGCAGGCGTATGCTGCCGCCATCCCCCGGCCCAAATCCCGCAGCCCACTGGCCCCAATCATGAGGAAGAAACCTGCTCTTTTCACATTCGCTGCTCTGGCGGTCGCGGTCCTCGCGCAGGTCACCCTGCTCTGCGCCCAAACACTGCAGGGGGGCGTCCAGCAGACCACCTACACCGACCCAGCTTCGGCCGGTTGCCGCGAGTCCAACGACAACCCGTACGCCGGTATGAACCCGCTCGCCTGCCACGGCGTGTCGGCTCCTCCGGACTCCGCCGGCAAATGCAGTCTCGCCGGCATGAAGGTTTTCAAGCAGGTGGCCAACATGTGCTACTACTGCTCGGCCATCGATCCCCCCACCCCCGGCATCATCATTCCCCTCGATCAAGTCGCCCATGCGAACAGCCAGGGCTACAGGTGCGGCGTCGATCAGGTCGAGCCGAACTGCATGGCGGTTTGCACCCGCCAATCCGGAAGCGGCCCCTACATTCCTCCTGCGAACACGCAGTCCGTTCCCGGGCCTTCATCAAGCAGCAGCGGCGGCGGCCCTGGCCCGGCGCCTCGGGGCGGCGGCAGCCCCACTCCCGGTCCGCCGTTGCAGAGCGGCGCCAGCGCCAATCCCTGCCTGCCCTTCGGCCCGGGAGGCTACGACTACTGCGCGAATCCCACCCAGCCCGCCGGATGCGTCTGCAGTAAACAGCAGCCGCCGGGGCCCAAGAGCCTGACCCGCGTCAACCTACCCCCTGACACTCCACCAGCGCCCGCCCCAAACATTCCTGCCATCGTCAAGGCAATGAGCACTTGCCTCAGCGCCAAACTGCCCTATATGGGTCCGCAATCAGTGCAGCCGGCAAACCTGCAGTTGGCCCTTGCCTCTGCGCCGGCGTCCGTCCGCTCCATGCCCTTTGCCAGCCTGCCGGCCGAATCGCAAATCATCCTCGAGGAGACGGCGATGAGCATCCAGGCGCAGGCCGTCCACGACCAGAAATACGGAGCACCCAAATACAACACAGCCGACGCGCGAGACTACATGGTCGGCTGGCTCGACCACTGCCTGTTCAACGCCGGCCTGCAACAGGATTACTCCAACAATTCACCCAACGATCCTCGTCTGGTCTACTCCGGCTTCCTCGACATCTCCCTGAACGATCACCGGGTCAATATGTTCAGTTCCGGCTACCACGACGATGTTCTGCCGCCGCTCCCCTTGATGGCCCCCAAGCCAACCCAGTAAAGCTGGCCGCCCGCGCCCCGACACGCTTCCTCCCCGCATTGCCGGGTGCCCCGATCTCGCCTCTGAGCTGTGGGATTCGCTCCACATCTGTGCGCGGGTTCCCCACGCCCTAATTCTCCGTCGGCGTCTCTTCGATGTGATCGACCACTAGCACCGGCACCGGCTCCTTCTTCTGTTCCAGCTTCAACCCCAGCTCCTTCGGAAGCGCATCCATCAGCGAGATCGCTCCACTCGGGTCCGACACTCCCGACGCGGCATCCGCACCCGCCGGTCCGCCCGCGGCCGCCGCCACGCTCGCAGCCGTGGCCGCCGCAATCTCGCGGTCCCCAGTGAAGACCAGTTGCAGGTCGTAGCGGCCCGACAATCCTGTCCCATCCACCACCGGCGTCCTGTAGTTGAACAAACTCGAAAACCGCTCGGCGAACTCTGCCATGCTGACGTTTTGGCACGTAATCAGTCTCAGCAGAGCCGGATTGGCGACCCTCGGATCTTTCCCATCAGGCCCCGGCCCGTTGAAGCACGTCGGCCGAATTTCCGTGTCCGCGGCCTTCTTCAGCTTTGGCCCCGCCGCCACCAGCACCGGCCCATCCTCCGGCCGAACCTCCTCGTGGACCTTCAGACTGAAGCGGTCTGCCAGCAGGGAGCGCAGCATCGCCTTCACGTCCTCCAGGTCCACATTGTTGTTCTTCGCGGCAGGATCGACCGGAATCTTGGCCGTGATCGCAAATCGCGTCGTCAGGAACCACGGCGGAATGTCCACTAGCGCCGCCTCACTCACGTCGTACGAATACATGATCAGGAACTGCATCGTCCCGCCGCCAATCGAAAACTCATGGCCGTTTACCTGCACGTTTGTGCGCGTATGCGGAGGGACCGGCTTGATCACCGCAACCTCAAACTCCTGGCTCGCAGGCGGCATCAACTTGTCTAGGTCGGGAGAATTGGGGCTCGGCTCCTCCACGCTCTCCACCACCTCCACGGGCAGCGGCGCCGTTCCCAGCTCCAGCTTCAGCCCCAGTTGGCCCTTCAACGCGTCTGCCGCCGTCAGCCCATCGGATCGCGGCGGCATTGCAAGATGAAACTCAACATCCCACTTGCCTGCCAACCCGGTCTTATCCACCACCGGGTACGGGAGGTTGTACCGCACTAGCTGCGCAAATTGTTCCATCGTCGCGTTCTTGCAGAACGCCGTCATGTCCGGAGGCGTGGCACCAGCCACCGGGGGCGCCGTCTGCGGCGACTCGCGCTTAAATCCGCACGTGCTCTGCTCGGCGGTATCCGCCTTCTTCAGCTTCGGCTCGCCCTTTCCAACCAAGAGGAGATACGCCGGCATCGCCTTCGTGTCGGCGCGCATCGCCAGTTTGAAGCGGTCTGCCAGCAGCGCGCGCAGCATCGGCTGCACATCGGCGTTGGTTGCCCCCATCGGCGCCTTCGCCAGCACATCGTAGCGCGTCGACTCCAGCCACATCGGGCCGCCCAGAATATGCGCCTCTTCGATCCCATAGGCCGCCCTGATCAGATCGAGCGTGGTTGCCTGGTGAATGACATACCGGTCGCCCACCAGGTTGCCGCCAGTCAGGTAGGGATTGTAGCGACGCCAGCTCGAATGGATGTCCGCAGCCTCAAACTTAACTGCCGCCGCAGCCGCAACCGGAACCGCAGGAGGGGCTGTCTGCCCACTCATCGCCCCGCACAAACCAATCAGAACAGCAGTTCCCGTCAACACGCTCTTTCGCAAAGCACCGCTCCGTCCAGCGTCATTTTCAAGGCTCACTTTTGACGACCCTATTGTAGGCCGGGTGCCCCACATAGAATCGCCTTTAGGACGTTAGACTCACGCCACCACTATTCCGCGTGCGTCAATCACTCCTTCAAAGCCATGCACCCCGCAGAGTATGGCGGGAGGGGCGCACAAGGGGGGAGGGGGTGCCATGACGACCAAAGGCAGCTATTCGAGTATCCGCGCCACCACATCGTACTCGTGCGACTCGGTGATCTCCGCCCGGTAAAACGTTCCGGGCATCAGCGTCTCGTGCGGGCCAAAGTCGTTGATCAGCACTTTGCCGTCGATCTCCGGTGCATGCAGCGCGGTCCGTCCCTGCCACAGCAGTTCGGTCTCGTCGCTCTCGCCCTCCACCAGCACATCCACCTCGCGGCCAACCCACGCCGCCTTGGCCTTCGCACTGATCTTCTGTTGCAGCTTCATCAGCTTTCTGCGCCGCGCCTCAATCGTCCGCTTCGGCACCTTGATCACCGCGTCCAACTCGAACGCCGCAGCGCCCTCCTCATCGGAGTAGCTGAAGACGCCGAGCCAGTCGATCCTGGCCTTCGCAACAAAGTCGCAAAGCTGCTCGAAGTCCTCGTCCGTCTCGCCCGGAAACCCGACGATGAAGCTGGTCCGCAGCACAATTCCCGGCACCGTTGCCCGCGCCTTCTCGATCAGTTCCAGAAAGACCTCGGGTGTGCCGCCGCGTTTCATCCGCTTCAGCACACTCGGGCTGGCGTGCTGCAGCGGCACATCCAGGTACTTGGCAATATTGTCGTAGCGCGCAATCGTCTCCAGCAGCCGCCGCGTCACCTTATTGGGATACGCATACAGGAAGCGCAGCCACTTCAGCCCCGGCAGTTCGGCCAGCGACTCCAGCAGCGTGGCCAGGCCATGGCGCAGCCCCAGATCTTCGCCGTAGCAGGTGGTGTCCTGCCCAATCAGCGTGATCTCCTGCACGCCCTGTGCAATCAGGTTCTCCGCCTCGGCCACAATCGACTCCAGCCGCCGCGACCGAAACTTGCCACGCAGTTGCGGAATGATGCAGAAGCTGCACGGATGGTCGCAGCCCTCGGCAATCTTGATGTAGGCCGACGACTTCGGCGTAGTCAGAATGCGCGGCGTGAACTCGGAGTACAGATACTCCGGCAGCGCGGCCGTGGCCCCGTCCCAGTGCTCGCGGGAAAAGCGTCCTTGCCGCTCACGCAGGTCGCCCTCAGCCCGCGACGCAAGCTGCATTCCGACCTCCGTCGGATGCGAATGCTGATGCACAGCACTCGGCGCGCGGCTCACCAGAATATTGAAGGGAGAATTCGACCCAATCGTCGCAACCGGAACGTTCAGCCCCGCCGCTTCCAGAATCATCTCTAGTTCGCCCGTTCCAACCACGGCGTCGACCTCGGGAATATTCTTGCGGATCTCGTCGCGGTAGCGCTCCACCAGGCACCCGGCCACGATCAGCCGCTGCGCCTTACCGCCGTTCGCCACCTTGTGCTGCACCATCTCCAGGATGGTGTTCACGGACTCCTGCTTGGCCGAATCGATAAAACTGCAGGTGTTCACAACCAGAATCTCGGCGTCTTCCGCCCGCGAGGTCAGCTCGCCGCCCGCACGGTCCAGCAGCCCCATCATCACCTCGGAGTCCACCAGATTCTTCGGGCACCCCAGCGAGACGAAGCCCACCTTCCGGCGCACGGTTGCGGCGCCGGGAGCGGGTTTCAGCATTTCGTGGGTCGAGTCAAGGACAGAAGGCGGCACATCTCTAATTCTAGAGTAGTTTCCCCACCTCTGCGGCCCGAGTCCGTTTGCAGCAACAACACGGCAAATGCAGCCCTATTCCCTGGGGCCGCCGAATGGCGATGCCGCCACCATCGACTTGATCTTCGCCAGCATTCCTTCGGCAATGCCCTTCACCGTGCCGGCCATCGCTGCAATCTTCTGAGCCGGCCCGCGAATGCCGTTGCCAATGGTATCCACAACCTCCGCGGTCGTGGTCAGCACGGCAGACACCATGTCGTCCACGCGCGCTACCTGCCGCTGCGTCCGTCGATTTACGTCCGCGATCGTGGTATCGAATTGCTGCACCGCAGACCGGGCAGACTGGCTCACCTCCAGCACGGTATCGCTCGTCTTCACCAGGTTGTCCGTAATGTGCTGCACCTTGGGCTTCACATCGTTCACCATCGCCTGGGTGGACTTGCCAATGTCCGTGGCCACATCCACCAGCGGCAACACCTTGCCCTTCACCTCGTCCACCGTCTGCCGCAGGCCTTTCATCGTCCTGGTGGCGACCACCGTCAGCACCAGCAGCGCAATCGCCATCACGCACATGGCCACCGCCACCAGCCCGATAAAAATCATGATCAGGTGATTCGTCTTCGCCAGATCCGGCTCCTGCAGCCACATCGCCAGCATCGTTGCCATTGCCGCCATTCTCCAATTCTTTCCAGGGTGTCACGACGTGGCCCAGGTGCTGCCTGCCCCGTCTGCGGGCCGGGTGTTGACAGAACCGGGGCGGCGCCGCACCGCGAACGCCGCCCCTCCTAACCAGAGCACGTCCGCCTAGACTGGCGTCTCTACCGTGGTGTTCACATAGGCTTCCTTCGCGGCATCCGCAGCGGCGCCAACCTTGGCCTGTTGCTCAGCGGCCATGTTCTTGCCCTTTTCCACATACTGGCTCCACTGCGTGCGGCCCTTCTCGTAGTACTCGCGGCCCTTGTCGACAGATTCCTTGGCCTGCCGCTTTCCTTCTTCCACCAGTTCGGCAGCCTTCTGTTTACCCTGCTCCAGATACTCCTTGCCCTGCACCACGTAGTCGCTGGCAATCTGCTTGCCCTGCTCTACCAGCTCCGCGGCCTTCTCCTTCGCCTCCAACGCAGCGTTTGCGATGTCCTCGCGCGTCTCTTTGCCCGCCTTCGGCGCATACAGCACCCCGATCAGAGTGCCGATCCCAAGCCCGGCCAGAAACCACCCCAGCCCATTCGATCCGCCTTCATTGTCTGCCATCTTCTTCTCCTGTCCAACCCTTCGGTTTGGCGAAAGCACATCGTCTCTCGCAGATACGATTTCATCTGGAATGTATCACCATCGCAGCCATAAGTCCCGTTCCTGCGGACCCTCAGCCGGCTGGTCGCCTGCACCCTCTGGATGGGAGGATGCTGTGGCAGGGGTTCAGGTTGTGCAACAGAACCCCTCCACCTCTCCCGATTCCCATGGGGAAGCGGACGACAGCATCTTCCCTCACCTCTATTTCACTCCTATTGCGTCCAAACAGGGGGATAAAATGTATCCCGGCAAGTCGCACCGAATCTTACTGGTATCAACCGCGGGGGATCGTTCTGCGCTTCAAAGCCCCTCCAGCCGTTGGCAGCACGCGGGAGTCGTCGTGAGACATTGGATCAACGCACGAAAGGGACAGAAATGAATATCTTCAAGACGTTTTCTCCGCCGCACATCGCTGGCATCGCGCTCTCGCTGGCCGTGGGCCTCTCCGGGTGCAAGAATGCCCCCGCACCGGTCACTGACGCAACCCTGAACACCCAGGTGCAAAGCCGGCTCGCCGCGGATCAGAGTCTCAATGGTCAGGCAATCCAGGCAACAGTCGCCAATGGTGTCGTCACCTTGAACGGGAGCGTCAGTTCGGACGCCGCCCGCACCGTGGCCAGCGAAGATGCAGCCCAGGCCACCGGGGTCAAGACCGTGGTCAACAACTTGGTCGTCCAGCCGCCCTCTGCCATCGCGGGCTCGGTTGTGCCCACGGCGCCACCCGCCCCAGCCCCAATGGCTCCAGCTCAGCCACGCAGCGCCAAGCCGTCGGCATCGATTCCCCCTCCCATGCAGCCTCAATCCGCGCCTATCGTGCGCACTGCGCCGCAGCCGCCGGCCCCGGTCGTCGCGCAGATGCAACCTCCTCCGCCGCCTGCCCCGCCCGCGCCGGTCGTCCATGACATCACTCTGCCGGCCGGCACGTCGATTCCCATCCGCATTACGCAAACTCTGGACAGCGCCAGCACCCAGACCGGCGACAAGTTCACCGGCGCAATCGCCTCGGACATCCTCGCCGACGGAATCGTCGTGCTGCCCCAGGGTACTCCGGTCACCGGCCACGTCGACGCCGCGCAGGACGCCGCTCACTTCAAGGGCAGTTCCCTGCTCACCCTCTCGCTTACGTCCATCAGCCGCCACGGAGAGCGCATCGACGTCGCCACCGACTCCTTCAGCAAACAGGGTGAGGGCCGCGGCAAGAACTCCGCGGAGAAGGTTGGCGGCGGCGCTGCCATTGGCGCCATTCTCGGGGGCATCCTGGGCGGCGGCAAGGGCGCAGCCATCGGAGCGGCAGCAGGCGGCGGAGTGGGTGCAGGAGCCAACGGCGTTACCCGCGGTCAGCAGGTCCAGATCGTGTCGGAGACGGTCGTCCGCTTCCGACTCACCAATGCCATCCTGCTGCATGTCACCACCGGTGCAGGCCCCTCGGACGGCTCCGGCCCAGCGCTCGAACGTCACACCAACCAGTGATTCCGGGTTCGGGCAACTCCGTCCTTGCATCCAGCACCTAACCGCCTGATTCCTAATTGTCTGGGGGGCGATTGACGAAGGGAAAGGACACTCCCGCAGGGTTTCTTGCGCTCATCCTGCACGCACACCTGCCTTACGTGGTCCACCATGGAACATGGCCCCATGGCATGGAGTGGCTGCACGAGGCCGCCGCGGAGACCTATTTGCCGCTGCTGCGGGTGCTGGCCAATCTGGAGCGCGATGGCGTCCCCGCAAACATCACCCTCAGCCTCTCACCCATCCTGCTGGAGCAGCTCGCCCACCCTTCGTTCATCGCAGAGTTCCCCAAGTATCTCGATCGCAAGATCGTCGCCGCTCGCGAGGACGAGGCCTACTTCCTCCAGTCCGGCGACGCCCACCTGGCTGAAACGGCCCGCTTCTGGGGCCGCTTCTTCTCCACCGCACTCAGCAACTTCACCAGCCTGGGCGGCAATATCATCCAGGGCTTCCGCCACTTCAGCGACGCCGGCCTCATCGAGATCATCACCAGCGGTGCGACCCACGGCTACATGCCTCTGCTGGGAACAGACGAGAGCGTCCGTGCTCAGATCCGCACAGCAGTCTCCACCCACCAACGCCACCTCGGCATGCGGCCTTCGGGGATCTGGCTGCCGGAGTGCGGGTACCGCCCCGCCGGATTCTGGGACTACCCCGTTCCAGCGGCCGGCTCAACCGAGAAGTGCCCCGGCTTCTACCGCATCGGCATAGAGCAGGCGCTTGCAGAGTCCAGCCTGGACTACTTCTTTGTCGATACCCACCTCATCGAACATTCCTATCGATTCCCGTCGCCCTACGGCGCGCCCAACAGCCGCCTACCCCGAGACCCCGAGCTGGACCGCATCACGCACGGCCCCAGGCGGAGCCTCTACCAGCCGTACTATGTCGACGGGCCTTACGACACCCGCTCCGCTGTCTCGGTCTTCCCGCGCGACCCAGCCACCGGCCTGCAGGTGTGGTCCGGGGAAAACGGCTACCCCGGCGATCCCAATTATCTGGACTTCCACAAGAAGCGATTTCCCGGGGGCCATCGCTACTGGCAGGTCACGGGGGCAAACGTAGATATGGGGGATAAGAAGGTCTACTGGCCGCAACAGGCCGCAGAGAGGATTCAGCAGCACGCCGGCCACTTCGCCCAGCTGGTCTACGACACCCTCGAATCCAACCTCCACAACCAGATCCCGCCGGTCCTGTGCGCACCCTTCGATGCCGAGCTCTTCGGCCACTGGTGGTACGAAGGCCCCATGTGGCTGGAGAGCGTCTGCCGCATACTGCACGAATATTCCAACGGCATCGCCACCATCACCTGCAGCCAGTATCTGGAGCGCTATCCGCGAGCGGGATTCATCGCGATGCCGGAAGGCTCCTGGGGTGCCGAAGGCAACCACCAGGTGTGGATGAATCCGGAGACCTCCTGGACCTATACCCACATCTACTCGGCGGAACTTTTCACCCGCGAGGTATGCGGTGCGTGCACATGGCGCCACTCCGAGCTGGGTACGCGCATTGTGCAGCAGCTCTGCCGCGAACTGCTTCTGCTGGAGTCCTCGGACTGGCAGTTCCTCATCACCACCGGCGCGGCCCGCGACTACGCCGAGATGCGCTTCCTCACCCACAACGACCAGTTCCTCGAACTCAAAACCATATGGGAAGCCTTCGAGCGCGACCAGCAACTCAACCAACACATGCAGTCGCGCCTCGCAGCCATCGAAGAGCGCGACAACATCTTTCCCGGGATCGACCCGTCTATGTGGGCCACTGGAGCGTGCAACCCCCAGCCCGAACCCGCAACAAGCTAGGGTCTATCGACACCTTTTCCCGAGCCGCGCCCCTCAGAACTTCACCGATCCCCAACCCTCAGGGCGTCATCGGTCCCCAACCCAGGAGCGTCATTCTGACTCGCAGAGTCAGAATCTCCGTAGTTCCTCGCCCATATCGCCTCACGCGCCGAGGCCCGCGCTAAGATCACGCAGAAACCACATCCTTATCCCTCTCTATAGAGAGATACGGCGTGGCTATCGTGCCTTACAGGAGCCCCTCTGGAAGATGACCTGCGAGCCCGGATCCGGCTTATAGGCGTTCAGATGCTTCTGAAACCCCTTCGCGGGAACATAGCCGGCATAGTCAAAGACGTTGCCGGAGCATTCCAGGTCGCCCTTCAGGTTGAACAGGGCGTATGTCCCCACAGAGCCGCCGCTAAAGCTCATCTTGGTGCCAAATACACTGGTGGAGTGCGAGACAGAACCGCCGGACTCCAGCGCCTTCACCAGCAGCAGATGCTGGGGGGCGCTTGCCGGGATCGCTCCGGTCTGTGGATCGGCGCCAAGCCGCTGCGCCAGTCCGTCCGCAGTCAGCGCTGCCTGCAGATGCGAAGACGAGGAGGCAGCCGGTTGGGCGGTTGTGGTCGTCGTCGTAATCGTCGTGCCGGTCGCCGACGGGTTCAAGCTGCTGGACCCGGGCGCAGTGGACTTGGCCGGCGTTGTGGTGCCGGCAAGCACTGCCAGGAACTCCTCAATGTTCTTGGCATCGGGATTGCTCGCACCCAGGCAGTCGTGAGTATGCATCAAGCGGGTAAGCGCGTTCACGAATGGTGATCGCGCCGGGTCGACCGAAGTCAGCTCATAGGGAGAATAGACCGTAGGCATCAGCACGGAGATATTCACCTCGCGCAGCTCACGGCTCACGTTGTCCATAAAGGCCTGGTCCTCGATGGTGCCGCCAACCGGTGTGGAGTCCTGGTTCTTGGCGAACAGGCCGAGCACGCCCTGGCCGGTCGAAAGCATCGCGCCGGCCGGCGTCATCGCACCCATCACCCCGCCTATGGCGGCCGCTGTGCTCGGCGCGGAACTGGCTGTCAGGCCGCGTCCGCGCGGTGCCTCCGGTGGCGGGGGACTGGAACCTGGAGCGCCGGCGGCCTCTTTGGTGGCGCAGGCATTCCCGGCGCGCTGCTCAAACTCGGCCATCGTCTCCATATCGTCGCGCCAGATCTGGAAATCCGCAAAAGCGCTGCGATCGAACGGGAGCACGACAACTCCAATGTTCGCGCCGCCACCACTCCCCACATTGCAGATCGCTCCCGTCGGCAGGTCCTTGAAGTCCGGCTTGGTGCCATATAGGTAGGCAGCGACATCGCACGCAATCGCCTCGCCGTTGGACTCCAGCGAACGATAGGTCAGCATCTCGGTCTCAATGGAGAAGCCCGATGCCGTATTGGTCGTTGCGGCCGCTGGCTTGGCTCCCGCGGCCGTGCTCTGGGCCTCCAGATGCAACGAAGCCCCGTTGAGGGCAAACAGCAGGATTCCAAACGTGACAGGAAGGGTCCAGGGACACTGCATGGGTCTCATTGTGATTCGCCTCGTTCTCGCGCCTCTGCGACCGCAAAGCCTGGCCCGGACAATGCCCCCACAGGATACGGGTTAGCATACCGCAATGGATAGACGCACGCATTTCGGAAAGGCCAACCGGCTCGCCCATCCCAGGAGTGTCACGCATCCTGCCTCTCCTGGAAAGTCAATCCGTTACACCGGGAAAAGAGTTGGCATAGGAGTTATGCTCCGCTTGGTATACTAGAGGTAGTGAAGTGCAAAGTAAGGCCCGGCTGCCGCCCCGGGCCTTTCCTATTGCTATCGCCGTGTTACCGGGAGAGGATGTTAACCAATGTGTGACTCCCATCCGCTATCACATTTACTTACTAGACTTTAGCCATACATGGGGGGGGGAGCGCCGACGCAGAATATTGCCGCAATCATAACCGTAACGCTGTTGCCCACGAGCGCAAACAGGGACCCGGGCAGGCTCGGGTCCCATCACGGCCCTATCCTATTGGCCAGGTGAGATAGCTTCGGAACTGGTTCGAGTTCCCCATACGTCGAAGATCAGGGCCTTCAGTCCCAACGCCCAAACGGCGGTGAGGAAGATGCGGCGAAGCCATAGATTGCCGATGCGAATTGCAAATCGTGCCCCCACCAAAGCCCCTACAAACATGGTTGCGCCAAGAACCAGTCCAAGTCTGTAGTTGATCAGCCCATGCCACATAAACACACCCGTGGCAACGGCGGAAGAGAAGACGTTCATCAGCTTGGTGGTGGCGATGGCCTCGACGAATGTAAACCTGAAGACCGCGACATATACCGCTGTCAGAATCGTGACGTATCCTCCGCTGAAGAACCCGCCATAGATGCCGAGCAGGAAGGTCAAGCCGTACCCTGCAATCTCTGCCCTGGCAGACGGAGGAATCGCCGACTCCTGCATCCCTGACTTGCGATACAACACGGAGAAGGCTGCGACTCCGATAACGGCAACCGACACGATCATAGGAACGGATCGAGTTGGCACTCGCAAGAGCAGAAACGCACCCAATACAGAGCCAAGCAGAGTCAGAGCTATCAGCAACGGAAGCCGCCTGCGGCCCACATCCGGGCTGCGCAGGAACGGCAGAGTCCCACCCACGCTCATAAAGGTCAGGGCGAACATGTTGGTTGCGAGTGCCATGCGCGGCTCAATATGAAACTGAAGCATCGCAGGAACCGTGATGAGCGACGTGCTGCCCGTGACCACGCTGATGGCACTTGTCAGAAAGAAGATGACCATGAGCCAAAACAGTTGAGTTCCTACCATCCCGCTATCATAAGACCGTTCCTCTGTGCCCGCCAGATGGTGACATCCCGCACCGCAGCCTGCATCCTCGGCCTTGCCCATGGAGGTGACAGGGTCTTTCGCCGTGCGATGAATCTTGCATCTCAGGGATTAGTTGATAAGCCGGGACGCGTAGAACTTGCAAAGGGAGGCCTCTCGTTTAGAAGAGGCCGTGTCACTCGTAGTTGGTTATCTTGGTGCCGGGAGGGGGGGTCGAACCCCCACGACCTTGCGATCGGCGGATTTTGAGTCCGCTGCGTCTGCCAGTTCCGCCATCCCGGCGCAGTACGATTCTATCAGCGTGGCGCAATTCACAGAAGCTATCTCAGTCTCGCAACAGGGGAAGACCAAAACCTCAGCCCTACAGCGGATTTTTCCTCAAGGAGGAGTCGCTTTCTGCTCTAAAGAGCCGTCACGCGTTCCGGATTGACCTTGCTCTGTGTCCCCACCAACAAGCTACTGCACCGTGCCCTGCGGTCGTATTCGAGCCATCTCCGTCGCGCACGCAATCGCATTCAGCGCCGCCAGCTTCAGGTTGTCCGCGGCCAACCACAGCCACAGGCGGCTGTAGGGACCGTCGCCCTCGGCGCCTGCACCGATGCGCACCAGAATCTCCGACTGCCCGGCTGCACTCAGGTTGCTGGGCGGATCAGATTCAGCACCCACCAGATCCACGTGCTCGCCATAGGCCGCCAACTCCAATTGCTCCACGGTCGCCGTCCCTTCCAACTCCACCATCACGGACGCCGTGTACCCATGGAACACCGGCGCCTGAATCAACTGCAGCGTCAGCCCGGGACCCGCTCCAGCAGAGAGCGTGCGATAGTGTCCCTCGATGCGCCCCTTCACTTCGGTCAGGCTCACGCGCGCAGCCTCGCCCAGCGCCGGGAGCAGGTTGAACGCAACCTGCGCGTCGTACTGCTCGCGCGGCAGCGTCTGGAACGAGAGCAGGCTTACCGTTTGCTGGTGCAGCTCGTCCATCGCCGCGTGGCCATGCTCGGACGCAGGTTCGAACACAGTCGCCGCAATCGCGCGCACCGGAAACTGGGCATGCATCCGGCCCACCAACAACCGCAGCATCAATGCCGCCGGATGCGCCGCCACCACCGCCTGCTTAGTCAGATCACGTTCCTGCGCCTTGCCTTCAGCCGATCGTTGACCAGCCCATGGGCCGCGCACCACCACTCCCGTCACCGTCTCCAGCGCGTAGGTCATGTCGATGATGCTTGCGCCCGCCTGCCGCGCGGCCATCCAGTGTTTGCGCGTCGTCTCCGGATTGCCCGCGAAGAACACAAAGTCCAGCCCGGCAAAGGAGTCTGCCTCGAGCTTCTGGATGAATGAAATCTCGTCGCCCGCCGCCGTCACACGTCCGGCAGCCTCCTCGGAATCCAACAGCACCACATCGCTCGCTGCCAGGGCAGACTCCGTCAACGCGTCACTCAGTTCCTTGCCCGCCAGCGATGCTGCCCCAACGATGCCGATACGAAATGGTCTACCCGCAATCACTCGATCTTCCTGCTTCCCTTCCAGATTGGTTCGAAACTGCTACGCGGCCCCGGGGCCAGTCGAATGGCGCCGCCTGCGACCCCACGAATACGCCAGCCGCGCCAGCACACCCGACATAAGATAGCCCAGTGCAATTATCATCAACATCGACTCGGACTTCCATGCGATCAACGCCCCCAGCAGCGCCAGCAGCGCCACCAACTGGAACGGCTGCCTCCCGCCGGAGGTGATCTCCTTCGCACTCCAGAATCTCCAGTTGCTCACCATCAGATAGCTGGTAAACAAAAGCAGCGTCAGCCATATCAGTGCAATCCATGGGTTATACACTGGGGAGCCATCGAAGAAGTGCACTACAGCCGCAATCACGCCTGCACCGGCCGGAATCGGCATACCCACAAAGAACTTCTTTCCAGGCTTCCCGGGATTGCGCGGCTGTGGGTCCACGCTGATGTTGAACCGCGCCAGCCGGCTCGCCCCGCAAATGACAAACAGAAAGCACACGAAGATTCCTGCGTGCAGCACATTGTCCCGAAGCTGAGGGTATACCGTCAGCGGCAGCGTCTTGAAGCCCCACAGATATGCAAGCAGACTCGGTGCCACGCCGAACGTGATGACGTCGGCCAGCGAATCCAGCTCTTTGCCGAAGTCGCTCGTCGTGTGCGTCAGCCGCGCAATGTATCCATCCACGCCATCCAGCAGCGCCGCCAGCCCAATCGCCAGCGCCGCATGGTCAAAGCCCGAGTGGTCTACGGCCGATCCCTGGATGCTTTGCGTGATCGCATAGTATCCTGCGCCGATGTTGCCCGCCGTGAACAGCGACGGAAGCACATACATCCCGCGACTCGGCCGGCGTCTAGGCCGAATCCCATCAAAATCGTTGCCCGGCAAGTCCAGCTGTTCGGCCGCCATCAGGACACCTCGGCCGCGGTCACTACAGTTGCGCCCACCTGTTGTGGCAGCACGGCCAGTATCGTCGACCCGCCCTTCACCCGCATTCCGGACTTAACCTTCAGCACCGCGTCCGCCGGCATCAGCACATCCGTCCGCGAACCGAACTTGATCATCCCCACGCGCTGCCCTCGCTCCAGCCGGTCGCCCACCTGCACAGCGCACACAATGCGCCGCGCCAGCAGGCCCGCAATCTGCTTGTAGCTCACCTGGTAGCCGCCTGCATCAATCACCACCAGCGTCTGCTCGTTCACCACCACGGACTCGGGCTTCATCGCATTCAGAAAGCCGCCCTCGCGGTACTCCACGGCAGTCACCGTCCCCGCCACTGGGGCACGATTCACATGCACATCGAAGACATTCAGAAAGATACTCAGCCGCAGCCGGCTTCCGCTTGCCGTCTCAATCCACTCCGCCTGAGTCACCACTCCATCGGCGGGCGAAACAATGTCTCCCGGTCCGGCCGGAACCACCCGCTCGGGGTCGCGGAAGAACCACAGGAAAAACAGCGCCAGAGCTACCGGCAGCAATGTCAGCACGACGACATGCGTCAGCATCCACAGCAGCGCGGCAACCACGCCCAGTCCCAACGCATAGAAGTACCCATCTCGCACCATATCCTTCTCATTATAAAGCTTCGTAGCCCAGCCCACATTGCCGTGGCTGGAATGGCAACGCCGCCCATGAATGCGCTATCGTGGAGAAAAGCTCCAGCAATCGCGCAAATCTCAGATCGCCATCGCAAACATTTGGCTCGCCATCGCAAGGGTTTGAATCGTTGTCGCAAAAATTTTGAATCGTCATTCTGGGCCGCAGGCTCAGAATCTCTGTAGTTAGGTCTTCACTCCACATCCGCATGAATCGAGTTTGCTCCGTGGTCCTAAGCCGTCTTTGCCACGCTCTTGCCTGCGCGTCGCTCGCCCTCGTCGTGGCAGGTCCCCTCGCTGCCCAGCTCACGCCGCAGCAGGACCCCGCCAATCTCGCCGGCGAGCGCGTATCTCCGCCGGACCTCGCCGACACGCTCCCGCTCAACCACGGTGCCCCCGCACTCGAGCAACTCCTCCGCAAGCTCCGCACCCGCGCCTCATTCATGCTCATCGTCGCCCATCCTGACGACGAAGATAACGGGATGCTCACCTACCTCTCCCGTGGCCAGGGCGCGCGCGTCGCCATGCTCACCCTGAACCGCGGCGAAGGCGGCCAGAACCTCATGTCCGCCGACTTCGACGACGCCCTCGGCCTCATCCGCACCGAGGAACTCCTCGCCGCCGACCGCTATATGGCCGTCGACCAGTTCTTCGGCACCGAGGTCGACTTCGGCTTCTCCAAGACCAAGGAGGAAGCCTTCAGCAAGTGGACCCACGACCGGGTCCTCTACGACGCCGTCCGCGCCATCCGCCTCTACCGCCCGCTCGTCATCGCCTCCGTCTTCATCGGAGAGCCCTCCGACGGCCACGGCCAGCACCAGGTCTCGGGCCAGATCGTCCAGGAAGCCTTCAACGCCGCCGGCGATCCCAGCGTCTTCCCCGACCAGATCGCCGCCGGCCTCCAGCCCTGGCAACCGCTCAAGGTCTACGCCCGTTCCCCATTCGGCCGCATAGACGCCCAGGGCATGTACGACTATGCCACCGGCCAATACGTCCCCGCCCGCTTCCACAATTATGTAACCGGAAAAGTTACCGACACCGTACCCAAGGCCAACGTCACCATCCCCGAAGGCGACACCGACTCACTCCTCGGCGGCGAATCCTACGCTCAACTCGGCCGCGAAGGCCGCAGCCTGCACCGCAGCCAGATGGGCGGCGGCGCTGGCGGTCCAGCCGGGCGCGGCGGAGGCGGACGCTTCGACGTCAGCTACCACCGCTACGGCTCGCATGTCCTCGGCCCCGACGGCAAGCCCCAGCCTAACGATGGAGCCGACGACTCCGCCCTCGAGTCCGGCTTCTACGACGGCATCGACACTTCCCTACCCGGCATCGCCACCCTCGCCCCTGAAGCCGCCGACAAATTCCGCCCGCTGCTGGAAAAGATCGACCAGCAGATCGCCGACGCGCAACGCCTCTTCGATCCCGCCAAGCCCGAACTTACCGCGCCGCCTCTACGTCTCGCCCTGAGCGCGCTCGACGAGTTCCTGCACGAACTCGAAGACTCCAACGTCAACGACCTCCCGCCCACCGAAACCTTCAACCTCCTTCACGAACTCCACATCAAGCGCGTCCAGCTCAACAACGCCCTCGTCCTCGCGCTAGGCATCACGCTCGAAGCGATAGTCGAGCCCTCGCTGCAATCCACACAACATCCGATCTTTAGTGACTCCGAGCCGACAGCCGCTAACGTCATCCAGGGGTCCACCATCGGAATTCTCACTAAGCTCGACACTGGTGCACTTGACCTTCGTAAGAACCCCTACCACCCAACTACTCCACCTCACACTGTCATAGTGAAGGAAATGCCCAAGTACTTGGGCTATGGCCTGGCGCATGTTCCTGGTACCAAGCCCACACCCGATGGCGGTCCGCTGCCCCCAACCCGTCCTTACTTCAGCCGACCAGATGTTGAGCAGCCCTTTTACGATCTAACCAACCAAAGCCTTCGCAATGCCCCCCAAACGCCCCCAGAGGAGATTGTGCATAGCTCCCTCGACGACGACGGCGTCGAACTCGATCTCGATGCAATTGTTTCAGCGACTACCCGCCTGCCTTCTGGCCAGGTATTCCGTCAGCCACTATCCATCGTGCCGCCTATTTCCGTCACCGTCGCGCCACCTCTCGGCATCCTTACGCCCAAGCAGCAGATGGTCGCTGTCTCCGCGCAGGTCCGCACCGCGAGCGCCTCCGATCTCTCCGGCACCGTTACGCTCAAACTCTCCAGCGGCAACACTATCGCCTCCGAACACCCCGCCTTCACGCTGAACAAGCCCGGTGTCCCGGCCACCGTCGACTTCGCCGTCGCTGCGCCCGAGCTCTCCAACCAGTCGCACACCCTCACCGCAGTCGCCACCGAGGACCACCACACCTACTCCGAAGGCTATCGCTCCGTCGGCTATCCCGGTCTCACGACGACGAACTACTACACGCCCGCCACGCTTCGTATCGTCCCAGTCGACGTAACCACCGCCCCCAGCCTCAACATCGCCTACATCCCCGGCACCGGCGACGACGTACCCTCCGCTCTCGACCAACTCGGCGTCCATCCGCACATCCTCGCCGCCGCCAACCTCACCGCCGAATCCCTCAAGCCCTACGACGCCGTCATCCTCGGCGTCCGCGCCTACCAGCACTCCGACATCGCCGCTGCCAATGCCGCACTCAACGCCTACGCCGCAGCCGGTGGCATCGTCATCGCCCAATACAACACCGGCCGCCTGCCCGAAGGCACCGGCCCCTATCCGCTCGATCTCGGCGGCAGCGCAACCGTAGTCGAAGAAGACGCGCCCGTGAAGGTCATCGCCCCCGACAACCCGCTCCTCACCTGGCCCAACCAGATCACCACCGCCGACTTCGACAACTGGGTCGAAGAGCGAGGCCATGGCTTCATGGCCACCTGGGACCCCCACTACACTCCACTGCTCGAAACCCGCGACCACGGCCAGCAGCCCCAACTTGGCGGCCTGCTCGTCGCCCGCACCGGCCGCGGCGCGTGGATCTACCTCGGCCTCGCCCTCTACCGCCAGCTCCCAGAGGGCGTCCCCGGCGCGTATCGCCTGCTCGCCAACCTCATCAGCGCATCCCGCAACCCAGGCTTCGCCCAGGCTCCGCCAGATCAACCGACCCCGTCAGCTTCCAAGTAAGCGCAGCCCGCTGAATTCTTAGAGCTTCGCCGCCTTCAACCGGAGCGCATTTGTAATCACCGAAACAGAACTGAAACTCATGGCCGCAGCCGCTATCATCGGGTTCAGCAGCAGTCCTATAAATGGGTATAGGACACCTGCCGCCAGAGGCACCCCAAGCGCGTTGTAGAAGAACGCAAAGAACAGGTTCTGGCGAATATTGGACATAGTGCGTTCGCTCAGCCGGCGTGCCTTCACGATGCCACGCAAGTCGCCTTTCACCAGCGTTATGCCGCCGGTCTTCATCGCCACGTCGGTGCCGGTTCCCATCGCGATACCTACATTCGCCTGGGCAAGCGCCGGCGCATCGTTCACGCCGTCCCCAGCCATGGCTACGATTGCACCCTCCGCTTGCAGTTTCTTCACCACCTCCGCCTTCTTCTCCGGCAACACGTCGGCCTCAAACTCGATGCCCAGTTTCGCCGCAACCGCAGCGGCCGTCGTGTGGTTGTCCCCGGTCACCATCAGGACACGGATGCCTTCCTCCTTCAACTGCCGAATGGCGTCGAGGGTCGTATCTTTGATCGGGTCGGCGACTGCGATCAGCCCGGCGAACCTCCGATCCACCACGACAAACATCACCGTCTGCCCCTCTTTTTGGAGCGCCCCGGCTCTATCGTTGAGCTCGTCGGAAGCGGCACCGAGGTCCGCCATCAGGGCGACATTACCAATAGCAACGTGCTTTGATTGCAATTGTCCGGCAACGCCTTTGCCGGTGATGGACTGAAAATCGGTCACCGAGAGCAACTCAATCTTCTTTTCCTTCGCGGCAGTCAGGACCGCTGCCGCGAGCGGATGTTCGCTCGCCTTTTCGAGGCTGGCAACCATCTGGAGTAATTGTGTCTCGTCGAAACCTTCCGCCGGGATCACCGACGTAAGACGCGGCTT
>Ga0302202_10000889_pt1 | contig 38072 bp, 28 predicted proteins | sample II_Bog_N3_3_FD_194579 | JGI IMG/M metagenome (GOLD analysis project Ga0302202, IMG submission 194579) | Peat permafrost microbial communities from Stordalen Mire near Abisko, Sweden - II_Bog_N3_3 | ecosystem: Environmental > Terrestrial > Soil > Wetlands > Peat | place: Sweden: Abisko...
GCACGGCCGGGATGCCGCCCCAGGAATCAAGCTGACAATGGCCCTGTCGTAAAGGCCGCGTCCCCCGCACGAAAACCCGGGGGAATATTCTGTTTGTTAGGAATTTGGGCCAAATGTGTCCCCTATTGGTTGGGGCACCGGGTCTGGGATTGAGGCGAACGGTGCCCGTGACACGATCGAGACCACAGGAACCCCCATGAAACCCCACCTCCATGTTCCCGGGTATCTGAACTGCGCCGCACTGGCCGCGCTCGTGCTGGCTGCAACGGCATCGCCCATGCGGGCCCAGAGCGCTGGCGCAGATGACCCAACGTCGACCCCCTGCCTTGCCCTGCTGGACACCTTTGCGGCGCCGAGCGTGCCAGCCTTCGGTTCCTCCGAACTGCCCGGGGATCCGCCGACATGGAGAATCGATCCAGAGAGGGCTTCGGTCAGGCTTCCGGGCAAGGGAGCGGCCCAGCACCCGATGCTCTACATTGGGGAGGGCTGCGACACGATGTTCCTCGTCAAGGGCGGGAAGATCATCTGGACGTACTCGACGGGCAAGGGCTGGGAATTCGATGACGTGTGGCTCATGAGTAACGGCAACATCCTCTTTTCCAGGATGTCCTATGCGGAAGAGGTCACACCCCAGAAAAAGGTCGTGTGGCACCTCGACGCCCCGCCGGGAACGGAGATCCACACCGTCCAACCCATCGGCCTCGACAAGGTGCTCCTCGTGGAGAATGGCCTTCCGCCTAGGCTCATGGTAATCAACACGAAGTCGGGTGCCGTTGAGGTGGAGCACGACATGCCGGCCCCGAGCCTGACAGACCGCAGCACGGTCCACGGGCAATTCCGGCGCCTCAGGATGACCGCGAGCGGAACCTACCTGGCTCCGTTCCTAACGATGGGAAAGGTCGTGGAGTACGACAGGAATTTTAACGAGATCTGGTCCTACTCAATCCCGTCGCCATGGGCCGCGATACGCCTGCGCAATGGGAACACCCTGATCACGGATGAAAAGGACGAGCTCACCCGCGAGGTGAACCCAAAAGGCGAGACAGTATGGGAATTCAGGTTGTCGGAGCTACCGCGCGAGATCGTGTTCCCTGGCTCCCAGTCGTGCGTGCGCTTGGCCAACGGCAACACGATCCTTTGCTCCCGCGGCGACGGCGGCAAGGGTTGCCAGCTGGTCGAGATTACGCCGGACAAGAAGGTTGTGTCCGCGATGTACGACTGGAAGGACTTTGGCCCGGCAACCGCCGTGCAGATCCTCGACGACCCCGGGGTGCCGGAGAATCCCGGCGAGCTGCAGCGGTAAGCCGGCAGCTGTGGGGTGCGGCGCCACGGGCGTGCGTGGCACCGACACCCTCCAGGCTGCTGCGATCAGAGATTGATCGTGGCCTGCACGTAGAAGTAGTTGGCATCCTTGGAACCGACCACACGGAGCGACTCTCGGACGTAGTCACCGCGGAAGAAATGTCCAAGGCCTGCCTCGAGAAGGAGGCCTTTGGTGGCGTTCCATCCACCAATGACATCCGTCTCTTCGCCTATATCAGACTTGTAGCCTGGGTTGATACCGAATCCCTTGCCGCTTCCCGCTGCGGCGCCTGGCGTGTTCCTCGGAACGCCCGCCACGTTATACCAATAGTCGTTGGTTGTCTCGAGGTACTGTTGGTGGACGTCAAATGCGAGGCTCGTTTTCGGACTCGGCTTAATCGTGAATGAGGCGCGATAGTCCACGATGTTCTGTAGGCTCGAAAGATCCATCATGCCGTAGAGCCCGTGGTTTGACGGGAGGATATTCTGGAAGGTCTGGCTGTCCTTGTCGCCCGAGTTCTGGTCGCCCGATGCAGCGCTCATGATCAAGGCGAGACGGGGCTTCAGGGGATTGTCTTTCCACGTATAGCCGCCCTGGAGGATGAAAGCCCAGGCGTTCTGGTCGAGCCTAGGCGCGGCCTTGGCCGTAGCCAAGGGTGTTGCCGGGAAGACCGCGGTGCGATCGCCGACCTGCCACATCGCCTCGATTCCGTAATCCCATGGGCCGAATGCACCCGGCTTGGACTTGGTGCGCACGCCATAGGTGTAGGTGTCCTGTGGTGCTGTAAAACGGAAGGGGGCTGGTACGAGCGTCCAGTTATCCGTGAGGATTCCGCGGGAGACATTTCGCGCGAAGACGTAGAGCTCATTCACACTCTCCTTGCACAATCCCGGGAAGTCAAAATACGCGCCGGAGAGGGTGTCCTGGGAGTTTGACTGGTCGAAATGATCGCCGCGCACGTAGACGAGGTTCGAAGCGAACACGTCGACGCCGAAGAACGAGTCCTGGTACCGTACCTTCACCGCGTCAAACGTGTGGGGTATATTAAGCCAGAAGGCGTTTCCGACGAGGCGGCCTTCGCCGTACTGCAGGTACTGCCGGCCGACTTTCACCGATAACGGGCAATCCTTCGGATTGCCGATCGCTACGTAGGCGAGCTCCAGCTGAAGCGGTCCGTCATCTTCGGCCAGGTTCTTTCCTGCTGCAGTGGAGGTATATCGGTCATCTCCCATCGAGTAGCTGGAACGCGCTTCGACGACCACGGAGACCCAGTCATTGGTGTATCCGATTCGCGGCAGAAGGCGGGAGAGCCAATAGTCGTTACTATTGGTGGTTGGAGAATTAGAGGAAAAATCGAAGTTGTTTCCGGCGTGAGTCGTGCCCGCGCTGGATTTATCCTCGTAGCGCAAGCGCTCGTTGACACCAAAGTCCCACCCTTTCAGTGACGGATCGGAGCTGATCACGAAGTCGTCGATCATTCCCGGTACGGGCGTCGCCGGGGAGGGAGGAGTGTATTGTGCGCAGGCGGCGGTGGCTGTGAGCACGAACAGGAATATCTTGGCTGTGTGTTTTTGCATGGGTTGGGTTACCAAAGTCGGCGGCGGGCCTGCGCGAGCTGCGCCAGGGCCCTCCGCAGCCGTTCTAGGTTCACCCCAAGAGATTTCATTTTGAGGATGAAACGGGCTCATGAGGGGCTAAAGACGGTTGCGCCGATATTCGATTTTTGTAGTCGGGTCAGGTGCCTTCAGGGCGTGTCAGGCAGCGAAGGCGCCGCATGAGATGAATTAATGGCCCCCTCTTTGGAATAAATCTGTGGCTGATCGCCTAAATTGAGGGGCAAAGAGCCAAGAACTGGGGAGGGCTTTGCTCGATTGCTTGTGCAAATGGGTGATTTGGGGCGGCAACCCGGTCGCCGAGGCCCCCAAACAGAACTGGCTGTCCCGCGAACGGGGACAGCCAGGTGAATGGTAACGCCTTTGGGCGCCTGAAAACCGTCAGAAACCGACTTGGAACCGGGTCAGTATCGCTTCCTCGTCCTGACCGATGAGAGCGTTCGATGTGGTCTTTGAGCCGGGAGCGCGATCAAAGCGGGTTTGGACGAGGTCCAGGGATATGCGTATAGCCCTGCTCAGGTACCAGTTGCCGCTGAGGCCATAAGAGGTCGCCTCGCTGGCGCTGGCCGTGGGGTCGGCGAACAGCGGAAAGGCTTTTGGATCAATCTTCAGGTCGGCAACGCGGGCTCCCACCTCGAATGCGCCCCAGGTCCCGGCTTCCCAGTTGAAGTTATTCTTGGGGGTGAGCCCGTTGTAAGATTCCTTTTCGCCGGTCAGAACGTAGCCGGCAGCCACCTGCCATGCCTTGTTATCCAGTTCTTTTTTTGTGGTTCCCACCACCGCCGTGACCGCGGAGACCGTGTACTCGGCCTGTGCGCCGAAGGGGCCATAGTAGTAATTAACCTGCGGAGAATAGCGAAAGTCAGAACCCTCGGGGAGTACCGTGCTCCTGTAGGTGAAGAAGGTCTGCTGCCCATCGGTCTTGTACCCGGTCGTTAGGCTCCCCGTCTTGTTTTGGATGCCTTGGCTCCCGGCGATTCCGAAACCAAGCCCCTGGACGGGAGATTTATCGTCGCCCACGAATGGCGCGAAAAAGAGCCTGGCGTCGAAGTCCTTGTTATTGTCGCCGTCGGTGTTGTTGGTGTAGGTGTTATCGGCGCTTCCATTGAAGACGCCTGCGGCATAGGTGACGGTCTTGCCGAAGAGGGAACCCGTGGCCTCGGCGCCCACATCGCGTACAGGTACCAGGTCGGTTGCCAGCGAGCGTTCGTCAAACAGCAGCACGGCATCATTCTGGAGCATCTCGAGCCCGATGGGGGCCTTGAACTTGCCGAACTTAAACTGGAGGGACGGGTCCACCGCGATTCCGAGGTTGGCGTCATAAATGACGGGGGCATTCGAAGTGCCCGTTCCCCCTCCGCCGAACTCGGGTACGATCTGGTAGGTGAAGATCTTGTCGAAGGCGCCCTCGTAGATGAGCCGGGCGCGCCGAATCACGAATGTGTTGTTGTTCGCGATGCCGTGGTTGTCGAAGAACCAGCGGGTGTCGGCTTGAACTAGTCCGTGGAGGTTGATGAAGGTTTGGCCGTTTGCAGATGCGAAGCTGAAGCCCGTGTCGTCGATAGTGATCTTGCCTGCCGCCGGATCGGGCGTCGGGGCTGAGACCTGCGCCTGGGGGACCAAGGCTGCAGCAGAGACAGTTGAGCTCTCGCGCTGCTGCTCCCGCTGCTCAAGCGCGTTCAATTTCTGCTCAAGCAGTTTGATCTCCGCTTGGAGCTGTTTGATCTCGTCCGACTCATCAGCGCGGGAGTGTGCGGGGAAGGCGACGGCGAGAGCCAGGGCAGCGAAAGCCGCGCGCAGGGCATGATAGGATTTGATGGAATACATTGATGTAAGGTCGGTCTGGTGGGTGGGTCGGCCTCCCTTTTTTGGGTCGGTCGTCCTCATGAATCTAGGCTGATGTCGCGCATCCGGATGGCCGGTCTGCAAAAAGGGCTAGGGCGTGGGGGCTGAAGTCTGGGCTTCCTACGCTGGAACGTGGAGGCGGGCAGGTATCCCGTGATGGGATTGGGCGAATGCAGGCACTCGCCCTCTCACCCATGGCGATGGGAAATGAGGGTATCGGCCCCAAACAAGGTCTACGGTCAAAAAACGCTTCTACTAAATGTACATTGAAACAGTATACATTTAGCAAGCGATTTATTAAAAATCCTTTAATGATATAAGAAATTTAAGACCAATTAGATGTAAATTTTTCAGCCCAAGATTGCGACGCAGAAAGGAGAATCCGCCGAGCGTTATCCCTACCGCTGGGAATATATGGCGTGCTGGAGAATTCGCCGTTTGGCGCCGCGGCTGCTCAGCTCGAGAACGAAATGGTCAGCCGAACCAAATGCCGACCCGGCATTGCAGATTAAACCGAACGATCGCAGACTTTGAGATTCAAAGCGCGGCCACCCGAGGCACCCGAGCTTGGCCGACGAGGAGTGGTGCGCATGTTCGAGCCAAGACGGGTCGCTGCAGCCGACGTGGGAGATTATCGGATTTTAATGTTTCATTCGCCGAATCTTAATCCTGGAGGTGTAGACTGAGTCCTTTCACAGCGCATGCGAATCCTAGTTGTAGAAGATGAGCGAAAGGTAGCCGACATGGTCGGAAGGGGTCTTCGCGCCGAAAATTTCACAGTGGAGATAGCCGACTGTGGCGAGACGGCCTGGGAATTGGCTACCGCCTCGGACTTCAGTCTCGTCATCCTGGATCTGGGACTTCCAGGCATGAGCGGAGTCGAGCTGTTGAAGAGGATGCGCCGCCGGCAAATGGACGTTCCTGTCCTGATCTTGTCCGCAAGAGATGCCACCGCCAGCAAGGTCGAGAACTTTGAGGCCGGGGCGGACGACTATCTTACCAAGCCATTTGCCCTCGCGGAGTTGGTTGTAAGGGTAAAGGCACTCCTGCGGCGCGGAGCGAATGGGCACACCCAGACACGCTGGATTGCCGACCTTGAAATAGACTTGCTCCACCAGCAGGTGATGAGGGGCGGTCAAAAGATTGGACTGACCCCGAAGGAGTACTCGTTGCTCGAATACCTGGCCGCGAACTCCGGGCGAGTGGTATCGCGCACAATGATAATGGAGCAGGTGTGGGACCAGAGCTTCGAGGGCCTGACCAACATCGTCGACGTCTACGTGCGGCACCTGCGCGCCAAGATAGACGACCCGTTTCCCATCAAGCTGATCCGAACGGTCCGGGGTGTGGGCTATCGGCTGACAGAGGGGGAGGCCGCTTGAATCTGCGATCGATCCGTTTCCGCCTCGCCTTGTGGCACGCGGTCTTTTCGGCCGCCATCTTCATTCTTTTGGGGAGCGTTCTCTTTTTCCAGGTGCGAGCGTACCTGAAGGCTACTTTGCTCGAGACACAGTCGCGAAGAGCCAGGCAGATCGCCGAGACCCTCATTGCGAACATACCGAGCACGGGCGAGGCGTATGTCGGTACCCAGATCGAGACGCTCTATGCTCCCGAGCAAGGGGATCGTTTCATCCGCGTGAGCCGCCCTGATGGGAGCGTACTCTATCGATCGGGGGAGCCGGTCAACCAGAGCTTTGACCCCACGAGCGTGGGGCCGGCCAATCCCGGGCGCGCGACCCGACTTGAGGTCCTCCCGGAAGGCAGGACGCTTCTTATTGCAACCTTCCCAGCGGGCACTGTTGGAGGGAAGTCCTACCTGGTTGAGGTCGGGACCTCGGGCGAGCCTGTCAACCAGCTCGTCCGCCGCCTGCTCACGCTTCTTGCCTTGGGCTTGCCCTTCGTGGCCCTCCTAGCCGCTGGCGGTGGATACCTCCTTGTGCGGCGCGCCCTTGCGCCGGTCGAGCAGCTCACCGGCAAAGCCGAGATCATCACCCAGCATAATTTGAGCGAGCGCCTTCCCGTTCCAGACACAGGAGATGAACTCGAACGGCTGTCCCTGGCGCTCAACCACATGATCACGCGACTCGATGACGCGTTCGGAAACTCGAGGAGATTTGTTGCCGACGCCTCCCATGAACTGCGCACGCCGTTAACGATTGTCCAGGGCGAGCTCGAGGCGCTTGCTAAGGATGCTGCCACACCGGCCGAGTTCCGGGAGCAGCTGGGTAGCCTCCTAGAGGAGGTCGAGCGGCTCGCCAGAATTGTCCAGCAGCTGTTTGCACTCTCCCGCCTGGATGCAGGCGAGGCTCTCACGGAATCGACTTTCCTGGATCTCTCGGCGCTCGCAGTCAGTACAGCGGAGCAAATTGCTCTTCTTGCTGAGGACAAACAAATCACGCTTTGCCGCGAGCCAGGGGGTGCCGTTTTTGTTAATGGGGACCGCTCCCGTCTCAGGCAGGTGATCGTCAATCTGCTCGATAATGCGATAAAATACACGGAGCCGGGGGGAACGATCGCCCTTACCACGGGGGTGAGGAATGGATGGGCCGTATTGGAGGTAGCCGATTCGGGCGTTGGCATCCCATCCGATGCACTCCCCCACGTGTTCGAGCGATTTTACAGGGTCCGACAGGAGCGTGCGTCCGGTTCGGCAGGGGCAGGGCTTGGGCTGGCCATCGTAAAATCGATATGCAGCGCACACGGCGGGAGTGTCGAAGTGGAGAGCACGGTGGGCACGGGTAGCCGATTCCGGGTCCTACTGCCGCTGGCCCCAGCCTCGGAATCCCAGCTGGGGGCGGCCCTGGAGCTTTGAGCTCGGGGCGAGCGTATTTGCAACGAGCTATGAACAACCCGATGAAGACCAATCTTTGGAGAGAAAACAGCGGCATCACCTCAAAGGGACGCGTGGTCCTCGCCGGGATCGCGTTGCTTGTCACGGGAGCGTGCTCGCGGCATCCCGATCCTTCGCCGGTGCGTGTGGTGGCCGTGGCGAGAACAGAGAGGACGACCCTCTCTAATACGATGACGTTGCAGGCTGAGTTCGAACCCTATCAGGACGTCCTGATCCACGGGAAGGTCTCAGGGTACGTGAGCCAGATCAATGTCGACATCGGGGACCGGCTGAAGGCCGGGGACCTGATTGCGACGCTCGAGGTACCCGAGTTGAGCGACCAACTTGCAGGCGCGGTGGCGTCCCAAGCGCGCGCGCGCGCCGAGCATGATATCGCGCATTTGAACGCGACCCGGATTCAGGGAGTCAATATCAGCCAGCCGGGACTGATTGCCCAACAGGACCTTGACGACGCAAATTCAAAGGATAGCGCCACAGAGGCAGAGGTTGCCTCAGCGAAGGCCGAGTCTGACAGGTACAGTGCGTTGATGGCCTACACGAAGATCACCGCGCCCTTCAGTGGAGTTGTCACAAAGCGACTTGTTGACACGGGATCCCTCATCCAGGCGGGAACCTCATCCAATTCCGAACCCATCATCGAGCTCGAGGAAGACGACCTCCTTCGGCTCAGGTTCCCCGTTCCCGAGGCCGAGACGCCGAGCATCCGGGTTGGAGAAAGTGTTCAGATCGCCGTAGATGCCCTGCACCGGAAGTTCTCTGGTAGGATTGCGCGCGACGCCGGCGCAATCGACCGCTCGACACGGACGATGGCCACCGAAGTCGACGTGCCCAATCCGGACGGCCTTCTCAAGGTGGGCATGTATGCATCGATCGTGCTGCCGCTGGAACAGGCGACAAACGTTTTGGCCGTGCCGCTTCAGGCCCTCTCGCACGGGGATTCCCCGTCCGCCATGGTAGTCGATGCAAATGGTACGGTGCGGGAGCGATCGGTATCGGTGGGGTTAAGGACGGCCGATAAGGCTGAAATCCGGTCGGGCCTCAATGAAGGGGACCGTGTGGTGATCAGTGACCGAGGAGGCCTTCACCCAGGCGACATCGTAACGGCCAAGGAAACAGAACCCCTAACACTGCAGTAGCCCCAAAATGAACCCCATGCTTTCACCAAGGATCTTTGAAATCCTTACGTCGTGTGACAGTTGCTCGGTCGCCAACGCCGTGGATTCCACCGGCGTGAGGCTCGCTAACGAGGGATTCAGCGACAACAGCGCACGGTGCCTGACTCCACGCCTTCGCCCGATGGTCGGCACGGTGGTGACACTCAAAGTCCGGTCTGCCGAGCCGCCCATGAAGAAGGCATTCTACATGGAACACCCTGACTGGTGGGAGTTGTTGAAGACAGACAAGAATCCACGCGTGTTGGCGATAGAGGATGTGGATGCCAAGCCAGGCCGGGGATCATTGGTTGGCCCCGTCCATGCTTGTATCTTAAAGGCGATGGGTTTTGTCGGGGTCGTGACAAACGGGGCCATCCGGGGCCGCTCAAGCTTCGAAAGAATAGGGTTGAGGGCCTTCGCAGGGAACATCGCGCCCGCCCACGCATACAGCCACGTCGTGGAGATTGGCGTCAGGGTTGAGGTAGCTGGCCTTCGTCTCGTCCCGGGCGACCTGGTGCATGGGGACGAGAGTGGGATCGTGGTGATCCCGTTCTCGATGGCGGAGCAAGTGGCGGTTACAGCTGAAGGGTTTCGTGAGCGCGATCGACGAATCTGCGAATACTGTCGCACGGCGGATTTCTCGCCGGAAGCACTCCGAAAGCATATCGGCGTCGACGCGAGCCGGCGTTAGCCGCAGTCCGGGCCCCTTCTCATGTCGCGATTCGCAATCAAGTATCCCTATCTCATCATTGTCCTCTGCCTGATGGTGGGCGTGGTTGGGGTCTCAAGCGTCGTACGGATGCCCGTGGATCTGTTTCCTCCTGTAAACATCCCGGTGGTCGTCGTCGCGACGTTCTACTCAGGAATGCCCCCGGAACAGATCGAGAACGATATAACCGGGACCTACGAGCGGTTCTTCACACTCGCGAGCGGCATCAATCACATCGAGTCTCGCTCGCTCCCGGGAATCAGCCTGATCAAGATCTACTTTGAGGCGGGCACGAATGCGGACTCGGACGTCACGAGCATTACAAATCTCGCGATGGCGAATCTCCGGAGGCTTCCCCCTGGGACATTGCCGCCCGTAGTCCTTAAGTTCGATGCCTCAAGCCTACCTGTATGTTTGGTCACCCTAAAAGGCGCCGGCCTGAATGAGACCCAGCTCCATGACGTGGGTCAATACAACGTCCGTAATCAGATTGCCAGCGTGCCGGGTTGCGCCATTCCCCCTCCGTTTGGAGGACGCCTCCGCCAGATTCAGATCTACCTAGATCCCGTGAAGATGGAGGCCCGCCAGCTTAGCCTCATGGACGTCGTGCACACGGTGAACGACGCCAACCTGATCCTCCCTGCCGGAGACGTGAAAGTGGGTCCGTTTGACTACAACCTCTACACGAACAGCCAGCTTGAGACTACCGATGACATCAATCGCCTCCCGCTGAAAATGTACCAGGGTTCCCCGGTTATGGTCGCGGACATTGGCAAAGCGGTGGATGACTCAGCTATCCAGACCAATGTCGTCCGAATCGATGGCCAGCGCTCGGTCTACCTTCCGATCCTTAAGTCGAGCGCCGAGGCCAACACGATCGCCGTGGTGAACGGAATTAAGGGGGCGATCTCGCACCTTCTCGATGTACCCAAGTCGCTCGTGACCAACGTCGTTTTTGACCAGTCGGTCTTCGTAAAAACTGCGATCAACAACCTCATGATCGAAGGGGCGATGGGCCTTGTCCTTACCGGGGTCATGATCCTCGTCTTTCTCGGCAACGTCCGTGCGACCTTTGCCGTGTTCCTGTCGATCCCGCTATCGCTTCTGGCGACCTTTATAGCCCTTCAGTTTGGTGGCGGCTCGATCAACGCGATGATCCTGGGCGGACTTGCACTGGCGCTCTCCCGGCTGATCGACAACTCGGTCATCGTCCTTGAAAACATATTCCGGCACATGGAGATGGGGGAGTCCCCGGAGGTCGCGGCCGAGAAGGGTGGGGAAGAGGTGGCGCTTGCGGTGCTCGCCGCCACCCTGACGACGGCAGTCGTGTTTTTCCCGGTCACGTTCCTTGCCGGTGTCAGCAAGTTTTTGTTCACCGCGCTGGCCCTGGCCGTGGTGATCTCGCTTTTCGCGTCCTATTTTGTGGCCATGACCGTCGTGCCGCTTTTCTGCGCCAAGCTGATCAAGTCGCTTGAGGTTGCGCACGAGGGAGAGGATGCAAGCGCGAATATCCCGCCCCAGTCTGTCTGGGGCCGATTTAACCACGGATTCAACGCGCGCTTCCATGGCTTTCTCAAGCGGTTCGATCGTGCGCAGGCGCTCGCTCTCGCCCGGCCGCTGAGCACGGTCGTGGGGATCGCGGGAGTATTCCTGATAAGCCTAAGCCTTATTCCCGCGGTCGGACTCGCCTACTTCCCCAGGACTGATCCCGGGCAGTTCGTCATTAATCTCAAGTCCGCACCTGGGATGCGCATTGAGCTTACAGAGAAGGAAGTCGCGAAAGTGGAGACGATCGTACGGGGTATCGTACCGGCTAACGAGCTGCGGCTCATCGTGGCAAACATCGGTTCGACACCAGACCTGTCCTCGATCTACACGAGCAACTCGGCTCCGAACACAGCCTATGTCCAGGTAAGTCTGGTGGACGAACACAAGGTCGGCAGTTACGTGTACATGGACCGGGTAAGGGAGGCTCTTCGGAGGGAGACGCCCGAGCTGGCAACCTATTTCCAGTCAGGGGGGCTGGTTGACGCCGTCCTTAACCAAGGCATCCCCGCCCCGATCGACGTGCAGGTCAGCAGCACAAACCTCGAAGAGGCAAACACCATCGCCGAGAGCATAAGAAGGCAGGCTGCCGCGCTTCCCGGGGTGAGCGACGCGTTCATACCCCAGGATTCCCATGCTCCCTCCCTGCAGCTCAATATTGACCGCTACCACGCGATGGAAATGGGCCTCTCCGAGCACGAGGTGGTCAACAACGTGATCACGGCGCTCACTTCCGACGGAATGATCGCCCCCAGCTACTGGGTGGATCCGAAGAGCGGCAACCTCTACATGCTTACGGTTCAATATCCCGAAAACACGGTCAAGTCATTGGCTGACCTGCGGAGCATCCCCGTCCGCTCGAGCACTCAGAAGAACACGGCCCTGCTCGACACGATCGCCTCCGTAAAGGAGATCCAGAAGCCGACCGAGGTAGATCATTACCAGCTTCGCCGCGTGATCGATGTCTACGTGTCTCCCAAGGGCGAGGAACTAAGCCGGGTTGCTGCCCAGGTCGACCGGATCGTTGCGGGCACGAAGGCGCCCCCCAATGTCGTGATCCATGTTCGCGGGATCGTCGGCGCGATGAACACCTCTTTCCGCTCGTTTGGCATTGGCCTGCTGCTTTCGGTCGTGCTCGTCTACCTGATCCTGGTCGCGCAATTCAAATCGTTCCTGGACCCGTTCATCATCCTGTTGGCGGTGCCGCCGGGGATCACGGGGGTGCTACTTACTCTGACCGCGACCGGCACCACCCTTAACATCATGTCCCTCATGGGAATTGTGATGATGGTGGGGGTCGTGGTGTCGAACAGCATACTTATTGTCGAGTTTACGCATCGGCTGATCGCGGATGGTATGGCGCTAAAGGAGGCTGTGCAGTTCGCGGCCAGGGTCCGGCTCCGGCCGATCATCATGACCTCGCTGGCAACCGTAATCGGATTGATCCCCATGGCGCTCGCGCTGGAGGCGGGCAGCGAGTCCTACGCGCCGCTCGCGCGCTCGATCATTGGGGGCATGGTGGCGTCGGTCGTCTTCACCGTGTTCCTGGTTCCCGCTGCGTTTTACCTCTGCTACCGAAGGAACGTTCGTCCGGAAGAGGTCCCTTATGCCAAGGCCCCCACGGAACCCGCAGGCCCCTGAGATCGCCCGGGCAAAATCCTATGCACGACGCACAGCGTATGACCACGACATGGCCGAAGTCCGGCCCCGTCCTCCTGTTCAAATTCGCCAGGAGCGTTGCGGTCTGCGTGTTGGCTGGGTCCCTTCTGGGATCGGCAAGCGCCCTTGCAGACGAGCCCGCCATTCCCCTGTCCCTGCAGGATGCGATCGAGATCGCCCAGAAGAACCATCCAAAATACGCGGCAGCCCAGCTGCAGGCCTTCCTGGCGCAGGAAGTCGTCAAAGAGAACCGCGCGGGCTACTTCCCCATGGCAAACGGTTTTGTGAATGGGGTGGGAACCACCACGGAGGGCTCGAGGATTCTGGCAGGCGGGCTGAATAATCCCTCGATCTACGACAGGGCGGCGGGTGGCGTGGTGGTGAGTCAACTGATCACCGACTTCGGACGAACCGGAAACCTTGTAGCCAGCGCGAGGGCGGAGGCGCGAGGCGCGACCGCGGGCGCGGAGGCGACACGGGAGCAGGTTGTGCTGAATGCGGAGACCAGCTATCTTGCGGCGTTGCAGGCCCAGACTGTCTTGGAGGTTGCCCGGCAGACCCTTTCCTCTCGGCGGCTTGTGATGTCCCAGGTTAAGGCACTGACCGACAATCAGCTCAAATCGGCATTGGATCTCAGCTTCGCCCAAGTGGCCGTAGAGGAAGCCGATCTCCTCGTCCAGCAGTCGGAAGGACAGCTGGAGTCGTCCATGGCCTCGCTCTCAGCCGCATTGGGTTACCGACGGCAGAAAGCATTCATCCTAACCGAGGTTCCTCAGCTTGCGGGTCCACAGCCGGACATCGACACCCTGATAGACGCTGCGGTTCGGGAAAGGCCGGACCTATTGAGGCTACGTGATCAGCGCGACGCTGCTCTGAGCGAAGCCAGTGCCGAGAAGGATGCTAATTACCCGACTCTCGCAGCTGTTGGAACCGCCGGCAATGCTCCCTGGCGCGATAGCCATCTGGCAGCGAACTACGCCGCGGCGGGCCTGCAGCTCAGTGTGCCCATCTTTGCAGGCGGAGCGTTCATTGCTCGGGAGCACGAGGCCCAAATTCGGGCACGCGTGGCGGACGAGGCGCTCAGGGAGGCTGAGGACAATGTCGCCCGCGATGTTAGAGTGGCATGGGCTGGGTTCAAAACATCCCTGCAGCGCCTCCGGACCACAGAACAGCTGGTCAAGCACGCCACCGAGGCTTTCAATCTGGCCGAGGCCCGCTACAAGGTTGGGAGCTCCTCCGTGATCGAATTGAGCGAAGCGCAGCTTAGCCAGACCTCGGCAGCTATCACCCAGGTGAACGCCCGCTATGACACCCTTATCGAAAAGGCGGTGCTCGACTACCAGGTGGGAGCGATAAAGTGACCTGAGATCCTGGGCGTCGCCGAAGCCAACGCGCCGGCAGCCGGATCACGCGGTCCGCTCAGGGTCCCGAGCCTTCACCAAGGGAATAGCCGATTCCACGAATGGTCCGGATAAGCTTTGTCGAGTGCGTATCGTCCAACTTTTCCCGAAGATGCCGCACGTAAACATCCACGATATTGTTCAGTCCCTCGAAACTCTGGTCCCAGACGTGCTCGACGATCATCGTTCTTGAAAAGACCCGTCCGGGCTGCGTCGCGAGGTACTCGAGAAGCGCATACTCTTTGGGTGTGAGCTCCACGCGCTTGCCGGCGCGTCGGACCATCTGGCTGAGGCGGTCTATTTCAAGGTCGTCGACCCGAATCATGCTGTTGTGGCTTACAGGGCCGCGCCGGAGAAGCGCCTTCACCCTTACCTGAAGCTCCGCGAACGCAAAGGGCTTCGTGAGGTAGTCGTCAGCCCCGGCCTCGAAATTGTCCACCTTGCTTGAGGTACCGTCTAGGGCCGTGAGGATCAGGACCGGAACGGCGAGGTCCCTAAGCCGTATTTTTTTCAAGAGACCGAGGCCACCTATCCCCGGAAGCATGAGGTCGAGAATGACCAAGTCGTACTGATAGGTATTGATCATTGCCCACCCGGTTTCGCCGTCAGCGGCCACATCTACGGCATAGCGGGAGGCCTTCAGGCCCCGGGCCACCATTTCGGCGACCTTGCGTTCATCTTCAATCACCAGGATACGCATCGTGGGGAAAGTCTAGCACCGCTTCGTTGTACAGCGGTGCTAGAATGATTAAATATCATTAATCGCCTTTGATCGAAAGTCCGCATCCGAAATGGGATAAAGGGCTGACCCAAAGAACGTTACTGCTCGTGTCCGTCTGCGCATCTTTGCCAGCTGCTTGTCGCGACTGCCTAGACGACTTAGGGCCGCCCGCCTGGGGGGTCCCGCACAGGGTTCCTGGGTTCTTGACGCCTTCGTCACCCGGCCGCCACACGTCCGTAACATGGCGCGGCTACAAAGGTACGGTCTCCAAACATCCACCGTTTCATACCATGCTTCACAAATCATCTCGAGTTTGGCTCGCGGCAATCGTCGCAGCATCCCTTACCGCAGGCGCGGCGTTCGCCGACGACAGCAACAAGGCTCTACTGGACCTTCTGGTGAAGAAGGGCGTCTTGTCCCAGCAGGATGTCGCGAGCCTCCAGCAGGAGCTTGCCGCTACCGCGGCCTCCCAGCCTGCCCCCTCAGCAGCACCTGCCGCGGCAACCTCCGGTTCCGCGATGCCGTCGGGAGTGGTCGCCAGCACCGACCAAAAGAGCCCTCTTTCCTTTAAAATAGGCATCGCCGATTTCACTCCGTTTGGGTTCCTGGACTTCACAGGAGTCTATCGCAACGAGGCGACGGGAAGCGCCATCGGTACGGGGTTCAACAGCATTCCCTACTCGAACAGCTCGACGGGGCAGCTTTCCGAGACCAAGTTCAGCGCACAAAACTCGCGCCTGGGCTTGAGGGTCGACTCGACCGTCAACGACACGAAGGTGCTCGGCTACGTGGAGACGGACTTTCTGGGCAACGCGCCCACCAACCTCGGCGTATCGAGCAACTCGGACACGCTCCGCATGCGGGTCTACTTTGCAGACCTGAAAAGCGGGCCGTGGGAATTCCTGGCCGGCCAGGATTGGAGCATGCTAACGCCGAATCGCAGGGGAATCTCGCCGTTACCGTCCGATATCTTCTACACGAACGACATGGACACGAACTACCAGGCGGGGCTGACCTGGGCTCGCCAGCCTCAGGTGCGCGTGGTCTACCACGCTACGGACGAAGTCACTCTTGGCCTGTCGCTTGAAAATCCCGACCAGTATGTTGGAAGCGCGGTCGTTCTCCCGTCGGCCTTCACGGCCACGGAGGTCGACACCGGGGCGGCAACGACGCAGCCGAATGCGTTCCCTGACATCATTGGCAAAGTGGCCTTTGACACCAAGGCGATCAACGGCCTCCCATGGCACGCCGAGGTCGCCGGTCTCGTCAGGTCCTACAAGGTCAATACCTATACCTCGACGATCAACACGGACTCCACGGCCGAGGGCGGCGGAGTTTCCGCAGACGTTAGCCTCGAACTCACGAAGGGACTTACATTCATCGGCACCGGGTTCTACAGCTACGGCGGCGGCCGTTACATCAACGGTCTCGGTCCCGACTTTGTTATCCTGCCGCCCGATTCCACGGGAAACTACGGCATCGGCCTTGTTAAGGCGACCTCTGCCATCCTCGGCCTCGAATACGTGGTCGCACCGGTCGACACCGTGTCCGCCTATTGGAGCACTGCCGGATTCGGCCAGCGCTTCGACAAGCTCTCGACCGGAGCCTACGTGGGATATGGTTACCCGGGCTCGTCGAACAGCCAGAACAAGACGATCGACGAATACACCTTGGCGAATACCTACACCTTCTGGAAAACCCCGAGCTACGGTGCTCTCCAACTGATCGCCCAGGTTTCTTACACCGATCGCAAGCCCTGGTACGTTGCGCCCGGCGCACTTTCCAAGGCCAATGCGACGATGGTCTTCCTGGATCTGCGTTACGTTCTTCCCTGATAAATCCTTAAGGTACTTGTATTAATACGCCGCCCGTGTGCTCGCGCTCACGGGCGGTTTCTTGTGCACGCGACGAAAGCCATTCGGGGGGAAATATCAGTCTTAATATTTCTGAAATCGATTTTTTGGAATCTTGATGCGGGCGCCTCACTGCCGACTTGGTTTAATAATATCTGTGGCCCGCTGCATGAGAGACAATCGGCAGATAGGGAAGGTCCAGGATGGGGCCTTGACGCTGCGGCGCCAGAGGGTGGCGGCGGTGCCGACAATCAGAAACCGCTATTGTTGGTTGAGATGCGGGACGAATGCTGAAGCGATGTCCAGTCCGGCTCCTAGATGGGAGCGATCAAGCTTAAAGCAGAAGCTGGCTTGAGGTTCTGCATGCAGCAGCGAGGAAATCCTCTGCTGTGGGTGGTGAAATCTGAGCCGTATTCAGAATCGCAGTTTGCTGTGAAGGATTCTCCACTCGGGACGGGTAGCCTTACGGCAGGCCGCTTCCATTCTGGTATACCGTTTAAGGACTTCTTTGCCTGTTTGAGTGAGCAGAGCACCCCCGCCTGCGTTACCGCCGCGTACGGCCGTGACAAGGGGTTCACGGAATAGCCGATTCATATCGCGGACCAGAAGCCACGCCCTGTTATAGGACATCTTCATTTGGGCGGCAGACTGAGCTATGGAACCTGTCGCCACAATGTGGCGGAGTAGATCGGCCTTACCCGGTCCGAAAGCGCGCCTCGTCGAAGACGGAAACCGCAGACGGGGCTCCAGCTCTGGCAAACGATTGCGCATGCCAAATCAACTAGCGGGGACCGTAGGTTAGTCAGCTCAAAATGGAACGCTAGGGCAGATTGCTGGTCGCTGGTGAGACGACAGAAAGGTCCCTCAGAACGTAACGCGCGCCGAGAGGAGCCAGTTGTGGTTGAATGTTGGCGTTACGGGGCCCGGCCCATAGACGCGCGAAACTGCCGTTTGATACCCTGCGCCAATGATGAGCTTAGAGCGCTTGTCGAGCACGATTCGTCCGACTATCAAACCAGGGGTGATGTACGTCTGGGTACGTGCGCCCCTTTGGCCTCCAATCCAGTCTGTACGGTTCATTTCGATCTCAGGCCAAAGAAGCCGCGAGATATGATATTGGGCCGTAATGTTGGTTGGGATTGACCTTCCGGATTTGGAATTGTCGTGGATTGGGATCCCATTGCCAATGGTAGCTTGGATGTCGAAATCACCAAAGCCTTTGCCGGCTGCCAGAGTCGGCGTAAAAACATCGTTGTGGTTTGTTAGGACGAGCGCCCCAGTGGGGAGGCCGTATTGGGCAAACACAGATACGATATAGTCGCCGGATTTAGCGTTCCGGCTGATAATTCGATATTTTACAAGAATTCCCGGCCAATCGTTCAATCCAGATGAGGGTTCCGTGCCCGTGCGCACCTGGTAGGGTGGCATCGTAATGATTACCTCGGTTTGCTCGGTCGGAATTATCTCAATGCCTTTGCCACCGCCATACACGTCAATCGCGCCCTTTCCCTTTATCAGCGTCTCGAAATCCTGATCATATCGAAACTCCTGTTCGAGCCTCGGCGTCGTCGTTGCAAGCGGCGTAATCCAGCTCGGCTGCGACGCCTGCGCTGCTTGGACGGTAGCTGTCCACGCATCGACAACTGTAGTGAACGGGTCGGCCGAAGTTTCCGACTGTGCCGAAACAGGGCTGCTGGTAGCAGCAATGGCCGCGAAAATGAAGAACAGCGGGATGTGGCGGCGTAGCTTGGGCGGGACCATGAGATTGAATGTTTCTGCTAGGTGATCCGTTATACTTCTAAAAAGATAACGCGATTGTCACTATATTTTCGGGACTGGGGCCACGGACCAAACCGCGAACACTCTGGTCTGTGATCACTCCCTTTACGTTTGCCGCTTCTTGGCGTCGTCGGTGCGGATACTCTTGCCTGTCAACACGCGGCGAGGTCTGATTGTCGCCGGGGGTACGAGGTTCGTCGCGGCGACAGCCTCTTATCTTGGAGGCCACCAAGACCTCCTGTCGCGGGCCTTGTTTTTGTTGCCCTATATTAGGCGTTTTTGCCTAGGCGGACGGATTTCCAAAGGCCCATTTTTTTTGAAAAGGTGCAAACGTCCGGAAAACCAGGACGTGTGGGGCTCATGCCCCGGGAAGGGCAATGCCTTCTCCGTGTGCTACTCATTGTCTGTGCTGGGCCTTTACCAAGACAGTTTTTGGGGCGTTCGACGGGGTCCTTCCACAATACAATAACCCCTACTGGAAGGGGCGAACTCGCTACTATTCCCATTTGGCAGGAGATCGGCCGTGAGCCTGGAACGCTAGGATGTTTGGTAACATGATACTCATGATTATGATAGGGGGTATCCTCTCCCTGGTTCTCATGGCAATGATTGTCGTGAAACGGCTCCGAAATGGCCGTGGGAGACTGAAATGCGCAAGTCGGGCGCAGGGTAACAGGATTCGACTACGGTTTTGGCGATCCCAACCGTTTTCTATTCCAACCCATGCATAGAAAGACCACCCAAACCTGCCTCGCTGCATTTGTCGCTTTGCTCATAGCCGCGCCTGCGGCATTGGCACAGGACAGCAACAAAGCGCTTCTCGACCTTCTGGTGCGCAAACACATTATCACCCAACAGGATGTCGACAGTCTTCAGCTGGAGCTGGCTGCAGGCCCCGCCCCGCAACAGCCGGCTGTCGCCTCTGCCGGTACCGCGCTGTCGTCGCCCGTTCTAGCCTCTGCCACAGCGACTGCGCCGCAGGCTGTGATCGCTCAAGGCGAGCCCAAATCTCCCTTGGCGTTTAGGATCGGAATCGCCGATTTCTCCCCTTTCGGGTTCGTGGACTTTACCGGCTACTACCGGAGCAGGGCAACCGGCAGCAGCTTTCCCACGAGCTTCACGGCCATCCCCTACGCTAACAGCGCAACGGGCCAGCTGTCGGAGACCAAGTTTACGGCCCAGAACTCCCGCTTCGGGATCCGAATCGATTCTGAGGTGGGTGAGACGAAGGTCCTCGGCTACGTCGAGACGGACTTCCTCGGGAATGCCCCCGCCAACCTGGGCGTGGCGAGCAACTCCGCCACGCTTCGCATGCGTTCCTACTTCGCGGACCTCAGGAACGGCCAATGGGAGCTTCTCTTCGGCCAGAACTGGTCGCTTTTGACACCCAACCGCCGCGGCATCTCGCCGGTCACCTCCGACATCTTCTACACGAACGACATGGACGGCAACTACCAGGCGGGCCTAACCTGGGGCCGTCAGGCCCAGGTTCGCGTGGTCTACCACGCCACAGACTCGTTCGCGCTGGCGCTCTCCGTGGAGGATCCGGACCAGTATGTCGGGAGCGCTGTTGCCCTTCCGGCTGCATTCACGGCGACAGAGGTAGACACGGGTGCCGCGACCACGCAGCCCAATGCATTTCCCGACGTGGTCGCCAAGGCGGCCTTCGACACGAAGGCCGTAAACGGCCTCCCATGGCATTTCGAGACGGCCGGAGTCCTTCGCTCCTACAAGATCGACACCTATACCAACACGCTGAACAGGGATTCGACTGCTGAAGGGGAGGGGGTTTCGGCAGGGGTTAGTCTCGGGCTCACTAAGGAACTCACGTTCTTGGGCACGGGATTCTACAGCTACGGCGGTGGGCGCTATATCGGCGGCAACGCCCCGGACTTTGTCGTCGAGGGACCGGGCACGAACGGGGCCTATAGCATAGGCCTCCTGAAGGCCACCTCTTCTCTCGTCGGTCTTGAATATGCGGTCGCGCCTGTGGACACAATTTCTGCATATTGGAGCACCATAGGGTCTGGGCAGCGTTACGGCCAGCAGGCCAACGGACAATATGTCGGCTACGGCTACCCGGGCTCGCCCAACACCAACAACAAGACGCTCGACGAATATACCCTTGCGAACACCTACACCTTCTGGAGGAACCCCAGCTACGGCGCCCTGCAGGTCATAACCCAGCTATCCTTGGTGGAACGGACGCCGTGGTTCGCTGCGGCGGGTGCACCGAGCAAGGCTGAAGACACGATGGTGTTTGTCGACCTGCGCTACGTTCTCCCCTAGACGGCTGCTGCGCAGCAGGGAGCCTCGCAACCCGCAGGGACATTGACTGCGGGTGCGTTTGCGGGATGATCGCGACGATGCGAGAACCCGAAGCTGGCGAGGTACCCTTGGGCATCATTCGCACACCGACTCCCCAGCTGCGGGCGTTTGTGGAGACCCAGAAGACCGCAATGCCCGCTGCCGACTTTGCGGCGATGATGGGCGAGATCCATGGCCTCTACGGGAAATACAGGGCGGCCTTGGAGGCCGCCTCCACCGGCGTAAGGCGCGCCCAAGCGCTCCACCGCATGATGGAGGGGGCGGTGGCCACGGCCTCGGGCGTCACGGTCAGCTGCCAAAAGGGCTGCTGCGGCTGCTGCCATTTTGAGGTGGAGATTTTCGGGTACGAGGCCGAGGTGCTGAGGGACTGCGTCAACGGGGGGGTTGCGGTGGATCGCTCTCGCCTTGAGATCCAGTCGTCCCGCGAGCGCAAGAGCCCGGAATGGCTAAAGTTCTGGAGCCGTGATAACCGCTGTGTCTTCTTGGGTGAGGACGGGGCCTGCCGTGTCTATGAGGACCGTCCCGCCGCTTGCAGGAGGCTCCTTGTGACGACGCCACCCGAAGCCTGCACCACGCTGGGCGCCGCCGTTGCCCCAGTTCAAATCCTGCTCGCGGAGATTCTCCTCAGTGCCGCTCTCGACTTGGGCCCAAAAGGACATGCGTCGATTTCCAAGATGCTGATGCCCCTGCTCACCGCGTGATGGGTCGGACCTGGTGGATGCAATATTTCATTTCGCGTTTTACCTGCGCCGCGGAGCCCCATAAGGTGCTCGGGCAGGTGCACCCCGCCTCTGTTCCGGGCATTCCCCAAGCCCACCCCAAAACATGTATACCGTAACCAGCTACAGCGTCGCCGTGGTCTTTTGCTTCGTAACGATGCTCTGCTGGGGATCGTGGGCCAACACGCAGAAGCTGGCGGGCAAGGAATGGCGTTTCCAGCTGTTCTACTGGGACTACGCCATCGGCGTCCTGCTGCTGTCCCTCATCCTGGCCTTCACTCTCGGCAGCACCGGCGCTGGAGGCCGCGGGTTTCTTCCAGATCTCCACCAGGCGGAGGGCCGCTGGCTGGCATCGGCGTTCGCGGGCGGCGTGATCTTCAACCTCTCGAATATTCTCCTCGTAGCTGCGATCGATATCGCTGGGATGGCGGTCGCGTTTCCGGTGGGAGTGGGCCTGGCCCTGATCATCGGGGTGGTGAGCACCTACGCGGTGAGGCCCGAGGGCAACGTGAAGCTCCTCGCCCTGGGCGTGGCCTCCGTCGCGGTCGCCATCATCCTGGATGCCCTGGCCTACCGGCGGCTCGCGTCGGGGGGCGGGCGAACGCCCGGAAAGGGGATCCTGCTCTCGATCATAGCGGGCGTGCTGATGGGTTTTTTCTACAGCTACGTCGCGCGCTCAATCGCCCCCATGCACGAGGTGAACGGGCTGCTTCAGCTCGAGCCGGGCAAGCTCAGCCCCTACACGGCGATCGTCCTCTTCTCAGCCGGCGTATTGGTTTCGAATTTTGTTTGGAACACGGCCATCATGGCCCGGCCATTCGTCGGCGAACCGGTTCCCTTCGGCGACTACTTTAGCAAGGGAAGCGTCCGGCTGCATCTGGTGGGCATCCTTGGCGGGGTGATTTGGAATGTGGGGATGTCCCTGAACATCATCGCCGGCGCCAAGGCGGGTCCCGCGCTCTCGTATGGCCTGGGCCAGGGAGCAACCATGGTGGGGGCGCTCTGGGGCGTCTTTGTATGGAAGGAGTTTCGGGCCGCGCCTGCGGGAACCGGCAAGCTCCTGGTTTCTATGTTCGCGTTCTACGGCCTCGGGCTTGCAATCCTCATCGCGTCGCGCCTCTGAACCGAATCCCCAATCCCATGGCTTCCAAGAAACACCCCTCCAAGGCCCGCGTCGTGGTCGTCGGTAGCTCCAGTATCGACATGATCGTTCAGGTGGGCCGCATTCCCGGGATCGGAGAGACGGTGATCGGTGGGAAGTTCCACTCCGCGTGCGGCGGAAAGGGCGCCAACCAGGCGGTTACTGCGGCGCGTGCCGGAGCCTCGGTCCTTTTCGTGGGGAGGGTGGGGCGGGACGCTTTCGGGAAGACGGTGGTCGCCGGGCTCAAAGGGGACGGCATCGATGTCGCGCACGTGACTGCGGACGGGAAGGAGCCGACGGCGGTCGCATTTATCTTTGTCGGTGGAAACGGTGAGAACAGCATCGCGGTCGCATCGGGGGCGAACCTTCGCCTGAGCCCGGCGGACGTGGGGAGGGCGCGAGGCGTGTTCAAGAGGGGCGCCATCCTGCTGGTCCAGCTTGAAACGCCACTAAAGTCGGTGGCCGCGTCGGTCGCCCTTGCGGCGAAGGCCGGCATGCGCGTCATCCTGAACCCGGCACCGGCACGGGCCCTGCCGGACTCCCTGCTTCGAAAGGTGGATATTCTGACCCCGAATGAGCACGAGGCCGAGTCGCTCACAGGCATCAAGGTCGACGGGGCCCAGGCAGCGTCCAAGGCTGCACGGCAGCTTCATTCCAGGGGCGTCAAGGTTGTGATCATCACCCTGGGAGCGCGCGGGGCGTTCGTGTCGGGCGAGGGGCACAGCCTGCTGGTCCCGGCCTTCAAGGCGCGTGCGATCGACACCACGGCTGCGGGCGATGTGTTTAACGGAGCCTTGGCGGTGGCCCTTGCGGAGGGGCAGACGCTGCTTGATGCCGTCCGCTTCGGGCAGGCCGCTGCGGCCATTTCGGTCACGCGGTTGGGCGCACAGCCTTCGGCCCCCTCTCGAAGCGAAATAGTGCGGCTGCTCGGTCGGTGACGGGTTCCTGTCGCGGGTTTCCGAGGCCGGCCCTGTAGCTTTCCCGATCGAAGACGTTTGAGCTGCCTCGGAACACGCCCTATCCCTTCCCAGCGACCCACCCCAACGACCTGATGCCCTCTCCCGGCTCCCGATTCCGATCAGCCCTTTTGGCAGAACGGCCCCTGCAGATCGCGGGCGCAATAAACGCCTACTCGGCACTGCTGGCCAAGCGTGCTGGGTTCCGAGCGCTTTATCTGTCTGGAGCCGGTGTCGCCAACCATTCCTATGGCATCCCTGACACCGGCCAGACCGAGCTTGCCGACGTCCTCGTTGATGCGCGGCGGATCACCAGGCGAACCGACCTTCCGCTGCTTGTAGACATCGACACGGGTTGGGATGATCCGGCGCTGGCAGTGAAGGAAATGGGGGCTGCGGGCGTAGCCGCGGTCCACATCGAGGACCAGGTGCCCGCGAAACTCTGTGGGCACCTTCCCGGCAAGCAGCTGGTTCCCGCCGCGGAGATGGCGGCCCGGATCGAAGCCGCTGTCCGCGGCAAGCCGGATCCGGACTTTGTCGTCATGGCCCGGACGGACGCGGCCTCGGGCGAGGGCGTGGCCGCGGCGGTAGCCCGGGCGCTGGCCTATGTCGACGCAGGTGCCGACATGATCTTTGCCGAGGCCCTGCGCTCCCTGGAGGACTATAAGCGCTTCACGACTGCCATTAGGGTGCCGGTGCTGGCGAATCTCACCGAGTTTGGGAAAACCCCTTACTTCACCCTCGATGAGATGCGCTCCGCCGGAGTTGCGATCGTACTCTACCCCTTGAGCGCGGGCCGAGCGGCAGCCTCTGCCTCGGCCGAGGTCTATGCGGTCATCCGAAGGGACGGTACCCAGCGTGCCGTGGTTGACAGGATGCAGACCCGCTCGGACCTCTACGATACCCTCGACTACAAGCCTCCGGGCTGAGTTCCTTTCTCCTCAACTTCAACGCCTCAGCGGCCCTTCACCATGCCCAATCCCACAGGCCCAAAAGCAAAGAAGTCTGTTGCTCTGTCGGGTATTGCGGCCGGCACCACAGCCATCTGCACGGTCGGCCGTTCGGGCAACGACCTGCATTACCGCGGTTACGACATCAATGAGGTTGCGTCCCAAGCCACCTATGAGGAGGTAGCCTATCTTCTTGTCCATGAGAAGCTTCCTGACGGGCCTGCGTTGGAGGCCTACCGGGCTAAGCTGAGGGGCATGCGCGGGCTGCCTGCGGCCTTGCGCGCCGTCCTTGAGCAGATTCCCGCCGCGGCCCATCCGATGGACGTCCTTCGGACCGGATGCTCCCTCCTCGGTAACCTGGAGATGGAGGAGCTCCCCACCGCCGGAGGGGATGCTTCGACGGTCGGGGGCGCGCGGGCGATAGCGGACCGCCTCATCGCCACGTTCCCTTCGATGCTCCTGTATTGGCATCATTTCGTCACGTCGGGTCGGCGCATAGACGTGGAGACGGACGATGAGGGGCTCGCCGCGCATTTCCTCCATCTGCTGAACCAACGCCCCCCGTCCTCCGAGCATATCCGCGTGCTCGACCGCTCGCTGATCCTCTACGCGGAGCATGAGTTCAACGCGTCGACCTTCACGGCACGGGTGATCGCGGGCACGGGCTCGGACTTCCACTCCTGCGTCACCGGCGCTATTGGGGCGCTGCGCGGGCCCAAGCACGGCGGCGCCAACGAGGTGGCCCTCGAGATTCAGATGCGCTACAAGAACCCCGAAGAGGCGGAGTCGGACATCCGGGCCCGCCTTGCGCGCAAGGAGATCGTGATCGGCTTTGGGCATCCGGTCTATACGGCGGGAGACCCCCGCAGCGCCATCATCAAGGAAATCACCCGGGAGCTGTGCACAAAGGAAGGGAACATGGACCTCTTTGCCGTGGCCGAGCGAATCGAGGCTCTGATGTGGAAGGAAAAAACGATGTTCCCCAACCTCGACTGGTACAGCGCGGTCGCCTATCGCCAGCTCGGAGTCCCGATGCTGATGTTCACGCCGCTCTTCGTCATGGCGCGCATGGCGGGCTGGGCGGCGCACATCATCGAGCAGAGAATCGACGGGAAAATAATTAGGCCCGGTGCCACCTACACGGGTCCCGAACCCCGTTCCTTCGTACCTCTCTCCAAACGCTGACCCTTTCCGACGCGACCTCGGCCCGCCCCTCATGTCTTCGCCCATCTCAAACGCGCGCCCGCATCCCGACCAGCTCCTGGAGAACATAGCCGATTTCGTGCTGGCTCCTAGTGTTGCCAGTGACGAGGCCTTCGACACGGCCCGCTGGTGCCTTGCCGACACGCTCGCCTGCGGAATCCTTGCGCTAGCATACCCGGCATGCGCCAAGCTCCTCGGCCCGGTCGTTCCAGGAATGTCGACTGCGAACGGGGCGCGGGTGCCAGGAACATCGTACGAGCTCGATCCAGTACAGGCGGCATTCAACATTGGGGCGTCGATCCGGTGGCTGGACTTCAACGACACGTGGCTTGCGGCGGAGTGGGGGCACCCTTCCGATAATCTCGGGGCAATCCTTGCCACGGCCGACTGGCTGGCCCGCGGCGAGGCATCGGGGGGCACTCTGGCTGCATTCAAGACGCCCCTGGCCAGGCACGGCAAGGGGCTCACGGTCCGGGATGTTTTGGCCGCGATGATCAAGGCACACGAGATTCAGGGCATCCTGGCGCTTGAGAACTCGTTCAACCGGGTTGGACTCGACCACGTGCTCCTTGTCCGGGTCGCATCGGCCGCCGTCACGGCGGCCATGCTGGGAGGAACGCGTGAGCAGATTGTCAACGCCGTGTCCCAGGCGTGGCTGGACGGGTCGTCCCTGCGCACCTACCGCCACGCTCCCAACACGGGATCCAGAAAATCCTGGGCCGCCGGCGACGCGACCAGCCGAGCTGTCCGCCTTGCGCTTATCTCCATGACGGGCGAGATGGGCTATCCTTCCGTGCTGTCGGCCAAGACCTGGGGTTTTCAGGACGTATCCTTCCGCGGCAATCCCGTGCGACTGGCACGCCCCCTCGGCAGCTACGTGATGGAAAATATTCTTTTCAAGATCTCGTTTCCTGCCGAGTTCCATGCCCAGACCGCAGTCGAATGTGCCCTGCAGCTCCATCCGCTGGTGAGAGACCGGCTTGACCAGATCGAGCGCGTTGAGCTGACGACCCATGAATCGGCCATTCGAATCATCGATAAATCCGGTCCCCTGCATAATCCCGCCGACCGCGACCATTGCATCCAATACATGACGGCGGTCGGTCTCATTTTTGGGAACTTGACCGCGGCAGACTACGAGGACCGTGTAGCCGCCGACCCGCGGATCGACGCGCTGCGGTCCCGTATGACGGTGGTTGAGGACAAGCAGTTCTCAAGGGACTACCTCGACCCGGAAAGCCGCTCAATCGCCAATGCGGTGCAGGTCTTTTTCAAGGACGGCACCTGGACCAACCGCGTCGAGGTCCACTTTCCAATCGGCCACAGGCGGCGGAGGGCAGAGGGCATCCCTCTCCTGGTGCAGAAGGCTGATGCTGCCTTTGGGGGCCATTTCGGGCGCGTACGGACTTCAGCCATCATGGAGCTCTTCAATAACAGGGCAAAATTGGAAGCAACCCCTGTTCAGGATTTTGTGACCCTTTTCGTGGCGTAGCTCGAAGCGGCGCCTTCTCGATTGAGCGAAGGTCCAGGTCGTGTCGTTTCGGGCTGGCCTAGTACCGGATACGGAGCGTCTTTACCCCGGTTGTCGGAAGGCTAAGGTCGACGTAACCTGAGGACGAAATCTTGCTCACGCGGTAGGGGATCTCCTCGCCGTCAAGGTCCACGGACTTCACCGCCTCCACGCCCAATGGCAGCAGGAAATGCACATCCATTGAAGGGGCCCCGCCGGTGATCGTCGCCAGAATCTCCCTCGTGCCAGGGTCGTTCGCGAACCGGTAGGAAACGTATCCCAGGGACGCCGGGTAACGTACGGTCACCCCTATCGTGCGCGCGGCGCCCAGGTCCCAGCGCGGTGCCACAATCGGGTGGGAGAACGTCTGGCTCAAGGGTCCGTCCTTCACCCCCGCCAGACCCTCGATCATCGCGGCCATTGCGGTCGCGGCCGCCCAGTCATCCGGCCCACCGTAGGAGACCGGGCTTGGCGCAATATATTGGGGGCGGTCGGCCAACGTGAGCCCGAGCACCGTGTAGATGCCGTCGTCCTCGGGCGCGGAAATACGCAAGGAGGTGATCTTCCTTTCCGGGTGCGGGTTATTGATTGCGCACCACGAGAGCCCGACGTCATCGGCGACCAGGCTTGGCCCGTGCCAGGCGATTCCGGATGAATCCGTCTTTAGCTCAGGAAACCACCAATAGGTCAGCTGTTTCCCCATGATCACGTACTGCACGTGCCGGCTTCCGTCCGCATAGTTGAAGGTGATGCTCCCGCAGACATTCTCGGAGCTTGGCTTGGTCGAGGTGTGAACAAGATAGATGCAACCCGCCTCGGAATTCACGGGAACGTCGACAGCGGAGGGCATCCCCGGTCGGTGGGCCACCGCAACGGCTACCCGCCCTTGGTTGGCCCTGGGATCGGCGATCTTGAAGGATATGCCCGCAAAGACCTGATTGCCGGTCGGCAGGCCACGGATGTCGTCTCCGGGCTTCCCCTCTAGCATCCATCGAAAAGCACCGGGGGCGCCCTTGTCCTCGATGCCCATGTTGGCGAGCCCGGAAAGGTCTATTGGCGTGAAACGGGGCGCCGGAGGTGCGGGGGGAAAGGCGCCCGTGTAGGCGAACCAGATCTTGTTTCCGTGCGCGTGCCCAAGCGCGGTGAGGCGGTCGAGGATGTCCCGGCCATAGGGCTCGAATCCGTTTTCGAACGCGCCTCGGGCCAGTTCGCCGGCGATGTGGCCCCCGACACCCCCGTTCATATACTGCCACAACTCGTCGTGCATCCCGAACCCCCGCTTAAAGGGCGGGTATATTGCGTACCACTCACCGGGAGAACCCGGCGGAAGATGATCCTTGAGGTCCATGTAGGTATGAATGATCGCCCGCGCGTGCTCTGGTCCCACCCCCCTGTTCAGGGAATAGGCGTTCCCCTGCGCGATCTGGCTTCTCTCGTCGACGCCCAAGTCGCGTTTCACCGCCGGGTCCTCGTCAATGAAATGGGTGAAGAAACGCCCGTTCCACGACAGGGCGTCAAGCCGCTCCCTGATCTCGGACCCGCGTCTGGTGTATTTGGCCGCGTCCGCCGCATTTCCGCTGTGGGTCAGCATTTCGGCCAGCTCTTCGCACGCTGCGGCATAGTAGACATTGTCCCCGAAGAAGACCCCGAACTTCGATTTCTTGGGATCGATGAGCATCGTGTTTGTGAGCCCGATGTCCGGTGTGTAGGCGTCCTCGACCTGGAAATCCCAGGAGTCGATGGTGTAGACCCGCTTTAGGAGTTGGAAGCGCTGGCTCCAACGCGCCGGATCGTCCACGCAGTAGTCCATCGCCCGCATGGCCGATGCGAGGCACTGCTCCATCCACGCATCGTTGCCGCACGCCTTCCAACTCTGGTAGACGGTGCTCACAAAAACGTATTCCGGATGATTCTCGGCGGGTTGCCTTACGAAATAGCGGCCGCCTATCTCGCGCACGTACCCGAACGGCCCGTAGGCCGTCTTGTAGTAAGCCACAGCGCTGCCGGGATTGAGGTTGCTCCAGATCATTCCGTCCTCGCGTTGGGCGTTGCGCATCATGTCCACGAAATCAGTCCCGTAGGGGCTGAAATATCGCATCCCTTTTGCTGTATGGTAGTTGTCTAGGACCCAATTGACGAAGAAATGGTAGGTTCGCCCGTTCCAAACGGTAGTTTCCACGCCGTTGGGTGTATCGGAGCTCATACCGTCGTGAAAGAGTGTGAACATGTCCCGGTACTTGCCGCCGTCGTCGATGGACGTCTGTGCATCCAGGGTGAACGTGGCATGGCCTATCGCTTCCCCTGACGGGCTGCGCAGGACCACCTTTTGCGTGCCAAGCCCGGCGCCGGCGCGAAAGCTGATTTTTCCTCCGGAGGGTGCGGAGAAATAGACCCGGTCCGTTCCATCCCTGACCTCGAGCGTGCCCTTGGAGCTGGAGCTTACTACCAGCATATCGAGCGGCTTTACCGTCGTGGCAGGGATCGGGTTTCCCTGGTCGTTGCCAGCTTGGACCAGAAGGACCTCTTGCGACGATTCGGCACCCAGGCTCGAGAGGAGCAATAGGATCAGGGGCGATAGGCGCAGCAGGCGGCGGATGGATTTCACGGCTGGGGCTTTCATGGAATTGGGGACCTGGCGGGCAAGGGGGTGGGTCCTTCGGTGCGGGAACAGGGATCTGGCGCTCGATTGTCCCCTGTCGCACCGCGGCCGTTACAGCCCCAGTACGCGCCGCCATGGGAAGCTTTGAAAGGATGTTTTTTATCGAATGACGGCGCGAAACCCCGGCCGTTTAGGGCCGTGATGAGGCGCCGACGGTATGCCCCGCTGCTGTTGGATGTAGGCTTTGACCTTGGCGAGAGGGGCCCCGCCGGTGGAGGCCACAAAGTAGCTTGGGCTCCAGAAATGGTCGCCCCAGAGGGCCCGGCGGACTTCGGGGAAGCGCCGGCTGCGCAAGTGGCGGGAGGAGACGCCCTTCAGGGAATTTACCAGGGAGGCCGGGGCGACCTTGGGCGGCATGGACACGAGGAGGTGGAGATGGTCGGCTTCGCCGTCCATCTCATCCAATGTGCCCCCAAAGTCGGCGCAGACCTCGGTGAAGACGCCCTTTAGGAAGTCGCGGACGCGCGCTGTGATCGGCCTGCGCCGGTATTTGGTAACAAAGACCAAGTGATAATTGAGGCTAAAGATCACGGATCTTCCTCGCCTGAGAGCGGTCGACATGGTACCTAGACCAATAGGCGGATACCATGCTCCGACTCAAGGCATATAGCTATCGGCTCCAGCCGACGCCCACGCAGTTGGCGGAACTGGCGGCATGGAGCGGAGCCCTTCGGTTCCTTTGGAACTGGATGCTGGCTCAGCGCTCGGACAGCTACAAGGCGAGCGAGGGGCGGGTTAAGGTGGGCTACGGGGAGCAGGCGGCGCAGCTGCCGGCTATGAAGGAGATGTTCCCATGGATGGGACTGGTGCCCTCGCAGGTACTCCAGCAGACGCTCATGGACCTGGACCGTGCCTATGTGAACTTCTTCGAGGGACGGGGCCAATACCCGCGCTTCAAGCGCAAGTCGGGCTCCGCCCCGGGCCTTCGCTGGCCGCAGGGAGTCGAGGTTAACGGCCGCTGCGTGTGGCTGCCAAAGCTCGGGCGGGTCAAGGCGCGGTTCTCGCGGCCGATTACGGGCACGATCAAGAGTGCAACGGTGCGCTTCGACGGACTCGACTGGCACGTCTCTCTGCTCGTGGAGCAAGAAGTGGCCACTCCCGCAATGCGCGAGGGCCCGGCCATCGGCCTGGATGCCGGCGTCACCGAATCCCTCGCCCTCTCCGATGGACGGATCCTTCGGCTGCCGGTGGCTACTGACGCCGAGGAACGGCGGGACGCGATACTGGCCCGGAGGGTCTCCCGCTGTGAGATGGGCTCGCACCGCCACCTGGTTGCGAAACGCAGGCTCCTGGCCTTTAGACGTAGGATCAGCAACCGGGTGAACGATGCCCGCCACAAGATCACGACAGAACTGGCCAAAAACCACGGCCGGATAGTCGTCGAGGACATGGCGTTAGCCTCCCTCACCCGCTCTGCCCGGGGCACGGTCGAAGCCCCCGGCAGGAACGTGGCAGCCAAGGCTCGGCTCAACCGCTCGCTCTTGGAGCAGGGCCACGCCGAAACCGTCCGCCAGCTGAGCTACAAGCTCGGCTGGCTTGGAGGAGACCTGGTGAAGGTGCCTGCGGCCTACACCTCGCAGACCTGCCCCCAATGCGGGCACGTCTGCCCCGAGAACCGCCCGACCCGCGACCGCTTCCAGTGCGTCGCCTGCGGGCACTCCGGCCACGCCGATACCGTGGCCGCTACCAACATCTTGGCCGCCGGACTGGCGGTGACTGCGCGCGGAGGCACATGGGTGCCCGTGAAACGCGAACCTGCCCGCAAGCGTCGGCTCCTCCGCCGCTTAGCAGGAATCCCTGCCCTTTAGGACAGGGAGGATGTCAAGGGCCTCGGCCGTGTAAGCGCAAATCGGTAGGATTCGGGCGATCTCCTTTTTCGCCAAGTTCCTGGCAATTTCACGCAGGACCCCGACCTCGCGATTCGCCTGCGCCCCAATGCCAAAGCTTGCAACGGTAAGGGCCCGCGAGACACCTTCTCCGAGCGCGAGGGCTGTCAACGGACGGTGCGCGCCTTCCATCCAATGGACACAACCCCTCTCTCCGCGCGGGAGAAAATCGGCTACGGACTGGGCGATGCGGCCAGCCACATCGTCTTCGACAACGTCATGTTCTACATGGCGTTCTTCTACACGGATGTCTTTCGCCTTCCCGCGGCGTTTGTGGGCAGCATCTTTCTGGCGGCGCGCGCCCTCGACGCAGTCAGCGATCCCGTGATGGGGTGGCTTGCCGACCGCACCCGTTCTCGATGGGGCAAGTTCCGCCCTTATATCCTCTGGGGGGCAGTGCCGTTTGGCTTGAGCTGTGTGCTGGCCTACACAACTCCGAATCTTGGGCTCACGGGAAGGATGATCTTTGCCGGAGCGACCTACACGTTGCTCACCCTGCTGTACACGGTCGTAAATATCCCCTACTGCGCGCTGGGCGGGGTGATCACGGCGGACGAGACCCAGCGCATCTCGCTGCAATCTTACCGCTTCGTGCTGGCGACCGCCGGAGGGATGTTGAGCACGGTGCTGATGGTTCCCCTCGCCGCCTGGATCGGCGGCTCCAACAAGGCCCAAGGTTACCAAGGAGCCATAGCAATCCTGGCCGTCGTGGCGGCCGCCATGTTGTTCGCCTGCTTTGCTACGACCCGGGAGCGGGTCGTCCCGAGACAGGGAGCGGCGAGTTCCTTTTGGTCCGATATCAAGGACATCGTGGGCAACGGGCAGTGGCGCATCGTGGGGGCGCTTACCATGCTGAACATCCTGGCCGTCGCCACGCGCGGAGGGGCGATGATGTACTACGTGACTTACGTGATGGGCCAAGCGGGTCTCTTCACCGCGTTTCTGGCGACCTATTCCGTAGGCAACATCTTGGGGTGCATGCTGACCAAACCACTCACCGACCGCGTCTGCAAGGTGAGCGTCTTCGCATGGACCAACATAGCCCTGGCTGGCCTTAGCGTGGTGATGTTTTTTGTTCCCATCGGCCGCAACGGACCCATGTTCGGCCTGATCTTTGTCATCGGAGTCCTGCACCAGATGATCACCCCGATCCAGTGGGTCATGATGTCGGACACGGTGGACTATGGTGAATTCAAATTCGGCAAGCGCCTCACGGGAGTCAGCTTTGCGGGCACGCTGTTCGTGCTGAAATTGGGCCTCGCGCTAAGTGGCGCCGTGATCGGCTGGACCCTTGCCGCCTACGGGTATGTGGCGGGTGGTGCAACCCAGGCTCCGCAGACAATGCATTGCATCATCGCACTATTCACCCTGTTTCCTGCCGTCTGCTACGCCCTCAGTGCCGTCGTCTCGCGGAGATACCGCCTCCGGCACAACGAGATGGCGGACATCTCTGCAGCGCTCAAGGCCGGAGCCTGAACGCCTTTACGCAACCTTCTAGTCGCCGCGTTCGATGAGGGCGACCTCGAAAGGAAGCAGGGTAACGGCGACATCCATCTCATGCGTGGCCCATGGGCCCTCTCCTTCGTCCACGCTCGTCACCAACAGGCCCTTTGCATGCATGCGTTCCTTCCATGAGGGCGCCGGTTTTGCAGCGGGCATGCGAAGGGAAACTTTTGCCGGCTCATCGTTCATGTTGTACAACACGAATTGGCGTGTGCCGAAGGGGTAGAGGGCCACGCCGCCAGGCCCGACAAGCCGTACACCGAGTTCTTCGGAAAAACATTTGCGGATGGCGTCCAGTGCGGGCTCGGGAAGCCTGAGCAGGTCATAGGTGTTCTCGGGAAGATTCAGGACATCGACCTGGCCTTCCAGATAGCGGGTTCTTAGCAGGACGCCAAAATCCGCATCCTCGCGCACGAGGCCCACCTCGCGGACGTCCGGCCACGTCGAAACCTCGATCTTGGGAAAGGTGAAGGCGCGGGATGCCTTTACCGGCTTCAGATCCCAGAGTTCGTCCCGCACGCGGAAGGTCGAGGAGGAGACGGTCCCTCCCTCCGCGATCACATTGAACGCCCGTCCCAATTCGCTTGTCTTTAGGTCCCCAAGGAGCGGCCAGGTTAGGAAGACCTCCTTGCCGGACCGGACCCGTGCAAGGAGTTCCTCGGCAAGGTTGGGGTCGCGCAGCGAATGCTGCGTGAACACGGCTGCCTTGGGGTCGGATGGGAATACAGTGGTTGGGGCCATCGGCAGGCCGATCAAACCGAGGTAACCAAAGATATTGTATTCGCCCGTAGAACCCACTGGGAGGTGGATGGGAATCCCGCGCGCGGGGCCGCTGATCATGCCTGCCAGGCGATCGAACTCCGGCATCAGCTCGACAAGATGAGGGTAGTTCGAAGCGGAAGCGGTGGGGGGATGCAGGCCGCCTGCGCACCAGAAGATGATTTCCGGGGCCTGGGCCAGGACCGCCTGCCAGACCTCGGCAACGTAGTCGTCATCGGCCCCCTGCATGTTGTAGTTGTCGAGCCACGCACTCCGCCATTTGGGCCCCGCGTAGCCGCCGATCCATTTCTGGAACACGTAGCCGGAATAGATCGGGATGTGCTGGTCATGGGTGGCGCGCTGGCGGGTCTCGATGCCGACGCTCGTGCCGTCGAATTGCGGAGTCTCCCTCTCGACATCATAGCCGTTGAAGCGGTGGCCTTCGTACCAGTTTGGGTACTTGATGATCACCCGAACTGCGGGGTTCACCTGCTTAGCGGCTCCAATCAGGTGTATCTTGGCCTGTTCGGCGACTAGCCGGCTTCGATAATCTGCCCAGGAATCGGTGCCGCGCCCAGCCACGCATTTTGCGCAGGTGCAGTTTGTGAAAAGCCAGTCATCGACAATGATCTCATCAAACACCTGGGCCAGCACCCGGACCTTGGCCTCCAGAAGGGCCATATCCTTTGGATCATTGTAGCATAGGGGCCCATGATCGGATGCCGGCACGACGGCCCCGGAAACCTCGAGGCCATGGGACCTCAGGTCGGCCGCGATCTCGCGGAGAGTTGCCACGGCAGCTGGATCATTGCTGTCGTTTTGAAGGTATACCTTGGATAAGCGCAGGGGGGCAAAATAGATGAGTGCGGCCTTCCGGTCCTCGGCCTTGGTGAGGAGCCGCTCCACATCCTCGCCGGTGCAGTAGAGCGCGGTCTTTATGTGGGCCCAGCGGGCGGCTGCAGGCGGGATATCGGCCTGCAGCGGGCGCGGCGTGAGCGATAGCACGCCGCAGAGCGCTACGGAGGCAAAGCGCCTGAAGCGGAAGGGGAGATATCTGACCAGGGGTAGGATGATCATGCGCATAACTAAGCTTTGGGGTCTGCTCGGACACCGTCTTGTCTGACGCCGGCGCGGTTACCGACACCCCACGAATAGCTGATCCGTGGATCGGCTGGCGAATATCAAATGCCCCGGCTTGCCCCAAGATGGTTGCCCAAGATTGCACCCCGCCAGCCGCCTGACGGGTTACGGTGGCGCTCATTGCGGATAGCTGCTATACGATCGGTCCCTTTATATGCCTGCGTTCCGCTCTTTCCTGTTCGATCTCGACGGCACTCTCGTCGATCACTTTAAGGCCATTCATCGCTGCTACGCCTACACGCTTCCGCGCGTGGGGTATCCGGCTCCTACGGCCCAGCAGGTCCGGGACGCCATTGGAGGCGGCCTGGAGCATGCACTTTCAAATTTTGTACCGCCTGAGAAGATCCAAGAGGCGCTGGCGGTCTACCGCGAGTACTGGAGCCGGACCATGCTCGACGATGTCACGGCGATGCCTGGGGCCCTCGAACTCCTGGAAGGCTTGCACGCAAAGGGAGCGGTCCTTGCCGTCTTAACAAACAAACACGCTCCCTCGTCCCGTCTCATTTGCGACAAGCTTGGGTTTTCACCTTACTTGAAGGCAACCGTGGGCGCCGGCGACACGCCTTGGCTCAAGCCCCAGCGTGAATTGAGCGAGTACGCGCTCAAGCTGATGGGGGGCGTTCCTGAATCGGCGTTACTTGTGGGGGACTCTCCCTTTGATATCGATGCAGCGCACAACGGCGGATTCCCCTGCTGGGTGGTGACCACCGGGACCCATTCGGCCGAAGAGCTGCGTGAGGCCAAGGCAGATGGGATTCTACCCAACCTTCGGGCGATCGGATTGAAGCTGGGATTGGCCTAGGGGTCTTGTGGGATTTGGCAGTATACGGTCGCCGGACTCAAGGGTTCGTGCAAACCGAGGACTTTAATTTGCGCAAGGCCGGTGGCCGTCCGAGACTCAGCGACATGGTTCACAAATTTCTTGGACTCCTCGCGGTGGCATTCCTCCCATGCATGCCCCTGGTATGGGCCGCGACCGACCCGCAGCCCTTGACGCGTATCGATGACCCGGGTCGCTTGGCCATCTGCGATTCCGGTTGGGCATCGGATATGGAGGCGAAGCTAGCTTCCTTTGAAACGAGCACGGGAATCAGGATCGTGCTGCAGTTTCATCTGAAATCTCCGCCTGCCGATGAGGACAAGAAGCCCGGGGCCTACATGAGTGGCCTGGCAACAAAGCTGGGCATCATCAAAGGGGGCGTGCTCGTGGTCTTCTTTGCGGATGATCCCGACTGGCGCGTATGGGTTGGAGACGCCCTCACGCCAAAATTTGTCGGCAGATTGGGTTCCGCCAAGGAATTCACGGAAAGCGGTGCCATGCACGAGGCCAAGGAGGCATTTCTGAGCCGCTCATTGGCGGAAGCCGACACCGCTTTTTCTGCGATAAAAAAGGCGCTCCCTGCAGGCGGGTCATTGACTCCGGGCAAACAACTCACCCTGCAGGCCGATGCGCTGATCGATGGCCTGCGAAGCAAGCTGGCACCAAAGTGAGCCCAGGGGCTCGGGCGACGAGGACCCGATAGGGGCGCAGGACCGTTGTGCCTCGCTACGGGTGTCTTTCACCGCATTGAACAGACGGGAAGGGCATTCCATCGAAGGCCGACCACCCTCATGGTCGCGGCTAATCCACTTGCGCGTCAAATGACCCAAACGAAGACTCCCCAGGAATACCCATGCCACGCACATCCAAGCGCACTTCGGTCTTCACCGAATCCCTGATTCGCGAGATGACGCGCGTAGCGCAGCGCCACGGCGCCATCAACCTGGCGCAGGGCTTTCCGGACTTTGATCCACCGCCGCTCCTGGTGCAGGCAGGCAAGGACGCCATGGACGCGGGACGGCACCAGTACGCCATCACCTGGGGCGCGCCGGAATTGCGCGCCGCGCTTGCAGCAAAGCTGAGGCGCTTTACGGGCCTCCCCGTGGACGATGCAACCGAGTTGGTTGTCACGTGCGGCGCTACCGAGGCCATGATGATGGCCATGATGACAGTCTGCGACCCGGGCGACAGAGTCGGCCTCTTCTCGCCCTTCTATGAGAACTACTCCGCGGATGCGATCCTCTGCGGGGCGCAGCCCGTGCACATCCCGCTTCATCCCCCGAACTACCACTTCGACCCCGATGAGCTGAGGCGGGCTTTCAGTGGAGGCCTGAAGGCATTCGTGCTTTGCAACCGTTCCTTAAACCATAGTCATATATCTCAAGCCACCTTGGAAGGGGGATGAGTAAATGAGCCATGTACGCCGCACGAACGATGTTTGCGGCTAACCTGCGGATTCGCACCGCACTCCAAGAGCGCCCCGTGGGGGGGCGTCACGCCTCCAGCGCAGCGGCCACGAGCACCGTTGTTGGGTGGATGCGGATCAGGACTTGGGTCCCGGTCTCGGTGAGGCTGTAGGCCTCGGCTTCCTTTCGGTCCGGTGGAGATGCTGCGGGTGGGCGGAGAGGCTTTCGCCCACCGCCTCCAGTTGTGCCAGACGTGCCTCGTGCGATTCCTTGCAGGTAGCCCAAGGGCGGACCCGGCATAACGAGTCCGCAGCTTCTCTCCGAAATTAAGTGCCCTGCGGGCGATCACCATGGCGGCTGAGCGATGCACGCCAAGGCCATACCCCGTGGCGAACTTTCCCCTTCCGATCACCGACGTGAAGGCCGGGTTCACGGGGATCAGTTCCACGCCTTCGCGACCACAGCGCCCCCGAACCATCTGGCCAAATGCCGCATACGCGAAGGCCGAGAGCATCCGGTTGAACCCGGCTCTGCCGTGTGCCTTCTTCCACTCCGTGAAGTCGAGCTTCTCAACGGCAACCGGAACGCCGTGCTTCTTGGCATCGAGCACAACCTGGCGGACCGCGTCGCCTATCGAGGCGGCAACCTGAGCACGGCTGC
>Ga0302202_10000896_pt1 | contig 37872 bp, 35 predicted proteins | sample II_Bog_N3_3_FD_194579 | JGI IMG/M metagenome (GOLD analysis project Ga0302202, IMG submission 194579) | Peat permafrost microbial communities from Stordalen Mire near Abisko, Sweden - II_Bog_N3_3 | ecosystem: Environmental > Terrestrial > Soil > Wetlands > Peat | place: Sweden: Abisko...
TCGATCCGACCGGCGAGGAGGGACTTGCCCGCCACCACCAGGCGCTCGGCCGAGACGAACGACGAGTAGAGGACGAGGGCGGCGTCCCCGGTGAGCAGTTCGGGGTGCAGATCGGCCGAGACCTGCCCGAGCAGGGCGACGGCCTGGTCCAGGAGGGAGCCGAGGCCCTCACCGGAGGACGGCCGGGCGGAACCGGGTCCGTCACCCCGGGCATCCCGGGCACCCCGGGCACCCCGGGCACCATCGGGCCCGTCACCGGTCGTCCCGGTGCCGTTCCCAGTCGTCCGGCCCTCGGCCATCAACGTCATGGGACGAGTATGGAACGAGGGTGTGACACACGGCGCTGACCCGGAACGTGTCAACACGAATGAGACACCGGACACTCAGATGGCGATCGGCTGCGCCTCGGCCCGGTTGGACAGCGACGGGCTCCGCCGGGCCTCGGCCTGGGCGTTCAGGATCGGGGGGTGACGCTCGTCCGCCGCCATGTCGGATGCCGGATGGGAGCGATGGGCACCGAGGCCCGAGAGATCGTCGGAGTCGACGGCCGACCCGTCGTTGTCGGTCGCCTGCAGATCGGTGAGGAGCGTCTGGGGGACCGTCGTCGGGGCGTCGGCCGTCACGGGCAGTGCCGTGGTGCCCGTCGGCGTCTCTCCATTGCTCCGCTGCCCCTTCGGTGACGGCCCCTGGCGGGTGGGCCCGTGCCACAATGGTGACCCGAACGACACCGGGCCCGGCCCGGTCCCGGCCCGGCCAGCCTGGTCCCGGTACCTCCGGGTGCGGCGTCCGAGGCACGAACGTGATGGTGAGATGCGCCGAGCGCACCCGATGTCCCTGGTGACGAACGAACGGACCCCGGAGGGTGCCCGGCGCCCTCGAACGCGGCCGTGCACCGTCGGGGAGCCGGGCCCGAGGTGACCGGGCCCGAGGTGACCGGGCCCGAGGTGACCGGGGACAGCGATACGGGTGGGCGAACCACGGCGACCGACGAGCAGGTCCCCGGTGTCGGGGCGCCGGAGTCGCCACCGGACGGCGGGCGGCCGCACCACAAGGGTCCGGCCACCACATCCTGGCGGCGGGTGCTGTTCGTCGGGTGCATCTGTTTCGCCGTCTGGCTCCTGTTCGACGCCCCGAGCCTGCAGCGGGCGGCCCAGGAGTCGCCCTTCGGCGCGCGGCGGACCGTCTCGCTCGACGTGGTGGGCCCGATCGCCGCGGTGAGCCGGGGCCTGGGCCTGTCGTGGGTGGTCCGCCTGGTCGACGACGTCCTCGACCGGGCCCCGGGCGGTGGCCCCACCCTGGCCGCCGTCACGGTCCCGCCGACCCACCACCGGCCCCCGCCGCCGCCGCACGGCCCGAACCCCCCGTCCACGACGACCACCACCTTCCCCGTGCTGAACCAGCACCCCACGGCGGCGGACCCGCTCCGGGTGCTGGTCGTCGGTGACTCCATCGGGATCGATCTGGGCGGACCCCTGTCCAACGACCTGACGGGCACGGGCGTGGTCCAGGCCACGTTCGACGGCAAGGTGGACACCGGTCTGGCCCGGCCCGACTACTTCAACTGGCCGGCCGAGCTCCAGGCCGACCTGGCCAACGACCATCCCGACCTGGTGGTGGTGATGATGGGGGCCAACGACCCCCAGGCCATGACCGTCGGCGGGAATGTCGTGGACTACGGCACGCCGGCCTGGAACGCCGAGTACGGGGCCCGGGTCGGTTCGATCCTGGACGAGGCGTCGGCAGCCGGCGCCCGGACCCTGTGGGTGGGGATGCCGCCGATGCAGGGTGCCCAGCTGAACGGGGAGATGCAGGTGGTCAACGGGATCGTCCAGTCCCAGGTGGCCCTGCGGCCGGCCACGGCGTCCTACCTCAGCTCGTGGGACGTGCTCGGTACCAGCCAGGGCGGGTTCCAGGCCTACGCCACCAACGCCGCCGGTGCCGAGGTCAACATCCGCACACCCGACGGCATCCATCTCTCGCCGGGCGGAGGGGAGTGGCTGTCCCAGGCCGTGATCGCCGACCTCCGGGCCCGCCTGGGCATCGACCTGCCGCCGGGCTGAGGGTCCCGTCCCTGCGGGACGGGTTGCTGGCCGGGCTGGGCGTGGAGCGGGCCGTTCAGGCCCCGACGGCGACCCCGGCGCCCTGACCGGTCACGACGTCCACACCGGGCGGCCCCCGACGTAGGTCGCCGCCACGGTGATGTCCGCCAGCTCCGCGCCGGGGGTCGAGGTGGGGTCGGCCGACAGCAGGCAGAAGTCGGCCAGCTTGCCCACGGCCAGGCTCCCGAGGTCGTCCTCGCTGTGAAGTTGCCACGCCGCGTCGGTGGTGACGGCGGCCAGGGCCTCGCCCACCGTCACCCGTTCAGCTCCGTTCAGCTCGGCGTCGCCCCGCCAGGTCCGCCGGGTCACCGCGGTCTGGGCGCTGCGCAGGGGTTCGAGCGGGGTGACGCTGTGGTCGCTGTGGAGGCTGATGCGGAGCCCGGCGTCGAGTGCCGTCCGGGCCGGGTCGAGGCGGCCGGCCCGCTCCCCGCCGAGGATGGTGTCCCGGAAGGCCGCACCCCAGTAGTAGACGTGGTTCATGAGGAAGCTGGGGCTGATCCCCAGACGACCCATGCGCCGGAGGTCCGTCGCCGTGGCCAGTGAGCAGTGCTCGATCCGGTGGCGGAGGCCCAGGCCCGAGGCGCCGGCCAGTGCCTCGTCGTAGGCGTCGACCGTCATGGCGATGGCGGCGTCGCCGTTGGCATGGACCATGACCTGCCAGCCGGCCTCGTGCCCGGCGCGGATCTGCCCGACCAGCTCCCCGGGGGCCAGGTTGGCCGCCCCCCGGTCGGACGATCCGAGGTACGGGTCGTCCAGGTAGCCGCTGCGGCCCTGGTTGGACCCGTCGGCGATGATCTTGCAGCTGGTGACGCGCACCCGGTCGTCACCGGAGAAGGGAGTGATGCCGGCCTCGGTGAAGGCCGGGGCGGCGTGGGACAGCACGGCGGCGGAGACCCGGACGGCCAGACGTCCGTCGTCGGCCAGCCCTCGGAGCAGGTCCACCTCGGCCGGACCGAAGAGGGCGCCGGTGGCCGCCTCGTGGATCCGGGTGATCCCGGCCCGGGCCGCCCGGACGGTGATCCCGGCCACGGTGGCGGCGTACTCGTCGGCTCCAGCGACCGGTGCTCCGGCCATCACGGCCAGGATGGCCGGCATCTCGCCGGCCACGCCGTTCAGCCTCCCGTCGGTGCGACCGAAGGTTCCGCCGGGCGGGTCGGGGGTGTCGTCGGTGAGCCCCGACGCTTCGAGGGCCCTGGAATTGGCGTAGACGAAGTGCAACGAGGCGTTCACCACGGCGACGGGGTTGTCCGGGGCGACACGGTCGAGGAGGTCCCGGTGGAGCTCCGGCTCGCCGTCGTAGAGGGAGGGGTCGAACAACTTGCCCAGGACCCACTGGCCCGGCGGGGCGGCCGCCGCCCGGTCGGCCAGCAGGTCCATCACCGAGTCGAAGGTGGGGCAGACCGGGGTGGAGCAGTCGTTCCAGGTGTCCACCACCGCCGTGCCCCACAGGTGCATGTGGGGCTCGACGAACCCGGGGAAGACCACCGAGTCACCGGCGTCGAGGAGCTGGGTGGACACTCCGACCAGGCCCTCGAGGTCCTCCGGGGAACCGAGACCGATGATCCGACCCCCGGAGACGGCCATGGCCCGGGCCCCGGGCCGCCCCGGGTCGAGGGTGACGATCCGGCCGGTGACCAGGAGCTCGGCCCGGTCCGGTGCCGGCCGCTCGTCGTCGGGCCCGGGACCCGCCGCGGTGCGCCCCGTCGGTGCCGTCACCCGTCCGGCCAGGGCCGGGTCGGGAGCACACCCGGTGCAGTCGTCCCCGTGGTCGTTGTCACCCATCGGCGGGTCGTTCCGCCCTTCCCCGGGCCGGGTGCTCAGAACCCGGGGAACAGGGCCCGGACGTCGTCGATGCCCACCGTGGCCGACTCCAACGTCACGTCCGGCGTGTGGTCGGGGTCGAGGCGGCCGTAGGCCAGGCGGATGAAGGCCTCGGCCGGGAGGGTGAGGACGCCGTCGACGTCGCGGTCCTCCCAGGGGTCGACGGTCACGGCGTCCCCCACCACCAGGGCCAGGTGCCGCTCGGGCCCGGTCAGCCGGGTCTCGAGCCCGAACGCCTTCCCCTGGGGCGCGCCCGACCGGGCGGCGACCGGGGCCACCGAGTCGACCAGCAGCTCGACGGCCGACGACTCCAGTGTCGCCGTGTCGTCGAAGGCCACCGCCACGTCCCACGAGTGGACGGCGTGCTCACCCAGGCGCATGCGTAGCAGGCCCACGGCGTCGAGGTCCATGCCGAAGATCTGGGGCCGGAGCTCGGCCAACCGCTCGTCGGACAGGGCCTCGACGGCCTCGACGAACCGCTCGTTGGCGGCGATGCTGTCGGCGGCCTGGACCTCGGGCTCCTTGGCGTTCCACCGGTCCCAGATCGGGGGGAAGGCGTCCTGGCCCGGAGGCTCCTCCCCGGCCAGGGTGGTGTCGAGGAAGGCCTGGAAGATCTCGGCCTGGCTCCCGAGGTGGGAGAGGACGTCGGCCACCGTCCATTCGTCGCAGTAGGAGGGACGACGGAGCCCGCCGGCGTCGAGACCGTCGGCCACCGTGGCCAGGTGGTCCTGCGAGGTGCGGAGGGCGGTGATCCAGGTGCGGGGCTCAGTGCTCATGGGGCCAGCGTAGCGAGGGGGCGCCGGAGCCCGGCGCGGGTAGGTTGACCCTGCGTCGGCCACGGGGCCGGCAGGGGGAGGGTCGCGACATGGGGCGATGGGACCGGGCCGAGCTCGAAGGGGCGTTCGAGGACTACCAGCGCCGGGCGGCCGAGGCCGGTCGGACGGGTGACTGGGGCCCCTGGGCCGACCAGTTCACCGAGGACGCCACCTACGTGGAGCACCTCTACGGGACCTTCCACGGCCGGGAGGAGATCGCCCGGTGGATCACCGGCTGCATGGCCGAGTACCCGGGCAACCACATGCCCGAGTTCCCGATCGGGTGGTACGTGATCGACGAGGACCGGGGCTGGGTGGTCTGCCAGGTCCTCAACCGGATGGAGGACCCCGGAGACGGCTCGGTCCACGAGGCGACCAACCTGACGGTGCTCCACTACGCCGGTGACGGCCGGTGGTCCTACGAGGAGGACGTCTACAACCCGGCGCACTTCGTCACCATGATCGGGGAGTGGGAGGCGGCCCGCTCGGCGGCATCGGGCGGGGAGCCGGCCCCGGATTGAGGACGGGCGCCGGCCGGCAGGGGACCCGGCGCTGTTGTGGCACGGAGTGTGCTCTCGCGGCACGACAGGTCCGGGTGGTGATCCCGGCCGGGGTCAGGGCGGCCCTCGTGCCCGGCGACCGGTGCTGCCTGGCGTTGGCCCTGCGCGGTGACCCGGCCGAGGTCCCCACCGGGGACCGGGCGCGGGCCGGTCTCGACCTGCCACCGCAGGTCCGCCTGATCCGGTGACCGGACGTCCTGCGGGTCCGGCCGGTTCCGATCGTCCCCGTCAGCGGTCGAGGCGCCGTCGGAGCTCGGTGAACACGTCGGGGCCGGTGATGGCCTCGAGCTCCTCGGCCAGCGACTCGACCACCGGGCGGTCCCCGACGTAGGCCCGGTCGCCTTCGGTGCAGCACCAGGCCATGGTGGCCCCCTCGGCGCCCCAGTCGCCACGGGTCCAGCCCCGGACGGTGGCCACCTCCGTTCCGCCCGACCCTTCGGCCCAGTCCACCTTGATCGGAAGCTGCCAGCAGACCGAGGGTTTCCAGTCGATGGGCGACTCCCCGGATGCCGTGGCCGCCAGGTGCAGGGCGCAGCCGGCGCCACCGACGAAGCCGGGCCGGTTGAGGAAGACGCAGGCCCCGTCGACCACCCGGGTGGCCCGCCGGGTGTCGTCGGCGAAGATCCCCCCGTCCCGGGCCTCGACATGGTGCTCGAACTGTCCGGGCTGCAGCGTGTCGGCCAGGGCGGCGATCCGTCGGGCCTCGTCGTCACCGTCGAGTTCGGCGCCGACCGAGCAGCAGCCGTGCCCGGACCCGGCGTCGGGCTCCGGCAGGATCCCCAGGCACCCGCGGCCCCAGATGCACGTCCAGTGCGAGGTGAGGAACGCCTCGTCGAAGCGCCAGGTGGTGTCGCCGTCGGGGATCTCGGTGAAGGCCGGCTCCATGGGCCCCAGCGTACGGCCGGACTGTCGGGGCGCACCGAGGGTCGGCAGCCTCGACGATCGCGTCCGGCACCGGCGTGCGAACGAGCATGCACGGACGGGTCCTCCATGGCCCCGTCCGCCCGCACCGGTGGTGGCTGGCAACCGTCCAGCGTGTCCGCCGTGACCAGCGTGTCCGGCCCTTCCGGGGTCACCTGGGCCCGGTCTTCCGCCGACGTGCCACCGTCCGGGCTGCCGTCCACACCGCGCCGGTGTCCGTCGATGACGGACGGTCCGTTGACGGCTCCTATCGGACCGTCCGGGGATGACGCGCCGTCGACGCCCGCCGGCGGGTCAGGTCGAGCTCGGCCTGCAGGGACCGGTTGGCGGCACGGAGGGCCAGGACGGCGGCGATGCCGGCCAGATTGAGTCCGTCGTCGAGGAGCCGGCCGATCTCCCGGAGGCGGGCGAGGTCGTCGTCGCTGTAGCGACGGGTGCCCCCCTGGCTGCGAGCCGGACTGACCAGGCCCCGGGTCTCGTAGAGCCGGAGGTTCTGGGGGGCGCTGCCCACGAGCTCGGCGGCGACGGAGATCCCGTACAGTCCCCGTCCCGGGTCGGGGTGGTCGTCCCGTCCCGGCGATCGGCGTCCCGGTGGATCCAGAAAACCACTTGCATCGGACATGGCAATCAGGATATAACAAATCTGTAGCAACCACCATAGATCCGGAGGCGCAGAAGGGACGCCCCGGTTGGAGCAAGGAGGGTACGACATGCTGGTCCGTTCCGATCCGTTCCGTCAGTTCGACCGGTTGGCCGAGCAGGTCTACGGAACCGTCGCCCGTCCGGCGGCCATGCCCATGGATGCGTGGCGTGACGGCAACGAGTTCGTGGTCGAGTTCGACCTGCCGGGCATCAGCCCGTCCAGTATCGACCTCGACGTGGAGCGCAACGTGCTGACCGTACGGGCCGAGCGTCGGTCCGCCACCGGACCCGAGGTCGAGTTGGTCGCCTCGGAGCGTCCGAGGGGCGTGTTCAGCCGGCAGGTGATCCTCGGGGACGCGCTCGACACCGGTGGGATCACCGCCACCTACACCGGTGGCGTGCTCCGGCTGACCATCCCGGTGGCCGAGCGGGCCAAGCCCCGGAAGATCACCGTCGCCACCGACGAGCAGCCCGCCGTGGCGACCGTCGGGGACGCGGGGGCGATCCCGACCACCGCCGAGGACCTCCAGCCCGTCGCGGTGTGACCGGTGACGGCCACCGCGGGTTCCGACCGGTCGGCACGGCGAGCGTTCCTCGAGGTGGTGCTGGCCGACCCGGACCTCCTCGACCTGGCGTTCGCGCAGGTGGTGGCTTCCTGGGAGGCAGGGCCGCCGCGGCCCCCGGACCGCACGCTGGTGGCCACGGCGCAGCGCCGTCGGCCACGGTCGACGGTGTGGCCCGGGGGTCGTGACGGCCCGTGCCGGCAGGCGTGGTCACGGGCCGTCCCCCGTCCCACGGTGGCCCGGTCGCCTCCCGGACGGCCACGCCACCGTTGACCTTCGTCGATGGTCCGGAACCGTCGACCGAGGTCCGAGTCCGTGCCGTATCTGATGGAATCGACCAGAGGAGGTGACTGCCGAGGTCGGCGCCGCTCCGCCGGGAGCAGGCCGACCAGGGGGGCACCGTCCGGCTCCGCGGCGAACCGGACGGTGCCCCTTCGGCGCGTGAGGGGGTGGTGTCGCCCGTTCGATCGCCACGGTCGTCGCATGTGTGCTACGATCGTCGGGTGGCCGAAGTAGCCTCCAGGGAACTACGGAACGACACCCGGGGGGTGCTGCGGCGGGTCGAGGCGGGTGAGGATGTCGTGATCACCGTCGACGGTCGGCCTGTCGCCGCCCTCCACCCGATCGGGTCACGGGCCAGGTGGATCCCCCGGGCCGAGTTCACCCGCCGCTTCACCTTGCGGCAGGCGGACCCGGCGATGGCCGCCGACCTCCGGGAGCTGGTTCCTGAGATGACCGACGACCTCCCATGACGCGCGCCGTCGCCGACACGAGCGTGTTCATCGCCCGGGAGTCGGGACGTCGGATCGACGAGACCGAGCTCCCGGACGAGTTGGCGATCTCCGTCGTCACCGTCGGTGAGCTCCGGGCCGGGGTGCTGGCTGCCGCCGACGCCGCGACGAGGGACCGCCGCCTGGCCACGTTCACCGGTGTCCTCGCCCTCGACCCGATCCCCATCGACCAGCACGTCGCCGAGACGTGGGCCGGACTGCGTGTGGCCCTGCGCGACGCAGGCCGTCGCATGCCGGTGAACGACTCGTGGATCGCCGCCACCGCCCTGTCGATCGGTGTGCCGGTGGTCACGCAGGACGATGACTACGCCGGTGTGCCGGGGCTGGAGGTCATCCAGATCTAGGGCTTCCGTACCGATCCTGCGGCCTGGGTGGCCACCCCGGCCACCCCGGACCCCGGCCACCCCGGACCCCGGCCACCCCGGCCACCGGCCACCGGCCACCGGCCACCGGCCACCGGTCACACCAGGGGCCACGGGTACGGCGGGTGGAGGTCGTCCACCGGGTGGGGGTAGGTCCCCCGGGCCACCAGGTCGTCGATCCGGTCGACCACCGCCTGGCACTCGGCCCCCGACAACAGGTCCTCGAGCGCCACCGGAAGGTCGGCCCCCACCCCGGCCAGGGTGGCCAGTACCCCGGCGGGCACCTCCTCACCGGCGTAGTCCCAGAGCACGGTGCGCAGCTTCGGCTCCCGGTGGAAGCACACGCCGTGGTCGATGGCCCACAGCCGGCCGTCGGTGCCGCGGAGGACGTGGCCCCCCTTGCGGTCGGCGTTGTTGGCCACCACGTCGAAGGCGCAGAGGACCCGCAGGACGTCGTCGTGGCCTCCGGCCTCGTAGAGGGTGAAGTAGTGCTCCTCGTAGTCGGCGTCGATGAACAGCTGGACGGAGCCGGGCCCGAAGGGGCCCTCCTCCCGCTCGACCGTGGGTGGTACCAGGGGCCAGCCGCAGGCTTCGGCCAGCACCCAGGCCGCCACCTCCCGGCGGTAGAGGCGGTCGGGGAAGTCCCACAGGGGACGCTCGCCCTGCCCGGGCTTGTAGACGCCCCGGACGGTACGTGACCCGTCGACGTCGTCGTCCCCGGTGGCCGTCACCAGGAAGGTCAGGTTGGAGCTCCAGGGCAGGCGGCCCTCGACGACCAGGTCCCCCCCCGCCAGGATCCCGAGCGACGCATCCAGGTCGACCGGACCTCCCGGGCGCCAGCCGCTCAGTCGGTCGGGGGCCGGTTGCCGTTCGTTCTCGGGCATGCGTGTCCGGAGGGGTCGAGCGGAGAGCCGCACAGCGGGCACGGGGGGCGGCCGGCCTCGACCAGGCGCGTGGCGTGGATGGCGAAGGCCCCGGCCTGCTCGCGGGTGATCGACACCCGGGCCATGGCCCCGCTCTCGTCCTCGGCGACCAGTTCCTCGATGACGATGATGATCCGGTCGTCGGCCTCGTCGTAGGAGACACCGACGGTGCCGACGGCCCACTCGGGCTCGGTGGGCTCCTCGAGGTCCAGGTCCTCGGGCAGGTGCCCGGGCCGGGCCCCTTCGCGGGCCAGGCGGCCCAGGTACTCGGCCAGCACGGCTACCTGCTGCTTCTCGACCTTCAGGGTGAGGAGGTCGTGCCCCTGGCGGCACTGCAGGAGGAAGAGACGGCTGCCCACCTCCCCGACGGCACCGACGGTGAACCGGTCGGCCGCGGCGAAGTCGTGGCCCTCGCTCATGACAGGGCCAGTTCGTCGAGGGACGACGTGCTGTTCACGCACAGGACGGTCGGGCCACCCGACCCGTAGGCCAGGGCGCTGACCGAGCAGGGGGAGACCACCAGCCGTTGGAACAGGTCGAGGTGGGTGCCCGCCGCCGCGGCCACGGCCGCCTTGATGGGATCGGCGTGGGAGACGGCCACCACGGTCTCCCCGGGGTGGAGCGACACGAGCCGTCCGACCGTCCCGGTGATGCGGGCCTGCATCTCGAGGAACGACTCGCCGTCGGGGAAGCGGAAGCCGCTCGGCCAGCGCTGGACCTGCTGCCAGTCGGGCAGCTTGGTCAGGGCCTTCAATTCCCGCCCGGTCCACGAGCCGAAGTCGCACTCGAGGAGGCCCCGGTCGGACCGCACCCTGAGGCCGAGGGCCCGGGCGATGGGCCGGGCCGTCTCGAAGGTGCGCTCGAGCGGTGAGGCGTAGACGGCGACCGGTCCCGGCCGGTCGCCGGAGGCCAGGCCGGCGATGCGTTCGGCCACGGCGTCGGCCTGGGCCCGCCCCTCGTCGGAGAGGTGGAGGTCGGGTGCCCGTCCCGGGAGGACCTGTCCGGTGGTCGGCGTCCGGCCGTGGCGGACCAGGAGCACGATGGTGGGCCGGGGGTGGTCCCGTCCCGGTCGGGCCGGACGGGTGGTCCGGCTCCCCGCGGGCCGGGTCCCGGCCCGGACGGAGCCCGGGGTCGACAGCGGGGCCGACGGGGAGGCGGCCCGGTCCGGCCGGGTGCGGAGGGAACGACGAGCTGGCACGCCGGTTCACCGTACTCCAGCCGGCCCCACCGCCCCGTGGCCCGTCACGCCCCTCAGGACGCCCGGGTGGCGTCGACCGGGTAGGCCAGGTCCCGGGCGTCGGCCAGTTCCTCGGCCGTGGGGACCACGAGGTCGCGTTCGTGGTGCTCGTGGGAGAGCCTCGACGGCCACCAGTTCCAGCGACCGAACAGCACGACGGTTGAGGGGACGAGGAGGGTGCGCACGAGGAACGTGTCGAGCAGGATCCCGGCCGCCAGGCCCACGCCGATCTCCTGGACCTGGGCGTCCCCGGCGAAGGTCAGCACCCCGAAGGTGCCGGCGAGGATCAGCCCGGCCGAGGTCACGGTGGTCCCGGTGGCCTCGACGGCCCGGCGCACGGCCACCCGCAGCGGGGCGTGCCGGGCCTCCTCGCGTATGCGGGTCATGACCAGGATGTTGTAGTCCTCGCCCAGGGCCATGATGAAGATGAACATGAGGAACGGCAGGACGAAGTTGATCCCGTCCTGGCCGCCGATGATGACGAACACCAGGACGGCGAGCCCCAACGAGGCCAGGTAGGACAGCCCCACGCTGACCACCAGGTAGAGGGGGGCGACCAGGCTGCGCAGGACCAGGGCCAACAGGAGGGCCAGCACCAGCAGGACGATGGGGATGATCTTCATGAGGTCGCCCTTGGCCAGGGCGGCCACGTCGGCGTCGGAGGGGGCGTTGCCCGACACCCCGCTGGCCGTGGCGTGGATCTCGTCACCTACCGCACCCACGGCGGCCCGGACGGCCGGGACGGCGTCGGTGGCCGCCGAACCCGTGGAGGTACCGGCCGCGAGCGAGGTGAGGAATTGCAGGGTCCGCCCGTCCGGGCTGATGAACTGGGCCGAGGCGTGGTAGGCGTTGTAGACGTCGAGGGGGATCGACGACCCCGGCGGTGGAGTGGTGGGCAGCGCGTCGAGGGGGCCGTAGGCGGCCAGCTCGGCGTGGGCCGCGGCCAGCTGCGCCGCGGTCACCGACCCGTCGGCGTCGAGGACGCCGGTGACCGTGGCGAAGACCCCGGACCGCTGGAGGCCCTCCTGGGCCGTGGCCAGCACCTGGGGCTCGTCCCACACCGACACCGGCAGCCGGTAGAGGACGCTGGTCGGGTCGAGCTCGGACGACGGGTAGTCGGCCTGGAGGAGCACCTGCCCCCGGCTGGAGTCGGACCGGGCCGGGGCCGGCGGGTTGGCGAAGCCCGAGGGCTCGTAGGCCACCAGTGACGCGGCCAGCCCGATGAAGACCACCAGGCCGATGGACAGGGTGAGGACCGGACGACCGACGATCCGCCCGGCCACGTGGCCCCAGACCCCCCGCTTGGCCGGGCCCACCGAGGGGATCCGGGGCCAGAACACGGCACGCCCGAACACGGCCAGCAGGGCCGGCAGGAGGGTCAGGTTGGCGGCGAGCGCCACGGCCACGCCGATGGCCAGGCCCGGGCCCAGACCCTTGTAGAGGCCGAAGCTGGCCAGGGTCAGGCTGGCCAGGGCGGCGATGACGGTGAGGGCGGAGAAGGTGATCGACTCGCCCACCTTGGCCAGGGAGCAGGCCACGGCTTCGTGGATCTCCCGGCCGCGGCGGACCTCCTCCCGCACCCGGAAGATGAGGAAGAGGCCGTAGTCGGTGCCCGCCCCCAGCATGATCACCACCAGGAGGATCTGGGTCAGGCTCGACACGGCGATGCCCAGGTGGGACGAGGCGGCGATGAGCGGCCCGGCGGCCACCAGGGCCACGGCCGAGGGGAACAGGGCCACGATCGGGGCCAGGGCGGCCCGGAAGATGACGAGCAGCAGTACCAGGATGAAGATGAACGACAGGAGCTCCGTCAGTCCCTGGATCTGGGCCGTCTGCTGCTGCTGGTCGATGGCCTGGGGCACGGAGCCGGTCAGGTGCATGGCCAGGCCCGCCGGGGCGCCGGCCGCGGCGAGCGTGGCCCGCATCTCCTTGACCGTCCGGGTGGCCGCGGTGTCCGACGACCCGGCCGGCACGTCGAGCACCACCAGGGCCTCGCGGGCCCGACCGTTGGCCGAGACGCCCTGGTCGGTGACGCTCAGCACCCGGGGGAGCTTCCGGAGGGCCTGTTCGACCCCGTCGATGGCCGTGTCGTCGGCCGACGTCAGTGTCCCGGTCGGCACGGCGGCGATGTAGGTGGCCGTGCCGTAGGTCGCCGACTGGAAGGTGGCGGCCAGGGCGTCGGCCCGCACGCTCGGGGAACTGGCCGGGAGGAAGGCGGCGTTCCCGTTGCCGGCCACGCTCCCGAGGGAGGGGAGCAGGGTGGCCAGGGCGACGGTGCCGACCAGCCAGGCCACGATGACCAGCCAGCGGAACCGCACGATGAACCGGCTGAAGGCGGCGAACAGGGTAGGTCCTTTGGTATGTCGGGACCGGGCCGACGTCTGCTGCCCCCCGGCACCGTTCGGATGTGTTGCCACCAAGCGGTCACCCCTGCCTGCAGCACTCCGAGTGTAGATCGCCGGACCGGGGATTTCCCAGCCGCCGGGCCGGTTCACAGGAACTTCTTACCTGGCCGCCGTCCGGGGGAGCGGCCCCATGCCGGGGGAGCGGCCCCATGCCGGGGGAGCGGCCCTATGCCGGGGGGGGCGGCCGCCGTCCGCGGGAGCGGCCCTACGCCGGGGTGGCGGCCGGCGGGAGCCGACGGGGCATGGGCACCGCCGTCTCGGGCCAGCGCCGGCGGCTCACCCGGGCCAGCCGGTGGAGCAGGGCGATGGCCCCGGGGTCCTCGTCGCCCGGGCGGGTCTCGATGACCCCGTCGGCCAGCATCCCCTCGAGCAGCTCCCGGCCGGCGTCGGTACGCACCAGGGTGAGGGTCCAGTCGTTCGAGGCCCCGATGCCGCCGGTGGAGATGTCGGCGTGCTCGGCGGCGAAGTCGGGGCACGACGTGCACCCCTCGCGGGTCCAGGCGTGGGCCTCCTTCAGGGGGATCTCGTGGTACCCGCCGTCGTGGGTCCACACCTGGAAGACACCCTTGATGTTCATCTTGGCGATGGTCGACCGGTGGATGTTGTACCGGGCCTCGAAGAGCTCGGGGAAGATGGCGTCGTCGAAGGTCTTGGAGCACAGCAGGCCGATGGTCAGCGAAAGGCGGCGGGCGATCTTGCCGGCCTTGCGGGCCTTCATCATGGGGGCGGCCGAGGCCTGGCACCCCATGCCCACCAGGGCCACGCGCTCGGCACCGCCCTCGATGGCCGCCGGGTAGGCCAGCGGATTCGCCGAGTACGTGTAGCGGGACCCGGCGGCGGCCAGGACCTGCTCGCGGGTGGTGGCCACGCCGGGTACGGCCTTCCACGAGGACCCGTCGCCCTCGAGGTACGAGACCAGCGCGGCGTCGATGACGTCGTGCTCGAGGGCCCAGACCAGCATGGTCGACACCAGGCCGCCGTCCTGGCCGGCGGCCAGGATCTCCGGGTCCGTGGCCCGAACCAGGAGGGTGTCCGACGAGATGCCGGCGACCTCCTCCACCGTGCGCTCCCGGCCGAAGAGGTGGGTCTCGATCTCGGGCTCCCACAGCCGGAAGCGGGGACAGGCCCGGGTGCACATGGTGCAGCCCTTCAGCCCGTGGGTGCAGTCCTCGGGGCCGCCGTCGGCGTCGACGTGGAACGGCTTGTAGCGGCCGTGGGTGTCGTCGTAGGAGAGCACGTCGTGGGGGCAGGCGATCACGCAGGCGCTGCACCCGGTGCACAGGCCGGAGGTCACCACCTCGGTGAAGAGCTCGGCCCACTGCGGCTTCTCGGGAGGCATGGCGCACACCCTAGCGAGGGGCGCACGCCGAACGGGTGCTCCCTGCCGGTCCGGTACCGTCGTCGGCGTGCCCGAGCTCCCCGAGGTCGAGTCCTACCGACGCCTGGCCGAGGGGGCCCTCGGCCGGACGGTCACTTCCGTCCGGGCGCCGGACGCCTGGTACCTGAAGGGGGGCACCACGGCCCCGGTGGTCCGCCGGGCGCTGGTGGGGAGCCGGTTCACTGCGGCCCGACGGATCGGCAAGCTGTTGCTGGTGGACCTGGCCGGCCCCGGGGCCGGCGGCGGTGGACGCCGCGACGGCGGCACGCCCCCCACCCTGGGCATCCGCTTCGGCATGACGGGCACCCTGGTGGTCGACGGCTCACGGGGTGTCGACCAGCTCCTCTACACCTCGACCCGGCGCGAGCGGGCCTGGGAGCGGTTCGCCGTGGGCTTCGGGGACGGTGGGTCGCTGGTGGTCCACGACCCCCGGCGCCTGGGTGGCGTCTTCCTCGACCCCGACACCTCGGCCCTGGGCCCCGACGCCACGGTGGTCACGCCGGCCGAACTGCGCCGGGCCCTGTCGGGGGGCGGGGCGCTCAAGGCCGCACTGCTGGACCAGTCGAAGGTGGCGGGCATCGGCAACCTCATCGCCGACGAGCTCCTGTGGCGGGCCGGCCTCTCGCCGGTCCGGGCGGCCTCGTCGCTCACTCCGGCCGAGCTGCGCCGGCTCCACCGCCACCTGGTGGGGACGCTCGGCGACGTCATGGCCCGGGGCGGCTCCCACCTCGGCGACGTCGTCGACGAGCGCCACGTGGGCGGCCGGTGCCCGAAGGACGGCACCGAGCTGGTCCGGGCCACCGTCGGCGGGCGCACCACCTGGTGGTGCCCGGGACACCAGGGGTGACCCCGTCCCCGATGGTCAGCCGGTGACTTCGGCCAGCACCTTGGCCGCGTGCCCGTCGGCCTTCACGTGGTACCAGGCCCGCTCCACCGTCCCGTCCGGACCCACCAGGAAGGTCGAGCGGATCACCCCGATCGACTTCTTGCCGTAGAGGGTCTTCTCCCCCCAGGCGCCGTAGGCCTCACCGACGGCGTGGTCGGCGTCGGTGAGGAGGGGGAACGTGAGCCCGTACTTCTCCCGGAAGGCCCGGTGCTTCTCGGCCTTGTCGCCCGAGACGCCCAGCACGGGCACCCCGGCCCGGGAGAACTCCCGGAGGTTGTCGTTGAACTGGCAGGCCTCCTTGGTGCACCCCGGCGTGTCGTCCCGCGGGTAGAAGTACACGACGACCCGCTTCCCGGCGAAGTCGGCCAGGGACACGGTGGTGCCGTCCTGGTCGGGCAGTGCGAACGGGGGGGCCTGGTCCCCGGTGGCGAGCTTTCCCATGGTGGGTCCTTCCTCCTCGGTGACCGGCACGGCGCCGGCATCCCCGAAACCTTGGCACACCGGGCGGGTTCCGCCGGCCCCCGGGCCCGCCGCGGCCCGGCCGCCGCCGGCGTGGGAGACTCGGCGTGGGAGCTCGGACGGACCGGGCTGAGAGGGCGCCTGGTCGGCGCCGACCGAACCTGAACCGGGTAATGCCGGCGGAGGGAGCACACCATGGCAACCACCCGAGCGACGGGCACGCCCGACGAGCACAACCGGCGGTCGATCCACGTGGAGGGCCCGCACGGTATCCGGGTCCCGGTCGTCGAGGTCCTGCTGGCCGACTCGCCCGGGCCGGACGGCCCGGTCCCCAACGAGCCCGTCCGCCTCTACGACACCTCCGGCCCCGGCTCGGTGCCCGCCGAGGGGCTCCCCCCGCTACGGCTGGACTGGATCGGGGGACGGGGCGACGTCGAGGCCACCGAGGGCCGACCGGTCAACCGTCGTGACGACGGCCGGGCCGCCGTGCGGCGGGCGGCCGATGATGGGGAGGCACCGGTCACCGTGCCCGGTGGCGGCCGTCCCGTCCTGCGGGCGGCGGCGGGCCGGAACGTGACCCAGCTGCACTACGCCCGCCGGGGCGAGGTCACCCCGGAGATGGAATTCGTGGCCATCCGGGAGGGCATGCCGGTCGAAGTCGTCCGGGAGGAGATCGCCGCCGGGCGGGCCATCCTGCCGGCCAACGTGAACCACCCGGAGTCCGAGCCCATGGTCATCGGCAGCCGGTTCCTGGTGAAGGTCAACGCCAACATCGGGAACTCCGCCGTGTCGTCCTCGATCGAGGAGGAGGTGGAGAAGCTGACCTGGGCCACGCGCTGGGGGGCCGACACCGTGATGGACCTCTCGACCGGGCCCGACATCCACTCCACCCGGGAGTGGATCCTGCGGAACTCGCCCGTGCCCATCGGCACGGTGCCGATCTACCAGGCCCTGGAGAAGGTCGACGGCCGGCCCGAGGAGCTCACCTGGGACCTCTACCGCGACACGTTGGTCGAGCAGGCCGAGCAGGGGGTCGACTACTTCACCATCCACGCCGGTGTCCTGCTCCGCTACGTGCCCATGACGGCCACCCGGGTGACGGGCATCGTGAGCCGGGGCGGGTCGATCATGGCGGCGTGGTGCCTGGCCCACCACACCGAGAACTTCCTCTACACCCGCTTCGAGGAGATCTGCGAGATCATGGCCGCCTACGACGTGGCCTTCTCCCTGGGCGACGGCCTGCGGCCCGGCTCCATCGCCGACGCCAACGACGAAGCCCAGTTCGCCGAGCTGGCCACCCTGGGGGAGCTCACGGAGATCGCCTGGCGACACGACGTGCAGGTGATGATCGAGGGCCCGGGCCACGTCCCCCTCCACAAGGTGGCCGAGAACGTGGTCCTCCAGAAGGAGGTGTGCCACGAGGCGCCCTTCTACACCCTCGGTCCCCTGACCATCGACGTGGCGCCGGGCTACGACCACATCACGTCGGCCATCGGTGCGGCGGTCATCGGCATGGCCGGCACGGCCATGCTCTGCTACGTGACGCCGAAGGAGCACCTCGGCCTGCCCGACCGCGACGACGTGAAGCAGGGGATGATCGCCTACAAGATCGCCGCCCACGCCGCCGACCTGGCCAAGGGGCACCCCGGTGCCCAGGTCTGGGACGACGCCCTGTCCCGGGCCCGCTTCGAATTCCGCTGGGAGGACCAGTTCAACCTGGCCATGGACCCCGGGACGGCGCGGGCCTACCACGACGCCACGCTGCCGGCCGAGCCGGCCAAGACGGCGCACTTCTGCTCCATGTGCGGGCCGAAGTTCTGCTCGATGCGCATCAGCCACGACGTCCGGGCCTACGCCGCGTCCAAGGGGATGGACGTGGCCACGGCCGTGGAGATCGGCCTGAAGGAGAAGTCGGACGAGTTCCGGGCGGCCGGCGCCGAGGTCTACCGCGAGCCGACCACCCCCTGAGCAGGGGCGCAGGGCACGATGACGGGCCCGTCGGGCCCGTCCGCGGTACACTGGACCTCGTGGACGGGCACCGTGCCCGGCCACCGGGGTCTTCCTCCTTTCGTTCATCGATCGCAGCCTGCGATCCGGGCGACCACCCGAGGCGGGCCCGCCCGCACCCGTGAATCGCACGGGTGCCGACGGTCGGCCTCCGGCCGTCACCAGATGACGAGAGTGAGCACAACCCCATGACCACCACCGCTGAACGGCCCAACCGCGCCTCGGACAACATCGAGGACACCGAGGGCGCCTCCCGCCCCTTCGACTCGCTGGGTGTCGACCCGGCGTTGGTCGAGGTCCTGGCCGGCCAGGGCATCACCACCGCCTTCCCCATCCAGGCCATGACCGTGGCCGACGCGTTGGCCGGCCGCGACGTGTGCGGCAAGGCCAAGACCGGCTCGGGCAAGACCCTGGCCTTCGGGCTCCCCCTGCTCCAGCGCACCATGGCCAACCGGTCCACCGAGCCCGGCCGGCCCCGGGCCCTGGTGCTGCTACCCACCCGTGAGCTGGCCGTCCAGGTCCACGAGGTCCTGGAGACCCTGGCCGACGCCGTGGGGCTGCGGGTCGTCGCCGTCTACGGCGGTGCCGACATCGAGCGCCAGGTGAAGAAGCTGCGGCGCGGGGTCGACGTGATCATCGCCACCCCGGGCCGCCTGATCGACCTGGGCGACCGGGGTGAGCTGTCGGTGGCCGACATCGAGACGCTGGTGCTCGACGAGGCGGACCGCATGGCCGACATGGGGTTCATGCCCCAGGTCGAATGGGTCCTCCGCCGGCTCGAGCGCGAGCACCAGACCCTCCTCTTCTCGGCCACCCTCGACGGGGCCGTGGACCGCCTGGTGAGCCGGTACCTGACCGATCCGGTGACCCACGAGGTGGCCTCGCCCACCACCACGGTGGAGGCCATGGAGCACCGGTTCCTCGAGGTGCACCAGATGGACCGGGTGAAGGTGTGCGCGGCCATCTGCCGGCACGTGGAGAAGACCATCGTGTTCGTGCGGACCAAGCGGGGGGCCGACCGCCTGGTCGAGCAGCTGCAGAAGGAGGGCATCCGGGCCGACGCCATCCACGGCGACCTCCGCCAGGCCAACCGCGAGCGCACGCTGAAGGACTTCTCCGAGGGCAAGCTCCCGGTGCTGGTGGCCACCGACGTGGCCGCCCGGGGCCTGGACATCGACGCCGTCGACGTGGTCATCCACTACGACCCGCCGGAGGACCACAAGGCCTACCTGCACCGTTCGGGTCGGACGGCCCGGGCCGGCGAGGCCGGGGTGGTGGTGACCCTCGTCCAGTGGAACCAGATCCTGGAGGTCGAGCGGATCCAGACCCGACTGGGCCTGAAGATCCCCATCGTCGAGGTCTTCTCCAACGACAAGCGGCTGGCCAACCTGGCCGAGTGGCAGCCCACCGAGGGTGCGGCCTGAGACCGGTACCCCGCGGCGCCGCCGGGTGACCGCCCGGCCGGGACGCGTCAGCGGACCCACCGGAACCCCGAGGAGGGTACCGAGATGACCAGCGACCATTTCCGCCGACCACTGCTCGTCGACCCCGGTGTGGACGGCATCGAGCGGGTGCTGCTGGTGGTGGCCCACCCCGACGACATCGACTTCGCCGCGGCCGGGTCGGTCGGCGTCTGGACCTCGCTCGGCGTGGACGTGGCCTACTGCATCGTCACCGACGGGGACGCCGGCGGGTCGGACCGGTCGGTCGGCCGGGCCGAGATGGCCGCCACCCGCCGCGCCGAGCAACGGGCCGCAGCGGCCGAGGTGGGCGTCACCGACGTGGTCTTCCTCGGCTACCCCGACGGGAGGCTGACCCCGAGCATCGAACTGCGGCGGGACGTGTCCCGGGAGATCCGTCGCTTCCGCCCCGACCGGGTCGTGACCCAGTCGCCGGAGCGGAACTGGGGACGGATCTACGCCTGCCACCCCGACCACCTGGCCGCCGGCGAGGCCACGGTGTGCGCCGTCTACCCCGATGCCCGCAACCCCTTCGCCCACCCGGAGCTGGTGGAGGAGGGCTTCGAGCCGCACACCGTGCCCGAGCTGTGGCTGATGGCCACCGAGCGGGCGGACCGGGTCATCGACGCCACCGACGCCTACGCGGCCAAGCTGGCGGCCCTGCGTCAGCACCGGAGCCAGGTGGGCGACGGCGACCACCTCGACGACCTGCTTCGCTCGTGGATGTCCGGCACGGCCCTGGCCGCCGGGCTCCCCGACGGCCGCCTGGCCGAGGCGTTCCACGTGGTGGACACGGCCTGATGCCCGAGGCCGGACGCCGGCCCTGGGTGGTGTCCCAGCACGTGCCCTACGAGGGCCCGGGGCTGGTGGCCCGGTGTCTCGAGGATGCCGGGTGGCCGGTCGAGGTGGTGCGACCCGACCGGGGCGAGCGCTTCCCCGATGTCGCCACCCTGGGGGGCCTGGTGGTCATGGGCGGGCCCATGGGCGTGGGCGACGGGGACCTGCACCCCTGGCTGGGGTCCGAGCGGGACCTGCTGGCCGCCGCCGTGGACGCCGGACTGCCGGTGCTCGGGGTGTGCCTGGGGGCCCAGCAACTGGCCGCCGCCCTGGGGGGCACCGTCACGACGGGTCCCGGACCGGAGCTGGGGGTCGGTACGGTGACCCTCACCCCGGCCGGCCGGGTGGACCCGGTCTTCGGGCCGGAGTACGGGGGACTGTCGGCCACCGACGTGCCGTGCGTCCACTGGTACCAGGACACCTTCAGCCTGCCCGGGGGGGCCGTCCATCTGGCGGCCACCCGGACCTTCCCCCACCAGGCCTTCCGGGTGGGACGGCGGGCCTACGGCCTGCAGTTCCACGTGGAGGTGGACGCGGCGCTGGCCGAGGCGTGGCGGCCCCACCTGCCCGGAGGGATGGAGCTCGACGGGCCGTCGGTGGCCCGGATCGCCACGACGGGCCGGCGCCTGCTCCAGCGGTTCGTGGCCCTGGCCGACGGGGATCCGGGGTGAGCGCCGCTCCGCTCGACCTGGCCGATGCCGGGACGGGGGCCGCCGGGCCGGTGAAGCCCCGCCTGCGCGGGGTCCTCCACGAGGTGGCGTTCTTCGTCTGGCTGGTGGCCGGGACCTGGCTCGTCTGGACGGCGCCCACTGCCGGGTCGGCGGCCGTGCTGGCCGTCTATGTCGTCTCCGTGGCCGCCCTGTTCGGGGTCAGCGCCCTCTTCCACCGCCACCACTGGGGCTCCGTGGGCCGGCGCCGCATGCGCCGGTTGGACCACTCCACCATCTTCCTGGCCATCGCCGGTTCCTACACCGCGGTGGTGGGCATCTCGCTGTCGGGCTGGCCACGGACGCTCGAGCTGAGCATCGTGTGGATCGGGGCGGCCGTGGGGATCACCCTGCGCCAGGTCTGGCTCGACGCCCCCAAGTGGGTGATCGCCCTGCCCTACGTGGTGGTCGGCTGGTCGGCCCTGGTGGTGTTCCCGGAGCTGGTCCACGCGCTGGGCGGGGCGGGGACGGCCCTGCTGGTGGCCGGGGGCGTGGCCTACTCGGCCGGCGCCGCGGTCTACGCCGCCAAGAAACCCGATCCGGTGCCCGGCGTCTTCGGGTACCACGAGGTCTTCCACGCCTGCACCATCGTCGGCGCCGTGCTGCACTTCGTGCTCATCGCCTGGATCGTGGTGCCGCTGGCCGGCTGACCTCCGGCCGGTCCGCCGTCGGTCCGCCACCGGCCGGTCCGCCGTCGGTCGGTCCTCCGACGGTCAGTCCTCCGGCGGTGCGGCGTCGGTCAGTCCTCCGACGGTGCGCCGTCGGGCGCGTCGCCCGGTGTCACCGGGGCGTCGAGCTCCCAGCCCTCCTCGTCGTCCCGACGCGATCGCGTCTGAGTCGAGGGCCCGCCCAGCCCGTCGGGGTCGTCGATGCCCCCGTCGAGGACGGCCAGCTGTTCGGGGTCGTCGAGCTCGGCGCCGATCTCCTCCAGCTCACGCTCGTCGACCTGCAGGGTCGGGTCCAGGGAGGGGTCGAGCTCGACCTCCTCCTCGAAGTCCGGGTCGAGGCGGGACGCCTCGCCGCCGGCCTCGTCGCCCTGCTCGAAGGTCTCGGTGCCCAGGGGCTCATCGGGTGACCCGTCACTGGTGCTCATGTGCCTCCCTCGTCGCCGCGGCCTGGGGCGACCCTACTCGCCGGGCCGGGCACCCGGGGCGGCGTGGTCAGGACCGGGCCATCTGGCGGAGCATGTAGGGGAGGATCCCGCCGTTGCGGTAGTACTCGGCCTCCATGGGGGTGTCGATGCGCAGGTCGGCGTCGAAGGTCACCACCCGGTCGCCGTCCACGGCCCGCACCGTCACGGACTTCGGCACCTCGCCGGCGTCGAGGGCCACCACACCGGTGACGTCGACGACCTCGTGGCCGGTCAGCCCCAGTGACGCCGCGCTCTGACCGTCGGCGTACTGCAGGGGGAGGACCCCCATGCCGATCAGGTTCGACCGGTGGATCCGCTCGTAGCTCTCGGCGATCACCGCCCGCACCCCGAGGAGCGCCGTGCCTTTGGCCGCCCAGTCCCGCGACGAGCCCGACCCGTACTCCTTGCCGGCCAGGACCACCAGGGGCACCCCCTCGGCGGCGTAGGCCACCGAGGCGTCGTAGATGCTGGTCTGCTCGCCGTCGGGCAGGTGGAGCGTCACGCCGCCCTCGGTCCCCGGGGCCAGCCGGTTGCGCAGACGGATGTTGGCGAAGGTCCCGCGCAGCATCACCTCGTGGTTGCCCCGGCGGGCACCGTAGGAATTGAAGTCGTGGCGCGCCACCCCGTGGTCGGCCAGGTACCGACCGGCCGGGGTGGACGGCCCGATGTTGCCGGCCGGCGAGATGTGGTCGGTGGTGACGCTGTCACCGAGCACGGCCAGGATCCGGGCGCCGGCCAGGTCGGCCACCGGGCGGGGATCCGGGGTCAGGTCCTCCAGGAACGGCGGGCGGAGCACGTAGGTCGAGTCGCCGTCCCAGGCGAAAGTGGTACCGGTGGCCGTCTCCACCCCCTGCCACCGTTCGTCGCCGTCGAAGATGGCGCCGTAGCGACGGCGGAACATCTCCGAGGTGACCGAGGTGCGGATGGCCTCGGCCACCTCGTCGGGGTCGGGCCAGACGTCGGCCAGCAGCACCGGGTGGCCTTCGGTGTCGAAGCCCAGCGGCTCGGTGTCGAGGTCGATGTCCATGGTGCCGGCCAGGGCGTAGGCCACCACCAGTGGCGGGGAGGCCAGGTAGTTCATGCGGACGTCGGGGTGGATCCGGCCCTCGAAGTTCCGGTTCCCCGACAGGACCGACACGGCCGAGAGCTCGCCGGCCTGGACGGCCTCGGACACGCCGGGGAGCAACGGACCCGAATTGCCGATGCAGGTGGTGCACCCGAACCCGACGAGGTCGAACCCGGCCTCGGCCAGGGGGCCGGTCAGCCCGGCCCGATCGAGGTAGTCCATGACCACCCGGGACCCCGGGGCCAGCGTGGTCTTGACCCACGGCTTGGGGCGCAGTCCGCGCTCGACGGCCTTCTTCGCCAGCAGGCCGGCGGCCAGCATGACCTGGGGGTTGGAGGTATTGGTGCAGCTGGTGATGGCCGCCACCACCACGGCGCCGTCCTCGACGTCCACCCCGGTACCGTCGACCAGGGTGGCTGGTGCCGACCGCTTGTCGCGGCCCAACGCCGTGGCGAAGGCCCCCTTCGATCCGCTGAGGGACACCCGGTCCTGGGGGCGGGACGGGCCGGCGATGGACGGGACCACCGTGGACAGGTCGAGCTCGATGGTCTCGGAGAACACCGGCTCGGGCCCCTCGGTGAGGTGGAAGAGCCCCTGCTCCCGGGCGTAGGCCTCGACCAGGGCCACGTGGGCCTCGTCGCGGCCGGTGAAGCGCAGGTAGTCCAGGGTCACCCCGTCGATGGGGAAGATGGCGCAGGTGGCCCCGTACTCCGGGGCCATGTTGCCGATGGTGGCCCGGTTCTCCAGCGGCACGGCGGCCACTCCGGGTCCGTAGAACTCGACGAACTTGCCCACCACGCCCCGGGCCCGCAGGAGCTGGGTGATGGTGAGCACGAGATCGGTGGCCGTGGTGCCCGTCGGTTGGCGTCCGGTCAGGCGGAAGCCCACCACGGGGGGGAGGAGCATGGACAGGGGCTGGCCCAGCATGGCCGCCTCGGCCTCGATGCCGCCCACCCCCCAGCCCAGGACCCCGAGGCCGTTGACCATGGTGGTGTGGGAGTCGGTGCCCACCAGGGTGTCGCAGTAGGCCTGGCCGTCGTCGGTGGCGAACACCACCCGGGAGAGGAACTCCAGGTTGACCTGGTGGCAGATGCCGGCCCCGGGCGGCACCACACGGAAGCCGTCGAAGGCCTGCTGGGCCCAGCGCAGGAGCTGGTAGCGCTCGATGTTGCGCTGGTACTCGATCGAGACGTTCTCGTCGTAGGCGTCGGGCGTGCCGGACGCCTCGGCGATCACCGAGTGGTCGATGACGAGCTCCACGGGGACCAGGGGGTTGACCTTGGCCGGGTCCCCGCCCAGGGCGGCCAGGGCATCGCGCATGGCGGCCAGGTCGACCACCCCGGGGACACCGGTGAAGTCCTGCATGAGGACCCGCTCGGGGGTGAGGGCGATCTCGGCCGACCCGGACCCGCCCCGACCGTGGCGCTCGGGGTCGCGGCCCCAGTCGGCCACGGCCTCGATGTCGGCGGGCCGGACGGCGACGCCGTCCTCGTGCCGCAGCAGGTTCTCCAGCACGACCTTGATGGAGTACGGGAGCCGTTCGACGTCGAACCGGTCGGCCAGGGCGCGGATGCGGGCGATCCGGTAGGACCGGTCCCCGACGGTGAGGGTCGAACGGGCCCCGAAGGAGTCGGGGGCGGATGCGGTGGGGGGCTGTGCCATGGCTCCATTCTGCCGCCGCGGGGCGCCACGGGCGAGCCGGGCCCGTCACGGGGCGGGCGGCCGCCCCGGGGTCAGGTGCGGGTGCGGTAGCGCCAGACGGCCAGTGGCATGAGCACCACGAGGAGGCCGACGCTCCACAGCAGCGACTGGATGACCCAGGTGGCCGTGTCACCGCCGATCATGAGGGCCCGACAGGCGTTCACGGTGACGCTGACCGGCTGGTAGGTGGCGAACCCCTGGAGCCAGCTGGGCATCGAGCCCACCGGCACGAAGGCCGAGGAGGCGAAGGTCAGGGGAAACAGGATGGGGAAGGACATGATCTGGGCCGTCTCGCTGTTGGGGGCCGACAGGCCGACCACGGCGAACCCCCAGGACAGGGCGTAGGCGAACAGCAGGATGATCCCGACGCCGGCCAGGTAGGCCGCCACGGACGTGGTCGGGCGGAACCCCACGAGGAACCCCACGATGGAGATGATGATCATGACCAGGACGTTGCGGACCAGGTCGGCCGTGGTCCGTCCGGCCAGTACGGCCGAGCGGGCCATGGGCAGGGCCCGGAACCGCTCGATGATGCCCTTCTGCAGGTCCTCGGCCAGGCCGATCGACGTGGAGACCGACCCGAAGGCCACGGTCTGGACGAAGATCCCCGGCATCAGGTAGTCCACGTAGGCGATGTCGCCGGGGATGGGGATGGCCCCCCCGAAGACGTAGGTGAACAGCAGCACGAACATCACCGGCTGCACCGTGGAGAAGAACAGCGCCTCGGGGACCCGGGTGTAGGCGATCAGGTTCCGTTTGGTGATGGTCAGGGCGTCGCGGACGGCCCAGCGGACCTTGGCCGGCAGGCTCGTGGCCAGGGGGGCGCCCGAGACGCTGGGCAGGGTGATGGCGGTGGTCATCGTGCACCTCCGGTGGTGGTCGTGCCGCCGCGTCGGCCCGCCCGGGCCTTCCCACCGCCACCGCCACCGGAGGTGCCGCCGTCGGGCCCGTCCTCCTCGGTCTTCCGTCCGGTGAGGGCCAGGAACACGTCGTCCAGGCTGGGCTCGCGCAGGGTGAACGAGACCGGGGTCACCCCCTGGCCGTCCAGGGACCGCAGCGCCTCCATGGCCGCCTGGGGGCCCTCGTCCACGGTGACCTCGACCACGGTGCCGTTGGCCACCGGCGCGTGGGAGCCGACCGAGGCCAGCACCGCCGTGGTGCGGCCGGCGTCCTCCAGCGAGGACAGGCCGACCTCGAGGACCGTGGCGCCCAACTGGGCCTTGAGCTGGGCCGGCGTGCCGCCGGCGATGACCTGTCCGTGGTCGATGACGGCCAGCTGGCTGGCCAGGCGGTCGGCCTCCTCGAGGTACTGGGTGGTGAGCAGGACGGTGGTCCCGCCCCCGACCAGTCCCTCGATGACCTCCCACAGGTCGTTGCGGCTCTGCGGGTCGAGGCCGGTGGTGGGCTCGTCCAGGAAGAGCACCGACGGCCGGGCCATGAGGGCGGCGGCCAGGTCGAGACGGCGGCGCATCCCGCCGGAGTAGGTCTTGAGCGGCCGGTCGGCGGCGTCGGTCAGCTGGAACTGGCCCAGGAGCTCGGTGGCCCGCCCGGTCACGAAGGACGTGGGCAGGTGGTTGAGGCGTCCCACCATGGTGAGGTTCTCGCGACCGGTGAGGTTCTCGTCGACGGCGGCGTACTGGCCGGCCAGGCCGATGAGGGTGCGGACCAGGTTGGCTTCGCGGGCCACGTCGTGACCCAGGACCGTCGCCGTCCCGCTGTCCGGCTTCAGGATGGTGGTGAGGATCCGCACCGCGGTGGTCTTGCCGGCACCGTTCGGGCCGAGCAGCCCGAACACCGTGCCCTCCTCCACGGCGAAGCTGACCCCGTCGAGGGCACGTACCTCCCGCTTGCCGGCGAAGGTCTTCGTGAGGTCGGTGGCTTCGATGGCGTTGGTCAAGGGGTGTCCGTCCGTGGTCCGCCCGATAAGAGCTTTACGTCTAAGCATCTTAGGGATTAAGATGAATACGTGTCAAGGAGCGACGGAGCCCTCCCCGGGAGGGTCGGACCGGGCACCTACGGCGACGTGACCCGGGGGCGACCGGCGGTGGCCACGGCCCTGCGGTCCTACCAGCGGGCCCACGACGCCTTCGATGAGGCGGTGGCCGAACGGCTCGGGATCAACCGGACCGACTTCCGGTGCCTGGACATCCTCGAGCAGTACCAGCCCATGCCCGCCGGGGCCCTGGCCCGGGCCGCCGGCCTGTCGAGCGGGGCGGCCACGTTCGCCGTCGACCGCCTGGTGGCTTCGGGGTTCGTCCGCCGGCGCCATGACGAGGCCGACCGGCGACGGATCCTCGTGGAGATCGTCCCCGAGGCCCACCGGACGGTCGCCGCGCTGCACGCCGGGCTGGTCCGCGACGCCCGCCGACTCCTCGCCGCGTACTCCGAGGAGGAGATCCAGGTGGTCTGCCGGTTCCTCGAGGACGGCCGGCAGATCCTCGAACGGAACCTCCCGACCTGATCCCGCCGGGGGTGCCCCACCCGGTTCGCGCGCAGAGAACCGGACGCACCACTGCCCGCGGTGGAAATCGGGTACTCCCACCGCTAGCCTCTCGGCATGGACGAAGGTGACCTGGCTCCTGACTTCGAGCTCCCCGATGAGAACGGGGCGGTCCGCCGTCTGTCGGACTTCCTGGAGGACGGCCCGGTGGTGCTGTTCTTCTACCCGGCGGCCATGACCCCGGGGTGCACCGCCGAGAGCTGCCACTTCCGGGACCTGCAGGCCGAGTTCGACGAGGTGGGCGCCCAGCGCGTCGGCATCAGTGCCGACCAGGTGGAGAAGCAGAAGCGGTTCTCCGACAAGCACTCGTTCGACTTCCCGCTGCTGTCCGATCCCGACGGGGCGGTGGCCACCCAATTCGGTGTCCGCCGGCGGTTCACGGCGCTGTCGCCCACCAAGCGGGCCACCTTCGTCATCGGCACCGACCGCCGCATCCTGGCGGCCATCCAGAGCGAGATCCGCATGAACGTGCACGCCGACCGGGCCCTCGAGGCCCTCCGGAAGATCAGCACCACGTAGGCCCCCGGGGCCCCCGGGCGCCGCGGCCCCCGGGCCGGCGGGCCGGCGGGTCCCCGTCCCGTTCAGCCGGCCGGTGGGTCCCCGGCCCCGTCGTCGGTGGACGACGCCGCCGATCCGTCCGCCGCTCCGGCCCCGGCCCCGTCAGCGCCCCCGTCCGACGCCGCACCGGCCCCGTCGGCCCCGGCTTCCGGGCGGTGGCGACGCGACCGGATGGCCAGGGTCGCCACGCCGGCCACCACCGCGGCGCCGGCCACGGCGGCCACGACCACCGGGGTGGAGCTCGACGACGACGAGGACGACGACGGTGGTGTGGTCGACGGGTTCTGGGCCGCCGCCTCCTTGGCGATCACCGCCTGTTGGGCCGCCAGCTTGGCGTCGGTGCCCGCCGGGAGGGTCGTGAGCTTCGACGACGCCGGGGGCAGGGTGTCGGCCGGCACCGGCTCGCACACCGGGTGGAAGCCCGGGGCGTAGATGTCGCTCGACGTGGGGGGCAGCGGTCCGACGAAGGGGTTGAGCGGGGCGGGCAGGGTGGGCGGGTCGAGGAACGGCGGGGTCGACGCGGTGAAGTCGAAGAAGTCGAGCATGTCCCGGGCGTTGGCGTCCCGGTAGGTGAGGGCCGGCAGATTCCACTTGGTCTCGACCAGTTTGAGGATCGAGGTGTGGTCGTAGACCTGGTGGGAGACGTAGTCCCGCTTGGCGTAGGGGGAGACCACGGCGACCGGTACCCGGAAGCCGGTGTAGTCGTAGGCGCCGGGCTGGTCCGGCGGCACGGTGATCTCGGGCGGCACGTCGTCGGGACGCACGGCGGGCTGGGGCGGTACGTGGTCGTAGTAGCCGCCGTGCTCGTCGTAGGTCCAGATGAGGGCGGTCTTCGACCACTGCGGTGACGTCAGTACGGCGTCGATGATCCGCGCCGCGAAGGCCTCACCGATCGAGATGTCGTTGTTCTCCTCGGAGTAGTTGGTGTAGGGGTCCACCAGGCTGAACTGCGGCAGGGTGCCCGCCGCGGCATCGGTGAAGAAGTCGTTGATGGGGACGCACTTGCTCCCGTCCTCGATCAGGGTGGGGAGGAAGATGGCGGCTGTCGGGACGTCCGGGTAGTAGTCCTTCCACGTGATCCCGTACTTGTTCAGGGTCTGGAAGATGGTGCCGTTGGGGGGGAGCGTGTGGGAGATGCCGCTGGCGTCGGTGCTCACGTCGCCGAGGGCCGTCGCCGCGGTGAGGAACCGCCGGTTGGGGTAGGTCTGGGCCATCACCGAGCAGAAGTAGCGGTCGCCGATGGGGAACACCCCGGCCAGGCCGTAGTAGAAGGGCAGGTCAGCCTGGTCCCAGTAGCCCATGGCCAACGGACCGCAGGCCCCGACGAACCCCATGTTGGTGCCGTTGTCCCACGACAGGTGCGAGGCGTTCCACGACTGGGTGACCCCGGAGTGGTCGGGGCCGCAGGTGTTGGGTTCGTGGAACGAGGTGACGTATCCGCCGGCCGGGTCGGGGTTGTAGTTGATCGGCTGTCCGTCGCTCCCCAGGGTGAACCCGTCCCCCCGGCCGAGCATGCCCAGGTGGTCGTCGAACGAATGGTTCTCCATCATCAGCACGACGATGTTCTCGATCTGGGGAAGGGTGTCGGTGCCGGCCGGCTTGTCCGGGTAGGGCCGGCTGCCCGGGGCCAGCAGGGTGCCACCCGGGCCCAGTCCCACCGCCCGGGCCGGCGCCGCCCCGGCCGCGTCCAGACCGATCCCACCGGCGGCCAGCCCGGCCAGCCCGGCCGTCGCCCCGCCCCGCAGCAGGTCGCGGCGCGAGATGCGGGCCGACCACCGGGCGATCTGCTCGTCGGAGATCGGTCGGGACGGCAGGGAGGGCTCCATGCCCCCGCACGATAACGGATGACCGCGTCCGATGAGGGTGCGGTCGCCTACCGCCGGAGGTGGTCCGCCCCGGGGCCGGCGGGCCTCACGTCGAGGCCTCGATCAGCGAGCGTCCGAACCAGTCCGATGACGACTGCACGCCCGGGAGCACGAAGAAGTACCCGCCCCCGGTCGGGCTGATGTAGTCGACCAGCGGCTCGTCGATCAGCCGGGTCTGGACGGCCTCGAACTGACGGACCGGGTCCTGCTGGTAGCAGGTGAACACCAGCCCCTGGTCGAGGTTGCCGTTGACGTCGATCCCCCGGTCGTAGTTGAACCCGCGGCGCAGGATGCGGCTCGGGGCCGTCTCCGGGGTGCGGGGGTTGGCCACCCGGATGTGGGCGGTGAGGGGGATGACCGCACCGGCCGGGTCGAGCTGGTAGTCGGGCGTGTCGTTCTGACCGTTGCCGTCGAGGGGCGCACCGTTGTCCCGTCGCCGGCCGATCATGAGCTCCTGCTCCTGGAGGGACACGCGGTCCCAGAATTCGACCAGCATCCGGATGACCCGGATCACCTGGTAGGTGCCGCCGGTCGTCCAGGCCGGTTCGGACCCGTCGGTCCGGGCCCAGACCAGCGAGTCGAGCACGGCCGTCGAGTCCACGTCGGGGTTGGCGATGCCGTCCCGGAACCCCAGGTAATTGCGGGGCGTCCCGGAGGGCCGGGGCGGGCTCACCGCCCCGTCGATGCGCCAGCGGGGCTGCATGGCCCCCCGGGTGTGCTTGGTGATGTCGCGCAGGGCGTGCACCGTGGTGTCGGCGTCCTCGGCGTAGAGGGCCAGGCTCAGGTCCCCGTGGCACTGGGACTGGTCGAGGTCGTCGTTGGGGAACGGGGTCATGGTGGTGAGCGAGCCGGGCTGGAGGGCGGCCAGGCCGAAACGGTCGTCGAACAGCGACGCCCCGACGCCCAGGGCCACGGCCAGTTGGCCCGACGGGAGCACCGGGCCGAGGATCCCGTTGTCGTCGGTGGGCGCCGCCGGTCCGGCGTCGTCGGGTTGCCCCCCGGCGGTCAGCAGGCGGGCCCGGTCGGTGATGGTGCGGAACAGCCCGGCCAACTCGGCCGGGGACCCGGCGGTCACGTCGAAGGAGGTGAAGAGGGCGGCCCGGGTGGGCGGGGCCAGCACGCTCCACTGGTGGGCCCCGTGGAACGGGGCGATGGCCGAGGTGGGCACGGCCCCGTCCGCCGCCCCGGCGACCCCGCCGCCCAGGGCCGCCGTCACGCCGAGGCCGCCCGCCGCGGCGGCCCCGGCCTGGAGGAAGCCCCGGCGGGAGATGCGGCGGGCCGGGTCCCCGGTCGGACCGGTCACGGGTTGTCCTGTTCCACCGGGAGCTCCAGGATGTCGGGGATCGGGGAGAGGGTCTCGAGCAGCCCGCTGACGTCGCTGTCCAGGGCCTGGCGCTGGGTGGTGGTGAGGGAGCCGAGCGGGGTCCACGACCCGTCCGGGAGCCGGTAGGTGGTGAGGGTGGCGGCCAGGCCGTCCAGCCCGGTGTCGGCGGCGGCCAGCAGCTGGGGGTTCCGGGTCTGGAGCAGGGGGGCCAGGACGCCCAGGGTCATCTCGGTCCCCTGCACGTTGGCCAGGGCGGTGGCCAGGTTGGTGTGGCTGCCCTGGTCGGTCTCACCGGTCAGCTCGAACTGCAGGGTGTTCTCCAAGATCTCGTGGGTGCGCAGCGAGAGGTCGTTGGGGTCCGTCTGCTGGTCGGGGAAGGCCTGGACGAGCGCGTGGACCTCGCGGTCCAGCTGGTCGGCCACCGGGGTGAGGACGGCCACCGACTGGCCGTTCCACAGCCCGTACTCGAGCCGGAGGAAGCCGGTCCAGTTCGGGTCGCCCACCCCACCGGGCAGTCCGTCGGGCCGGCCGTCGATGGCCTCGTCGAACTGGCCGAACGTGTCGTAGGCCGCGCCCAGGCGTTCGTAGTCGAGGTGGGCCACCAGCCACTGCCGCCGGGCGGCGGTGAGGTCGCCCCGGTCGACGTCGGCCTGGAGGGTGTCGGTGTCGACGGCCAGCTGGTCGAGCCCCGACCGCACGTCCAGCCGGTAGGCGCCCACCGCGGTGTCCATCTCGTCCTGGGTGGCCGGCAGGTAGGGGTGGGCGTCGTCGACCGGTGCACCGGTGACCGCCACGGTGGCCGAGTCGAGGATGATCTCCCCGGGGTAGTCACAGCGCACCTGGTAGGACCCGGGGGGGAGGGTGGCGGTCATGGTCCGGGTGGTCCCGGGCCCCATGGCCTCGAGCTCGCCGTAGACCAGCGACGTCCGGGGGTCCACCAGCGAGATGTCGACCACGGACGTGGCGGCGTTGACGACGTCGATCACCCGGGTGCCCGACGCCGGGGGGACCCACCCGGTGGCGCACGTGGCGTCGGTGACCCGGAGGTCCGTCGCCGGAGGGACGGCCGGTGCCGGCGAGGACTGGCCGACCAGTCGCGTCACCACGACCAGCACCACGAGGACCAGCACGATCGCTCCCACCGGGAGGAGGACGAGCCGGGTGCGACGGCTCATCGGGTGGCACCCACCGGGCGGTCGGTGTGACGGGGCATCCCTGAAGTTTCGCACCTCCGGCCGGTGGTGGACGGTCGGTGGTCGGCCGGGTGGCGCCGGCGTGGCCGGCGCCACGGTCCACGATCCCGGTGTGGGGCGATGCCAGACTGTCCCCATGGACCCGAGGTGGTGCGCACCCTGCCGGCGGGCGCACCGCTCCGCCTACGGGGCCCCGTCCGGCGCCGGGTCCGGGGGGGTGTCGCGATGAGCCCCAACCCGCTGGGCGGACGGGTCGACCAGCTGGCCCAGGCGGTGGCCGAGCGGGTGGTGGCCATCGTGCTCGACGCCATCGACATCAACGCCGTGGTGTCCCGGGTGGACATCGACGCCCTGGTGTCCCGGGTGGACGTGGACCGGATCGTGTCGACGGTGGACATCGACGCCCTGATCGACCGGGTCGATGTGGAGAAGATCATCGAACGGGTCGACGTGAACGCCATCGTCGGGCGGGTCGACATCGACCGGATCGTGGGCCAGCTCGACATCGACTCGTTGATGGAGAAGACCGAACTGGGCTCGATCATCGCCCGGTCGACCACCGGGGTGGCCTCCGAGGTCCTCGACCTGGTGCGGGCCCAGGGCGTGGGGCTCGACGACTTCTTCGCCCGGTGGACCAACCGGATCCTCCGCCGCGACCCGTCGGAACTCCCCATCGGGCCCCCGTTGCTCGTCCCCGATCGGCCGGCGCTCGGGGCGGGCACGACGGACGGGGAGGCGGCGTGAGCCTGGTTCCGCCACCCGTCGACCTGGCCGAGGGGCGCCAGGGACACTACGCCGGAGCGGTGAGCCGCCTGGTGGCCTTCGGTCTCGACGTCGGTATCTCGTGGGGGCTGTTCACCCTGGGCGTCGGGGCGTTCTCCCTGGCCTGGAACCTGGTGACCGGCCGCCAGATCGTGCTGGGCCACTACCAGGTGGCCAGCATCGTCCTCCTGGTCGCCTGGGAGTTCATCTACTTCGCCTACCAGTGGGCGCTCGGGGGCAAGACCATCGGCATGGCCCTGCTGGGGATCCAGGTCGTCCAACAGGACGGGAGCGCCATGCGGCCGAAGAACGCCGTGGTCCGGACCCTGGCCTTCCCCCTCAGCATCATCATCCTCGGCCTGGGCTTCCTCGGGATCCTCACCGGACGCGAGCGCCGGGCCCTCCACGACCGGATCGCCGGGACGTCGGTGGTCTACGCCTGGGACGCCCGGGCGGCCCGGCTGCGGTGGCTGGCCCGCAAGGACGTGACGGTCCCGGCGACCGAACCCTCCTGACGGCCGGGCCCGCCGGTGCCTCCGAGGCGAGTGGTCGCCGTCCCCGGCATGGGGTAGACCGGTGGCATGTCGATCACCAGGTACGTGGCCCGTCCGATGCTCGCCGGGATCTTCGTCTACCGCGGGGCGGCGGCGATCCGCGACCCGCAGTCCCGGGTGGCCGGGGCCGAACGGGTCGTGCCGACCTCGGGCCCGGACACCGTGCGACTGATCCGGATCCACGGGCTGGTGCAGGTCAAGGGGGGCCTGCTGCTGGCCCTGGGGTTCGTGCCCCGGTTGGCGTCGCTGATCCTGGCCGGATCGCTGGTGCCCACCGTCCTGGCCGAGCAGCGCCTGGGTGAGGAGGACGGCGGCCTGAGCGGGGCCGACCGGCGCACCGCGCTGCTGACTGACGTGGCGCTGCTCGGTGGACTGCTGATCACCGCCGCCGACCACGACGGCCGGCCGTCGCTGGCCTGGCAGGCCCGGCGGGCCCGGCGGGCCATCCGGCGGACGACACGGGTGGCCGAGTTCTTCCTCCCGAGCGGCGACTGAGCGCCTCCGCCGCCGCCCCGTCGGTTAGGTTGCGGCCCGTGAGGAGACGTCCCCGCCTGGCGCTGCTGGTGTCCACGGTGCTGGTGGCCGTGCTGGCGGCGGCGTGCTCGGGATCGTCGGGCACCCCGTCGGCCGGTTCGTCGGCCGCGTCGGGGGCCGAGGCGCCCGCACCGCAGTTCATGGTGGACCAGAGCGGCCGGGTGGTCGTCCTCCACGGGGTGAACTTCGAGGGTTCGTCCAAGGACGCCACCAACGGGAACCTGCCGACGTCCCCCGAGTCCCAGGCCCTGCTGCTCAAGTCGGTCCTCGGGTTCGACGCCGTGCGGTTCCTCATCTTCTGGTCGGCCATCGAACCGACCGAGGGCCACTTCGACCAGGCGTACCTGAATTCCGTGGCGCAGTGGGTGGACTTCTTCGGGGCCCACGGCATCCACGTCATCCTCGACATGCACCAGGACATCTACAGCTCGGTGTTCGACGGCGACGGCGCCCCGGCCTGGGCCGTGTTCACCGACGGGCAGACCTTCACCCCGGCCCCGGCCGGCGCCCCGTGGGAGGAGGCGGTGGCCAACGGGGCGGTGCAGGCGGCCTACGAGAATTTCTGGGACCCGTCGAAGGGCCACCCGGACCTGCAGGCCAACTACATCGACAGCTGGGTGCACGTGGCCGAGCGCTTCGCCCACGACCCGACGGTCCTCGGCTTCGATCTGATGAACGAGCCGGGGTTCGCCAACGGCGACCTGGCCGAGACCCTGACCCAGGTACCCGAGGCGGCGGCCGGGACGTTCCACAATCCGAACCTCACCGGGTTCTTCCAGCGGACCATCGACGCCGTGCGGAAGGTCGACACCTCGACGTGGCTCTACGTCGAGCCGACGTCGCTCCTCACCCCGTTCCCCTACGCCGGCGACCTCCTGGCCCTGCACGACCCGAGGAACGGCCCGCCCCGCCTGGGCTACGCCCCCCACCTCTACGACGCGAACGCGGAGAGCCCCGTTGGCTACACCGACTTCAGCTACGTGCCCACCTGGGCCTCGTTCCGCGTGGCCGAGGCGGCGAAGCTTCCGGGGCCGCTGTTCATCGGGGAGTTCGGGCGGAGCGGCTCGACCCCCAACGCCACCCGGTTCGTCGACGACGTGACGACCATGGCCGATCAGCACTGGTCCTCGTGGACCTGGTGGAGCTGGGACCCCGGCTCGTGGTCGCCGATCGCCGGGTCCACCCCCACCACGGTCGGGCAGGCCCTCATGCAGGTCTATCCCACGGCACTCGCCGGCAATCCCGGCACCTTCTCCTACGACCCCACCACCCGGGTGTTCGACCTGACGTGGACCAGCCGGAGCGGGGTGGGCGGTCCGACGGAGCTGGCCGTGCCGTCACTGCTCTACCCCGGTGGCTTCACCGTGCACCTCACCGGCGGCGGGACGGCCACCCCCGACGCCGCCGACCAGTCGGTGGCCGTCGTGGTGCCCCCGGGCCGCCCGCACGCCCTGTGCCTGGCCCCGACGGGCACGGTCTGCACCCCGCCGGCCACCTGAACGGCCGGCCGCCCCCCGGTCGCCGGCCCCGGACCGGGTCCACGGGACCGGTCGGACGTCCCCGGCCGCCGGGCCGGTGGCGGAGCGGTCAGGCCGTCGGTCGCCCGGGGACGAGCCTGATCGACGCCACCCGTCCGTCCGCCGCCAGGTCCACCACGGCGGTGGCCACCTGGCCCCCGGCGGGGGCCACGGCTTCGGGACCGAAGGCCGTGGGATCGAAGTCGGAACGGGGGTCCCAGCCGTCGACGTGGAGGGAGTACATGGTGCCGTCGAGCGCGTCCAAGGCGGCGTAGGGATCCGGACCCTGTACTACGAGGTCCACCGGACCCCGGGGCACGTGGGCCTCGATGTCGGCGGTGGCCGTCACCGTGACGGCGGTGGCCGGCCAGGGGTCCTCGCTGGCCGGTGTGGCCGCCGGCGAGGGGCTGTCGTGGACGGCAGCGGCCGTACCGGCCAGGACGAGAATGACGGCGACCGACGCCATGCCCACCCGGGTCGGGACGGCCGGTCCGGCGCCCGTCCCGGCCGGACGTCGCCGGTGGGCCGGGGCGCGACCGCTTCCGCCGGGGCGCCAGCGCCGGACCACGGTGACGGCCGCCCAGAGGCCGACGGCCCACACCGCCATGCCGGCCGGCCACAGGACGAGCTCGGCGTACCCGAGGACCAGGGGCTTGGACAACGCGCTGAGCGAGGCCACGGCGGCGAGGGAGGCGATGAGGGCCACCACGGCCAGGGCGGCCAGGTCCACCGCCCCCGAGCGCAGGCCGAGGACGGCCACCAGCACCAGCAGGGCCAGTGTGGCCAGGGCCACCCAGATCCGGCCCTCGACGAGCCGGAGGATGTCGGGGAAGAGGGCCAGCGTCCGTGACGTGGCCCACACGGGGACCGGGGTGACGGCAGCGGCCAGGGAGCGGGTGGCGAACGTCCACCCGAGGGTGGTCTGCCCCAGGGAGTACCCGGCCAGCAGCGTGAGGTTGCCCGGGTGGGACCTGAGCTGCTGGGTGAGGGGTGCCGCCCAGCACGCCAGCCCGACGACCAGTCCGGTCGCCACCGAGCGGCGGTCACGGCGGCGGTCGCGTCGGCTGGTGCACCAGCCGAGCACCGGGGCCGCGAGCACCAGGCCGGCGGCCCCGAGGGCGTACATCTGATGGGCCTGGGCGGACAGCGACGCGGCCACGACGAGCAGGGGCCACCACCGGAGGCGCCCACCGGCCACGCACCAGGCCAGCGACACCGAGGCGAAGAACCAGATGAGGCCGCAGTAGGGGTCCCAGACGGGGTTGAGGACGATGTTGGGACGGACGGACACCGTGGTGAGGATGGCCGCCGAGGCCACGACGGCGGCGGGCCAGCCGCGTGCGCACCAGGCCGCCTCGACGGCCAGGGCCGCGGCGACGGCGCAGAGGACCGCCCCGGCCAGGAGGATCCCGTGGTCGTGGTCGAGGCGCACGGGGACGGCGTAGAGCCAGGTGAGAAGGGGCCCGGGGTGGTAGACGGCGCGGACCGGGGTCGTGAGCGTGCTCTGGGAGCTGTCGCCCACCAGTGGGGGGTGGGACGAGAAGACGTCCCAGGCCCGGTAGGCGAAGGCGGCATCGTCGGACGTGGGTCGCCAACCGTAGGCCGAGGCCACGACGGCCGAGATGACAAAGGGGAGCTCGCAGGCGGCGTGGCAGCTGAGGCGGACCCACGTCGGTCCCCGATGGGGACCGGGACGGTCGGTGGGGTCGGTGGGGTCAGGTGAAGCGACGACGGTCGGGTCGTCGGTGGCCGTTCCGGTGGCCGGTCCGATGGCCGCCTCGGTCGGCACCTCGAGGAACGGTGCCTCGAGGAGATCGGGGTCGAGTAGCAGGTCGATGCCGATCGCAGGATGATCGGTGAGGGCGCTTTCCGTCTCGACCTTGGGTGCTGCGCTCATCCGTGACGACCTTCGGGGTGGTCACTCCCGGAGCGACGTGCCGGGCCACGTCGTCCGCCGAACCGGATAGGTCCGCCACCTTCTCCGGATGACTGTACTCGGAACCGGTCAACGCGTGGCGGAGGTTGCCGTGGCCGGTGCCCGCGTCTCCCCGGCCGAATTTCGGGACGTCCACGCCGCCACCCACCCCGCCGAGCGGGCGGCCCATCAGGGTCCGGTCGATAGGCTGGAGACATGACCGAGTTGCACGTGCCGGTCCCCGACGACGTGGCCGAGAAGCTGCTGCAGACTGCAACGGCACGGGGAACTTCGACCGAAGAGGTCGCAGCTGACGCCCTGGCGTCCTATGTCGACGCCCGTCGTCCCCTGAGCTTCGCCGGGACGCTTCACAGTGGG